>ERZ808054.236-NODE-236-length-68174-cov-8.306724_pt1 | contig 68174 bp, 60 predicted proteins | sample MGYA00380201_ERZ808054 | MGnify/ENA primary metagenome ERZ808054 (study PRJEB31490, sample SAMN06133419) | mouse gut metagenome | isolation source: Z5_2 | host: mice | place: China: Chengdu | collected 2015-05 ... | reverse complement strand
GAGGTAGATAGGCATGAGGTGGAAGTGCAGTAATGTATGAAGCTGACATGTACTAATCGGTCGAGGGCTTGACCAAAGGGAAATGGAAGAGAAAAGCGGATGAAGATTTTTGGTATTTGGTTTTGAGGGTATGGGGCCCAAAGAAAGAACACATGAAGCTGGAATCAGGCAGGAAGAAAGATGAAGAGCCGGCCTGTCAGCGGAGTGAATAAGAAGTTTCATCTCCATAGAGTGGAAAAACAGTAATCCTCGATAGCTCAATGGTAGAGCACGCGGCTGTTAACCGCGGGGTTGTAGGTTCGAGCCCTACTCGGGGAGTTAAGTGAATAATTGAGCAAAGACCTGTAAACAATCATGTTTACAGGTCTTTATGTATTTTATCTTTTTCTGTTAATCAGAATTTCTAAAAGTGATAGATTAAATATTTAGAAATAGAAAAACAGTTTAATATATAATGTAAATATGATAAACTATATTTAATTTGTAAAATAAGCAGCTTAATATATTGTGGGGAGTAAATATTATGATTAGAAGTTTTTCATGCGATAATTTTCGGAATGTTTTCTGTAAAGATCTGGAGTTTGCAAGAATTAATATTTTAATTGGTGCAAATAATGCTGGAAAAAGTAATTTTATTAAGGCACTGTCTTTTGCCGCTAACATGGTAAGTACACATCAAATTGAATCTACCGGATTTTTGTCGGAATTGAAGCGTAATGGTTGGAATACTGCTGTCAATAGGAAAGCTACTGAAGATTCTTTTAAGTTTGTTTGGAATTTTGAACTACGTAAAGGGCATTCTGTTGCATATACTTTATGCGCTAATACTAGTAAAAAGAGGGAAGAAAATTATATTGCTGAAGAATCTTTAGATGGCGCGGAGGCGAGAGAGGGTGCTTTAAAGCCCTATAATTTTTTCAAGTGCCATTCATTCAAAGTGGGGAGCGGCGAGTTTTCAACTGCTGGGATGACTGGGGCAAAGAATAAACGTCTGCGCACGGATGTTAATAGATATGAGTCAGTTTTATTGCAGATGGATAGTCTTTTTTTTGAAAACAAGGAATTGTTTAGTACGCCATTCGTACGTGATGAGATAAGAAACGTACTTGAGTCCATGCGCATGTATTTTCGGAATTTCTATTCGTATTCTTGTACGGCGTTTGATATTGTTGCGATACGGGAAATGCGGGATGAGCAAGCTGATGGTAGTTATTTAAAGAAGAACGGCGAAAATTTTGTTAATGTTTTTGTGAACACAATGGATCGGGATTTACAATTCAAGGATAGATATTTATCTGTATTGAAAAAAATCGTAAGCGACTGCGAGGATATACGGATCTGCGATGCAGGTGGAAAACTATGGATGGAATTGAAGATAAAAGGGTATTATTTTCCTTTATCAGAAGTTAGCGATGGGACCGTGCATTTGCTTATATTACTATTGATGCTGAACCTTCCTGAATATAATGGTATTTCAATGCTTGCTATAGATGAGCCAGAAATGAATTTACATCCTGCATGGCAGAAATTGATTGCAAATGAGGTTTTGCGTTGTCAAAGCTTTGAACAGTGTTTTATCAGCACACATTCGCCAGATTTTTTGGATGAATTTACAAATGAGTTTATTTCTGGAAATGTGGGAATATTTGTATTTGATTCATATAGTAAAATTCCATTGCGTAGATTGGATAGAGAGGAACTGAAGTTAGAACTAAGAGATTGGACGCTTGGTGATTTATACCGAATTGGTGATCCTATGATTGGGGGGTGGCCTCAATGATTGAGAAACGATGAATTGCGTGTTTTTTTACTGCAGGATATACAGAATTGAACGCTATGAAATCATTTATGAGAAAGATAAATGATACGGTTGAATATATTCAGTTGTGTCCAACTGGGCCAAGAAAGAGTAGAAGAGCCATACAGAACAGGCATATAGATCGAATTGACAAAAATCAAAATGGAATGACAGGAGAAAAGCTGATTCAATTCGTAATGGATTTCATAAAAGAAAAGAGATTTGAAGAAGAAGGCTATGATGCTCTTCTTATCGAAGATGATAAAGATAATCGTTTTCTATCGATAGAAGAGAAGGGGATGTCTTATATTGATGAAAGCAGATGGAAATGCTTCAAAAAAGAGGTTATTGAGCGCATAAGAGAAAAGCATCCAAATCTTCCAGTAATATTTTTTTATGCCGCGCCGGAGGTAGAGGCATGGTTTTTGGCAGATTGGGTAAATGGTTTCGGAAGCGTGTATAAGAACACATTCACTACACAGCAAAATAATTATTTTAATGTAAAGTTTCGAAAATATGTAAATGATTGTATTCTCACAGACAGATACAGAAATTGTATTGAAGGGTATGGCTATTTTGAGGGGGAATATAGAAAACTTAGTGAGGAAATTCAAAACGTACTTGAACGGATTGACTTTTTAGATGATTATATGCCTGAAATAGAGCATCCTCTGATATCCTATTCTAAGAGAATACAAGGTAAGGATATGCTGGAAAGGATTGAACCAAAGGTGGTTTTACATAATTGCACATTCTTTTTTAAGGAAGGGTATTTGGCATTGCAAGCGTTTTAAGAAATTTACTTTCCTGCGTGAAACAGCATCAAAATACTCTTGAATATCTCACAGAAGAAAAGTTTTGCCCTTTAGGCACAACAGACGAATTGTTGAAGCATCCTTTGAAGAATACCCTATGAAATGTTCGGACGACCGGCAGAGAGCCGGAAGCCGTGGATGAGGTTTGAACGGGAAATATAAAAAATTTCTTTCATTTTATAGGAATGGAAATATGATAAATCAGTGATAATCAGAATTTGTGGAGAAATGGAAAACTGATAAATGAATGAATATATACAATATTTAGCAGAACTAATTCCAGAAAGGGACAGTTTAAAACTTGTAAAAAGTGAAGCAGAAAAATATTATAAGTCACATTCTATTGATGATTGTTTTAACATGGGAATTAAACTTTATCAATCGGATAATTTTCAAATTCAGGAAGTTGGTGTTTTTCTTTTAGGATATTCTGCACATCACACAGCTTCAGCAATGTCTTTTTTGAAAAATAAGGTAAGTCAGCATGATAGCTGGAAAGTGCAGGAAGTCTTAGCTATGGCTTTTGATAATCATTGTAAAATTATCGGATATGAAACGGCTTTACCCTTAATAGAAGAATGGTTAAACAGCGATTGTGCAAATGTCCGCAGGGCCGTTTCAGAAGGATTGAGAATATGAACAAGCCGCCCCTATTTCAAGGATAACCCCCAGATTGCGGTACAGCTATTATCTGCACATAAGCAAGATAATAGTGAATATGTAAAAAAATCAATAGGGAATGCCTTGAGGGATATTAGCAAAAAATATCCTCAAATGGTTTCAGAAGAATTGAAATCATGGGATTTATCATCTAATGAAATAAAGCAAGTATATAAATCGGCGGGCAAGTTATTAAATATGGGCGAAAGATAAAATTACAGTTTTTGATTTTGACAATCACACAGAATACGAATGTGTATATGGAAAAAATGTAAGAAGCCCAAAATAAAGAATGAAGCCGTCGCATACTGATCGGTATGTGCGGTGGCGTGAGAGGACGGCAGTTAATCACCACCGCTTCCTGCTCCAGGACTATTACCGCATGTCTGGCGGCGATACGTTTAAATTCGTCTTTGGGCTTTGCATTCATGAACCATCCGCTGCCCGGTCCCATGCTTTGAACAAATAAGTCTGTTTTTTCCAGAACGTATCCAACATTGACGTATGCCTCACCGGAAATTTTATGATTAAGGATTTTGGAGCAATTCTGCAATTAGAGTGATGCAGATGGTTTTCATTTGCTCCAATTCATCCTTTCGTATTTTGGAAGAAATATAATTATGGCATAGGTTGTCAATAATCCCATAACTAATTCGGAGTTTTTCAAGTAGTAATTCATCTGTCGCTGATAAATTTTTTTATTTTCACAAAAAAATGCTTAATATTTCTTCTTCAAATTCATCGAACAAGTTTTTAATATCTGCATTGAGTAAAACTGATGCCAAAAACTCATTATGTGCGTCACAGTTCATTTGATGTGACGAAATAGCGGCATCTATGAATTTAGTTATTACAAGAAAGGCATAAAGGACGACATTTTTATTTTATATGATGACCATTCATGATACAATAAATATTATGTTATAGACTGTTAAGCAGCAATATAATCCATTCAGTAAGTGCGTGGTTTCTATGAAATAAAAAAGCAGCTCGGAAATGAGGTAAAAGATGCAGATCAGGACAATTACCTGCGGTCAGTCAAATGTCTATTTATTATATCATGACAATACGGGCATTTTGATTGATACCGGTACGGATAAGTATAAAGAAAAAATAGTGGAATGCTGCCGGCATGTCAAGATCAGGCTGATTGTGCTGACACATGGTCATTTTGATCATTGTCAGAACGCGGCATATCTGGCGCGGAAGCTGAATTGTTTTGTGGGGATTGCCAAAGAAGATGAGGCGCTGCTCGCGAACCATCAGAAACGGAAAGTTTTCGGAAAAGGACTCTGGAGCCGTTTCTATGCCTGGGTTTCTAACTGCAGTATTCGTACAAGAAAAATAGAAGCTGTGACGCCGGACGTTATTCTGGAGGAGGGTATGTCTTTGGAGGCATATGGAATCGACGGGGAAATTGTCAGACTGGCCGGGCATACGGAAGGCTCTGTCGGGGTGCGGCTGGCTTCAGGAGAATTGTTTGTAGGAGATGCCATGCAGAATATTCTTTTTCCGGCGGCCGCATGGTGTTATGAGGATGAGGCACAGGCAATGAATAGTGTGAAAAAGATTCGGGATATGGATGTCGCGAAATTATTTTTCGGACATGGAAAAAGTATGGAGAGAAAAAAAGGATAAACGGAAGGGGATGAACGGTATGTTGAATGGAGGAAATTCATGTACAAAATTCTGATCGCCGACGATGAAGAAGGGGTCGTCAGTTTATTAAAAGATTACCTCGAATTAAATCAATATGAAACGCTTCTGGCTTATGATGGCCCGGAAGCGGTCAGACAATCGAAATTGAACCCGGACCTGATTCTGTTAGACATTAATATGCCCGGTATGGACGGGCTGTCGGTGTGCAGACAAATCCGGGATTATGTGAATTGTCCGATAATTTTTTTGACGGCAAGAATTGAGGATGCGGATAAAATAAAGGGATTTGCGGCAGGCGGAGATGATTATATTGTAAAGCCCTTTTCCGTCGATGAACTGGGGGCGCGGATTGCGGCGCACATCAGGCGGGAGCACAGAATCGCACGACAGGGAAATGTGCGTTATTTCGGAAAGCTTGCCATCGACTATACGGCGATGACGGTAGCTGTTGACGGAAGCGGAATTGATTTTCCTAAGAAGGAGTTTGAAATTCTGGAATTGCTTTCCATACATGCCGGCCAGGTATTCGATAAAGAACGGATTTACGAGCTGGTGTGGGGATATGACGCGCAGGGAGACAGCGGCGTGGTGGCGGAGCATGTCAGGCGTATCCGTTCCAGGCTGCGGGCCGTGGAAGAAGAATATCATCTGGAAACGGTATGGGGGCTTGGTTATAGATGGGTTGGATAAAAAGAAAAAATTCCCGGAAAACGATGCAAAGGGTTTCCGCAAAGCATTCTCTGAAATGGCGCATTCTATTTTATATGCCCATACCGATCGTGCTGGCGCTTTTCGGGACTTACCGGATTGGTTATGCGGTCAATGACTGGCAGACGTGGTATGTAGAAAATGTTTTCACAGGAGACAGGGTGGATGTTTCGGAAGAAGACGCGGATTCGGCGTTGGATTCCTGCGCGATTGCCTATGAGAGCAGTAATTATACCATTTATGAAGCCGCCGGCGGTTTACGCCATTATGTGTTCCATAATGTAAAAAGCGCCGGAACGCCGGGGGAGGAAATCGGATATTGGCTTGTCGGCATTTCGCAGATAGTATTGACAACACTGTGGATTATTGGCTGTCTATTTGTGGGAGGGTATATTTATTATAAAAGGGAGATGGAGCATTCCATAAAGATTTTACTGCATTCAGCGGAACAGATTACCAACAACTGTCTGGATTTTCAGATGGAAAAAGCGAAGCCGAATGAGCTGGGACTGGTGTGTGATGCTTTTGAAAAGATGCGGGATTCCCTGTCACATACCAGTCAGGAGAATTTCAGGATTCTGGAAGAGCGGAGGCGGCTGAACGCCGCATTTGCGCATGATATGCGGAATCCCGTCACCGTGCTGAAAGGCTACGCGGATTTGCTGGAGCGCTATATTCCTGAGCAGCGTATCAGTCAGGAAAAGGAATTGGAAATAATCAGCATGGTGCAAAAACAGGTCTTGCGTCTGGAAAATTATACAAAAAAGATGAGTGAGCTGCAGAGGCTGGAGGACATCAGGCCGTCCTGCAAAACGGTGGAATACCGGGAGCTTCTTTCTCTGCTTACGAATACCGCGAAACTGCTGAATGAAGGTGTAATCGTTCGGACGGAAGAACCGTTTGGGAAAGAATTGTCCGAAAAAGAAAAAATGACAGATTTTGTCTGTATTGATTCGGAACTTGTGCTGGAAGTGCTTGAAAATCTGCTGTCCAATGCTTCTGTTTATACGAAGGACCGGATTGTTTTGAAAATAATTAGGCGGGAGCATGAACTGGAGCTGCGCGTGGAAGATAATGGAGGCGGCTTTTCACCGGAAGCCTTGCGAATGGCCGGAAGCCCTTTTTACCGGGAAGAAAGCGGGAAAAACGGGGAGCATTTCGGACTGGGGCTGTATATCTGCAAGCTGATCTGTCAAAAATGCGATGGCAGGCTGCTGCCGGAAAACGGACCGGACGGCGTGGGAGGAGTCGTAACTGCCGTATTTTCCCTGGGTGGAAGCAGGCAGTATACCGATGCGGCGTCTAACGATTAAATAGTTTATGCCGCGGCATAAAAATAGAAAAGTAGATAAAAAGTTGAAAATTGTGTTTTAAGATAATGGTGCATGGAAATATGCATCATTTTTTTATTTTCTAATGAGTCCGGCGTGATTGATGACGGGCGGACGCAGGCGGCCTGCCTTACCTTATTTTGTGTGCCAGGGTACAGGCTGAAGACGCGATTTTGCCAGGACATCGGAACGGACTGCAAAAATGTCAGTATATTAAAAAAACAAAACGGAGGCAGGATATGGACTATAAAAGAATTGTGAAAGAGCAGGAGAACGTGAAAGAGCAGGAGAATGCAAAAGAGCAGGAGAATGCAAAAGAGCAGGACACCATGAAAGGGCGGGAGAATGCAAAAGAGCAAGACAGCATGAAAGAGCAGGAGAACGCAAGAGAGCAGGACACCATGAAAATGCAAAGCATGGAAGAACGGCCGGGCGCCGCAGAAGAACGGATTGTCATGCGGCATGTCAGTAAATATTACGGAAAGAAACAGGCATTAAAGAATGTCAGTCTGACAATCGACAAGGGAATGTTCGGTCTGCTTGGAAGAAACGGCGCCGGAAAGACAACGCTTATGAAAATATTGGCGACGCTGCATGGGAAACAGAGCGGGAGCGTTACCGTATGCGGGATTCCGATAGAAGAGGCGAAAGCGGTCAGGGAAATTATCGGATATTTACCGCAGGATTTTTCCATGTATCCTTCTATGACGGTACGGGAAGCGTTGGATTACCTGGGGGTGCTGTCGGAAATGCCGAAGGAAAAGCGGCGGGCAAGAATTGACAGTTTATTAAAAAAAGTACACTTATCCGATGAACGCCATAAGAAAATACGGAGCCTGTCGGGAGGCATGAAAAGGCGGCTTGGCATTGCGCAGGCTTTGCTGCATGACCCGCGCGTGCTGATTGTAGATGAACCGACGGCGGGACTTGACCCGGAAGAACGCATCCGCTTTCGAAACCTGTTGTGCGAGGTGGCGGAAGAGCGGATTGTCATCCTTTCGACGCATATTGTCGGGGATATCGAGGCGGCCTGTGAAAATCTGGCAATCTTAAATGAGGGGGAAATTCTCTGGCAGGGGACGTTGGATGAAATTCTGCTAAATGCGGCAGGGAAGGTCTGGCGGGCGGAAATAAGCGGCGGAGAGCTGGCACGGGTCAAAAAGAAGTATATCGTAACCGGAATGCTGAAACAGGGAAACCATATGACGGTTCGTTTTCTTTCCGAAGCGCCGCCGGACATAGCGGGGGCCGTACAAGATGAAGCAAATTGTGAGGACGCTTATCTTTATTGTCTTTATCAGAGCGGTTGTAAAGTAATGGGCGGTGAAGCGGCAGGAGGTGAAGAATCATGTTTTTGATGGAATGCAGGAAAATATGGCGTTCGTTCTTGTTCTGGATTTTTGCGGCGGCAGTTTTGGGGGCTTATCTGACACAGTTTGCGCCGGAGCTTACGGAAAGGATGGCGAAACCCGTTGAAGGGAATGGTTCTTACGGCTCGGTTGTGACGAAAGACCCGGATGTGATCAGGCAGAAAGCGGTACAAAACCTTGTGGAAGAATATTTGAAAGGATATTATGCGGCGTATCCGCTGTTGATTTATAAGGAAGTTTTTTTGAAAGAAGATGACAGTGTGAGGATGGCGGCGATTCTGGAAGAGCTGACGGGGATGACAAAAGAAGAGCTCGATTCTTTCACGGATTATGAGCCGGCCGGTTTTTATATGAAGGAAGACGGAGACGGCCGTCAGACCGGTGAATATCATGAGGCCGTTATGCCGGATTATACGCCGCAGGAAGTAAGTTATGAGCGGTTTCTGGAATTGATGGAACAGGCCGATGCGCTGATCGGCGGCGGTTCGAGTTACGCTGAGAAAAAACTGGTATTAGAGTTTTCGACGGTTCCAATGGATTATGCGGCGGCGGTCGAAGAATATCATGCGGTCGTCAACAGGGAAAATATCGTGGAAGCGTATATCCGGCTCTATTGCGATTATATGGGTATTTTTCTGGCAATCCTGCCGGTTTTTACGGCGGCGGCGTTTTTCGATATGGACAGAAGGAATAACATGGGGGCATTAATATACAGCAGAAAAATATCTTCCGTGAAGATCGTCGGAATGCGGTACGGTGCATTGGTGTTCTGTATGGCGCTGCCGCTGCTTTTGACGCTGCTATATACGGTACTGCGGTTGAAGGGTCTCTATCCGGAATTTGACATCGTATGGCAAAAAGGGATTTGCCTGGCTGTTTTCTGGCTTCTGCCGGAACTGATGACGGTCATTGCGCTCGGGATGGTTGTGACGGAACTCGTTTCCCCGCTGTTGGCTGTTTTGGTACAGGGTGTCTGGTGGTATCTTTCGCTTGGCGGGAATGAACTGAAGGGTGCGATGACAAAGTGGAGTCTTATTTTACGGCATAATACGCTGACAGGACTGCATTTGTTCCGGGAAGAATATCCGATATTTTTGTGGAACCGGAGTTTTTATCTGATTGCGGCGCTGGCGCTGGTCGCTGTGGAAGTGTTTTTGTTTGAGCGGAAAAGAAAGGGGATGCAAAAATGCGTATTTGGTGCGAAATCATTAAAGTAAATCTGCGTCATCATTTTCCGGCGCCGTTTTTGTCGGCGGCCTGTATTATGACGCTGACCATACTTTTGTTTCCGGTTGCGGCGTTGAGAGGAGAGGACGTGAGCAAGCCGTTGGAATATTTGATGCCTTTTCTGGGAGCGGCTTTGCTTACGCCGGTCTTTTTGCCGGAACAGGACTGCGGCATCGGGGATGTCGTCGAATCGAAAAAAATAAGCGGTGCGGCTGTCTATATGGTGCGTTTGTTATACTCGGTTACCGTCTTGACGGCATTCATAGTCCTTTTTACCGGGCTCATGTATCTGAACGAGTGTGAAGTGCGGTGGGTGCATTTATATGGCGGCGTTTATTCTGCGCTTTTCATGGGAAGCATCGGTTTTATGGTCTCCGGCGTCAGCGGGAATACGATTGCCGGATATATGGCGGTTTTTATTTACTATCTTGCCTGTTTTGGTTTGAAAAAGCAGCTCGGCGTGTTTTGGCTTTTCAGGATGAGCAAAGGGCTCAGGCCGGAAAAAATATGGCTTTTGTTCGGAAGCATTCTGCTTGTGGGTCTGACTTTTGCGGTTATAGGCTGGCGGCGCAGGCGGTGAAGATTTTTTATTGCTAAAAAATAATATGTGATAAAGTAATAATGTTAAATCAACATATCTGGGATCTGGAAAAAGAAAAACGGTCTTTATAAAAAATCCCTGCCAGAATGACAATGTCATTCTGGCGGGTGAAAAAGCTTTACTGCGCAAATCGTGGAACTTTCTGGCAAAGCCTTAGAAGTTCGCCCTCTATCCTAATTTCCCCATAGTCACAATTACCTCATAATGCGCTTTGCCTTCTACATAAGGAATCACGCATCCTTCGATCGAATGGCCGTCAACGGTAACGGATTTTATGCCCTTTTCCACATTGTCGGGATTTACGACCTGAATGTGATAGGTTCCTTCCCGGAACTTTCTCGTAAGTTCGAAGTTGCCGAAGCCGGCGGGCAGGCAGGGATTGATGCTCAGTCCCGTATGAGTGGGGTATACGCCCAGAATATACTGGGAAATATTGACGAAAGTCCATGCCGCAGTACCGGTCAGCCAGCTGTTTTTGGCTTCGCCGTGGAATTTGGCGTCCGCGCCGGCCACCATCTGGGAATAGACATAGGGTTCCGTTCTGTGGATTTCGCTGATTTCTTCCACGTAAGCAGGACAGGTTTTCCGATAGATTTCAAAGGCGCGGCTGCCCCGGCCGATCACCGTTTCCGCGATGGAAACCCAGGGATTATTATGGCAGAAGATACCCGCGTTTTCCTTATATCCCGGCGGATAGGAAGAAACTTCTCCAAGCTCCAGATGGTATTTTGTATAAGCGGGCTGTAAAATCATCACGCCGTATTTGGTATCCAGTTTTTCCTTTACGGAATCAAGAGCTTTCTCTGCAAGCCCTTCTTCCACGCCGATGCCGGCGAGAACGCAGAAGCCCTGGGGCTCAATAAAAATCTGCCCTTCTTCACATTCTTTGGAACCGATCTTATGGCTGTACGCATCGTAAGCGCGGACGAACCAGTCACCGTCCCAGCCGTCTTTTAAAACCGCGTCATACATGATTTTCACTTCGGCACGTGCGCGGCCGGCTTCCGCATGATCGTTCATCAGTTCACATAACCGGGCATATTCTTCCCCGTACTTTACGAACATGCCTGCGATAAATACGGATTCCGCAACAGGGCCTTCGGAAGGGCCGAAGGTCTGGAAAGATTCTCCCGGATGCTCGGAAAAACAGTTTAAATTCAGGCAGTCGTTCCAGTCGGCCCGGCCGATCAGCGGAAGATTATGAGGGCCTTTGTGATTCACGATAAAATCAAAGGAACGTTTCAGGTGGTCCATCAACGGCGCGGCCGTGGACATATCGTTATCGAAAGGAACCATTTCCGTCAGAATGGAAGTATCGCCGCTTTCCCGGACGTAAGCCGAGGTTCCGGCAATCAGCCAAAGCGGATCGTCGTTAAAGCCGCTGCCGATATCGGAGTTGCCTTTTTTGGTCAGAGGCTGGTATTGATGGTATGCGCTGCCATCCTGAAACTGGGTGGAAGCGATGTCGATGATGCGCTGCCTTGCCCGGTCGGGAATTAAGTGCACAAAACCGAGAAGATCCTGACAGGAATCCCGGAACCCCATACCGCGGCCGATGCCCGATTCATAATAGGAGGCGGAGCGGGACATGTTGAATGTCACCATGCACTGATACTGGTTCCAGATATTGACCATGCGGTCTACTTTGTCGTTGGAAGATTTTACGCTGTATTTGGAAAGCAGTCCGTTCCAGTAATCGTTCAGCGCGGCAAAGGCCCTGTCTACATCTTCGTCGGTCCGGTATCTGTCAAGCATCTGTTCGGCAGGCTTTTTATTGATGATGCCGGGCGCCTCCCACTTTTCCTGTTCGGGATTCTCTATGTAACCGAGCACGAAAACGAAAGATTTCGTTTCGCCGGGCGCAATCGTCATGTTGAGCTGGTGGGAAGCGATCGGTGACCAGCCGCTTGCCAGGGAATTTGTGCATTTGCCGTTTTCTACCGCTTCCGGGTTTGCCGCACCGCGGTAAGCGCCGAGAAAAGCGTCGCGGCTCGTGTCGAATCCGTCTATGGGGGCATTGACCGAATAAACGGCATAATGATTTCTGCGTTCTCTGTATTCCGTTTTATGGTAAATTGCGGAACCGGCTGCTTCCACCTCGCCGGTGCTCAGATTCCGCTGGAAATTTCGGGAATCGTCATCGGCATTCCACAGACACCACTCTACATAGGAGAAGAGAGAGATGTTTTTGTTTTCGGAAGATTTGTTGGTCAGTCTGATTCGGCTGACCTCACAGTTGTCATCTATCGGAACAAAGGTCAGCACGGAAGCCTCCAGATCGTTTTTGGAGCCGGTAAAACGGCTGTAACCGAGACCGTGGCGGCATTCGTAGCTGTCCAGTTCGGTCTGTGTGGGCTTCCAGCCCGGATTCCATACACAGCCGCCGTCTTTGATATAGAAGTATTTGCCGTTGATATCGGACGGAACGTCGTTGTAGCGGTATCTGGTCAGACGCAGCAGTTTGGCATCCTTATAAAAAGTATAACCGCCGCAGGTGTTGGAAATCAGTGAGAAAAATTCATTGCAGCCCAGATAATTAATCCAGGGCAGCGGTGTTTTGGGAGTGGTAATAACATACTCGCGGCCGGCATCATCAAAATAACCGAATTTCATGGTAATCTCTCCTTTTTGTTTTGATTTATTTAAAAGCGAAAACGTTTAAGTGAACGGATTGTGATAAAATGATACTAAAAGTATACAGAAAAAGGCAGGAAAGCGCAATAAAAATGATCATATTTTAGAAAACAGGTATTAAAAATTCCTTTCTATTATGATTTTTGGATGAAAAAATGACTTTCGCTTCTTTTTTCAGGGCCAAAAGCTGAAATAAGCGAAAACGTTTAAGTGCTTAAATTTCATATATGAATGATGCGGATAAAAATGTATGGCGTGGAAAATGTACGGCGTCACAAAAAATATGATTTTTCTTGTAATAATATTGATAATCATATAAACTGAAAATGCGAAACCGATTAAGAAATCTGGAATAATGGGCTGATTCCAGCGGGGATATTCCGGTGGGAGAAGGACCGACGGCTGACAGGGCAGGAGCGGACGAATGGTATCGATGAAAGACATTTCGACGGCGTGCGGCGTATCGATCGCAACCGTGAGCAAAGCGCTCAATGATCATAAGGACATCAGTGCAAAGACAAAAGAGTATATCAGGCAGACGGCAAGGGAAATGGGGTATTTTCCCAATTCCGCGGCAAAAGCCCTGAAGACGAAGCGAAGTTATAACATAGGCGTTTTGTTTGCGGTAGATGACCAAAGCGGCCTGACGCATGATTATTTTGCGCACGTGCTGGACAGCCTGAAATGCACCGCGGAAGCGAAAGGATATGACATTACTTTTATAAACGGAAGCAGCATCAGGCCGAATAAGATGTCGTATCTGGAGCATTGCCGGTACAGAGGGTTTGACGGGGTGGTGATTGCGAATACACATTTCGAACGCCCGGAAGTGTTTGAGCTGGTGCAGAGCGATATTCCGAGCGTTACGATAGACCATGTTTTTAATAACGTCAGCGCGGTGATATCGGATAATGTAAAGGGAATGAGCGACCTGCTCCGGTATGTGTACCGGAAGGGACACCGCAGGATCGCGTATATCCACGGAGCCGATTCTTCGGTAACAAGAAGCCGGCTGACGTCTTTTTACAAAACGGCGGCGGAGCTGGGAATAGAAGTGCCGGATGAATATACAGGCGAGGCGGCGTATCGTAATACGGATGCTGCCCATGCCGAAACGGAACGGCTGCTCGGTTTAAAAAACCGTCCCACATGTATTTTATACCCGGACGATTTCGCCTGTTTCGGAGGCATTAATGCGATCAGCGAAAGAGGAATGAAAATTCCGTATGATATTTCCGTTGCGGGGTATGACGGGATTCGAATCGGAAGGCATTTTGAACCAAAACTGACAACCGTGAAGCAGGATACCAAAAGACTGGGGCAGTCAGCGGCAGAAAAACTGATCAATCTGATCGAGCGTCCCAGGACGACGATCATCGAACAGATTATCGTGGAAGGAGAAGTCTATCCGGGAGGCTCGGTGGGGGAAGTCCATCGGCAGAACGGTCCTTGACAGTCAATATTTTTGTGTTATAATTAAAAAAATTGAACACAAAAGCTATGATAAGAAATAGTAAGCATCTCGGATTTTCAGAGAGAAGGCGGCCGGTGCGAGCCTTTATGAAAAGATGCCCAACCCATCTTTGAGCTGTAAGCCGAAATAACAGTAAGCCTTGCCGGGTTCTCCCGTTACAGAGATATGGCATTGTATTTTTTCCTGTGCCAGAGAGTGCGGATCATTTCGAATTTAGGTGGTACCACGGACTTAAGATTAGTTCGCCCTAAGCTGACATAATGTCGGGTTAGGGCTTTTTTGTGTTCAAAAACAAAATACGGAGGTATCCTTTATGAAACTGGAAAAACTTGTTGGAGATCGTTTTCGGGAAAGACCGTCGGACTGTATTATTGACAGCCATGCTTTGATGGTGCGCGGCGGTTATATGAAGTATGTGGCAAACGGTATTTTTTCATCCTATATGCCGTTAAAAAGAATTACGCGGAAGATAGAACAGATTATCCGTGAAGAAATGGATGCTGTCGGCGGACAGGAAGTTCAGTTTCCCGTCGTTATGCCTGCTGCGATCTGGCAGGAATCCGGCAGATACGAAAGCATCGGCAAAGAAATGGCCCGTTTCAGCGATCGCAGCGGGAGCCCTCTTGTGCTCGGTATGACACATGAAGAAGCTGCCGTGCATCTCGTGCGCGATTTCGGGCAAAGCTATACGAAGTATCCTTTTATGATATATCAGATACAGACGAAGTTCCGTGATGAGGCAAGACCGAGGGCAGGACTTATCCGTGTTCGTGAATTTACGATGAAAGATGCCTATTCTTTTCATACCAGTCAGGCAGACTTGGAGGACTATTACGATCAGTGCCATAAGGCCTATGAGCGCATCTATGCAAGAGCAGGACTGCCGGAAGTTATTTCGGTTGCTTCCGATTCCGGTATGATGGGCGGTAATCTTTCTCATGAATTTATGCTGCTGACGCCTGTCGGTGAAGATTCCATCGCCATCTGTACGGAGTGTGATTACCGGGCGAATATGGAGGCGGCAGAGTGTATTATCCGTAACGAAAGAAACGATGCCGCCCAAAAACTCGTTTTGGTACACACACCGAATATTCATACCATTGAGGAGGTCTGTGCGTTCCTGCGCTGCGATGAAAAAACTTCCTGCAAGGCGGTTGTTTATCAGCGTAATTCCGACGATCACTACATCGTACTGTTTATCCGCGGAGATCTTGAGGTGAACGAAACCAAACTCACAAATTTTCTGGGCTGTGACATCCATCCGGCAGTTATTACCGAAGAAAGCGGGCTCAGGGCCGGTTATATCGGGCCGGTTAATCTAAGCGGCGGTTTCACGGTCCTGTATGACCGTTCCCTTGCGGGAATGAGCAATCTTTCCTGCGGCGCAAATATTTACGGGTATCATTATACCGGACTGGATATGGGACGCGATGTCGAGGGGGCAGAGTACCATGATTTTGCCAAAATACAGGAAGGCGGTATCTGTCCGCACTGTGGCAAGCCTGCGATTACGGTATCCCGCGGCATTGAAGTGGGCAATATTTTTCAGCTCGGAAACAAGTACACCAAATCCATGAATATGACTTATATGGATGCCAATGGAGAAGCGCAGTATCCGGTTATGGGATGCTACGGCATCGGCGTCGGCAGGCTTGCCGCTTCCATCTGTGAGGCGCACCATGATGATCACGGTCCGATATGGCCTTTGGCGGTTGCACCGTGGCAGGTACACATCTGTGCCGTTCGTGTTGATGATGCCGGGGTGCGGGCTTATGCCGACAAGCTGTATGAAGAGCTGCAAAACAAGGGGGTGGAAGTCATTTATGATGACCGCGGGGTCAGTGCCGGCGTTATGTTCTCGGATGCCGATCTTCTCGGTATTCCGTTCAGAGTGATTGTCAGTCCCCGGAATATAAAACAAAATATCGTTGAAATTGTTTCGAGAGATAAGAGCTTGTCCGTCAATGTTTCCATGTCTTCGGCAGCAGAAGAAATCGGGAAAATTCTGTCAGCGGCAAAGTAAATTCCCGGTTGTAATGCGTTAGCGGCAGACACTTCGTGAAAACCCCGTGTTTACGGGGTTTTTAACTAAAAAATCTTAATAGAATTTTAAGAATGCCGGGATAGAAAAATGGAAAATATTATGCTAAACTGTATAAGAATCGTTTTTTAATTCTATCAGAAAATTGCTGTAATCGCGGCGGCCTGCAGGAAGCGGGCCGGACAGAATACGGAGATGATAAAATGTCTCAGATTATACTGGGGACGGAGAAAATCAGAGCGTACAGCGGTCTTTCCATGCTGTGTGAATATGCGGGTAAGAGCGGGGAATGGTGCAGCGAGTTGTGGCTGGACATGCTGACCGATTATGAATTATATGAAGAATTTTTGTATTATCTGGAACGACACTGTTTTCTGGACCGTCTGAAGGCGGCAGGGTATTCCCTCACGGATTTATATGTATGGCAGATGGGACAGGACAATCTGCGCCGGGACAGCGGGAAGAATACGGAAAATTGCAATAAGGAAGAAATGGTTCTGCAGGCCTTTTGGACAATGGCCAGGATGCGGAAGGACCCTTCATATTATGAGCGGAAACTGGCGGAAGGGCCGGGTATGGATAAGGAATGATTTTCTGAGGTGCCGAAAAACGCCGCTTAGGGCGGAATGACAAAGGGGTATACTTACAGGATGGATAAAAGAGAATTTATTGAAAAATTACAGCGGACGCTGGCAGGGGGACTTGACAGCAGCCAGGTTGCGGAAAATGTGCGGTATTATCAGGAATATATCGAGTCCGAAATACAGAAGGGAAATACCGAAGGAGAGGTGCTTTCCAGGCTCGGCGATCCCAGGCTGCTGGCGAAGAGTATTATCGAGGCGAATAAGCGCGCCGGAGCAAGTTTTGGTTCCAACCGGGAATATGACGAGGAACTCGTTGACGATGCGCGGGAAGAAGGGAAAGCGTTCACCAGAAAATTTGAATCGGGCTTTATGCTGCCCGGCTGGCTGATTATGATTATTATGACGGTCATTGTTATTGTGATCATCGGACTTGTAACTTCCCTGCTCTCGCTTTTCGCCCCGGTGATTATCGTGGGACTGATCGCATTGCTGATTGTGAAAGTGTTTCAGGGCAGAGGCAATACAAAATAGCCCATTAAATCAATAATGGGCTATTAAGGGGAGTATAAATAATTAAAATATAAGGGTTTGTAAATAGAAAATTGAAGGGGTGTTTCTATCTACAATTATTATTATATACACTTTTCGAAAAAATGCAATCAAAAATAGTACCAAAGTACCAGCAAATATTTTGGTACTTTTTCATAAAATAGTACTAAAGACTTATATTGGCGCTGAATACTTTCCGGATAATCCTGCAATACTATTTCTGTAATATAAATCAATCAGGAGGTATGCAAGATGTCTAAGAATGATTATAACCAGAACGCGCAGAACAATGAGAAACAGCAGGATAAGGCTAACAACTGCAACAGCCAGAATTCTTCTCAGAACAACCAGAAGAACAATTCTAAGAACAGCTCCAGCAGCAATGCGCAGAACAGCCAGAAGAACAACTACTAAGAGTCAACTCCTGCGGCTGGCGGGAATAAAAGCGGCACAGCATACAATGGCTGTGCCGTTTTTGATGTGCATAAGAAATTCATGTACTGCGGGGGTTTCGGCCGGCTTTTCTGACGTCGTCCCTGGTACATATCATATTCGAATAGCGTGCCTTTTCATATAGAAGGGAAAGAGATTCTTCCTGAAAGGCATTCCCGCATTCTCTGGCGGTACGGCTTTCGAAAAGCCTGGCGGAGCCGGGATTTTCTTTCAGCATCCGGTCTCTTTTTGCGCCGATTCTTTGTCTGTAAATACGTCGTATCTTCTCGGCCGGATGCAGGAATGCCAGAACGCTTCCGTTTTTTTTCTCCCTTTTTTCACGCTTTGCTTCGTACCGCTCCCGGATATCGCCGCCGCCGTCCGAGAAGGAATCTGCCGTAAAAAGTTTTTTCCGACGGAAGCGTTCCCGGACCATGCGCACGAATTTGAACAGGGCAAAAAGCAGCAACAGAAAAAGAAAGCAAAATACGAAAACTTCCAGGAGTTTTTCCAGAATCTGCCAGAAGAGCCCTGCTTCTCCCGCAGCCGGAAGCATGCCGGGCGGCCCGGCCGGGCCGACATCCTGCATCGGTTCGGTGAAATGTTCTTCGACACCGGAAAAGAGCGAGGCGAGGAAGGCAAAGAAGCCGTGTTCGCGAAGCCACAGGACGCCCTGCCGGAGCCCTTCCAGAAGAACGGACAGCCAGTTTAAATCGGAAAACAGCAGAATGACCGCCATACAGGGCAGAATCAAAAGGAGCGACAGACGCGTACCTGCCGCAAAAATCTCCCGGCGGGGAATATAGCCGGTACTGCCTGTGTTTACCGCGATGAAATAGAGATAATGCTGAAAATAACATCTGATATAATAACATGTGAAATAGAAAACAATCATGCAGACAAAATAGAAATCGCTTTCCGAATATCCCTGATAGTGCAGAAGAAAAAGCGAAACCGCAATGATGCCTGCGGAGACTGCCGGTACGATGGGTTCGTCCAGCCGTTCTTTTGTCCGGATCCGCAGGGAAAAGGAATATATTGCAAGGCCGATACCGTAAACACACAGAAGCGATTTCACGGCAAGGCCCGGAACGGGAGCGGAAAACAGCAGGGCAAGGCACAGAAGATGGCTGCCTGTTAAAATCAGAAAGCCGTTGGTATATCTTCTGATGAAAAAGAACAGAACGGGCAGAAGAGAACAGAGCGCCCATAGCGAAAAGGGCGGTTTTCGTCCTCCCAGACCGGCGGCCGCGGTGATGACGGCGAAAAGGGTCCAGTGATTCATTTGTACGGCCAGAATATCGGAGGCGGCGATGATTTTTTCCTGTTTCATAAGGGGATGGTGTTCCTTTCCTGTTTTTCAGCGCTGCGCTATATGCAGTATCCGAATATCTTTTTTCCATTCTTCAGGAAGCTCCGGCATCTGTTTTTCCGTTTCCGGCACCGGATAGAACCAGAGGCATTCCTGTCCTGACAGGCGAAAACGTCTCAGCAGCCCGGTGAAATTTTCATAGGCATTCGGGGATACAAAAACAGTTGTTATGCCGGTAGAAGCCTTCATCAGTTCCCGTTCGAAACAGGAAGTGAAATCGGCTGTTTTCAGGTTTGTATCGATGCGGGCAAGGGCCCGGTAAATCTGCTCCATCTGTCCGGCCCCGGCGCCGGCCTCTATATGCACCGGTTCGCCGTTCAGAATATCCCGCCCGTTGCCGTAACAGGATACGCGGATGCCCTGATTCAGGAAAAAGGCCGCGAGCCCGGCGATAATTTGAATGGAGGCTTCTACCATCGCATCTTTTTTCAGGATGCCGCTGTCTTCGATATTGAAAAAGAGGCGGACAGTCTGCAGGGCGGTGCAGTTTTTCTGGTTGACCTTCCAGTCTCCGGTTTTCGCGGAGGCCTTCCAGTTGATGCTGCGCATATCGTCAAAGGGCTGGTATTCCCGGACGCCCCGGTATTCGAAAGGATCTTCCGGGAAGTGCAGTTTTGTCAGCAGTTCTCCGTTCAGCTGCTGAAGGGAGCGGCGAAATTCTTCGGAAACAAAAGGCGCGGGATAGACATAGAAGTACTGCGCTGTCTGCCGGCTTTCCACCATTTCCGAAGAAAGCAGAGGGTCTCCGGCCACGAGATCGATGTTGTGGATTCGGTAATAACCTCTTTTGGCGGCAGTAAATTCCAGTTTCCTTGTAATGCGCTCCCGCCCTTTTACCTGAAAAATATCGTTGCGGTAATACAGGTCTGTGACTTTGGCGCTGTCGGAATCGGTAAAACGAAGATTTCGGTCGGTCTGAAATTTCACCTTTAACATGGGAAGCGGGAGCCGCTTGCCGTTTTCGATGATTTCCAGCAATTCCCCTTTTTCTCCCTCAAAAAGGCTTTTATCTGCAAATTCCAGCCGGACGTCCAGTTTTCCCGCCCACAGCTTTTCGTACAGTTTTCGCGCAAGCCGCATCAGCAAAAAAGTGAGCAGGCCGATACCGATTATTTTCATCATGACCGAAAGTCCTCTGTGGGCACTTTGGTCTGTTCCAGTATTTTTCGGATAAACGCTATGCTTTCCCGGCTGCCGTCCCGGGTGAAATCCATCAGAAGCCGGTGGGCGAGCACCGGAACCGCGACGGCTTTTACATCGTCGGGGATGACAAATGAGCGGCCTTCCAGCCAGGCATAAGCCTTGACGCAGCGGAGGAGGGCAAGGCTGCCTCTGGGACTGACGCCCATGAGAATGCTTTCCTCCCCGCGGGTGGCGGAAACGATATCCACCATATATTCCTGTACCGTCCGATGCACGAAAACGCGGAGAACTTCCTGTCTGGCCTGCTGTAATTCCGTTAGCGTCAGCACGCCGGAGAGCTCCGCAAGCGGTTCTTTTTCCATATAACGGGAGAGAATCGCCAGTTCTTCTTCCCTTGTGGGCAGTCCCATGGACAGTTTCATCATGAAACGGTCCAGCTGCGCTTCGGGCAGCGGGAAGGTGCCGGCCGTCTCCACCGGATTCTGCGTTGCGATGACAAAAAAAGGCTCTCCCGGTACATAGGCTGTTCCGTCAATCGTCACCTGCCGTTCTTCCATGCACTCCAGCAGCCCGGCCTGCGTTCTCGGCGTGGCGCGGTTGATTTCGTCGGCCAGCAGGATATTGGTAAACACCGGCCCTTTCTTTAAGACAAACTCGCCGCGCTGTCTGTCAAAAATGTTTAATCCCGTAATATCGGAGGGCAGTAAGTCCGGCGTGAACTGAATCCTGGCAAAATCCGCGTGAAGGGATTTTGCCAGCGTTTTTGCCAGCTTCGTCTTTCCCGTTCCAGGCACATCCTCGAGCAGAACGTGCCCGTCGGCCAGAAGCGAGGTCAGAAGCAGACGCACGGTTTCCTCTCTCCCGACAATGACTTTATGTATATTATCCAATATTTTTCCGGCGAAATCCGGCCCCTGTATTTTCATAATAATAACCATACCTTTCTTTCAGACAAATGTATTATACTCCCGTTTGGCGGAATCAACAAGGATTAGATAATCCTTACGGATGAGATGATGACTGCGGTGAATGGCTGGGAACTCAAAAAAGGTTTCCTGTTTTTTGCGCCCGTATTTGGCATTTTGAAAAATTTTGACAGGGCACCTGGCCGGAAGGAATTGTAAGTCAAATATTTTGGAGGAATGATTGACAGAAAAAGGGCGACACCTTACAATAATTGATAGAGTCAGAACGCCGTCTGAGAGCGCGCTGCCATTGCGTGTATCGCGGCATGGTTATTGATATGGAGGAACAGTATGGAGTTTATCGCGCCATGCCATTTCGGGCTGGAAGCAGTATTAAAAAAAGAAATTTTGGATTTGGGATATGAAATCGTTTCGGTGGAGGACGGCCGTGTGACCTTTGCGGGCGATGAAAACGCTGTCTGCCGCGCGAACGTTTTTTTGCGCACGGCGGAAAGAGTATTGATAAAAGCCGGCAGTTTTCATGCGGAAACATTCGAAGAACTTTTTCAGGGAACGCGCGGCATTGCGTGGGAGAATTATATACCAAAAGACGGGAAATTCTGGGTTGCGAAGGCGGCCAGCATTAAAAGCAGGCTGTTCAGTCCTTCCGACATTCAGTCTATTATGAAAAAGGCGATGGTGGAGCGGCTGAAAACGGTTTACCACCAGTCCTGGTTTGCGGAAAACGGGGCTTCTTTTCCGGTAAGGGTTTTCCTGATGAAAGACGAGGTTGTTGTCGGACTGGATACGACGGGGGAATCCCTGCATAAAAGAGGCTACAGGAAACTGACGGCAAAGGCGCCGATTGCGGAAAATCTGGCGGCCGCATTGATTATGCTGACGCCCTGGCATAAAGACAGGATTTTGGTGGATCCGTTCTGCGGAAGCGGCACTTTTCCGATTGAAGCGGCTATGATGGCGGCTCATATGGCGCCGGGTGCAAACCGCAGCTTTTTGGCGGAAGAATGGGCGCATATCGTGCCGCGCAAGAGCTGGTACCGGGCGATGGACGAGGCGGACGCAGGCGTGGACAGAACGATAAAGCCGGATATTCAGGGATATGATATTGATGATAAAATGGTGGCGGTTTCCAGAGAAAACGCCCGGCTTGCCGGTGTGGAAGACATGATTCATTTTCAGAGGAGGAGTGTCGAACAGCTCAGCCATCCGAAAAAATATGGATTCCTGATTACCAATCCCCCTTATGGAGAGCGGCTTGAGGACAAAGAGGCGCTTCCCGGGCTGTACCGGACGCTGGGAGAGCGGTATCAGGCGCTTGACAGCTGGTCTATGTATGTGATTTCCGCATGGGAACAGGCCGAACAGTATATCGGAAGAAAAGCGGATAAAAACCGCAAAATTTATAACGGCATGATGAAAACATACTATTATCAGTTTATGGGGCCGAGGCCTCCGAAACGAAAGGCAGAACAGCACACAGGTGGAAAGCGGGAACCTTTTTCACCACAGATATAGAGAAAGGCATGGTCATGGAATGCAGCAGAATCAACTGATGAAAAGAACGGCAGTCTATACGGTGCTGTTCGCATGTTTTGCGCTGGCGGCGGTTTTTTATTATTCCGCCAACAAAATTGTCGTCGTTGCCGATGTGGCGCAGGACGAGGTGGCGCAGGAACGGGATGCACAGGGAAGGCCGGATTTCGGGCAGACAGCGGGGGAGGAAGACGCAGCAGGCGCAGGAAATCTCCCGGAAGCCATTTCGGAACGGAACAATATATTATTCGAGCAGAATGAACAGGAAATGAACTATTTCTGTATTCCTCTGCATACGGATGTAAAAGCCGAAAGTGTGACGATTGAAAACCATTATATGGATAAAGAACTCTGGGTCAGCATTAAACAGGAGGCGGAAAGCGCGGGATATGCTGATTTTTACCAGACACAGGGCGTATACGGCAACCGGAGCGCGGTGATCGACGGCTGTTTTGAGAACGGAACGGACGCGTTCTGGCTGAAATTCAGACTGACGGATGTATACGAATATCATAGTATTTTTGAAGACAATAAACTTTATATAGAATTTCTGACGCCGAGAGAAGCATACGATAAGATTGTCGTGATCGACCCGGCTTACGGCGGAGATGTAACGGGCGCTCTTTCGGACGAACTGGCGGGGAAAGATATTACGCTTGAGATTGCCCGTGCTTTGAAGAAAAAGCTGGATGGGACCGATATCAAAGTCTATTATACCCGGATGGATGACAGCGCTTTGTCCGAGGAAGACCGGGTTGGGCTGACGAATGCCACAAAAGCCGATATGCTGATTCGTATCGAAGTCAATGAAAACGAAGATTCTAAAATATACGGAACGGAAGCGGTATACAACAGCAAATTTTTCATACCCGGATTCGGAAGCGTGGAACTGGCCGATCTGCTGGAAAGAGAAGTTGTTACGGCGATCAGCGGAAAGGCCAACGGCCTGACGGACTCGACGGAGGAAGACGTCGTGATCAACGGGGCCACCGTGCCGGCGGCAGCAATCCGCGTCGGCTATTTGAGCAACGGTCAGGAAGAAATTTTGCTGGGAAGAGAAGATTATATTCAGAAAATTGCGGAAGGCATTTATCAGGCGATTATGAAAGCGTATGAAGAGTAAAATGCCGGAAGGCGGTATCATGGGAAAAAGAAGGGCATAAAATGAAGAGGACGATTATTTTTGCGACCGGAAATGAAGGAAAAATGAAGGAAATCCGCCAGATTATGGCAGGAATTGACGTGGAACTCCTGTCCATGAGACAGGCCGGTATCGAGGCGGATATCGTAGAGGACGGGAAAAATTTTGAGGAAAATGCCATTATCAAGGCAAAAGCGGTGGCGGAGAAAACAAACCATATCGTGCTCGCCGATGACTCCGGACTGGAAATTGATTTTCTGAATAAGGAACCGGGTATTTATTCGGCGCGGTATCTGGGAGAAGATACTTCCTATGATATTAAAAACGCGAATCTGCTGGAACGTATGGAAGGCGTGCCGGATGAAAAACGGACGGCCAGATTTGTCTGTGCCATTGCCGCGGCGATGCCGGACGGAGAAATTTTTACGACGCTCGGCGTCATAGAAGGCCGGATCGGCTATGAACCGAAAGGGGAAAACGGCTTCGGCTATGATCCGATTTTTTATCTTCCGGAATACGGATGTACTTCCGCGGAGCTCAGCGAGGAAAAGAAAAATGCAATCAGCCACCGGGGCAGAGCATTAGAAGCCATGCGGGAAGAACTTGGAAAAAGGATAGAGCTATGAAAATACTGATTGTGAGCGATACCCATCGCCGGGATGAGAATTTTCTGCTGGTGATGGAGAAGGCCGGGCCGGTGGATATGGTGGTGCATTGCGGCGATGTGGAAGGGAGCGAACGCCTGATTGAGGAGGCGGCGGGCTGCCCGGTATATATGGTGCGCGGAAACAATGACTTTTTATCCCCGGTACCGAAAGAAAGAGAATTTTTGATAGGAAACTACAAAGTCTGGCTGACGCATGGACATAACTACTGCGTTTATATGAATTATGAGACGATAAAACAGGAGGCAAGGGACAGGGAAGTGGACATTGTCATGTGCGGTCATACCCATAAACCGGTGATCGATATCGGCAAAGATCTGACATTGATTAATCCCGGAAGCTTGAGTTATCCAAGACAGGATGGGAGGCGGCCCTCTTACATACTGATGGAAATTGACAGGGACGGGGAAGCGCATTATACGGTGAATTATTTGTAGAGAGGATGGAAGAACAGACTTCTGCAGAAAGGCGGCGATATGAAGAACAGCGCCACAGCTGTATCGGACAAGAACTGAATTTACTTTTTCAGCCGGAAAACTGTCAGAAAAACTGGAAAGAACTAAAATCTAAAAAGAAATTGAAAAAGGTGGTTGACATACAAATCTTCATATTATATAATATACCTTGCGTTGTGGCTGAATAGTCACAGAAGCGATACTGACCGGGGTGTGGCTCAGCTTGGCTAGAGCGCCTGGTTTGGGACCAGGAGGTCGCAGGTTCGAATCCTGTCACCCCGATTTTATAATTACAAGCCGGGCGGGGCCGGCGGCGGAAAAAGCTGTGGAAACTTGCTCACCAACAGCTTTTTTTGATACTGGATAAATGGGGCGGCTGTACGTCCTTCTTTTTCTTTGTCTCCACTCCCACCGTGCTCCACTGCCATTTCCGAACAGGAAATCAGAAACGCAAATCGGTATTTGAAGAGGTCAATTTATGAATATCAAGCATAAGAAGACGAAAGTTTTTACTGTCGAAGAGTTACAGGGATTGTTTCTTTCTGTCGAATGGGAATCTGGAAATTATCCGGAAAAACTTGTCCATTCTATGCAAAATTCCTCTCATGTTATTTCGGCATGGGATGGAGACAAGCTGGTAGGTCTTGTTCGTGCACTGGATGATGGCCAAACAATAGCTTTTTTGCATTATCTTTTGGTAGATCCAGCATATCAAGGACTCCATATTGGAGACGAACTGATGAAACAGATTAGGAATTGCTTTGAAGATATTTTGTATGTAAAGGTCATGCCATCTGACCCGAAAACAATTCCATTTTATGAACGGTATGGTTTTCAGCAATACGACAATTACTCGGCAATGATGCGAAAACACTTTGTGTAATGGGACAAATTGCAGTTTGCGAGTTGTCAAGCGAGCACAAAATCAAATATACCGAACTGCCCAAGCCCCGTTTATCTGCTTGTCTGCACTTCATTTTCCCAGCAAAGCTATTAACTGGTCCCGCTGCGCAGCCGCCTTCGCGCCCTTGATCTTTCTTGCCATACCCTCCAGTTCCGTGAGATCGGCATCATTCTGGCCGGCGGCAATGCGCATCAGCTTTTCCTTAAATTCTTTCTGCTCCTGCTCGGCCTCCCTTGCCCTTCTCTCCGCCCGGGCCCGTCCCTGCAGCTTTATGGTATTCTCCATAGAATCCAGCAGCTGCCGCATATCCATTGCCATCATTTTTCCAGTCCCCTTTCCATTCATTCAAAAAGTCCACTATTCTTTTTATCGGCAGCCGCCTGCGTTTTTTTAAGAGAAGGGACCTCTTTCCCCGAAGGCGGCATACCAGAACCATCTATTTTGACCATTGCGCCCATAAGAAAATTATGATATCCTTCAGGTGACACAAGAGTTTTGTGAAGAAAAGACGGAGGTAAACCATTATGGAAAAACGTTACGCAAATCTGGCCCTCTTCTACGCCATCACCGCCATGGCATTTGGGGTATTTTACCGGGAATACACTAAATTCTCCCATTTTTCCGGGCAGACAAATCTATCCGTGATACATACCCACTATTTTCTGCTGGGAATGTTCTTTTTTCTGGTTCTGATGGCCCTGGAGAAATCCTTTTCCTTCTCCGAGAAAAAGGTAAAAAAAATCCTCCTTGCCTACCAGGCCGGCCTTAATATTACCGCCCTGGGATTTCTGACAAGGGGGCTGACCCAGGTATGGGGCACGGAACTGAGCCGGGGGCTGGACGCTTCCATCTCCGGCGTTGCGGGGATCGGTCATATCCTAACAGGGATATGTCTTGTACTGCTCCTGCTGGAAATCAAAAAAGCCGCATGACCTACAGCCACTCCTTGATGCACTCCCCCACCGAAGGATATTCGTCCTCATATTCCACCATAAGATTTACCATATATTGTACCAACTCCTCGGTGCGGGGCAGCTTCATCAACTGCTCCACAATTACGGCAAAGGTCTCCATATCATGAATGGCAAGGAGACTCAAGTAGGTACATTTCCCCAGAAAAAAATCCGCCATATCAAACAGCCTTTCATGCCGCAATCCGGTCAGTGCCCTCAGCAAGGCACGAATCTGGTATACGGTACAACTATGTTCCTGGGTCAGAATCTGATCCAGCACTTCCTGGGTTATTTTCCCGTATTCATCTATATAGGCATCTATGTCAGAGGCCTCCCAGGCTCCGGGATAGACGGCGGCCAATTCGTCATTGTCATAAGGAAACGGCGGCTCCTGCTTGGAAAACCGACTACGGATGGCACCCATTTTCTCCGGAGACGGCTTCTTCCGCTCCATGGTTCTCCCGGACTTCACCCCATATTCCTCACAGAAAAACCACATATCCCCTGACATCAGGTACTCCCTCCGGCATATTTCACCGGAGTCCTTTCTCTCCTGCCGTGCAACGCGGTGACAGGGCATAATCACCAATGCATTCACACATCTGTGATCCAATGCCGCCGCCATCGCCTTGTGATGTCCGTCCAGCAGCGCTGTCATGTAGCCGTCCATATAGTATGCCACCGCCCGGCAGCCAGGATGTCTGCGGTAATATTCCACCCTGCTTGGACAAAGTTTCTCTATGGACTGAGTAGCCACCGTAAAGTGCGGTCTGCTGTCCCCCCACTGGCCGTCTCCCCTATAGAACAGGCAGGAGCCCGGCACGCCCTTCCGGCTTTCAGGCACATTCCAGAACACATGCCCATTCCCATCGGTGGGAAAAAGCTGCGTGTCCAGCACCACATAGCAGTTGTCCTCCAAAAGCCCAAGCAGGGGCCGCAGTCCCTCCAGAGCCTCCGAAAAAGATACATTTTCCCCATTCATCCGCTCTTCCCGGAATTCTTCGGTCTGCTCCAGCCCATAGCTGCTTCGGATAATTTTCTCGCAGGTGGGACAAAAATATTCATCTCCCTGGAGTTGGAACAAAGGAAAATCCCCCAGCATCAGAGTACAATAGGTGGCCAGGGACGGTTCTTCCGAATAGCAGTCATACAGCAGCCCTTTCCCATTCTCAACCTGGAGCAGGGCACCGGGCGCGTAAAAATCACCTGCCGTCTTTTCCCAACAGGTGATCTTTCTAACATCCGGAATGTTTTTTTCCTCACGGGATGCCGGTTCCTTCCTTCTCTTCCGCTTCTCAAACATATTTACAACCCGCTTTTCTTTTCCCCGCACAGCCCAGATTAACTCTTATATTTCTCACAGATACGCGATCCGGAAGCTGGCCTTCCCCGCCTCATCCAGTTCCATCAGGGCATAGGAAGGTTTGTGGCCTTCCTGCCTGGGATAGGAGATACTTCCCGGGTTCAGGGTCACCAGATCCCCCTCCTCTTCCAGAAAGGGCCTGTGGGTATGGCCGAACAGAACAATGTCCGCTCCCCTCTCTCTGGCCTCCTGCTTGATTCTCTCAGGGCCCATGGACACGCAGTAGGTATGCCCGTGGGTCACCCACACATGGTAACGGTCGATCTCTAATTCCAGTTCCCTGGGCAATGTGGAAAAAAAATCATTATTGCCGGGTACGATGTGCACCAGGCAATCCGCCGTCTGGTTGACGGCAGCCTGGCTGATGGCATACTCGCTTCCCTCCGCATCGCCGCAGTGGATCACCATATAAAGCGGCCCAAGCTGCTCCAGAAGCGCAAAATAATTATCGTTTTTCCGATGCGTGTCACTAATAATCAGTATTTTCTTTTGCTGTCCCATGGATTCCCCCTCGACCATGTCTGCTTTTTGATCTGCCGTGAAGGCTTCATGCCATAACATTCTGCAGCTGCTGTTTCATCTGCCGCAGCGCACTGCCCCGGTGGCTGACAAGGTTTTTCTCCTCCTCTGTCAGTTCCGCCGTGGTACGGCCAAATTCCGGCACATAAAAGATAGGGTCATAGCCAAATCCATTGCTGCCCTTCTCCTCATAGCCGATACGCCCCTCGATGACGCCCCGGCTGGTCAATTCCCTGCCATCCGGCAGCACTGCCGCAATGGCGCAGACAAACCGGGCCGTGCGCCGCGCCTCTTCCACGCCTTCCAGACGGCCAACCAGATTGGCGTTCTTGATTCGGTAAGAAGTGTCTTCCCCCATATAGCGGGCGGAAAAGACTCCAGGCTCCTTATTCAGATAGTCGATCTCCAACCCTGAATCGTCCGCCATGACCACGGTCCCCTCCAGCCTGCCTGCCTTTTTCAAACAGGCCGCCACGGCCCTGGATTTGATCAATGCGTTCTCCTCATAGGTACAGCCGTCCTCCTCTATATCCGCCGAGACCCCGGCTTCCTTCATGGAAACCACCTCCAGCCCAAGATCTGCCAGAATCGCCTGAATCTCCCTGATCTTACCCGCATTACCGGTGGCGAAAACAATTCTCTCTATCTTCATCTTATTCTCCTTCTATGTTTCGGTTCCTCTTACTTCCTGATTTTCATCAGTTCCCTGTCTGTTCCATCTCCTCAAAGGCCTGACGCAGTGCCTCCACGATTCCCTCGGCAACTTTCTGCGCATAGCCCTGCTGGCCCAGCAGTTCCCCTTCCCTCTCATGGGTCAGATAACCTGCTTTCACCAATGCTCCGGGGATGGTCAGTCGCTGTAATACCGGATCCTGGGTCTCCATCAGGCCGTTGGCCCGGCCCGACACCGCCTCCGTCACCCGGCGCTCCAGCAGATCCGCCAACTGCAGATTGCCGAATCCGGGGATGAAATAGTCCCCGTTATACCAGACTTCCGTGCCAAACTGCTCCGGATTCTCCTGATCCTCCCCCACACCGATGCCCACATACAGGTCGGCATTGACCTCCCGTGCCAACAGCGCCCTGTCCTCCGGGGAGATATCCACATCTTCCTGCCGGGTCAGATACACCTTGATTTCCGATCCCTCCAGAAGCTGTCTCACGGCCCCGGCGATCTGCAGGTTAATCTCCTTTTCCAGAAGACATAAGTCCGTACAGTCCGCACTTGCCGCCCCCGTGCCGGGCTTTCTGGTATTTCCGGATGCCGGACTCCCTGTCTTGGCCCCAAAAGCCTCTCCGCCATGCAGCGGATCTATGACCACGATCCGGTCAAAGCATTCCTTTGGCGGCTTAAACTCCATATATAAATGATTATCCTCCATCACACTGCCGTATTCGTATATGACGTTCATCTGCAGCTTCAGGATGGCAGTGTCTCCCTGCTGCTGGGCCCATCCGCCCACCACGGATTCCATATCCCCGGTAATCACATAGTCCCGGTAATCCGATGCCTGGGCTCCCTGCAAATAGATCCAAAGCTGACGCTGGGCATAGCGGTTCTCCATGCTGATCTGTTCCGCCCGGATGGCAGGCGCGATGGGAATGGTGAAATGCCCCGGCTTACCTTCCTCTGTTTCCATTATAAGGCGGTAGCGCTCCACTGTCTCATCCGCCTCCTCCTGCATCTCCCGTTCTCCGGGGGCGGTGTCCGCAATCACAATGCTTTTTCCCGCGGCCCACCACAGCATCACTCCCATACAGCCGCAGCAAAGCATCGTCCACAGCGTCAGCGTCCTCCATCCCCTCCAGTCCAGGCCGCCCTTACTTTTCATGCCCGCCCCCCCGTCTGGGAGGTTTGGGTCCCAGGAACTGGTAATAATAGGTTTTCATCATACCGTTATAGATTTTCCGATTCTTGTCCGCCTTGCGTCCGATGTCCCGCTCCGCCTGTTCATAGGATGTGATCAGATACAGGCTCCACCCGTCCAGGCTGCGGAAGCGCTCGCCGATGGTCTGATACAGGGCGGGCAGGGCCTCCTTGTCCTCCAGCCGCTCGCCATAGGGAGGATTGGTAATAAGGAAGCCGTATTTCTTGGGATGACTCAGCCGGGCCACCTCCCGCCGCTGAAAGTGGATCAGTTTCTCCACCCCCGCCAGCCTGGCATTCTCCCTGGCGATGGACACCATGGCGTCATCCGCGTCATATCCCTGGATATCCGTCTCCACATGCAGATCCACCAACTCCCCGGCTTCCTCCAAAGTATCCTGCCACATACTCTTTCCCACGATATGAGGCCAGCGCTGGGCGGTAAAGCCCCTTTTCATCCCCGGCGCCATATTGGCCGCCATCATGGCCGCCTCGATGGGGATGGTACCGCTGCCGCAGAAGGGATCCACCAGAATCCTGTCTCCATGCCAGGGAGTCAGCAGAATCATGGCCGCTGCCAGATTCTCCGCAATGGGAGCCTTGGCCGTCAGCCTGCGGTATCCCCTTTTATGTAGGGATTCACCAGTAGTATCCAGCCCCACCGTGACCTCATCCTTCAGCAGGAATACCCGCACGGGAAAACTTTCCCCATCCTCCGGAAAACGCTCCAGCCCGTAATGCTCCTTCATCCGCTCCACCATAGCCTTCTTCATGATCCGCTGAATATCGGAAGGGCTGAACAATTTGCTCTTTACACTGGCTGCCTTGGTGACCCAGAATTTTCCGTCCCTGGGAATATATTCCTCCCAGGGCAGCGCCCTGGTGCCCTGAAAAAGTTCCTCATAAGTCTCCGCCGTAAAGCGGCCCAATTTGATCAGCACCCTTTCCGCCGTGCGCAGAAATACATTGGCACGGCACAGGGCCTCCTCATCCCCCAGAAAAGTAACCCGGCCATCGGCCACCTCGCTCACATCATACCCCAGGTCCACAATCTCTTTTTTCAACACAGCCTCCATGCCGAAATGACATGGGGCGATTAATTCAAACCGTCTCATATTTCTCTCCAAATTTCTGTCTTTCTTAACAGGGACATAAGGCCTGTCCCACGTCCGGTTATTGGCCGGGAAGCAGCCGTCCTGTCCCGGCCAAATGCATATAGATATATGTTACCACATGTTACGTCAATATGTAAATAGGGATGCCGCAAAAGCGACACCCCTGATTTCCCAGAAAGACTGGCAGCAGCCCTAGAAGCTGTTGTTCTTCTGGTTGTTGTTCTGCTTGTTCTGGTTATTGTTCTGATTGTTCTTCTTGTTCTGGTTGTCCTGGTAGCTGTTCTGGCTATCCTGGTAGCTGTTCTGGCAATTGTTGGAATTGCTGTTCTGGTTGTTGTTCTGATTGTTGTTGGACATAATTCATTCCTCCTGTTGGTTTTTAGTTACAGGAGTAGTATGTCCTCTGCTTTTTTAAAATATACATCCCTCAATGCAGCCAGTCTCGAAATAATTTTATGAAAAAAATCACCACTATGGCGATGGCCATAAGCGGCCACAGCCAGGCCAGCATATGCAGCACCAGGCGGAACAGCAGTCCCAATACCACCAAAAGAAAGAGCAGAACTCCCCCGGCCAGCACAGGCAGGCCCCAGGAGGGCATACCTGACAGGCGGAAAAACTGCCGACGGCCGCTTCGCCGGCGATTTTCTTCTTCCCCGCCGCCATAAACCTGATCCTCTCCGCTATCTCCCGTCCGTCCGCTCTCCGCCGCCACAATGGATCTGGCGATCAGCCTGGGATCACCCAGTTCCCGCATCACGCTTTCCTCCGTCTCCCCAAGCCGTATCCGGGTATTGATATAATCCTCATAATAGCGGGCATTCTCTTCCACCTGCCCCGGCGAAACCTTCCCGCTCAGAGATACTTTCAGCCGGTCCACAAATTCCTGTCTGTTCATAATGGATTTATCCTATCTGCCTAAAAACACGACGCGGTTGACTTTTCTGAGTCTTATGATTCACGCTGCTGTCTGTACGATCAACCGAAAATGAATTGCTTTTATTATAGCATACCTCCATCATGTGGTAAATATATTGGAAATTAAGCCTTTATAAAAAATTTATAAATTGATGCATGGTCATCCCTTTACGCTCCCCATGGCAACGCCCTGCACAATATGCTTGGACAGAACCAGATAAACGATGATTACCGGGAAGATGGACAGACCGATCATGGCATAGACCACCCCCGTATCCAGACTGGACCAGTCCATGCTGCGCAGCTGGGCAATGAGGATGGGAACGGTCCGCTTCTTCGGCTCATGCAGAATCAGCGCAGGCGTAAAATAATTGTTCCAGCTGGATACAAAGGTAAAGATGGCCTGTACAGCAATCGCGGGCTTCATCAGCGGCATCACGATGGAGTTGAAGGTGCGGAACTCCCCCGATCCGTCAATGCGGGCCGCCTCAATCAGGGACAGAGGCAGGGAGCTCTCCATGTACTGCTTCATATAGAAGAAAGTAACCGGCGCCGCGATGGTGGGCACAATCAGCGGAATAAACGAATCCTCCAGCCGCATCCTGGAAACCAGCTGTAAAAAGCCAAGAGCAGTTACCTGAGTGGGAATCATCATAATCATCAGTATAAACGTAAACATGAATTTTTTCAATTTGAACTCATAGGCATGGATGGCATAGGCCGTCATTACCGAAAAGTAGGTACTGAACACCGCGCTCAGCCCCGCCACAATAAAACTGTTCCACAGCCCCGTCAGAATGGGCAGTCTCTCCCCCATCCTGATCAGATTTTGGATATTGGTAAACAGATATTTGCCGGGCACCACGGAAAAACCCCTGTTCAGTTCTGAGTGGGATCTGGTGGTATTGATAAAGAGAAGGAAAAACCAGAACAGGCAGAGTACGGAGATCACTGCCAGCACTATGTAAGCCAGTCCCCTCCTCGCATGAATATTCAATCCTTTTTTCGTACCGTTTAAACGTTCCTCTTTCATGGTCTCACCTCCTAGTTTTTCTCTTTCCGATTGGTAAACTTATATACCGCCAGGCTCAATATGCCGGTTATGATAAACAGAATCACCGACAGCGCGCCGCCCATACCATAGTTCTTGCTGAACAAATGCCTGTTCAGGTACATGATCAGCGTCATGGTGGAGCGCATGGGGTCGCCGGATCCCTTGGTCAGAATCTGCGGAACATCAAACATCTGCAGGCCGCCGATCAGGGAAGTGATCATCACATACACCAGAATCGGACGCAGCAGCGGCAGCGTGATCCTGTAAAATACCTGGGTGGAAGTGGCGCCGTCCACTCTGGCCGCCTCAAACAGGGAAGTGTCGATCCCCATCATGCCCGCCATCAGCAGAATCGTGGTATTTCCAAACCACATCAGGCAGTTCATGCCGGCCACCAGAAATCGGGTGCTCCAAATATTGGACAGGAACTTAAAAGGCGTATCAAGAATGCCGATCTGTATCAACAGGGAGTTGATAGGACCTCCGTCTGAAAACAGAGCAAAGAACAGCATGGCAAAGGCGGAGGCCATGATCAGGTTGGGCAGATAGATCACTGTCTTGAAAAATCCCTGACACTTCAGCCGCAGGCTGGGATCCGAGAACCATGCCCCCAGCAGAAGCGAAAGGATAATCTGAGGGATAAACCCAAGTATCCACATAATCAATGTATTCTTGGCGTATATCCACACCTCGCCGCTTGTGAAAATCGTCTTAAAATTTTCCAGCCCTATGAAAGTGGGGCCAATCTGTGTCAGCCCCGAGCGATAATTCTCAAAAAAGCTGTTATATACCGTACTCACCAAGGGAATAAAAGAAAACACCAGATACACCACAACAAAGGGAATCAGAAAAATATATCCCCATTTGTTATAGCTTACAACTTTTCCCCGTCGCGCGCTCTTCATAGTCATGCCTCCATCTCCTCATAAGCATCCGCCTTATTTACAAAAACCGCGCCCACCTGACCAAGCAGGCAGGCACGGTTTCATCCGTTACAGCTTATTGATTAGTAAGTCAGTTCGGGATATTTTTCCACAACTGCCTTGTAGAACAAATCCAATGCCTCATCCAGAGTGGCATTGCCTTCGAAGTAGTTCTTCATGGCCTTCTGGAATTCCTCATTACAACCCTGGTCATACTTGCTCAGATTGCTCAGATCCAATCCGTCAACGCCTGCACAGTACATTGCCAGAGGATTCTGCCCACCCAGTATTTTGCTGGAGTAGCCGGTATCCGTTGCCATGGCCTCCATGGCGGGCTTGTTGTTTACGAAGTCGTCATACTTGGTCACGATGTCGGTCATGATCTGCTGGTTGGTGGTCATCTGCAGCATGATATCCTTAACCAGACTCGGATTGTCAGTGCCGGTGGCCGCGCAGATCCATGTGCCGCCCCAGAAGAAGCCCTGGGGACCCTCGGTGGCGCCCCATCCGCCGTTGTAGCCCACGCTGCCTTCCTGATCGGCAGACATGGAGAAGTTTACAAACCAGGCCGGTCCAAAGTAGCAGAACACCTTGCCTTCGGGGAAGAAGCCCGCGCTCCAGTCCGAACTCCACAGGTCATGAGTGCCCGTGTAACCGGCATCCACCAAAGCCTTGGAGTCGTTTACCCAGTTCATGATATTGTCGTCAATGGTAATCTTGCCGTCCACAACCCAGGGCTTGGTCACATTGTTGGAATAAGTGCGGTATGTATCCACGGCAGAGGACACGATCTTGTAACCCTTGTCGGAAACGGCCTGGGCAGTAGCATTAAAGGTTGCCCAATCTTTCACGTTCTCCTGAACGGTGGCGGGATCATCGCTGCCAAACACTTCCTTGGCGGCCTCGCGGTTGTAGAACAGAACGCCGGGGCAGCCCTGCCAGGAAAGTCCCTTCAGAACGCCGTTGGAATCCGTCACCACATCCTGGGTGTACTTATACTGGTTGGCAATATCCGCGTCAGTGATGCCCAGATCCTTAACCGCCATGGTATAACCGGTATCAACATACTTCAATGCGTAGTCAGCCTCGATCAGGAACATGTCGATCTTGTCGTCGGCCGCTGCACCGTCCTGCTTCAGCAGCGTTTCGTCCAGGTTGTTCTGATAGGCATTGCCTTCATTGGGAGTCTCATGCCAGACTACGGACACATCGCCGATGGTACCGTGGGTCTCGTCAGTCTTGGTATAACCGGGATAAAGGTTTACCATCCTCTCTCTGAACTCGTTGTTCCAGCAGTAAATGTTCAGCACCTTGCCTTCCTCGGTCCCTGCGCCCACATTCTCATTCCCGCCTTGGTTGCCGCCCGCCGCGGGCTGTGAACCACAGGCCACCAAAGTTCCTGCCAGCATGGTAACAGCCAGTAATACGCTCAAAACTTTCTTCTTCATCTTGAATCCTCCCTTTTTTGGTATGGTAAAGATTTGTTTTGAATCAGGAGTTCTGTTTTCAACCTCCTTAATCGTTTACGTTTTTCATTATACAATACTGATTGTATAATTGCAACACTTTTTTTGATTTTTTTACTTCTTTTTTGGGAAATTTGATTGAAAGTCCAGAAAACACTATACAAAATAGACAAAGGGAACCGCTGTACTCAGCAGTTCCCCACTTCTCCCACCGTCTTACCGGGATAAATTTCTCCCTTGATGATCACCTGCTCAATCAGGGTGGTCTTGGGACGCTCGATCAGGGAGATCAGCCTCTCCCCGGCCTGCACGCCCAGGGACGTGGTGTCCTGGCGCAGGGTCGTCAGCGGCGTCTCAATATGCCTGCCGATGCGGATGCCGTCATACCCGGCGATGGAGATATCCTCCGGAATGCGCAGCCCCCGGCCCTTGATGGCTGTGATGCCTCCGAAACAGGAAAAGTCGTCAGGGTACAGGATGCAGGTGGGGGGCACCCGCAGATCCAGCAGTTCCTCCGTCACCCGTGCCGCCGTCCTGGTGTCGCGATAAGGAGATTCCCGCACATATTCCCCGGGCAGCTTTAATCCCAGCAGTTCCGCCGTGCGGTAGAAGGACGTGAGCCTGGCCTGAGTCACGGAAGAATCCGCCCCGTGGATATAGGCAATCCGGCGGTGCCCCTTCTCAAACACATGGCGCAGCAGCAGTTCCATGCCTCCCACATTGTCAGAAGTGATATTGATATGATTGTCAAAAAGATGGTCCACCGTCACCACCGGAATATCGCTGCGTACCAGTTCCAGAACCTGGGGGTCATAGAAATCCACGCAGGCGATAACCACCCCGTCAAAGCCCCTGTAGCGGCAATGCTCCAGGTAGGACATCCGGCTCAGCCCTCCCGCACCGCTCTTGTTCAGAAATGTGATATCATAGCCCCTGGCTTCCACCGTGCGCTTGAAGCTGTCCAGCACCTGGGAGAAATAGTCATGGGTCAGGCCGCTCTGGGCCTCGTCCATAAAGAGCACGCCTATATTGTAGGTGCGGTGTGTCTTAAGGGCCCGGGCCATGGCATTGGGCAGATATCCCATCTCCTTGGCGACTCTGCGGATCCGCTCCTTGGTCTCCCTGCCGATGTCTCCATGGTCGTTCAGTGCCTTGCTCACCGTGGCCACCGAGACTCCGCAGGCTATGGAAATGTCCTTCATTGAAACCATGTCTGTACCCTCCAAATTTTATCTGATACTAAAATACTTAAACGTTTGTGCATTTTCAGTCTATCTTATTTTTATGGGTTTTGCAATCATTTTTAATCATTTTTTGATTTAAGGCTTGTAAGCGCTTTCATTACGAAATTATTTTTCCCACATTTTCTGTAATGTCTCTTGCAATTTCCAAATGAGTTCAGTATAATTTATTTAATGTGAATATGTTTTACTTAATCGTTTTCTAAAACATTTTACAAATTCATGAAAAAAGGAGAGTCCACTATGAAGTTCGGCTATTTTGATGACGCCAACCAGGAGTACGTCATCACCACCCCCAAGACCCCGCTCCCGTGGATCAACTATCTGGGCTGCAATGAATTTTTCAGCTTAATCTCCAATACCTGCGGCGGATACACCTTTTACAAGGATGCAAAGCTGCTGCGCCTGACCCGTTACCGCTACAACAATGTACCCACGGACATGGGAGGCAAATATTTCTACATAAAGGACGGCGGCACGGTCTGGAATCCCGGCTGGCAGCCCGCAAAAACGGAACTGGACAGCTATGAATGCCGCCACGGCATGGGCTACAGCCGCTTCACCGGCAGCAAGGACCAGGTACAGGCCGAGGTGCTGACCTTTGTTCCCATGGGGGATAACTGCGAGGTGACCAGGCTGACCCTGAAAAACACCGGCAGCCGGGAAAAGGAACTGAAAGTTTTCTCCTATGTGGAATGGTGCCTGTGGAATGCCGATGACGATATGAAAAATTTCCAGCGGCTCTTAAGCTGCGGTGAGGTGGAGGTGGTGGGTTCCGCCATTTACCACAAGACCGAGTACCGGGAGAGACGCAATCACTATGCGGTATACGGAGTGAACGCCCCCATCGCCGGCTTTGACACCATCCGCGACGACTTCCTGGGAGCCTACCGGGGCGCCGACAATCCGGAAGTGGTGGAACAGGGACAGTGCAAAAATACCCTGGCCAGCGGCTGGTCTCCCATCGCCTGCCAGCAGCTGGATGTGAAGCTGGCCCCCGGCGAATCCAAAACCTTTATTTTTGTACTGGGTTATATTGAGAATCCCCAGGAAGATAAATGGGAAGCCCCCGGCATAATCAATAAAAAACCCGCTCAGGAGATGCTGGCCCGCTACGCCGCCGACAAGGATGTGGACGCCGCTTTCGCCGCCCTGAAAAACTACTGGAAAGGGCTGCTGGGCAAATATCATGTGGAATCCGGGGATGAAAAAGTCAACCGCATGGTCAACACCTGGAACCAGTATCAGTGCATGGTCACCTTCAACATGTCCCGCTCCGCCTCCTATTACGAATCCGGCATCGGAAGGGGCATGGGCTTCCGCGACAGCTGCCAGGATCTGCTGGGCTTTGTGCATCTGATCCCCGACCGGGCCAGGGAGCGTATCATTGACATTGCCTCCACGCAGTTTGAGGACGGCAGCGCTTACCACCAGTATCAGCCCCTGACCAAGAAGGGCAATTCCGACATCGGCAGCGGCTTTAACGATGATCCCCTGTGGCTGATTGCGGGTGCCAGCGCCTATGTGCGGGAGACCGGAGACATTTCCATTCTGGAGCAGATGGTTCCCTTTGACAATGATATGTCCAAGGCAACGCCCCTGATGAACCATTTAAAGAGATCCTTCGATTTCATTGTAAACCATAAGGGTCCTCATGGGCTCCCTCTCATCGGGAGGGCGGACTGGAACGACTGCCTGAACCTGAACTGTTTCTCCGAGCATCCGGGCGAGTCCTTCCAGACTTTCGGCCCCAGCGAAGGCCCGGTAGCAGAGTCCGTGTTCATCGCAGGCATGTTTGTCAAATACGGAGAGGAATACGCCCAGCTATGCGAACTGATGGGAGATTCTCAGGAAGCGGCTTATGCCAGAGAGCAGGCCGCCGCCATGTATGATACCATCTTAAAGAGCGGCTGGGACGGTGACTGGTTCCTCCGGGCCTATGACGCCTACAGCCACAAGGTGGGCTCCAGGGAGTGTGAGGAGGGCCAGATCTACATCGAGCCCCAGGGCTTCTGCGTGTTGGCCGGCGTGGGCGTGAAGGAAGGGCTGGCGGAAAAGGCCCTGGATTCCGTGAAGGAAAAGCTGGACACGGATTACGGCATTATGATCCTGCAGCCCGCCTATACCAGATATCATCTGGAACTGGGTGAAGTCTCCTCCTACCCCCCCGGATATAAGGAAAATGCAGGGATCTTCTGCCACAACAATCCCTGGGTATCCATTGCCGAGACTGTGATCGGCCGGGGCAGCCGGGCCTTCGAGATCTATAGAAAGACCTGTCCCGCCTATGTGGAGGAGATCAGCGAGATCCACCGCACCGAACCCTATGTATATTCCCAGATGGTAGCCGGACGGGACGCCAAATTCCACGGCGAGGCCAAGAACAGCTGGCTCACCGGTACCGCCGCATGGACTTTTGCCAATATCTCCCAGTATATTCTGGGCGTATATCCCACCCACTCCGGTCTGCAGATCAATCCCTGCGTGCCAAAAGGCTTCGGAGATTTCAAACTCACCAGGGAGTATCGCGGGGCGGTATACCACATCCAGGTATTGAATCCCCAGGACGTGGAGAAGGGCGTAATTTCCATGACCGTGGACGGCACGGCTGTGGAAGGCAACATTATCCCCTGTCCCAAGGACCAAAAGGAAGTAAACGTGGTAGTCACCATGGGCTAGTGCATCGTTTCCTGACTATATAAAAATTTCATAAAGCTCTTGACTTCGGTACGAAATCATACTATAATTCCCCATTGTATGATTTCGTACCGTTTGTATTGCATGGAATTTGGGAGGTATAAATGAGCAGCCTTATATCAAGAGACATGAAGCGCTTCAATTATCTGCTGGGTGAAATGGACGCCGCCTATCATGAGATTTCCCTGAAGCTGGGGATGTCCGACAGCGCCATGATCATCCTCTATACCATCTGTGATATAGGGGACTGCTGTCTGCTCACCGAAATCTGCCGTCTCTCCGGCCTGAGCAAACAGACCGTGAACTCTGCTCTCCGCAAGCTGGAGGCCCAGGGAATACTCTATCTGGAGAAAGCGGGGCCCAAGGGTAAAAAAGTATGCCTGACAGAGGCCGGAAAAACGCTGGCAGAGCGGACAGCCCTGCGGCTGCTGCGGACAGAGGACGCCATACTGGCCTCCTGGCCCCGGCAGGATGTGGAAAAATATCTGGATTTGACGGAGCGCTTTCTGAATGCCCTCAGAAAAGAAGCCGAAAAGCTATAAGGAGGAATTTATGATACAACTATCCGATCACTTTGACTATAAAAGACTGCTGCGCTACACGCTGCCTTCCATCATCATGCTGGTATTCACCTCTGTCTACAGCGTGGTAGACGGCTTTTTCGTGTCCAATTTTGTAGGCAAGACCCCTTTTGCCGCCGTAAACCTGATCATGCCCGTGCTCATGATCCTGGGCTGCATAGGCTTCATGTTCGGCACCGGAGGAAGCGCGCTGATCGCCAAGACCCTGGGAGAGGGTAAATCTCAGAAAGCCCGAGAGACATTTACCCTGATCGTATGGGTATCGGCGGTCTGCGGCCTGGTGTTGGCCATGACGGGTATCGCCCTGCTCCGGCCTGTGGCCATGCTGCTGGGCGCCCGGGAACGGCTGCTGGAAGACTGCATCCTCTACGGCCGGGTCATATTGCTGGCGCTTCCCTTCTTTATCCTGCAATTTGAATTCCAATGCCTGTTTGCCACCGCCGGAAAGCCCAGGCTGGGGCTGGGCATCACGGTGGCGGCGGGACTGACCAATATGGCACTGGACGCACTGTTTGTGGCTGTCCTTTCCTGGGGCCTGGCAGGGGCAGCAGCCGCCACCGCCTTCAGCCAGCTTGTGGGCGGACTGATTCCGCTGATATACTTTGGCCGTGAAAACACCAGCCTTCTCAGGTTCGTAAAATGTCGGTTCGACGGCAACGTCCTGTGGAAAACCTGTTCTAATGGCGCGTCCGAACTGATGGGCAATATCTCCATGTCCCTGGTGAGTATGCTCTATAATCTGCAGTTGATGAAATACGCCGGGGCGGACGGCATCGCCGCATATGGCGTACTGATGTATTTGAGTATGATCTTCCAGGCAATATTTATGGGCTATTCCGTAGGAGTCGCCCCTGTGGTAGGCTACCACTACGGGGCACAAAACCACGGAGAACTTAAGAACCTGCTCCGGCGGAGCCTTCTGCTGGTCGGCGCTTTTTCCGCGCTGATGTTCGCCGCGGGGGAGGCCTTGAGCAGGCCCCTGTCCCTGCTTTTTGTGGGCTATGACGCCGGGCTGCTGGATATGACGATTCACGCTTTCGTCATATTCTCCTTCTCCTTTTTGTTCTCCGGCTTTACCATACTGGGCTCCTCTTTTTTCACCGCTCTGAACGACGGACTGACCTCTGCGCTAATCGCCTTTCTGCGCACCCTGGTATTCCAGGTGGCCGCCATCTGTATACTGCCCGTCTTCTGGGGACTGGACGGAATCTGGTTCTCCATCATCCTGGCGGAGGTACTGGCGGTGCTGGTAACGGTTCTCTTTCTGGTGGGAAAGCGGAAGAAATACCACTATTGAGCCTGCCCAACTGCCAGAAAGCCACAGCGCTGGCCGCCGCCACATTCAGGGAGTCCACGCCGTGGGACATGGGAATCCGCACCGTGTAATCGCAATCGGCAATGGTGTCTGCCGCCAGTCCGTCTCCCTCGGTTCCCAGCACGATAGCCAGGCGCTCCTCGGCCCCCAGGCGGGGATCCGCCAGGGAAACGGAATCCTCCCGAAGGGCCATGGCTGCAGTGCGAAAGCCCAGAGCGTGAAGCAGTTCCGGGTAATGAGCCGATTCTAAAAAGGCCCAAGGGATCTGAAACACGGTTCCCATACTCACCCGGACGGCCCGGCGGTACAGGGGATCACTGCTGCCCGGCGTGAGCAATATACCGTCCATGCCCAGCGCCGCTGCGCTGCGGAAGACAGCCCCCACATTGGTGGGATTCATCACATTCTCCAGCACCGCCACCCGGCGCGCCCCCACACATACCTCTGCCGCCCCGGGGAGAGGTTTCCGATACATGGCGCAGAGCATTCCCCTGGTCAGCGCATAGCCGGTGATCTGTTCCAGCACTTCCCGCTCTGATACATAGACCGGAATATCCCCGCAAAGGCTGATCAGTTCCCGTCCCTGTCCCTCCGCCAGCTTATGCTCCGCCAGCATGGACAGGGGCCTGTAACCGGCTTCCAGCGCCCGCCGGATGATCATGGGGCTCTCCGCGATAAACAGCCCCTGATCCGGTTCATTATAATGGCGCAGTTGTCCTTCTGAAAGCCGGGCATAGAGATCCAGTTCCGGCACATGGATATCCTTGATTTCAATAAAGTCTGTCATATTTACCTCTCGAATTCCAAAACCACAAAGTCCTTAAAAAATGTTTTTACCCCCAGTTCCCCAAAGTCCACTGTCAGCTTCTCTTCGTCTTCCTCCGTAACTGTACCCTCCCCATATTTCCCATGGCGGACCCGGCAGGGAAGGACCTGCGCTCCGCAGGCCCCCTGTGATTCGGTCTGCCCGCTTTCCTCATTAGACGCCGCTTCCGAAAAATCGGCCTTGGGAACCACAGGGGCATTGTCCACCCGCTCCACCAGCCCTTCGGGAATCATCTGCAGATAGCGGCTCTCGCCGCAGGCCACCCCGGGCATGCCCGGTTGGAGATAATAGGATAGTTCCAGAAAATCCCGCGCCCTGGTCATGCCCACAAAAAACAGCCGCCTTTCTTCCTCTTCCTCCTCAAAACCCGAGGATCGCAGGGGGATCAGCCCATAGTTCACCCCTATGATAAACACATGGGTAAATTCCATCCCCTTGGAGGCATGCAGGGTCATAAGCCATACCCCCGGGGCCCGGGTGGATTCCCCGCTGAGTTCTCCTGGGGATTCTACTGGAGGTTCTCCTGGGGAGAATCCCCTGGCCTGCGCCCGATTTTCCTCTTCATACAGAGGGATACCCTGTTCCTCCAGATAAGTTTCCCCGCTGTCCCGTTCTCTCCGGGTTACTACCTGATGGGGAATCTTCTCCCGCTCAAATACATCCGCCAGAAGTTGGGCCTGGGCCTGCAATCTGTAAAATATGGCAATCTGTTCTGCCGCCACCCCGTTTTCTCTCAGGCGGCGAATCTGCTCCGCCAGATAATAGGCCTCCCCCAGGGGATCATATGCCTGGCGGATTCTGACCCGGCCTTCGCTTTCCCTGCTGCCTTTGAGTCTGTCCCCATACTGCTTGAAGCGTCCGGCGGCCTCCAGGATCCGGCGGCCGCTGCGGTAATTCATGGGCAGGGTAAGCTGCCTTGCGCCGTAGCGGTGTGCCAGCGTAAAGCAGGCGTTGATGCTGCTGCCCCGCCATCCGTAGATGATCTGATTGGGGTCCCCCACGGCAAAAAGCCGGGTGTCCGGCCCCCTGAGTGCATCCAGGAAAGCCAACTGCTGTTCATCGCTGTCCTGCACTTCGTCTATAATGATCCATTCCGGCGCAATCGGATATTTCCGAAGAAGCGTTTCGCCGTGTACCAGCAGTTCCCGGAATGTCATGGTATCGCGCTGCCTCTTTTCCCGTTCCAGTACTTCCGCCAGCAGCCAGATATCATCCTGCAGCTTGTCAAGACGTTTCCCCTCCACGCTGTCCCGGCCCCGATGACCCAGCCGGACCGCCGCCTCCAGCCGCTTGGGCAGCCTTGCGGGATATTTAATCCGCAGTCCCTCCCGCCTGATTAGTTCCCGGGCCAATTCCAGTTCCTGCTCGGGAAGCAGCACCGAGAAGGACCGGGTATAGCCCAGTTCCTCCACCGGCAGAAACTGTTTCAGAAGCCGATAAGCCACACTGTGAAAGGTACCGAAGCCCGAAAGATCCTCCGGGGGCAGACTTCCCTCCCGCTGTTCCAGCCGCCGGCGGACCTCCTCTGCCGCCTTATGAGTGAAAGTCAGTACGATCATCCGGCTGAACCGAATATTTTCCATATAGCGCAGATACAGCAGCTTCGCCACCAGCACCGTGGTCTTGCCGCTTCCCACATTGGCATTGACCACACAGGTATGGCTGTGATCCAGCACCGCCTCTCTCTGCTCCGGATTCAGCTGCCCCAGTATCTCTTCTTCCATCCTGTGTAAACCGCCCATTACGTCCCTCCCTGCGGCCGTCCTTCCCGGGTAATCCCATGCACGCTGTCCAGCCGCTTTCTCAACTTCTCCCGAACCGTGTTGTCCTCCCCCGTTCCCTCCCCGGCCTTTTCGGAACATCGAAGGTTCTTAAGCCCCCAGAGAATCTTTGATTTGTTCAGCCGGTAATCACCAATGCAGGCAATGCATCCTCTCTCACAGCCGCATCCCGCCACCAGGGTTTCCGCCCGGCAGACAATCTCCGGCATCCGCTCATAGGCTTTCTCCGCATAGCCCAATCCCCCTGTAAATTTGTCATAGAAGTAGACAGCCACCCGGTCCTGCGCATCCTCCTGCTGCCCAACGGCATTGCCGGAGGGGATCACGCCGATATCCTCCTTTTCCGTCATGGTCAGCATCCTGGCGGCATTTTCCAGCGCATAACACAACCCCTCAAAATGGTTGTCATACACCTGCTTCCCGCCGGCTCCTTCCCGGAGCATACTGCGGTATTCCCGCACCACCTCCGCAGGAAGTTCGATCCAGGCCCCTTCGGTTTCATACCGCTTTACCAGAGGCTGCGGGAGTTGGTCATTGCCAAGATTCTGATGGTTATGAAACTGCAGCTTCTTGTACATGCTAACCACATCCTCCACATGGAGTTCTCCAAAGCCTATGCAGATTTCCGGCTGTTCCTCTTCCGGGGCCTGATGCCGGAGCTCTCCCTCGCTGCCCGGTATCGCTTCCGGCATATAATTGCAAGTCCGCCTCACCCGCAGCTGGCGGATATCCGTATTGCCTCCCGGCACCGTGTAGTAGTTCCCTGCAAAAGGCACGGCATAGCCGGTGCGGGTCTCTGTGTCCATATGGGTGATCTGGTATAAAACTCCGCCATGCATATAGACCGCGCCCGTATGAATTTCCCGATAGGCCTGCAGTTCATCCATCTCCGTGATCTGTTCCCCGGTCTCCCGGTGGAGCAGCTTATAGCGCCCATTGTCAATATTGCGCAGGCTATAATCTCCCTCCGGGAAACCCTGCCCGCACCAGACAAAAAGACCTCCCTGACGGGTCAGTTCCCCCGCCTCCAGAAGCACGGGAATAGTCTCTCCCAGATCCGGAAAGAGTTCCATATCCTGCTGCCCCAGGGGAATCTCCGCAGCCGCCGCCCGAATATGAGCCAACTGAATCAGAAGATTATCCGGGTCGATAACAGCGCTCTCACTGCTGCCCTCAAAGAGCCAGTCCGGGTTCACCGCAATGTATCGGTCAAACGGCATCTCCCGCAGGATCAGATAATTGGTACAGCTGTGGCCGCTCCTGCCTGCCCGGCCCGTCTGCTGCCAGAAGGAAGCCTTGGTATCGGGATATCCCACCAGCACTGTAGCATCCAGCCGCCCGATGTCAATTCCCAGTTCCAGAGCGTTGGTAGACACCAGCCCCAACAGTTCTCCCCGGTTCATCCGGGCCTCGATCTCCCGGCGTTCTCTGGGGGTATACCCGCCCCTGTACCCGGCGATCCGATTGACCATCAGATCCTCCGGGCGAAGCGCCCGCATCTTCCGTCCCCCTTTCCCCGTCTCCTGCCCCGTCATGTTCCATCCCTCCAGAAGATCCCTGGTCTCCTTCAGCACGATCTCCACATTTCTTCTGGAACTGGCAAAAGCGATAAAACTGGTTCCCTTCTCCATCAGTTCCGGCAGCAGATTGGCGGCCACCTGGGCGGCGGAAGCCTGTCCGATTTCCCTGCCGTATGAATCTTCTATTTTGGGAGGCTGCAAGAACACGTACCTCCTCTCCGCCCTGGGGGCTCCGTCCCTCTCCACCTGCTCAAACGGCTCGCCGCATATCCCCCGGGCCAATTCCAGCGGATTGGCGATGGTGGCCGAACTGCACAAAAAGCGGGGACGGCTGTGATAATACCGGCATACCCGCCCAAGACGCCGGATCACATTGGCCAGATGGGAGCCGAAAGCCCCTCTGTAAATGTGCAGTTCGTCGATCACCACATACCGCAGATTGGCAAACAGCAGATCAAATCCGTATTTGCTGTGGTTGGGCAAAAAGGAAGCGTTGATCATCTCCGGGTTGGTCAGAATGATATTGGCATGGCGGCGAATCCGGCTGCGCTGGGCGGAGGAAGTATCTCCGTCGTACACCCCTGCCGACACCCTGTCCTCCCCGAAAAATTCCAGCAGGGGCCGCAGCGCCTTGTACTGGTCGCTGGCCAGCGCCTTAGTGGGATAGATGAACAGGGCCCGGGCCCCGGGATTGCAAAGGATTTCCTGCAGCACCGGCAGCAGAAAGCCCAGCGTCTTGCCGCTGGCCGTGGAGGTGGTGATCACCACATTTTCCCCCTGCAGGGCCAGTTCAAACATCTGTGCCTGATGACTGTAAAGCCTTTCAATTCCCCTTGCTCTCAGATACTCCGCCAACTCCGGCAGCAGCGCCGCCGGGTACTCTGCATATTCCGCCGCTTTAGCCGGCATTCTGCGGCTGTATACCATCATTTTATCTATATCCATATATTCCTCCGGTAAGCAGGCCGCCGCGCACGGGCCCGCGTTTCTCCCATTGTAGCACATTTCCCGGGGCTTGGAAACAAACTATCAGCCAATGCAAACCCAAAAATCCGGCGGGCAAAACAGCACCCGCCGGATCTTCCTCCGCTCTTTCAAACAGTATGCATATGTTCCCTGTATGGATCAGCATTTCTCCAGAGCCTGCGCAATATCGGCGATCAAATCTTCCTTATCCTCCAGGCCGCAGCTCATGCGCACCAGTTCCGCAGGCACTCCCGCCTCCTTCAGCTGCTGATCCGTCATCTGACGATGGGTGCTGGAAGCCGGGTTCAGGCAGCAGGTCCGGGCATCCGCCACATGGGTCTCAATCGCCGCCATCTTCAGATTCTTCATGAAAGCGCCGGCCGCCTCCCGGCCCCCCTTGAGACCGAAGGAAACCACGCCGCAGCTGCCCTTGGGCAGATACTTCTGCGCCAGTTCATGATACTTGTCTCCGGGCAGACCGCAGTAATTCACATAGGCCACCTTGGGATGAGAAGCCAGAAATTCCGCCACAGCCTGTCCGTTCTCACAATGGCGCTGCATCCGCACATGCAGGCTCTCCAGCCCCAGGTTCAGGATAAAGGCATGCTGAGGACTCTGAATGGAACCCAGATCCCGCATCAGCTGGGCCGTACATTTGGTGATAAAGGCCCCTTCCCGGCCAAACTTTTCCGCATAGGTGATACCATGATAACTCTCGTCAGGAGTACAAAGGCCGGGGAACTTGTCCTTATGAGCCATCCAGTCAAATTTGCCGCTGTCTACAATGCAGCCGCCCACCGCCGCTCCGTGACCATCCATGTACTTGGTGGTGGAATGGGTCACGATATCCGCCCCCCACTCAAAGGGACGGCAGTTGACGGGCGTGGCAAAAGTATTGTCAACGATCAGAGGTACTCCATGGGCATGGGCACAGCGGGCAAACTTCTCTATGTCCAGCACGGTAAGAGCCGGGTTGGCGATGGTCTCGCCGAACATGGCCCTGGTGTTGGGCTGAAAAGCGGCGCTCAGTTCCTCCTCGGAGGCATCCGGGTCCACAAAGGTGGTCTCAACGCCCATCCTCTTCATGGTGACGGAGATCAAGTTGTAAGAACCGCCGTAAATGCTGGTGGACGCCACGATATGATCCCCCGCGCCGCAGATGTTAAACAGGGCATAGAAATTGGCTGCCTGACCGCTGCTGGTCAGCATGGCCGCCGTACCGCCCTCCATCTGGCAGATTTTGGCGGCCACATAGTCGTTGGTGGGATTCTGCAGCCGGGTGTAGAAATAGCCGCTGGCCTCCAGATCAAATAATTTGCCCATATCCTCGCTGGTATCATATTTGAAAGTGGTGCTCTGCACAATGGGAATCTGTCTCGGTTCCCCGTTGCCGGGGGTGTAACCACCCTGCACGCAAATGCTGTTCATGTTCATCAGTATCTCCTCCTTGGTTGTAGTAAGTTAAACATAAAATGTTTTATACATTGTAACACAGGATATGTCAAAAAACCATTCTTACTTTACAATGCCGTTGGCCAGCAGCGCTTCTTTCCACACCTTGTAGGACTTGGTTTTCAGGTGCAGACCGTCCCGGGCCTGGCTGTCTCTGAGATTGCCCGCATCGTCCATGTAGAAGGCGTTCAGGTCCAGATAAAATATGTGTTCCCCGTCCGCCAGTTCCGCCAGACCTGCATTGCGCTCCCGAATCTCATCATTGTTGAAATTCGGATGCTCGGCGGAATAGGAGGAGGTCACGGCCAGAATGGACTGAATCACAATCCCGGCGTTGGGCTGCTTTTCCTGTACATGGTTCACCAGGGAACTGTAGGAGGACAGGAAACTCTTGCGCTTCGACCCCATGTTGTTGATACCCAGCATGATATAGACCGCATCATACTGCCTCGCGTCCAGAAGGGCGTCCAGCGTGACCCCGCCCATGTCTCTGCTCAAGGCCTCGCCCACCCCCATACCGGTTATGCAAAAATAGGTGGCATTTTTCAGGTTCCCATACATGGAGAGACCCACGGTAAGAGAGTCTCCGATAAACAGCACATTGTCGTAATAACTCTTGTCCACCGCCGCGAAACTTCCCACGGACTGGGTGATATCCAATTTCACCGGTTCCTCTGCCAGATAGTCGTTGGAGGCATATCCCACATTGCCGTAATAGTCAATACGATACCAGCCGGTCTCGTTGCATCTGCCTGTTATTTTGACTTCCTGGTTCCGATAGAGACCGCCGATCTTCTCCCCTTCCGTGGAAGGCTGGTCCCGCACCCGCAGGGAAGTCTGGGAATACAGAGTCAATTCCAGATCCGTGTAGGTATACGGAATCTCTTCCTCTGTGGGAACACTGCTTTCCTCCGCCCAATCTATGTCTTCCTCCGGCCAGAGGGCCACCGGCCCCTCCTGCAGCACATCTTCTTTGGGCAGGGCTTCCTCAATCCCGATTTTCTTTGGGGTAAATGCCGTACCGCCGTCGTCTGCCGCCCCCACGGGGGACTGAAAAAGCCAGACGCACAGAACGATCATCAGCACAATCGTGACGGCTGACAGGACACAGGTTGTCACTCCCAAAATCTGCCTGCTCACACGCCAGTTCTTTATCACTGCTTTCTTCGCCATCCTCTTCCTCTCATCCGATATGACATAAAGCCAAAATGACTTTTGCGAACATTATACTCCCTAAATTCCCCAATCGCAACAGGGACTTGCATAAAATGACCGCAGGATACGACGGCAATTAGCTTATATTTGTATAAGTTCCTCCTCCTCTTTCCGTTTTTGTCTAAACTGAAAACCATTTGCAGGGAATTGTAAGAAAATAATCTTTATTTTCTTTAAAGCCGATTTTTTCATAAAAACCTTTAGCCTGGTCTGTTTGTACCAGCCATTCTGAGGACTCGCAGGCACTCCTGCATCTTCTCACCAGTTCCTTGCCAATCCCCATTTTTTGATATGCCGGTAAAACCGCTAAATCATAAATAATGGAGCGAAAATGCAAATCGCTTAATACCCTTACGCATCCCACCAATTTCCCCTCGATCCATGCGGAAAAAACAAATGTGGAGTTAAGAAAAGCAATATTAAAGTTTTCAAGCATCTCCGGGGTTGTACCCTCTGTAGTCCAATTTACTGCAAGAAATAACTGATACAGCTGATCACAGGGGAGATCCTTCTGAGTTCTGTATTCTACATTCATTTATACATCTCCTCCAAATATTGTTTTTATATCTGATCTATCTTATTTTGTAGAGGACATTTTTCTCTATATGCATACGGGTTCCCGGCAGCGGCGCTCCCTTCCCATATGTGCACCAATTCCCGGCAGCGGCGCTCTCTTCCCATATGGACACCAATTCCCGGCAGCGGCGCTCTCTTCCCATATGTGCACAAATTCCTGGCAGCGGCACTCCCTTCCCATATGGGCACAAATTCCTAGCAGCGGCGCTCTCTTCCCATATGGACACCAATTCCCGGCAGCGGCACTCCCTTCCTATATGCGTACCAGTTCCCGGCAACGGTTCAGCGCCGCGTACAGTTCCTGGCGGCGAGGCATGGCCAGATTGCCCGGCAGGCTCTCCCTCCCCGGACAGAAAGCTGCAAAACTGTTTTTCTCCACTTCTTCGTACAGGGCCTCCACTGCCTGCTGCAGGGTTTTCCGTCCGTCAAAGCAGCGGCATTTCATATGCCGGATCATATGGGACAGGGCCGTGAGCTGCTCGCTGTCCGCAAGCTGTTCCACATAACGCATGTCCACGGTTTCCCTGTTGATGGAGAAGCCGTCCAGCCCCATGGTTTTCATCTTGATCCGTTCGTCCCTGGCAAATGCCTGGTCCGCCTTTACCACCCGGTGGAAATCCGGCTTTCCTGCCGCAGGGGCGCTTCCCAGAGTATAGGGAAACTGTTCCGCTTCCTTTTTCGCCAGCGCCGTAATCTCCATGGGACGGTACTTATTCATCTGCAGGATGCAGTCCGCTTTATGAAAATAGGAACCGCAGCTTCCCGCCACCAGCACGGTGGAAATCCCGTAATTTTCATACAGTTCCCGCACCCGGTCGATAAAGGGGATGATGGGTTCCATATCCCGGCTGACAACCCGCTGCATCAGTTCGTCCCGGATCATGAAATTGGTGGCGCTGGTGTCCTCGTCGATAAGGAAAGCCCCGGCCCCCATCTCCACGGCTTCCACCGTGGCCGCCGCCTGGGAAGTACTGCCGCTGGCGTCCTCCGTATAAAAATGCCCGGTGTCCTTGCCCCCCGGCAGATTGCGGATGAACATGGAGATATCCACCTGCTGGATGCTCCTGCCGTCCTCCGCCCGCAATTTCATGGCGCTGTCGTCGGTGAGTACATACTCCCTGCCGTCTCCGGCAATATGATCATAGACCCCCTTTTCCAATGCTTCCAGTAAGGTGGATTTGCCATGATAACCGCCTCCCACGATCAGCGTCACCCCCTTGCGGATCCCCATCCCCCGGAGCATTCCCCTGTGGGGCAATTCCAAAGTCACAGCCATCTCCCCGGGACTGGCAAAGGCCACAGCATCCTTCATGGGCTGGGATGACACCCCGGATTTGCGGGGCAAAATGGCTCCGTCTGCCACAAAGGCCACCAGATCCCTCTCCTTTAACTGCTGCCGGATATAAAGCTGGTCATCTGCCAGATACAGCACTTTCTCCAGACCGTCTTTGGGACAGGATGCCGCCAACAGAGTCTGCTTCACGCACACCGGCAGGAAATCAAACAGGATTTTTACCAGTTCCCCTGCGTTAATGGTGCGCCCGTTGGCCGGAAAACCGATCTCCATACGGATTGTCACCTGGCCGTCCGAAGGATTCACCGTGCAGGCGCTCCGCTCCAGGATTTCCTGCCCCGGCTGACTGATACCCAGCAGGCCGCTTTTGCCGGATCCTTTGGCTTTGAAGGAATACTCCCTGATTTTGGCCGCCATACGGCGGAGCAGATAGTCCTGAAAAGCAATCCGCCTGTGCCTCTCCCCGTAGCAGCCCTTGTCAAAGCCTGCCACCTTCCCCGGCACTATCAGGCTGACCTTGGAAGGAGCCGCAAAAGGGTCTCCCTGCACATGGTCAATGGACAGCACATACTGCTGGAACTGATACTGCCCCCGGGTGTCCTTGTAGGCCGGATAACTCTTATGGTCAATTTGTCTTAGTAATGCCTGTAATTCCGCTGCTGATTTCATTTTTCCTCCTATTATAGTTCCGCATATCCCCAGCCGCCCTGCGACCGTTTTTCATTCAGTGCCCCCTCCGGGTATATGCTGTTTTCAGTTTCCCATATCCCCTACCAACTGATTACATCAAAAAACTCATTAATGTTTGAGCCTCTTTCATTTTCATGATCCCAAAAGACTTCCGTATCGGATATTTTGATTTCGAAGCCTGATTTATTGATCTGGTAGTGATTTACCACAATTTTTTTCTTCAGTCTGGATAACATGTGTTCAAATGAGTTGCCTTTTGTATTGAGATAGCCATACACATCCCTCATGGCCTTAAATTTCTCCATATCCCCCAGGCCCAGCGTCTGTTCTATATAATTCCTTACATCCTGTCCATGATACGCTTCTATATGTAGACATGCGACATACTCAAAATCAGGATTATCCAATATCAGGAAATGGGGAATCTTTTTACGTTCGTTCTGCAGTTTGCAATACTCCATCAATTCCTTCAATCGGGGCAGTTCTCCCGGATGTTTTCTGGCCCTGTCAAAATCAATGATGATGAACTTGGCCAGACAGTTATTATCTGCCTCTTTTTTGATATGCTCCAAAAAACCGGCATATCCCCCGCCCTGCATATTGACCGGCTTAAGAGCCAGTTCCACCCCCTGGTTGAGCCGCATTGCATCGATATAATTGTACTCCGTATCCCCCTCGCAGAAGACAACATACTTTTTCCGAAGTTCTCTCTTTGGCCTACTCAAACGCGGTTCCTCCCAAAATCCCCTTCATGTAAAATTCGTATATCTTTGTTGTCTCATAGCGTATATCCGGGAAATCAGCCAACGAGTACAGTTCCGAGTTCAGGCTGTCCCTGTCTTTCGTCACAAAATAGATCTGTTCCTTCATGTAATTCTTCAAGTCCAGATGCAGCACATTGTGGCTGGAAAAGATAAACTGCCCCCTATGTTTCTTTCCGTTGATAAAAGAAATCATCCGCTCTGCCAGAATGGGGTTGATCACTCTGTCCATCTCATCCGCAAAGACCACTTTATCTTCATATACCACCCGGAACAGCTGGACAGCCCATGCAAAGAATTCTCTGACGCCTCCCGAGTCTCTTTTAAGTTCCCTGGAAAACCTCTGTCCGTCCTTTGTGGCTCGCACAATCTTACTGGCGCTGAAAGGCTTTTCCTCGTCTATTTCAATGCCCTCAATACTGTAATCCACCATCCGAAGGATATCCAGAAAGCGGGGATCTCTGATAATATTTATATCCTCCTCAGTGTTTTGCAGTTCTTTATATATGGAATAATTAAAATCCTGATTTTCGATGTTCAATCTGCCGTTTACCCAGCCGACCAATTCCTGTGCACGGGGCTCTCCCAAAATGGCCAGCCTGGCCACAAAAAGGCCCAGGTTCTCCTCGGTTATAGTCGCCCGTTCAAACACGATTTCAATTTCTTTGCTGCAATTATCCAGCATCACCTCATACATCGCTCGGACTGCGCCCTTTTTGCTTTCCGTGTCAAGTTCTTCCCTTGTCACGGACATAATCATTTTTTCCTGATTACTCTTCGCGCTTTGGGAGGAAAACATCTCTTTAACGATACTATACCCGTCAATCGCCAGGTGATAGTGATAGATCCCTCCCGTTTTACTCATCACCTGGATGTCAAACTCCTGCACCGCATAGCGTTCCCTGTCTCCGGCCTCTTTCAGTGTATTAAAATTTACAAGCCCTTTATAGGTGCGCACCCTTTCATTATTCGCAAATAAACTTTTAAAAAAGGAAAGACTACTGATAAAATTGGTCTTCCCCCCTGCGTTTTCCCCTACTACCACCGCCGTTTTCAGGAGATCATACCCCGCCTCTGTCTCCACATAATTATCCGGGAATCTGTGCTTTACTTTGTTCCCGGGCGCTAACAGGTCAAACTCCGCCTCATCAGAAAACGAACAGAAATTTTTAAATTTGTAAGATATCAGCATTTGCCCACCGCCTAATAGTTTTTATGTTTCCATTATACTATTTTTCACCGAAAAATCAACAATATTCATCGCCAATAACATTTTTCTGTTTTGTCCTCTTTTGAACGGTTCCATATTTTCGGATTGACAATTTCTACCATTCATACGCCAGCACCTGGCAGTTACCGATGCCGAAGGCTGCGAATTCCTCATTGGTCATATCCGTGAAATAAGACTGCACGATTCTGGCGATACCGTTATGGGCCACCAACAGGTAAGTTCTGGCTTCCGGTTCCCCGCGCAGCTCGTCCAGCAGATTGTAGATCCGCTGGGCCATCTGCATCATGGACTCGCCGCCCTGGTTTCGATTTACAAACTGGGCCTTCGCCGCCCGGAACTGTGCTCCGTCCCGGGGAGTTGACTCCCATTTTCCGAAATTCTGCTCTTTTAGCCGAACTTCCTCCCGCAGGGGAATCCCGGTGACGCGGTGGATATGACGGGCAGTATCGGCAGCCCGCACCAGCGGAGAATACAGAATCTGGTCAATTTGGTAATCCCCTTCCGCGATCAGCCGTCCCAACTCCATAGCCTGCTCATGTCCCTGCTCTGTCAGGGCAATGTCCGTGGCGCCGCAGATTTTGTTTTCCACATTCCATACGGTCTGCCCATGCCGGGCAAAATACAGTTTTCTCATGGTTTTCTCCTTCTCTTTCGCCTCTGTGTCTCCCACCGGCCCGCCCATATTACAAAGCCCGGCAGAGTTTTCGCTCTGCCGGGCCGTCTATAATTGGCTTATGCGATTTTTAGCATCAAAGGCTTACATCATGCCGCCCATACCGCCGCCTGCGGGCATTGCAGGAGTCTCCTCCTTGATGTTGGCCACAACGGACTCGGTGGTCAGCAAGGTGCTGGCAACGCTGGTAGCGTTCTGCAGCGCGCTTCTGGTCACCTTGGCAGGATCCAGAATCCCTGCGCTCACCATATCCACATATTCCTCTTTCAGCACGTCGAAGCCCATGCCCACTGCGGATTCACCCACTTTATTGATGATCACGCTGCCCTCTAAGCCTGCGTTGGCAGCGATGTGGTACAGGGGCGCCTCCAGGGCTTTCAGCACGATCTGGGCGCCGGTCTTCTCATCACCCTCCATGGTCTCAGCCAGCTTTGCCACTTCCTTGGCAGCGTGGATATAAGCAGAACCGCCTCCGCAGATAATGCCTTCCTCCACGGCAGCCCTGGTAGCCGCAAGAGCGTCCTCCAGACGCAGTTTGGCTTCCTTCATCTCAGTCTCGGTGGCAGCGCCCACCCGGATTACCGCTACGCCGCCGGCCAGCTTGGCCAGTCTCTCCTGCAGCTTCTCCTTATCAAAATCAGAGGTGGTCTCCTCGATCTGCATCTTGATCTGGGAGATACGGCTCTGAATGGCATCCTTATCGCCCTCGCCGTCCACGATCACCGTGTTCTCCTTCTGTACCTTCACGGACTTGGCCCGGCCCAACATGGACATGTCGGTATCCTTAAGTTCATAGCCCAGTTCGGAACTGATCACAGTGCCGCCGGTGAGGATGGCGATATCCTCCAGCATGGCCTTCCTTCTGTCGCCATAGCCGGGAGCCTTCACGGCCACCACATTGAAGGTGCCGCGCAGTTTGTTTACAATCAGAGTGGTGAGAGCCTCGCCCTCCACATCCTCGGCAATGATCAGCATCTTCGCGCCGCACTGCACCACCTGCTCCAGCAGAGGCAGGATTTCCTGGATGTTGGAAATCTTCTTGTCGGTGATCAGGATATAGGGATTATCCAGAGTTGCCTCCATCTTATCCATATCCGTAGCCATATAGGCGGAAATATATCCTCTGTCAAACTGCATACCCTCTACCAGGTCCAGTTCGGTCTGCATGGTCTTGGACTCCTCGATGGTGATGACGCCGTCCCCGCTGACCTTCTCCATGGCGTCCGCCACCAGCTGGCCAACCTCCTCGTCGCCTGCGGAGATAGCCGCCACCCTGGCGATATGCTCCTTGCCGTTCACCTTCTGGCTCATGCCTGCAATGGCCTCCACAGCGCAGTCCGTAGCCTTTTTCATACCCTTTCTCAGGATGATGGGATTGGCCCCCGCCGCCAGGTTCTTGATGCCTGCGTTCACCATGGCCTGTGCCAGAACAGTAGCTGTGGTGGTTCCGTCACCCGCCACATCATTGGTCTTGGTAGCCACTTCTTTTACCAGCTGTGCGCCCATGTTCTCAAATGCGTCTGCCAACTCGATCTCCTTGGCGATGGTAACGCCGTCGTTGGTGATCAGAGGAGCGCCGAAAGACTTATCCAGCACCACGTTTCTTCCTTTGGGTCCCAATGTTACTCTGACAGTATCAGCCAGCTGGTTCACGCCGGACTCCAGGGCTGCGCGCGCCTCCGCGCCATACTTAATTTCCTTTGCCATAATGTATACGCCTCCGTTTTCTTTAATTGATTCTTACAAACCCGCCTGTTACTGGATCACTGCCAGGATGTCGTTCTGCTTCACGATGATATACTCGTCCTCGTCCAGCTTCACTTCCGTGCCCGCATACTTGGAGAAGATAACATGGTCACCAACTTTGACCTCCATCTTCACTTCCTTGCCGTCCACCACGCCGCCGGGGCCAACCGCAATTACCTCCGCCTGCTGGGGTTTTTCCTTGTTCTGTCCGGGAAGTACGATGCCGGACTTGGTGGTTTCCTCAGCCACCAACTGCTTCAATACAACTCTGTCGCCTAAGGGTACTAACTTCATATTGTCTGCCTCCTTATCTGGTACTTTGTCTTGTTAGCACTCTTTTATGTCGAGTGCTAATCTCTGGAACATATATTAGTTTCATATGCGGCGGTTTGCAACTGCATGCAGAGGTATTTATCTTTGATATGTCTGCTTCTATCTCTTATTTCCTAGCGTTTTCTCTTTTTTACTCATTTTTGACGGTTTGGAAGGATTTTATACTTATTTTATATTTCTTCGAAATGCCATTCCATCCTTTTCATAAGTATCTTCAGGGCTCTCTCTTCGGCCCCCCGGTTGCCGGGCAAATGTTACTGATATATAAAGCGGGAGGGAACCGCATCTCCATGCGGCCCCCTCCCTTTGTTCCCTGATCAGCATTTGATCTCCAGGTATCCCAGCAGTTTATCCATGTCATACTCCTCCAGCACGCCCAGGTTGGAGTCATAGAACTTACCGTCATAATGTACCAGATAGTGGCAGAAACGCCCCATCTTCTCCATCAGAATACAACACTTGGGCAGTACGGTGGGACGGCCCTCGGTGTACATGATGATATCCGTGTGATCAATGCCGTAATAATTCAGCGCCGATATCACCCGGCCCATGGTAGCCTGCCACTCCCGGCAGTCCATAACGCTGATGACTTCCGCAATGGTCACGCCGGCCAGCATGGCCACGCAGGACTGCCCGCACAGTCCGTCCTCCGGCTGGATGATCACTTCCATGCTGTCAATCCTGCGGATGGGATTCTCAAAACTGTAAGGACTGTTCTGATCCATCTTGATCAAGCTGCCCGTCACATGTAGCAGGATCTTGTGGCTCTTCCCCAGATCCACTTTCACCGCGTCCTCATCCTCGATATGAATCTGATAGTTACCCTTTTCCTGGGGAATCAGTTCACAGTCAATCAGGGCGTTGTCCAGCACAATATCCGCCTGAATCACGTCACGCTGTATGCATACCTCCCAGATGTTAAAGGGGATCTGGATCATATACCCCTTCTCCTTTTTCTCAATCTTTGATTCAAAAAAATACCTCATACCCTGTAACCTCCGCCAATGTTTAAAATGTTGGTGTAACCCCTTACATTCACTATTCTATCAGATTTCCGGGCACATGCAATAGCTGTACCGAAAAAAATACAGCTTGTTATTTTTCTGTCAAAGACCGCCGCCTCAGACCCCTTCCTTGCGAATCTGGGAGGGGGATTTTCCGTAATATTTCTTGAACAGCTTACTGAAATGGTACGCATCGTCATAGCCCACGGCGGCTGCCACCTCCTGGACGGACATTTCCGATCCCTGAATCAGCAGTTCTCTGGCTCTTTCCAGCCGAATGTTGATCAGATGCCGAATGGGGGTGTCACCTGTCTCGCTCTTGAATATCTTGGAGATATAAAACGGGCTAAGGTACATATTTTCCGCAATGGTATCCAGAGAAATCTTATCGCTGTAATGATCCTCAAAATAGCTTACGATCTGTTCCACCACATATTTCTTGTTCACCGAATCGAAGGAATACCCCTGCATGGCCTGAGGAGGGGGAGACTGCTCCTTCAGGATCAGCAATAACAGCTGCATCAGATATGCCTTCAGCATATGGTAACGTCCCTGCCAGCACACCGCACTCTCCGCTTCCATGGAAGAGCAGATCCGAAAAATCCTCTGGCGCAGTTCCCCGCTGGTATGCAGGATATAGCCTCCGCCGGGCAGCGGCACATCCCCCGGCTCCCGGCCTGGCAGCTGTACATCGCAGAAGCCCACAAAAAATTCGGTGGCAGGTACTTCCGCCTCGGGCACATACAGCGCCTGGTGGTGTACGCCGGGTTTAAAAAACAGCAAATCCCCCTCGCCCACCTCATAAACCTGTCCTTCTATACGGTACTTTCCCGTTCCGGACATCACAAAGGCCAGTTCCGCAATATCATGGCAGTGATAGGCTTCCTCCGGCTCTGTCCGGGTACCCTTCCAGGTAAACAGGAAGGTGGGATTCATTTCCTCAATCCGTATGGCATTGTCTTCCGTGGCACAATATTTGCTCATCCCTACCTCTCCTGTCCTGCACCGGTCCTGTCACACCCCCGGGCTGTTCCGTTCCCGTCCGCTTCCCCTGCCTCCAACCGACTGCCGGAGCCGATTACTCAGGCTATAATCCCAGTACCATCCCGGCCACCTGGAAATATACCAGCAGTGACAGGGCATCCACAATGGTGGTGATGAAGGGACTGGCCATCACCGCCGGGTCAAAGCCCAGTTTCTTGGCCGCCATGGGAAGCAGGCATCCCACCAGCATGGCCATCACCACCGCCGCCACCAGTGTAAGGCACACCACCAGCGCCACAGCCAGTCCCACCCGGTCAAACAGCATCAGCTTGGCAAAATTGGCCGCCGCCAAAGTGCCTCCGCAGAGAGCTGCGGTGCGCAGTTCTTTCCATACAATCTTCGGCACATCCCCGTAGCCGATCTCCCCCAGAGAGAGTCCGCGTATAATGGTAACGCTGGCCTGTCCCCCAGCGTTGCCGCCGGTATCCATAAGCATGGGAATGAAGGCGGTCAGCGCCACATAGACGCTCAGCGCGTCCTCAAAAGAAGTGATAATGCTTCCGGTAAAAGTGGCGGAGACCATCAGCAGCAGCAGCCAGGGAATCCTCTTTTTGTAAGTCTCCCATACGGAGGTGCGCATATAAGGCTTGTCACTGGGCACCAGAGCCGCCATCTTTTCCATATCCTCCGTGGCCTCTTCCTCGATGACGTCCACGATATCATCCACCGTGATAATGCCTACCAGGCGGTTCTCGTTGTCCACCACCGGCATGGCCGTGAAGCCGTACTTCTGGAACTTCCGGGCCACTTCCTCCTGATCGGCATGGGTGTGCACCGACACCACATTTTCGTGCATGATCTCCCCGATGATCTCATCGGGCTGACTCAGCAGCAAATAGCGCAGGGCCACCGTGCCCAGAAGTTTACGCTGTCCGTCCAGCACATAGCAGATATTGATGGTTTCGCTGTCCAATCCCACCGCGCGGATTCGGTCAATAGCCCCCTCCACCGTCAGGCTTTCCTTCAGGTCCACATACTCTACCGTCATGATGCTGCCCGCAGAATCCTCCGGATAACGCAGCAGATGGTTGATATCCCGGCGGGTCTCCGGGCTGGCATTCTCCAGCAGACGCTTCACCACATTGGCCGGCATCTCCTCCAGCAGGTCCACCGCATCGTCAGCCATCAGATTGTCAATGATGTTGGCCGCCTCCCGATCCGTCAGGGAGGTGATGACGGTCTGCTGGCGGTCCACCTCCAAATAGGAAAAGATATCCGCTGCCAGATCCTTGGGCAGGATCCGAAAAGCCTTGACCATGCTCTGCTCCGGCAGTTCTTCCATGTACGCGGCAATATCCGCATCATTTAAGTCCACCAGAAGCTGGCGGAGCCGGGTGTACTGCTGCGTCTGCAGCAGTTCCTGTATCGTCTCAAATTCCTTTAACTGCTCCATAGCATTTCTCCTTATGATGATTTTTTATGGTTCTCCAACTTCGACCCGGAGCGGGCTCACTACTGCCGTTGCTGCTCTTCATAAAAAACCACCACCTTTCCGAGAAATACTGTTATACCTGTCCATTTTACGATCAAGGGCAGTTTTTGTCAATAAAACTTATTTCCCTTTCGCATGTCCATCCCAACCTGCCGCAGGTGGCCTCCACCAGTTCCTTTTGCAGCCGCATGGCCAGATCTCCGGGAATCCTGACGGTAAGTTGTACCTCCTGCCCATACTGGCTGTCCGCCGGTTCCAGACCATGCTGTCCCAATATGTAGAGAACCTTTCCCACACCGTTGTAATCCGTCTGCAGAACGATTTCCAGCCCCTGACGCATAACACCTGTTACGCAGTTGCGGAGTCCCTCTTTCACCGCCATGGTATATGCCCTGACCAGGCCGCCCGTGCCCAGCAGCGTGCCCCCGAAATACCGTGTCACCACCACTGCCACGTTGCGGATTTCCTCTGCCAGCAGCACCTCCAGCATGGGTCTGCCCGCCGTGCCGCTTGGCTCCCCGTCGTCGCTGCAGCGGGTCATCTCTCCCCTGCTGCCGATGACAAAAGCGCTGCAATTATGCCTGGCGTCCCAATATTTTTTCTTCATCTCCTCGATGAAGGAAGCCGCCTCCTGCTCGGTGGCTGCGCTCCGCACCGTAGCGATGAAACGGGATTTCTTCTCCACGATCTCCCCCTGACCGCCCGCCAACAGCACCCGGTAGTCCCCGCTCTGTTCCGATGCCATAGATCTACCTCCTTATTTTAGTTCCGTATGTTCCCTGCCAACGCACATTCCCGGTGATGAATGTCTGAACGCCTTATGCGTCCAGGCATTCATCAGTGCGATGTACGGGAACATACTGTTTTTAGTTCCGTGTGTTCCCTGATTTTGTTTTAGTGTTCCGCGTATTCTTTAACAGTATACCAAAACCCTCTTTCACAGGCCAACACTTTCTGATTAATTTAAGAAATTTTTGTGAACAATTCTTAATATCTGCATGACCCCCCTTTATTTACCAGAAGATATTTGGTATAATGTGCGAATAGGGTTTGGACCCTGCATCGTTTTACCATATTGAAAGGAAGGCTCCATATGAATTATAGCAAAAAAGGCGTTCGGGCCAAGAAGAAGGCTCTGAACTCCAAATCACAGAAAATAGGGAGGAAAGCCGGACTGCTGGTGTTAAAACTCTGCCTGATCTGCTTTATGGGTCTGGGTGTCATCGGCGCTTCCGCGGGCATCGGCATGTACAAGGGAATCCTGGCCTCCACTCCCCATATCACCCCCAATGATGTGGCTCCCATAGGCGCCGCCACCTTCGTGTATGACTGCGAGGGCAACAAGCTGGACGAGCTCATAGCCGTCAACTCCAACCGAATCATCGTGACTCAGGACAAGATTCCGGAAAATCTGGCCCATGCCTTCGTGGCTCTGGAGGATGAGCGTTTCTATCAGCACAACGGTATAGATTATAAAGCCATGCTGCGTTCCGGTTATCAATTTGTCAAAACCCTGGGTGACGAGACCCAGGGAGCCAGCACCATCACCCAGCAGCTCCTGAAAAATACCATTTTTACCAGTTGGACCTCTGAGGGGGACAACCTGATCAAAAAGATCAAGCGTAAACTCCAGGAACAGTACCTGGCTATTGAATTAACCAAAACCCTGAGCAAGGACGAGGTCCTGGTACGCTATATGAACACCATCAACCTGGGACAGAACACCCTGGGAGTAGAGGCGGCGGCTCAGCGGTATTTCGGGAAGTCCTGCAGCGAACTCACTCTGTCGGAATGCGCGGTAATCGCCGCCATTACCCAGAATCCTTCCCGCTACAATCCCATCCGTTATCCCGAAGGAAACGCCAAGCGCCGGGAAACATGCCTGAACAATATGCTGCGGCTGGATTTTATCAGCAAAGAAGAGTATGACGAAGCCATGGCCGACAATGTATATGACCGGATTGACAGCCACAACATTGAGTATCTGGCCAACAGTTCCGCCAGCAGCTACTTTGTGGACGCCGTGCAGCAGCAGGTTAAAAAGGATCTGCTGGCTGCGGGCTACAACGAAACCCAGACGGAGTTCATGTTGTATTCCGGCGGTCTGCGGATCATGACCACCATGGATCCCAAGATCCAGGCCATCGCCGACGCCGAGGTGGCCAATCCCGACAATTTCCCGCCCAATGTGAAATGGCTGCTGGACTATGCGTTGACCATCACCCATGCGGACGGCAGCCGGGACAACTACAGCAAGGAAATGATGACCAAATATTTCCGGGAGAACGTGGATAAGAAGTTCAACCTGATCTTCACTTCCCAGGAAGCCGCTATGGAAGCCATAGAGCAGTACCGCAATTCCCTGCTTAAAGAGGGAGATGACTTGGACGAAGACTATCACCTGACTCCTCAGCCCCAGACTGCTCTGGCTGTCATAGAACAGGAAACCGGCTATGTCCGTGCCATCGTGGGGGGCCGCGGAACCAAGGAAGGGCGGCTCACCTTCAATCGGGCCACCGACGCCATACGTCAGCCCGGATCCACTTTCAAGGTGCTGGCGGCTTACGCACCCGCCCTGGACAGCTGTGGTATCACCCTGGCCAATATGTATATAGATGCCGCCTTTAACTATGCGGACGGCACTCCGGTGCGCAACTGGTATGGAGAGACATACAAGGGGCCGGTGTCCGTGCGCTACGCCATTGAGCAGTCCATGAACATCATCGCCGTGAAAACCATCACCCAGATCACGCCGAAGCTGGCTTACGAATATCTGCTTAATTTCGGTTTTTCCACCCTGACCACCGGCAAGGTGGTGGGAAACCAGGTACTGGGAGACGTGAACCAGGCCACCGCGCTGGGAGGCCTGACCGATGGTGTCACTCCTCTGGAGTTGACTGCCGCATATGCCACCATCGCCAACGGCGGCGTATACAACGAGCCCAAACTGTACACCCATGTCAAAGACGCGGACGGCAATGTGATTCTGGACAATACCGGCTATGGAAACAGCCGCCAGGTACTGCAGGAATCTACTGCGTTCCTGCTCACAGAAGCCATGGTGGATGTGGTGACCAAGGGTACCGGAACCTCCACTAACTTTAACAGAGAAATGGCAATAGCCGGTAAGACCGGTACCACCTCCAGCAATGTGGACGTATGGTTTGCAGGCTATACCCCCTATTATACCTGTGCCACCTGGGTGGGATATGACAACAATGTGCATATGTACAGCAGAAGGGATGAAAACAACGAGACCAATATCGCCAAGAAGATCTGGCACAACGTGATGGAAAAAATACATGAGGATCTGCCCAACCAGGCATTCTATGTACCTGCGGGAGTAATCCAGTATACCGTGTGTAAGGATTCCGGCAAGCTGCCCAATCCCGGTGTATGTCCGGAGACCTCCCTGCGTTCGGAGTATTTTGCGCCCGAGACGGTTCCCACCGATGTGTGCGACGTACATTACAGCGGCCTCGTCTGTGAGTACGACGGCCTGCCCGCCAGCGCGGAATGTCCTTTCGCCATTCTCGGTCTGGCCACAAGACTGCCTGCGGAAGATCCTTCCCTGGCGGCAGGTTCCACCGTGGCCACCGTGGCTCCTGACGGTACGGTATCCTATACAAATCCGCTGGTGCAGAGCACTTGCTGCCACAACACACTTTTCTTCCTGTCTCCTAACTACGAGGCAGTACTGAACCAGCACAGGATGGAAATTGAACTGCGCAGGCAACAGCATCAGGACATGCTGCAATTCCAGCAGAGCGGAATGTTACCCAACGCCAACGGCTGATAGATCTGTACCCATAAAAAGAAGTTGTTGTCAAAATTGATATGCTCCCTTCTAGGCAGACAAGTGAAATAATAAAACTTGCTGCTTAGGAGGGAGCATATATTATGTCTAAAAGAAAAGTATCCATTAATGATAAGATATACGCTGTGAATCTCTATTTGAATGGAAAAGAAAGTCGACACCGAATCGCCTCTATGTTTGGTGTCAGCATAGCTTTTGTCCAACAATGGAACAAAGAATTAAAACAGCAAGCCACAAAGAAGCAGACATCCACACAATGAAACTGAACATTCATTTCGACATCACATAAAATACTTGCACTTATCTAAATAAAACTGCTGCTCTTTTTCAAATAATCTAATTAACTTATTTGGGAATTTTTCTTCTCTATATTCTTTCAAAGCCTCTAAATACTCATTTCTATTTACATCTTCAATCACAACTGGTACAATACCATTTCTTAGACATTCTTCGCTTACATTACATATAGTACATATGGATTTAATGCTGCTTTCAGAAATATTATTGCCTGGTTGCTCCATATAGCTGGCACGGGATTAAGTAATACCAAGTAAAAAAGCAAACTGTTTTTGATTCATTTGGTTTTCTTTTCTTAAATGGCTTAATTTGTTCATTAATGGTCATTGTCTCAATTCTATTTTATGTTTATATTTCAATAATACCAGCCACTTGTAATAAAGTCAATAAAACATTTGTAGGGCTCTTAATATAAATATAAACCAATAGTATAATATAAGATCTCATACAAGTGAATTGCAAAACATAAATAGCAGTTTGTCAAATAGAAAAAACCGAATGACAAATTAGATGAAGATTTTAAGATCGAAATTAAATTGAAACAACAAAACTATAAAACTATGTTTGTTATTGAAAGGAAAACGTAAATTTTCATTTGAAGAGTATATTCTGATTTCTGAATTTTTATGAAACAGAATTATGTAAGAAAAGATACAGGTATTTTTAAAGAGAATGCTTGCAGAGATAAATGGAATGAAAAAAGAACGTCGGGGTATCCGTCATAGCACAAAACCTATAAAGGCGGAAGGCGAGTTATCGTACAATGAAACTCCTTTTAGAATCAGATAACCTTCGTCATCAAAAAACTGCATTACGTTTTTGCAGCCTGACACTACATTCTGACAAAATGAAGTTCTTGCTGCAATATTAGTTTTGTGATCGGTTCAATCCTTTTCAATAATTGCTTTTCCAGTGATTATGCCTGAAGCTGTAATAAAAAAGAAGTTTTGGATCTGACAAGATGAAAGGAAAAATTTTTATGACTGGGTTTGAAAATTTAGTTTTAGTATAAAATACCTTACATCCCATCAGGGGCTGGTTTGCCAAGGGCCCGGCGAATCAGGTAAGGTAGACGGGAACAGGGAGGTTCCTGAAGAAATACAAAACAGGAGGTAAACTTTATGATTATCCAACACAACATAGCGGCAATTAACTCTTACAGAAACTTAGGCGTTAACCAGAGCGGGTTAAGCAAAAACTTAGAGAAACTGTCTTCCGGTTACAAGATCAACCGTGCGGGCGACAATGCTGCCGGTCTTGCTATTTCCGAGCAGATGAGATCTCAGATCGCAGGTCTGAACCAGGCCGTAACCAATGCGAGAGATGCCATCGGTTTGATCCAGACGGCTGAAGGTGCTCTGTCCGAGACTCACTCCATGCTGAACCGTATGGTTACTCTGGTAACTCAGGCCGCTAACGGTACGTATTCTGAGAAAGACGATATGACTGCAAGAAATAATATCAAAGAAGAAATTGATAAGCTGCAGAAAGAAATCGATCGTATCGCTGATTACACAGACTTCAATAAGATCAAACCTATGAAGACTGGTGCAACTGGAAATATGACTTTCCAGATTGGCCCGTCAGGAAACGAGAAAATTAACGTTGCAATGTCTGCTATGGATACTGGGTCTTTGGGTGTAGATGAGGTAGCCGACAATGTTGGCTCAGTTCAGGAGGCTAATCACATCCTTACTGCTATTAATACTGCCATTAATAAAGTTTCCAACTACCGTGCTCAGTTGGGTGCCGCTCAGAACCGTCTGGAACACACCATCAACAGCTTACAGGTTACTTCTGAGAATATCACGGCTGCTGAATCTCGTATCCGTGATACCGATATGGCTGATGAGATTACTGCTTACACCAAGAATAACATCCTGCTCCAGGCTGCTCAGTCCATGCTGAGCCAGGCCAATGCTTCACCGCAGGGCGTTCTGAGTATGCTTCAGTAATCGGCATACGGTTATAGAAACAATGTTTTTTGATTTTCCTATATAGTATAGAGAAAGCCATTTCTGTGGGCATAAAGCCGGGAAATGGCTTTTTCCTTATGACAGGGTGGCCTGCTTTTAAACGGCTACTAAAAAACGGAAAGAGAGGAGCAGGGCGGATGTGTGCATATAAACCGAAGCTTTCCCAGTGCATGATTGTAAAGAATGAGGAAGAAAATATCGAGAGAGCCCTTTCCTGGGGACGGAAGCTGATGTGGGAGCAGATCGTGGTGGACACCGGAAGCACAGACCGAACTGTGGAACTGGCCCAGGCCATGGGGGCAAAGGTTCTGCATTTTGACTGGATCGACGATTTCTCCGCAGCGAAAAATTACGCCATCGGCCAGGCTTCCGGGGACTGGATCTTTTTTCTGGACGCGGACGAGTATATGGAGCCGGAATCGGTTAAAAAGCTGCCGAATATTCTAAAAAATGTCCACCGTCTCGGCTATGACATTATCAGTACTCCGTGGCTTCAGCTGGGAAATACCTGGGAGGTGGAGGTTGCGGCAACGCAGTGCCGCATTTTTAAAAATATGCCGAAAATCCGCTACGAGATGCCGATCCACGAGTACCTGTCTTATGGAGGCGGGGATATAGCGGAGCATATGATATATGTTGAAGAACTGCCCATCTGCCATACCGGCTATTTCCCCGAGGTAATGGAAAAAAAGCGGAAATCGGAACGCAATATCAGGCTTTTGTTAAAAGAGCTGGAAAAAAATCCGCAAAATCCGGATCTTATGGGCTATTTGGGTGACGCTTACAAATCACTGCATAAAAAGGACGGAAATACCGAAGCCGAAGAATGGTATCGGAAGGCGCTGCCGCTGATTATAAAATCCGGAAGGAAGTACCAGCGGGATGTTTACACGGTGCTGATGCTGATGGTGGAGATTTACCAACGGGGGAAAGAAAAAGAAGGGGAACTGATGGAGCTGTACCGGACAGCAACCGCCTGTTTTCCGGAAGTATATGATTTTGATTATCTGGCAGGCAGGTTTTATACCGCTGCCGAAAATTATGAGAAAGGCGCTTTCTACCTGGAGAGAGCCTTTGCGGGTATGGAGAAATATGGAACAGATACCTACAATCCGCTGATGCCGGCAGATATTTCCGAGACTTTAAAAGCGCTGGCTGTCTGTTACTATCAGATACATGATTTAAAAAACTGTGTGAATACAAGTGTGACTCTGCTGAAAACAGACAAAACCCAAATCAAGGCTGTGGAACTGTTGATCCGCTGTTTTAAAAATGAATCATCTGAAGCCGTAGTCGAATTTTTTCAGAAGCTGTATGATCTGAATGATATCACCGACAGAGTTTTACTGCTGAGAGGTGCGATTCGTTCGGAAGAAAAAGGAAACGGTGTGATGAAACTTCTTCGACAATACTGCTCGCAGGAGGAGCTTGAGATGCTGGATCAGAGCAGGTAAAACGCGATATAAATTGAAGCAGGACTGACAAATGCAGAAAAACACCGTCTGG
>ERZ808054.235-NODE-235-length-68722-cov-13.600029_pt1 | contig 68722 bp, 62 predicted proteins | sample MGYA00380201_ERZ808054 | MGnify/ENA primary metagenome ERZ808054 (study PRJEB31490, sample SAMN06133419) | mouse gut metagenome | isolation source: Z5_2 | host: mice | place: China: Chengdu | collected 2015-05 ... | reverse complement strand
GCTTTAGCCGCAGATATGGAAATGACCTCTGAACCAGTCGCTTTGGACGCATGGAAACAATTTTACAAGAACATTTCTGGCGTTGGGTTCAGCGCATTTATCATTTTGTTTGGAAGCTGTCTGTCGAATGAATATTCCAAAGGAACTTTAGTTTTAATGGTTACAAAGGGGCTGTCCCGTAAAGCTGTTATCCTTGCAAAATATACAGTAGCCGCCACACTTATGACAATCAGTTATTGGATTGGATATGCTGCGACATACGGTTACACAGCCCTTTTATGGAATGATAACAACCTTTCAAATGTTGTTTTAGCCGCAAGCTTTCTTTGGATAGTCGGTTTTCTGTATTTGAGTATTCTAATGATTGGGTGTGTGATATTCAAACAGACTTTCACAAGCATACTCTTTACGGGCGGCATTGTCGCCATAATATCCTTGCTCGGAATGATAGAACCGATTGCGAAATTCAATCCGTTCATTTTAACCTCAAAAAATGTAGATTTGATTTCCGGCGAAGCTGTTCCGGCAGAATTTGTAATACCAGCTTTCATTTCAATCATTTTATCCATTTTCGGATTGCTGATTGCTATTCGGCTTTTCAACAAAAAACAACTTTGAACAGTGAATATAAAATGATTAAGGCTTGTGATTGCTTAGACAGACAATTTCATGCTCTCGCCGATGATACAAGGCTAAAAATCATTGAGCTTTTAAGGGATTATCCGCTTAACGCGGGGGAAATTGCAAGCTATTTCACCATTTCCCATGCTTCTATATCGTATCATTTGCAAAAGTTAGAAAAATGCAATCTTGTTACGGTTGAGAAGTTAGGAAGATATAAAAAATACAGGTTGAACAAGGAGACATTTGAGAAAATCTCCTTTTGGTTAAGCAATTTAATTTCAACATAAATCTGCCGGACGACGGCAAAAGAAAAAAAGCCGTCGTACAGCAGACATACTCTTATGCGCTTAAAGCGGCGGCTTAGATAAAGCCGCCGTTTTATTTTTATGGCGGCTTCGGGAGGTTGCCGCCATGCCGATTACAAGTGTCATGGATAATAGATTGTCAAAAAAATCATGCCTACCATAGCGGAGTATTCCGACTATGAAGATGAACACACATATCATTTAGTATGCCTTAATAATTCGTATTACTCAAACGCTCACGCGGTTTTATCCTGCATGGGCGTTTGTTGTAATAGCCCCCTACTGGGAAGAAAAGGGGTGATGAGAAAATGAGGTATTCTGAACAATTCATGGAGCATATCGAATACGCCTTTGCCGCTTTTTGCAGAATTGTTCTCCGCAATGCGGCAATCAGCGCATACCGCGATTTTGGACGGAAACAGAAGCACGAAGTATCGCTTGACTATCTGATGTCCGAAACACCCTTTGAACCGTTCACAACAGATAATTACTTTGAGCAATACGACATTCCAACTGTTTTTGTTGTGAAAGGGCAGAAAATTGTTGTGGCAAGCAAACGGTTAGCCGACGCATTAGCCAGATTGCCGGAGCAACGGCGTGTTGTCCTGCTGATGTACTTCTTCCTCGGTTACACTGATACAGAAGTCGGGAACGAGTATGGACGAAACAGAAGCACAGCTAATTACTGGAAACACGCGGCATTGAAGCAGTTGAGAAAGGAATGGTTAAAATCAGAACATGAGGAACAAGAAGCTGATACCCTTTGAAGTTATTGAAAAAGCTGTCGCCGGCGAGCCAGAAGCCATAGACGCGGTATTGTGGCACTATGCCGGACATATCAAGTACCTGTCTACCTATCGGGGACATATCAACGACGATATTCAAGACCGTTTGAAAGCACAGCTTATCAAAGCTATCCTGCAATTCCGTTTTGACAGGTAGGAAGTAGCAAAGCCAGAAAAAGCCGTCAAGGATAAAATGCACGCTTACGCGTCCTTGACGGCTTTCCCTGTCTTTGCTGTTGGGCGGCTAAGAGAGCGCAATCGGATAGACCGCTTACGCTCTCAATCCATTATGGAATGATACGCATTAAATGGCTTCTCTCGCTTGATTTAAGCGGCATTACAGCGGCGATAGGGGCAGGAGCAAGGGTTTTATACTCCCACCCTTAAAAACAGTGTTCTATTGCGTAACATAGCAAACGATACTTCTTTATGCTGTCATTTCCGTTCTATTCTTTTTCCATTCCGGCGGCTCTGCCGCGTTGTCTTGCTTCAAAGGGAAGGGAGTAGGGAAAGGGTAGGAAGGGAAACGGTATTTGATTAAATCTGTATTTGATTTTTCTTTAGTTATTTATATCTTTATTTAATTGCGTTGGATTTTCCAACGTAGGATAATCCAATGTAGGTTTTTCCAACATAGGGAAATCCAACATAGGCGGTTATGCTCCCTCGGATAGTTACCACAGTTTTGTTACGCAGTAGAAAGGCGTTTTTAAGGAAAAAGGTACAAATCCCTTGCCGCGCGAGAAACGCGCCCGCAAAGCCGCCTGTATCAATGCTTTTTCAGCCCCTACTGCGTAACAAAGGGCATGAAAAAAGCGGGCAAGAAACGCTTTGTTTCTCACTCGCCTTTTTCTGCACCCTGTATGGCAGCCACCCTGTTTCAGTTTGTTGGTTGATACTGTTTTATGAGTAGCTACCAAATGGCGGCGATTTTGAAATACTGCGCATTCTGCATATGAATCATTTCAACAGCCTCTGCAAAGCCTCCAGTCCGTCGGTATTCACCGCTTCCTGATTGGAATCCTGAATCTGCATATAGACTTCTTTCCGATAGACGGGAACTTCCTTCGGTGCGCTGATTCCCAGTTTCACCTGCTCGCCTTTGATTTCAAGCACCGTGATTTCAATGTTGTTATTAATAATAAGTGCCTCGCTTTTTTTTCTGGATAAAGCTAACATTTAATCACCTGCTTTCTCTTTTTTTGCATTCAGGATATCATAGATCGGAAATTTTACCGGATATTCTTCACCTTCCACGATGACCTGTATCGCCGTTTTCTGTGCCGCGTTAATGACAATAGGCCCTTTCAGATTGACGGACATCTTCTCAACCTCTTTCGGTACGGTCATCGTAACGAGTACAAGCATCTCGTCCTGATTCAGCTCTCCGAGATTTCTGAGGATTTCATCGTCGACTTCCGGATTATAATCCGGACATACGCGGAGCGGATCCATGACCGGCATTGCAAACGCGGGTTCCTGTATGGATTGCAGCCAGTGAATGGAATCGGAACCTTTCTCCGAATCATGCAGCAGCGCAAACTCCGTAAGCTCCGGAAATCCGACAATCCCTTTGGAAAATGTGATAATTCTGTCATCGTCTATTGAAATTTCGCCGAATACCTTTGTCATGATCGTCATAACTATTTTTCCTCTCTTATCAGATATAATTCATCAGATTTGTCTGCATGATCTTACTCGTAGCCGCAAGCGCCGCTTCATAGGTAAGTTCCGAACTCTTCAGCTGTACGGCTACCTCCGTTACGTCTATATCTTCATTACTGCTCTGTAAGTCCTTAAACGTCGCTTTCTGTCCCATCAGTCTGTTTTTAATCAGCTCCAGACGGCTTCTTCTCGTACCGTTGTCCGTAACGGCCACATTAGTTTCATCAATATAACTCTGGCATTTTGTAAGCTGGTTCTCGAATTTTTTCTGTACATTCTCTCTGATATAGGTATAGGCCTTGTCAGCCGCATCCATCTTTAATTTCAGATCTTTATATTCATCCGAATCTTCCGGATATTCTTTCATCTTTGTTTCGATGTCCGCTTTTGCAGCTTCCACGTCCTTGAGCTGTTTCAGATAAACTTTAAAGTCGTCCATATCTCTTCTGACTTCATGCGTGAAAACTTCATGGGCATGGGTATTTACCTGAATATCCTGATTAAAGCCCATCGCATAGTAAATATCCTGGTCTTTGCCTTCCATATTATATTCGATCACATGGCCCATGATATCATCCACAACATCCTGCGCGTCTTTCACGGCCTGACGGGCAGCGTCGATCTGAGCCTGGGTCGAGTTTTTATCTGCCTCAACCACTTCTAACTGTGACTGCGCGGTTTCCAGCGTCTTCTTTGCACTGTCCAGATTCATCGCTTTGAAAGCGTTTTTCTCGTCGCTCTCAATACAGTGGAAATAATGAACCGGATTAATATCCCCTTCTTCCCAGGTACTCTTGGAATATTTCACATCGACCTTCATATTCTCGTTGACCTTCAGCGGGTCATTATAATATGCTTCGCCGAAGACAATTTCTCCGGTGGATGGAATATAGGCAACCGCCTCTCCCGTCGTATCCGCCGCAATCGCCTTATAAGCGCTTTCCGCATCCGCATAAACGGTAACATTGGCCGGCTGTCCCGCTCCCGTTATCGTTATCTGGAAAGCATCCGCAGTGGGCGGGTTACCATTTGTTTTAATGGACTCATCCAGGTCATCGTAGGACAGGCGAAACCGATACAGCGTCGTATTCTTGATCTGCGTTTCATCATCCTTGACGCCGTTTGCCCCCTGCCAGTCCGTATAACTGATGCTGGTGATATCTTTATAGCCGCGGCTTTCTTCAATAATATAATTCTTTCTGTTCTCCGGATCCTGATTGAACTCTTTGATGTTCTCCTCGGTAAAGGTAATCGGCGTATCGGTTCTGAATCCTGAAAAAACATAACGGCCCGCATAGTCCACATTACCGCTTGCATAAAACTCTTTGGCAAGAGCATTCATCTGCGTCAGCACGATATCCAGATCGGAAGCCGTAAAAAACTTCTTCGAAGCCGTTTCGGCCTGTTCATAAATATCCTGCAGTACAGAACCTACCGTGTTCAGTGCATCTCCCGTAATAGAAAGCCAGCTGTCGGCATCTTCCGTATTCTTATCATAATATTGTGACACCATTGTCACATTTGTACGGAGACGCAAAGCCCTGATCGCTACAACCGGATCGTCGGAAGGTCTTGTAATTTTACTCTGGTTTGTCATCTGATTGCTCAGCTTATCTTCCAGTATTTTATTCTGATTGATATTATACAACGAATTATTCCGCATGATTCTGTTCGTAATTCTCATATTCTGCCATCCCTTTCTTATATCCCATAATTGCTCAATCTATTCAGCTCCGCCTTTTCCAATCCGGCAGAATGTCAAAGACATTCTGCCAGGCGAGAAAGATTTGCTTCGCAAATCGTAGAAGTTCTTGGCATTCCGTCCTATGGCGGAATGCCTTTAGAACTTCTTCTCGCCTTAGACGCCGGTCTGCAAAATCAGTCTGTCATAAACTTCCGTCAGTGTGGAAATCATCTTGGAAGCCAGCGTATAGGAGTTCTGATATTTTACAAGACTGACCGCTTCTTCGTCTTCATCCACGCCCGAAATGGAAATTCTCTGGTTATCGATGCTCATCTCCAGACTCAGATACGTGGTGTAAAATGTCTCCGCATTCTCGCCGTTTAACGCCGCGTCCGAAAGCACGCATTCCAGGAAGCCGCCCGCATTTCTTCCGCGGAAACTGAACTGGTTCTTATCATTGATCAGAGAAATCACTTTCTTGATCTGCTCGCACTCTTCCGGTCCGGCTGTGGGATCAAATCTCGTTCCGAGCTGGGCGGCGTCTTTCATGATCTCTTCGGAAACCGCGAAGTTTCCGGCCGTAATATAATAATAACCTTTGGTGTTCACCTGACCCTTATCGTTTCTCTTAACGCCGTTCAGCCAGTCTTCCGAATACTGTCCTTTTTCCGTCAGCAGATTACCTGTAAAAAGAATGCCCGCATCCAGACCTTCTTCGGTAACGCCCTGCGTGAAAATATTATTGATTGCTTTTGAAAAATCACGGATCCACTCGTTCATCTGCTCCATGTAGTAAGGAATGCCCTGATACCGCACTTCCGCTCCGACAGAAGTTTCCGCTCCGATTTTGCCGTTCACAAGCGGCATATCGCTTTTCTTATTATCGATCGTAAAGGAGTAGTTGCCGTCTCCGTCATAAGACCAGTCCGTATAATAATATATCTGATTGCCGATATTAATCTTTCCGCCCGTATCGGAAAGCGTACATTTGCTCATATTGCCGAGATAGTCGGCGGTCGTACTGATAACGACCCTGGTTGTATCAATATTATAGTAGGTCTTTTCCACCGTACCGTTAAAATATTCACCGTTATTGCCGTCGCGCATCTGAATCAGGCCGCGCAGTTCTCCGCCCATCGACTCGTTATACAGGCCGAACTCTATGCCGTCCGTCCACTGGATATCATAGAGACCGTCGATATCGGACTGATTGACTTTCTCTTCGGGCTGCCGCGCAATACACTCCAGCTGCCTGTAATCGTCGGCATCCACAAGCACCTGTCCGCCCGCAATTTTAACGATCATGCGGTTCGCGCCGGAAGGATTGCCGTTCTGGTCCAAAATAGGCAGTTCTTCCGTTGTCATATCGACAATACCGGACAGCTTATCCAGCATGACATCCCTTTTATCGCGCAGCTCATTGGCTACTACGCCCGTCAGCTCAATGACGTTAATCTGTTTATTGACGGTAGCGATATCCTGGGCAAGGGAATTGATCTCATCCACGCGCATCTTGATTTCATCATTGACATCCGCCTGAAGGTTCTGCATATTCCCGTACATGTTATTAAAATAATCCGTCATATTTTTGACAGTCGATACAAACTCCGCCTTCGTAGAAGTGGAACTGCCGTTCTTCGCAACTTCTTCAAGGGCTGCCGCAATCTTGTCAAAAATGGTTTTAAACCCGGATATCTTATCGTCCGTCAGATAGTTCTCTATCATCCGCATATAATAGGCTTTGACGTCAAATTCGCCCAGCCGGGTTTCGTTTTCACGGAATTTTACATCATAAAAAGTATCCCTGATACGCTCGATGGCGATCGTTTCAACGCCGGCTCCCGCACATCCGTAGGTAGCGAAAACCCGAAGCGCCTGTGCCGCCTCTGTCGTTACGGTCTGACGGCTGTATCCTTCCGTATTGGCATTGCTGATATTATTACCCGTCGTATTGAGCGCCGCATTCGCCGCCCGCAGACCGGAAGACGCAATTGTTAATCCAAAAAATGTTGATGGCATATAAGTTTCTCCTTTCTCCGCTCTCTTCCTGCCGTATTATCTGCCAAGCGTTGTCAGAATATGTTCTAACATTTCGCTGATCACGTTTATGTAACGGCTGGAAGCATTGTAAGCGTTCTGGAACATAATCATATTCGCCAATTCTTCATCGGACGATACGCCGATAACCTGCTCTCTCGCATTAAACAGGGAATCTACCGTCACCGTCTGGCTATCCAGAATTTCTCCGCAGACATAGCCTGTGTTCGCCACCTGGGAAACCAGATTTTTATAATAATCCACGAAGCAGACCGGGGTCTGCACGTTGGGATTCAGCGTATAAGACGCTTCTTCGAAAGCCTTTTTCAGCTTTTCCGTCAGCGCATTGTCTTCCGAACCGTCTGTCAGCCGGAATCCGAGCAATGTGGGGTTCTGCCGGAGATTAATGTTAATCTCGATATTGGACACGCTCCAGCCGCATCGCCACACGGTTCCGTCGGGCAGCTTACAGGTTGTTTTGTCGTTCACAATCTGTTCAAACAACTGGTACGGATTACCGTTTTCATCCCTCAGATAAGTGGAATTGGGATACGTTGCGGATTCCAGTTCCGCCGCTTCCTGTAAAAGATCGTTGATCTTCGTAACAACGATATTGACCAGCTGGTCAAATTCCGCCTGAATGTTCATGATCAGGGACTGTGATATGTGAGTATCATACCATCCCTCTTCGTATACGCCGTCGGGATTTACGTCCTTGATTTCCTGTGCTGTCGCTCTGTGATCGCCCCGCACTAACAGGGTGCTTTTCAGAGAGCCGATATCCGTATTGACATCGGAAGAAATCACTCTTGTCAGGTCAAAAACCTGTGCGGAAAGCAGCGCATCTTTGGTCATTACCTTGTTTCCGTATTCGTCATAGCTGTAATCCGCAAGCATTTCCCAGTACGGCGTGTAAAAACCGGTCTTCGGATCTTCATAGAGCGACATGGTATTGACAAGTCCGCCCTTTACCAGATCGGTGCCTTCCAGCTGCACGCTCACATATCCGAATACGTCCTCGTGATAAGAAATATTAGCCATCGTCGCCAGTTCATCCAGCAGATAGTTTCTCTGGTCACGCAGGTCATTGGCATGTTCCACGCCGCCTTCCACTTTTGCGATCTGACGGTTTAAATCTTCAATCTGACGCGCATATTTATTGATCGTCTCCACATCCTGTGCAACGGTCTTATTCATATTATCCTGATATTCTTCAAGACTTTTATAAACGGCCTGTGCTTTCGTAATAAATTCATAAGCACGGGTCACGAACAGATTCTGGTTTACCGCAAGCGTAGGATCTTTACTCAGTTCCTCCACCGCACTCCACAAATCCGTCACCGCAATGGAAAAAGCATGCCCTTCGTAGGACTCGCCCAAAACATCTTCGATCTCTTCCGACGCTTTGTAGCTCACCTCGTAAAAGGCGCTTCTGCCCGATTCACGGCGATAGTTCTTGTCGAGAAAAAAATCTCTTATCTGCCTTGTTTGGGAATAATTGACACCAAGACCGAGCTGCTGCCAACTAGTCGACTGACTCTTGGAAATTGTATTATAGCCTCTTGTTGCCTGATACACCTGTTGTCTTGTATAGCCAACCGTGTCCAGGTTGGACATATTATGTCCGGTTGTATTTAAAGCATTGTTTGAAGCCTGTAATCCTGATACGCCTAAATAAAGGCTGCCCATTAATGACATAACGCTACCATCCTTAACAATTATTTTTACTGTTTTGCATCAAATGACTTCCGTTCAACACCGATAATATCCCCGGTATTGTAAGCGCCCCTGTTGTAGTTAGCAGTCTCGGGGGCCGCTTTCATGGACTGAATGAGATTCATATTAAACTGCACCATCTCCAGCGCGTTCTGAATCAGCTCCCGGTTCTGGTCATTGATTCTTGCGACATGCTTTACATTCGTCTGCAATTCGTCAAACGCCGCTGCAAGCTTCTGCTGTTCTTCCGGTCTCTGCCCAAGCATTTTGATCAAATCTGTAATTTTCAGTTTCGTAACATCCTTGTTAAGTACATCCGCTATATCCTGTACAGCCTCATTTCTAATCGTATCCAAATGGTTGATTCTGCTCACGATAAGCTGCTCTTCATCCGTGATTTTTGCTAACTGGTCCAGATCTTCAGACACAATGACCTGTGTTTTCTGCATGGATAAATTCAATAAATTTTTGTACTCGCCGCTTTCTTTTTCCAAAACATCTATTAAGTTCTCCATTAAGCTTGCCACGCTGTAACCTCACTTTTCATCGTGCCTTAAAGACCGGAAATTTCATCATACTGCTGCAACAGCTTCTCCGCGAAGCTTTCCCCACTCACATGGTATGTCCCGTTCTCAATACCCGCTCTGAGGGGGGCGATCAGTTCTTCCCTGACATCGCTGCTCGCATCCACCGCCGCTTTGGCCACCTGAATGTCCCGGCCGATGCTGGAAATCTGTATTTTATCAGAAACGCCTGCATTTGCCGCAGCGGGCGTCTTTACCGCCTTCTTCGTGTTATATAACTGTTGGACCTGAGTATATGCTTCGATACGCATAATAACCCCTCCCTTCTGCAAGCCGAAAATTTATTTTTCAACTGTTATTAAGTTTATCGGATAAATTTCAAAAGACTTTAGAGCCTGACGCATTTTTTATTCGCAAAGAAATTCTGACGCCATACGGCACAATTTTCCGCATGTTTCCTCGCTCCAGGAATAAGCTGCCATATATCTTCCGTCAAAGGCGGTATCTTTGATGCTTTTCCCGTCTAAAACTTCATAGTAATCGCATTGTATTTCTTCTCTGTTCACATGACAGCTGCCTCTCCGGCTGCTGAAGATTTCCCCGACGCCGTATTCCCGGAAAGTGGCATTCAGATAAACGACCGCTTTTCTGTACAGGCATTTTACTTTGTCGTCATATCCTCTTCCTTCCCAAAGCAGGTCGATGCTCTTTTTCATCGTCACTTCTCCCCCGCTGTCGATGCAGATCGCAAACAGTTCTTTCGCTTTCTGGTTGGCAAACTCAAGCAGTCGGCCGTCGACAAAAATATTAAATTCACCGAATGTCCGTACCGACACTCTTTTGCACAGCCTGGCCGATAAATATCTTACTCTGTCCATCATCTGTTCCACATCCGCACCGTTAAACGGTTTCATCAGAAAATAATCCGCTCTCAGATCAAGAATCGCGTCTCTCAGAAATTCTTCATATCCCGTCACATAAATCAGAATCATGCCGCTGTTGATCTCGCGCAGTTTTCCGCCGAGCAGAATGCCGTTCATCCCCGGCATCGAAACATCTAGCAGCGCAAAATCAACCGCATGGTTTTCCGCGAATAAAAGCGCCTTTTCCGAACTGTCAAAGGTTTCCAGCAGTTCAAAATCAGCGGCATTCCGGAAGCATTCTTCAAATTGACGCAGACTCCACAATTCATCATCCACCACCATCGTTCTTATTTTCATGGTCAATCATCACGCCTTTCTGTCAGAAATGGGAATATGTAAAGTTACTACGGTGCCGACTCCTGCAAAACTCTGAATATCCATCTGACCGTTTACCATCGTTTCCACGCGATATCTGGCATTCAGCAGCCCGCCGGCTTCCGGTCCGTTGCTGCCGGGCAGGTCGTCATAGGCCTGTGCATCAAAACCTGTCCCGTCGTCTTCCACCTGAACGATATATTCAGACGGCATCCGATAACTTCTGACCGTTATCGTTCCCCTTCTTTCTCCCCTCCGCATGCCATGTATGAGCGCGTTATCCACGAGCAGCATAACCGACAGCGGAGGCAGCATGAACCCTTCCTCCCTGATATCCATACAAAACCGGATCCTGTCCCCGAATCTTAACCTTTCAAGATTGATAAAAGAGCACACGTCGCTCACTTCTTCCCTGAAGGGAACGTTCCCGTCGCTTTCCAGCGACCGGAGCACCGCCCTCAAGTATCTGGAAAAGTCGTAGATTCCGTTATAGGCTTTTTCCGGATCGGTCTTTATGGTTATCCGTACCGCACCCAGCAGATTGAAAATAAAGTGCGGATTCAGTTGGCGAATCACCGCTTCTTTTTCTTTCTTCCTGAGTTCCTCCAATTCTTCCATTTTTACACCTGTCTGTCCGCTTTGACGGACACCGGATATCATTCTCCGGTTCCCACGGACTGTTTTTGCTGCATTCTAATAATGCGGCGTGAACGTCTTCCTCCCGATATGGCTTGACCAGACAGCAATTTACCGTGGCGGATAATTCTCTCCGCACGCGCTCGTCAAGTATATCGGCTGTCATGGCAATGATCGGCATCCTGCTGTCTCTGCGCTCCATGCTTCTGATTTCCTTCACAGCCTCGATGCCGTCCTTTCCCGGCATATGGACATCCATCAGAATCACATCATAGTACTCTTCTTCCGACTGCCCGAAAATTTCCAGCGCCTCGTCTCCGTCATAGGTCTTGTCAGCGGCAATTCCCATCTTTTCCAGCAATCCGCATATTACTTCCATATTGGCGTCTTCATCTTCCGCAACCAACGCCCTTTTCATGAAGATTTCTCCGTGGGCGGAAGTTTTTTCCGTCCCGTCGGCAGGCTCATGCAATATGTCATCGCCGTCCGCTTCTATCTCCACAAATACCGTTGTGCCGGCGCCGCTTTCTGTCTCAATCCGCATGGATCCCTGCTGCTTCTCTACCAGATATCTGGTCAGAACAAGGCCGAGACCGCTTCCCTGCGCTTCTTTTTTCCGCCTTTCCCTTCCGTAAGCCTTCCATCCGCCGGTGAGAAACTTTTCTTCCATGCCGATTCCCGTATCCGATATTTCCAGCAAAAGCCTGACTCTTTTTTCTTCCCGGAAAGCTTCCGTCATACGGCATGTTATCTGCCCGCCGTCTTCCGTATATTTCACCGCGTTGGAAATCAGATTGATCATAATCTGCTGCACGGCAGTCCTGTTCAGATACAGATAGCGGTATACGGGTTCCCCGCAGACAAACCGTATTCCGATATTCCGTTTCTCCGCTTCGTAAGCAAAAATCCCTTTCGGATATTTTATCAGGTCTTCCAGCGTAACCGCTTCGATTGTTCCCCTGCCCCGGTTTTCCAGCTCGGAAATGCTCAGCGCACTGTTTACCAGATTCAGAAGATGTTCCGCGGAAAGAACGGCATTGTTCAGATATCTGTCTTTCGGTCCCGTTTCTTCACGCAGCATTTTCAGATTACCGTAAATACCGTTAAGCGACGTTCTGATTTCATGAACAAGATAAACAATCCGTTCCCGCAAAGCATCGACTTCATCCTCCCTGCCGCCGGATACGGCACCTGCTTTCTCCCCGGCTTCCACATCGGAAAGAAATCCGGTAATGTCTTCACAGAACACTACGATATTTTCTTTTTGTTTAACGGACTTTTCATAAAAATTGTTTCTGATAAAGGTAAATTTTTTATGATATGTACCATCTTCGAACTTTAAACCACATATTACAATATACTTTTCCTGTACAGCCAGCGCGCCAAGAACTCTGATCAGTTTCATGCTCTCATAGAATTCTTCCCGGTCGCCGCAGACGCGCGTCAGCATACATTCCAGAAAATCTGCATACTTCCCTTCTTCCGATATGCAGCGGGAAAAATACTTTTTCCCGTATTTCCATGTATAAGCGCCTTTTCTTACATCAACAAACAATATGAAGTCAAAAATTCCTTCTGGTAAAATAAGATTGACCGTCTCCCCTTTGATGCGGTCTTTCAAAAATTTAAGCATATGGAGTTTTCTTAAAACATTCATTTATTTGATAGTAAAACAGAATATAAGAATATTATAAAGGACACCAAAAGGAATGCAAGCCTTTACAAGGTTTGCATCAGGGCAAATTTTGCCCGATTTCTGTCATTTTTTACTTTTATAAGATGATTCTTTTATCCTTTAAATTTTCCGCATAAAATCGATATCTTCCCCGGCCGTTTCCGGATTCATTTCCTCCCGGAGCAGATACATATCCGGCCTGTGCTCATGAAGCCATGCCGAAACCGCCTCATACCGAATTACGCCTTTTCCGAGAAGTACGGGACAATACCGGCCGTTTTCGTCAAAATAAAAATCTTTGATGTGCATCGCCTCCACGGATTCTCCGACCGTATCAAGCCATTCCTTCCAATAAGTTTCCTGATCTGTGGTATCCGGATACTGTAACAGATTGGACGCATCAAAAATCAGCTTCAGATGTTCGCTGTCGCCCACCTTCCGGAAAACATCCGTTACCGCTTCCAGATTTTCAAGCGGATGCCAGTATACCGGCTCAATCGCCAGTTTTGCATCAATGCGCACAGCCTCTTCCACGACACGCTTGATGCTGTCGAGCATAAAAGGATACCATCTCGCTTTTTCTTCTTTATTAAGATGCGGATACGCCGTTTCCGTTCCTACCACTTTCGCTCCCGCCTCTTTGCTGTATGCAAGACACTTTTTCAGCGTCTTTACGGCATAGCGCCGGACTTCCTCATCCGGATTCCCCAAATCCATATAGCATCCGAAAACGGGAATTTCCACATTCCACTCTTCGAACGCCTTCCGGATTCTCTCCAGATGTTTTCCGGTAATGTCCTCATAACTGTCAATGCCCGTAAAGACTTTCGGAAGCGCGAGCTGCGCCGCCGCATATCCCTCCCGGTGGAGCGTTTCAGCCATTTTTTCAATTTCCATCTTTCCATAGTCATGCGCTCTCACACCTATTTTCATACCGCACTGCCTCCGTTCTTCATTCCGATAATCCTGTTTTCTCACAGCCTGCGGACCAAAGTCCGCAGGCACAAAGCTGCTAGTCCAGGTGGAACAGAGGCTTCAGATCTGTCGATACCGGGCTGTTGTCCGGATTTGTTTCCATAATATCGGCCATAAAATCCCACCATTTCCGGTTGATTGCGGTATCCGCGCCCTTTGCCCAAAGCTCCTCATCCTCTATTTCGATATAACCGAAAAGCGTCAGCGTCTCTTTATCCAGAAAAATGGAATAATTTTTCCCGCCATGCTCATGAATCATGTCCTTCATTTCCGGCCAGAGCTCATTATGGCGTTTCTCGTATTCCTCCTCCTGTCCGGGATATAATTTCATTTTAAAACCCTTTATCATGTCGTTTTCTCCTTTCCCTTTCCTTGTCTGAAACTTTTTTATATAACACATGGTTGTTTTAATTAATATTATTATAAAACGTTTTCTTTTTATTGTAAAATATAAAAATATATTATTTTAAAGTATCTTTTCCAAAGCTACACACATCCCTTTTAAAAAACCTTTTCCGCACTTTTTGCACGATGTTCGTTCCGGCCTTTGAATTTGGTCGAAATTGCTGTATTTTTGAATGAAAGCAGTCTGTTAAAAAAGATTTCCGTTTTATATAATGAACTATATATCTTTTTCGTTTTACGTTCAAAATAATTATCATCAGGAGGGCTGATTATGCAGTTGGAATTTAACAGGGAACAGATCGAAAATGTCATCGACCGGATCGTAGACCGTACTATGAAAATGGACCTTACCTGGGACTGGCCCTGCGGCGTTGCCTATTACGGCATCAGCGAGGCTTATGAAAAAACAGGAAATGAAAAATATCTGACACTTTTAAAGGACCGCGTGGATGAACTGATCTCTCTCGGTCTCCCGAAAGTCTGGACCGTCAACGCCTGCGCGATGGGCCACTGTCTCGTATCGCTGTATCAGGCGTCCGGTGAACAGAAATACTGGGATCTTGTCATGAGCAAAATCGACTATATACGTAAAGACGCTCTCCGTTTCGGAGACAGTGTTCTCCAGCATACGGTTTCCGCCAAGAACGATTTCCCGGAACAGGCCTGGGCGGACACTTTATTTATGGCGGCTTTCTTCCTGCTCAGAGTCGGCGTGATCACAAAAGACGACGAGATGATCGAAGACGCCCTGAACCAGTGGTACTGGCATATCAATTATCTGCAGGATGAAAAGACCGGTTTCTATTATCACGGCTATAACAATATTACCAAAGACCATATGTCCGGCATTTACTGGGGCAGAGCCAATGCGTGGGCAGCCTATACGATGTCAAAAGTAGGCAGCGTGCTTCCCGAATGCTATCTGTATCCGAAATATCTGGACGTAGCGGGTTCCCTGAACGACCAGCTTGCCGCCCTGAAAACGGTACAGACCGAAAGCGGCCTCTGGCGGACGGTGCTTAACGATGAAGAATCCTACGAAGAAATCTCCGCTTCCGCAGGCATTGCCGCCGCGATGTTAGAACGCGGCAATCCGCTGCATACCCGCCACATCAATCTTGCCATTCAGGGTCTGCTTAACAATATCAGCGAAGACGGCCGGGTCATGAACGTTTCCGGCGGCACGGCGGTCATGAAGGATATCGACGGATACAGAGGCATTTCCAGACGCTGGATCCAGGGCTGGGGACAGGGACTTGCACTCGCCTTTTTCAGCAATGTACTGGTTTCCGATACCATTGCCAAAGACGGGGCGCTTTGAGATGATTCTATATGATTTTACACCGGTGGGCAATGTGGGCCCCGACGATTTTTATACGGAAGAACGCGGTTTCGGCTTTATCGCCGGACAGATCATGGAGAAACAGCCGCGTCTCATGCTCCCGGAATTAAACGGCGGATTTCTTCCGGTTCCTTGGTACCGTTTACCGGAACCGGAAGAAATCATTCAGACTGAATACGGCTGTAAGCTTCTGCATAAAGATCCGGAAGCCGCGGTTTCGGACGGTGAAACATCGCCTGTATCCGGACGGAAACGGCAGATTCCGCTCCGCTTTAAATGCCATGTGCCGGCGGAAGGAAGCTACCGTGTCCGCGTGACAATCCGCTCCGATGAACCGCTGTCCGATATCCGCATTTTCGCGGGCAGACGCTGTCTCGGCGCTTATCGGGAAACTCTTTTACCGGGGGAGACGCTTACCCGCGATCTGTATACGGAAGTCTGCGGCATCATTCCGCGCGGACAGAAAAAAGCATATCATGACTCCTGTATCGAAGTCTCCGTCACGGCGGACCGGCCGATGCTTAACAGAATCGAAATAGAACCATTATGCTGCCCGGTGCTTTATATCGCAGGGGATTCCACCGTGACCGATCAGTCCGCGGAATATCCTTACGCGCCGGAAACAAGTTATGCGGGCTGGGGCCAGATGCTTCCGTCCCTGCTTGGCGGGGAACTGACGGTTTCCAACCATTCCCACTCCGGCCTGACGACGGAAAGTTTTCGTCAGGAAGGTCATGCGGAGATTGTTTTCCGCCGCTGCAAGCCGGGAGATTATATGATCTTCCAGTTCGGCCATAACGACCAGAAGCTGATGCACTTAAAAGCCCGGGAAGGTTACATGGCAAATCTGGAAAACTATATAAACGAATGCCGTCTTTTGGGTGTCCATCCTCTTCTTGTTACGCCGGTCGCACGAAATACCTGGCGCGGAAGCGACGGACAGTATAACGACCTGCTGCAGGACTATGCCGATGCCTGCCTGGATATCGGCGCCCGGATGTCCGTTCCGGTTCTCGATCTGCATCGGCTGAGCGTGGAATTTATCGTCCGCCTTCAAAAAGAAAATGCAAAAAAATATTTTTATCCTTCCGACTATACGCATCACAACGATTTCGGCGCCCGGAAAATGGCGGAAATGATCTGTGCGGAAATCCGGCGGACCTGCACGGAAGGCGATTATCTCCGGCTGGCTTCGCAAACGGAGGATTCTCCTCTGTCATGGCCGGAGCCTTCTTTCGTGGAACCGCTTCGGAAGCCGGAAGGGTTCGTATCGGAAAACGAATCCCCCGAATGGGAAGAACCGGAAAGGCCTTCCGACCCGCTGCTGCGCGCGGAAGCTCTCGATATGATTATCCGAAGGGCAGGCTTCTTTATTACCAATGTATACAATGACCTTTTCCCCGATATCGTCGGGCACGAATGGTATGCCGGAGCGGTAGAATGCGGACTGCAAAACGGCATTGTAACCGGGGAACTTTGTGAAAACGGACTTTTTCATCCGCTGGAGGCGATAACGCTCTTAGACTTTATCGTTTTTTTAATGCGGGCTTACGGAAGCAGAAAGACGCTTCCCGACGGGCTTCCATCCCCTTATGACACTTGTGTCAGTCAAAATCTCCGTCCGCTCGTATCGGCGGCCTGTCAGCTCGGCGTTCTCTCCGGAGAAGGGACGGATGCGCTGGATAAGACTCTCAGCCGCAAACAGGGGTCAGATATATGCCGGAAATTGAAAATCATGTAACAATTCCTGTGATTGGACAATCAGTGCGTACAAATGACGCAAATGGCATAAATATAGAAAACGTAATCAGAAATACAGGAGGAAACAGTATGGGAAAAAGAAAAGGCGGCTTTACGCTGCCGGGAGAATCAGGCTATGAAGAACTGACATTGAAACTGGCGGAAAAATGGGGCGCGGACGTCATCCGTGACAGCGACGGCACGGAATTATCGGAAGATATTATCCATGCCGGCTACGGCATTTACTCCACCCTGTGCATTATCAGAGACCACAACGAATGGGCTTCGCAAAATCCCGATAAATTACAGCAGACCTTTTTATGCACTTCACCCGTAACGGCCGTCCCCGACAGAGACGACGCGGAAAACACCGTTCTGACCATAAGGCTCATGGACGATTTCTTTCAGGAACAGTTTGCGGTCAACGACCGGGAAGCGGCCATGAAATACTGGCAGGTATACGACAGAACATCCAATATCCTGCTTTCGCCGGAATCCTGGAATTATGAACGCGAAAACGGATCCGTCACCGTCCGGAACACCGTTCCCTGGCATAACTATACAGTCAGCTTTCTTGCTTATCGTATCTGGGAAGAAATCTCCATGTACAACCATACGACCAACCACTGGGACAAAGAACATCTGATGCAGATCGATCCCAGATATCCCGAAACCCGCGAATACATGATTGACTGGCTGAAAAACTGGTGTGAATCCCATCCGGATACTACCGTCGTCCGTTTTACATCGTTATTCTACAATTTCGTCTGGATTTGGGGCGCTCATGAAGAATGCCGTTCCCTGTTTACGGACTGGGGTTCTTATGACTTTACGGTGAGCGAGCGGGCACTCGACGAATTTGCGGAAAAATTCGGCTATTCCCTGACTGCGGAAGATTTTATCAATCAGGGAAAACGCCATGTCACCCATATGCCGGGCGACGCCCATAAACTGGACTGGATGAATTTCATCAACGATTTCGTTATCTTCTTTGGCAGGACACTCGTAGACATCGTGCATTCCTACGGCAAAAAAGCATATGTCTTTTATGACGACAGCTGGGTGGGACTGGAACCCTATAACGGAAGATTCACGGAATTTGGATTTGACGGCCTGATCAAATGCGTTTTTTCCGGTTTTGAAGCAAGACTCTGCGCCGGCGTCGATGTTCCTGTACATGAACTCAGGCTGCATCCTTATCTGTTCCCGGTTGGGCTGGGCGGCGCACCGACTTTCATGGAGGGAGGAGACCCGACTACGGAAGCCAAGCGTTACTGGAACAGCATCAGGAGAGCGCTTCTGCGCTGCTCCATCGACCGAATCGGGCTGGGCGGCTACCTGCATCTGACCGAAAACTTTCCTGATTTCTGCGACTATATCGAACAGGTTACGGATGAATTTCATATGATTCAGGATTTCCATGCAAAAGGAAAGCCTTACTGTATCCGGACCAAAGCCGCCGTACTGCATTCCTGGGGTGCACTCCGTTCCTGGACGCTTTCCGGGCATTTTCACGAGACCTGGCAGCACGACCTGATTCATATAAACGAAGCGCTGTCCGGCCTGCCGGTCGATGTAACGTTCCTTTCTTTTGAAGATGTGAAGGCAGGAAAACTGGAAGATATCGATATCGTTATCAACGCCGGATATGCCGGAAGCGCATGGAGCGGCGGCGATGCCTGGAAAGACGACAGGCTTGTGGAAATCCTGACCGAATGGGTACATAAAGGAGGCACTTTCCTCGGCGTCAACGAGCCTTCCGCCGTTACAGGCTTCGATACCTTTTTCCGCATGTCGCATGTGCTCGGCATCGATGAAGATACCGGTGAAAAAATCTGCCACGGGCGCTGGCAGTTCAAAGCGAATGATACACAAAACCTTGTTCCGAAAGAAGCCTCTCTGGCCGCTAAGCCAAACCGCTATCTGACGGACGGAAAAACAGAAGTACTTCTGGAAAAAGACGGAGAACCGGTTCTCACCATCCATCATTTTGGAAAAGGAAACGGAATCTATCTTTCCTCCTTCCAGTTCAGTCCCGCCAACACGAGGCTTCTGTACCAGCTGATTCGTTATGCCGGCTGCGAAGGCGTTACCGGCCCGTACATGACCGACAATCTCTGCACGGAATGCGCTTATTACCCGGAAAGCGAGACGCTTGTCGTCATCAATAACAGCGACGCGGTACAGAAAACCCGCGTGGAAACCCACACGGGCACGAAAGACCTGACCCTTGACCCCTACCAGACAATGTTCCTGCATTTATAAAATCTTTTTTGAAACTCAGGCACTTCTATCAGCCAAAGAGAATTTCTTATCCCGCGTCCTCTGCGGGGTTAGAAATTCTCTTTGGCTTCTTACGGTTCCGGATACATCCACCCGGAAAACTCCAGAATCGACATGCTCTGCGCCTGCTGTTTGTCGGACTGCAGCATCTGGCGCCTGTATTCCCGCGGAGACTGTTGCATCATACGGTAGAAATACCGGTTATAGCTGGAAACGGACTGAAAACCCACCGCTTCCGAAATGCTCAGAATGGATTCCTCCGTACGGCACAACAGACTGCACGATTTCTGTATGCGGGTGTTATTCACATAGTTTAACGGTGAAATCCGCATAATGGAGTGAAAAATTCTCCGGAAATGCGTGGGGCTCCAATGACAGAGATCTGCCAGAAATTCCATGCTGAACTGCTTCATATAATGGTTCTCAATATAATCTAAGGCCGGGGCAATCGACAACGGACTTGTCGAATCCGAAAAGCCCCCCCCTCCCTCTTTTTCTTCCTTTTTTTCCACCGCAATCTTTTTCCCATCTTCTTCCTGAGACTGGATGCGGTATATTTCAATATACAAAGAAAGCATCAACCCTCTGGCTGCAAACTGATAGCCGAGTTTCTGTTCCTGTAATTCCTTAATGATCAGCGTCAGCAGCTGCCAGACTTCCGGATACTGTTCCTTGCTCAGAAGATACTTAAAATTCCGAAAAGCATAAGGCTGCAAATCATAATTTTTCCATGTAGAAGGCAGCGAGTGTCTGAAAAGTTCTTTCGGATCAATGAAAAGATATGACCAGAGGCTTAAACTGGAAGCACCCGGCGTGCTGTATGTAGAATGCGGTACATTTTGCGGTATGATCGTAATATCTCCCTCCTGAAAGGGACAGGTCTCTCCATAAAATTCCATAAAGCCGCTTTCCGAATGGCAAAGGCCGATTTCCAGACAGTTATGAAAATGAAGGCGGTCCCTCTGCCTGTCCGAAATTCTCCAATGATCACCGGAAAGCAGCAGCGCCGGAAAATGAGGTGAAAGATAATAATTTCGATATTCGGTTACCGCATTGCCAGGTTTCGCCATCTTCTGTGCCTCTTTCTTTCGTTTTACAGCCCTTCTTTGTAGCCTAAATTATAGAGAATCATATTTTGCTTGTCAATAGGAGGATTCAGGGAACCATACACCTTCCTGCTGCACGAAAAAAACCGCCGCCCGGCCAGTATAGCTGTGCCGTGCGACGGTCTTCATTCACGTCCTTTGTCAGAACAATTTCTTCAGTCAGAAATCAGGATTACTGCAATTTGGTTGTATTGCCGTTGTTATACGCATCCAGTCTTTCGTCTGCGATCTCCTGGAAACCAGCATCCAGATATTTCTGCGTTAATTCTTCATATTTTGCTTCGAACTCTTCCGGTTTGCACATGGTCAGCGTATCATAATATTCTGTCCAGAGAGCTGCAAGTGTTCCGGAATATTCGGATACGGAATCAAGCGCTACTGCGAAGATTGCATCCGTACAAGCGTACTCTGTTGTGGAAACCTCAACACGCTTGTTGTAGAAATCGATAACATCCTGTGTGAAATCCTGAGGAAGTCCCGTAGGTGTTGTCGCTGCGATAATCTCTTCAATTGTACCTGCATTTCTGCTCTCGATTGTTACACACCAGTAGTCTTTGCTGTTGTTGAAGCCCTGTGTATAATCGCCGGAGTAATCAGCTACGGATACCGGAAGACCATTCTCTACCGTGTAGTTCTCACCTTCAATACCCCACTGCATTGTGAAGAGGTTTTCTTCCTGTGTCATCCATTCCATGTACATCCATGCTGCTTTCAGTTCGTCTTCTGTTGCGGAAGATGAGAAGCAGATGATCATACCAAACGGGTTATCCGTACGATATCCGTAAGAACCAGCGTATTCCGCATCAGCGGGAACGATTGCCAGCTCTGCATCCGGATTGTTCTCATAGAAGGAATTGAGGAAATCCATGTTTGCGGAAATGTACTGACTGTAATTGAATGCTTTACCATTGATGAAGTTTGCTTTCCATGTTTCATCGTCTGTGATATAGTATTCAGGATTTGTGATACCGAGGTTGTACAGTTCGTTAGCCGTCTGCAGATATTTCTTGGTAGGCTCCCAGTTCATCGGTACAACGTTGTAATCGCCGTACATTACCCACTCTTCCTCATTCAGAGGATAGCTTCTGAAACCATAGTTCTGCGTATCTGCGCCAACCGCTACCATTTTGTTTGCTACGATCGGGCTGCCCGGATAGTCGCAAAGACCGGCTTCTTTAATCTTGGTCAGAGCATCTACCATATCGTCATAAGTCTTGGGCACTTCGTTATAACCAACTTCTTTTAACCAGTCAAGACGTACAAAGTTCTGGTACGTATAAGTTGTGTTGTAGTACGGTCTTTCAGCCAGTGCGAAATATGTCTCGCCGCCCATCTGCGTATAAGGAATCTGGTTAAGGTCTACCATTCTCTGATAATAAGTAGGTGCAACCTGTGCGAACGCATCCAGATCATAAGTGGTCAGATATCCGTCGTTAGCCCACTGAGCAACCTTCGGATAGTCATATTCCATCAGGATGGTCGGCAGATCGTCTGCTGCTGCAAGAAGCGCATAGTCTGTCATAACATCGGTTCTTGTAATCGGCACGTATTCAACCGTAATATTGTACTTGTCACCGAAATTCTCCTGAACCCATTTGGTCCAGTAGTTGTCATTAACGGTCGGTACGCCTTCAACACCTCTGTCATATACGGCTACTTTCAATGTTACGTTGTCGGCAAAAGCTTCATAACCGTCAACACCCGCCGCACTCGTATCCGCTGCAGGCTCTGTGTCTGTTGCTGTGTCTGCCGCAGCATCCGTTGTCGTGTCTGCTGCAGTACTGTTGTCTGTTTCTTTGTTATCTGTTGCTGCCGTGCTGTCAGTCGTCGTCTGTGTATCTGACGTATTGGATGTATCAGATCCGCTGTTTCCACAACCACTGAGCATTCCCATTGCCATCGCACCCGTAAGGGCGAATACCAATACTTTTTGAAGAACGTTCTTCTTCATAATATTTCCTCCTTCTTGAAATAAAATTTAATCTATAGTTCAACCGCCTGACGCGGAAGACTATCATAAACTGATGTCATTCTCCGATTTTTAACCTTTGACCGCTCCTACCATTGCTCCCTTTACAAAGTATTTCTGTAAGAAAGGATAGATGATAATGATCGGTATCGTAACGAACATGATGGATGCTGCCTGAAGCACCTCCGGGGTACTCGTTACGGCCGCCGCTTCCGAAAGTGTCGTCGTCTGCGCTTCCGTTGCCGAAGCGACCATCTGGTACAGTTTATACTGAACCATCTTCAGGGAATCGGTTCTGATATAATACTGGTTATCGGCATATGCGTTCCAGCGTCCTACCGCGTAGAACAGGGACAGCGTCGCAATGATCGGTTTGGAAAGCGGCATTACGATATGCCACAAAATCTGTAAATTCGACGCACCGTCAAGAAATGCCGATTCCTCCAGACTGTCCGGTATGGTTGACTGTAAATAAGTCTTCATAATCAGCATGTTGTAAGGCGAATAAATCAAAGGCCAGATCAGAACCCACATTGTATCCAGGAGTTTCATATCCTTAAACAGCAGATAAGACGGAATCAGACCGGCTGTGAAATACATTGGTACCATAAGCAAAAATGTAAACGCCGTTTTACCTTTCAGCCTCTTCTTGGACAACGGATACGCCGCACAGGTACATGCTACCATGCCGAGCGCTGTAAAAATTGCTGTTACGAGTACGCTGAATCCCATGGATTTCACCATTGAACCATCCTTGAACAGGGATACATAGGCATCAAATGTAATATCTTTCGGTATCAGATACACCTGTTTTGCCAGTACCGCATTGTTGCTGGAAATCGACTTCGCCGCCAGATAGATAAACGGTAAAATACAGGTCAGACACAAAAGTCCAAGCAGAATCATGATCAGCGCATCGCTGACGCGGAATTTATTAATGGCACGGCTGCCATCGGGTGTTATTTCTTCGGTATTGATTTCTTTATTCTTAGCCATCTCCATCCCCTCCTTACAGCAAACCTTCTTCGCCAAGCATCTTCGCGAATTTATCAGCTAAAAGCACCAGTATAACGCCGATTACGGACTGGAAAAGACCTACCGCAGTCGCCATCGAGAACTGCAGATTGCCAAGACCCTTCTCATATATGTAAATTGCAAGCTGATACTGGAAATCTCTTACCTGCGAGTTTCCAAAAACAGCCAGACGCTCATAGTTACTGTTCATAACACGGCCCAAGTTAATGATCAGAAGCGTAATGATCGTCGGTTTGATACCCGGCAGCGTAATATGCCACATCCTTTTCCATCTTCCGGCGCCGTCAATCATGGCCGCTTCATAAAGTTCACCGCTGATACTCGTTATACCTGCCAGATACATAATGGTTCCCCATCCCATTGTCTGCCATACGCCGACAAGCAGATAGGTAACGGCCCAGTGCCATTTCTCCGTTATGAAAGGTACCGATTCCCCTCCCATGTTTGTAATCAGAACGTTGATCAGACCGCTGCTCGGCTTAAAAAGCTGGTAAGCAACACTACCGATAATCGCCCATGACAGGAAATGAGGCAGATAAAGAATCGTCTGTGATACCTTCTTGAACTTTGGATAACGCAGTTCATTCAACAGCAATGCCAGGAAAATCGGTATCGGTGTTCCGACAATCAGATCCAGAAAGTTAAAGACGAGAGAATTTCGCAGCGCGCGCAGGAAATCCGCGTCTTTAAATATTTTCTGAAAAATCTCGAGTCCTACCCATTCGCTGCCCGCATAGCCTTTCGCGGGTTTGTAGTTCATAAATACCATCCGCAGTCCCGGATACGCAGCATAACTGAACAGAAATACCAATGCCAGAGGCACCAGTAATAACATATAAAGCTGCCAGTCGCGCTTAAAAGCGTTTTTCCACGTATTCCCCGCTTTCGGAGCCCGCGCGGACATCTTGCCGTTTGCCATAAAAATCATCCTCCCTTAACATTACATAGCAGTTTTTGTTAATATTGTACATTTCTCCGCTAGTCGTTACTTCATTATAGGATAATATGACAAAGCATTCTAAGCAGTATATTTCACAAACTATGCAAAAACGACCATTTTGACCCTTCTGCTACTCTCCCTTCGCTTAACGCTCCTTATAAAACCGTATAACCCGGCGGCGGCGATTATGAGAATGCTGGCTCATTCTCTTAGTCGGAGCAAAAAGGCAGATACAGCATCGTGCCGTATCTGCCCTGTTGTTACTTATATTTCATTACTGCAGCTGTTTCCCTGTGGTTTACAGGTTCGGCTCATTTCACAAACCGCTTATTCAGCGATGTCTGCGTACATGAAGAACCAGTAGCCGTAAGGTGAATGCCAGGAGCCTGTAATCTTGTCGCTCTGTAACCAGAAGTCATTGTAGTAAGCTACCGGAATACATCCAGCTTCTTCCATCAGGATATCTTCTGCTTTATGAAGCGCTTCAGAACGTTCTGCAGCATCCAGCGTTGTTCTTGCAATGTCCATAGCCGCATCATATTCTGCATTGACGAATTTACCGTCGTTGTTACCGTTTGTAGAGTAAAGCAGGTCTAACATATTGGAAGGATCGCTGTAATCTCCTACCCAGCCGTTACGGGCTGTATCATATTCGCCGTTACGTCTCATCGGTGTGAAGCTCTGCCATTCAACGATTTCTACCTGAAGATCGATGCCGATCTCAGCCCATGCCTGCTGTAAATACTCAGCAACTACTTTGTGGTAGCCCGCATCGTTCGTAGTATAAGTGATGGAAGGGAATCCTTCTCCGTTCGGATAACCGGCATCTTCCAACAGTCTTCTTGCTTCTTCAACGTTTGCTTCGTGAGCTGTCGTATCGATATAAGGATTTCCGCCGTTTGCGTTGTCGATGAACTGGCTTCCGTCCGTATCAATCCAGCCGGGACCCATGAAGTTGCTTGCCGGAGAGTAAGTTCCCTGCATCAAAGTATTTGCAACGTACTCACGGTCAATTGCGAGGCTTAATGCCTTACGCACATTCGGATCGGTGAAAGCTTCTCTCTGTGTATTAACGCTCAGATAATACGTACCGATAATCGGATCTACATAGAAATCAGAGCTTCCGGAGAGGGAAGGAATTTCCTCAGTCGGAACGTCTTTGATCATCAGGACTTCACCTGTCTGATATGCACTGTATGCCGCGTTCGAATCCTCAATCAGGTTCCATTTGATACCGTCAAGTTTGATTGCATCCGCATTCCAGTAGTTGGTGTTCTTGCTCATCATGATGTAAGAACCGGGTACCCACTCCGAAATGTAGAAAGGTCCGTTACAAACATAAGTTTCTGCTGCGGTTGCCCATGCATCGCCGTTTGTTTCCACCGCTGCCTGCTGAACAGGGCTCAGTGTTGCAAATGCCGCAAGACTGCCGAAGAAAGAGCAGGGGCTTGACAGGGTCACTACAAGCGTCTTGTCATCCGTTGCTTCTACTTTCAGTGCATCCAGGTTACCTCCGATTGCCTCTTCGTAACCTTCTACCATGCCGAGTACCGTCTCAGCATAAGGAGCCGCTACCATAGGGTCGCATACTCTCTTCCAGCTGTAAACGAAATCGTTCGCCGTTAAATCGGAACCGTCAGACCATTTCAGGCCATCTCTTAAATGGAATGTCCATACAAGACCGTCGTCGCTTGTTTCCCAAGATTCAGCCTGACCGGGTGCAAGCTTGCCTTCCTGGTCTACTGTCAAAAGACACTCAAAGGAATGCAGTAACATGTTACCGCCGTCTACCGCACTGTTCAGCGCAGGATCAATTGTCTCAGGGTCAGGACCTACCTGAACGGAAAGAATTTTACTCCCCCCCGCAGCTGTTGTATCCGCTGCTACATCTGTGTTTGTGTCCGTTGTCTGTGTGTCCGTTGTCTGTGTGTCGGCTGTTGCTCCGTCTGTTGCCGTATTGTCCGCGGTCTGTGTGTTGTCCGCTGCCGGCGCGTTCGTGTTGTCACCGCCGCCGCAGGCTGTCAGGCCAAGAACCATCGTAGCTGCCAGAAAGAGCGCAATTACTCTTTTTTTCATAATGTTTCCTCCTCTTAAAATTTTTATAAAACAATACAGACTGTGAATGATCACCGCCTATATCGGTTTACCACATTTAATTACACTTGTCAATATGGTGGCACGCCGCAAAATGTCCTTTTTCCAGTTCACGCCACGCCGGAACCTCTGCCGCGCATTTTTCATCCGCATACGGACATCTCGTGCGGAATCGACATCCGGAAGGCGGATTTAACGGACTCGGCACATCTCCTTCCAGCACGATACGCTGGCTTTCTTTTGCCGTTTTCGGATCTGCAATCGGGATCGCGGAAATCAGGCTCTTCGTATAGGGATGCAGCGGCCTCGTAATCAGCTCATAGCTGTCGGCAAGCTCCACCATCCTTCCCAGATACATAACGCCGATTCTGTTGGAAATATGTTTTACGGCGGAAAGATCATGGGCAATAAACAGATAAGTCAGCCCCATCTCTTCCTGTAAATCTTCAAACATATTGATAACCTGCGCCTGAATGGAAACATCCAGCGCCGATATCGGTTCGTCACAGACAATGAACTCGGGCCTTACCGCAAGCGCTCTCGCAATACCCACACGCTGTCTCTGTCCGCCGGAAAATTCGTGGGGATAGCGGTTCGCATGCTCGGAATTGAGTCCGACGCGCTGTAACATTTCTATAATAATATCATATCTTTCCTTTTTATTCGCAGCCATCTTGTGCGTGTCGATCGCCTCTCCGACAATATCACCGATCGTCATACGGGGATCGAGACTCGCATAAGGGTCCTGAAAAACAATCTGCATCTTTTTCCGGTAAGGAAGCATCTTTGCATACTGCTTTTTCTCTACATCAAAAATGACATCATTGTCATATACAAAACGCCCCCCTGTCGGTTCGTATAACCGCAGCAGGGTACGGCCTGTCGTCGTCTTTCCGCAGCCGGACTCGCCTACCAGTCCAAGCGTTTCTCCTTTATAGATGTCAAAAGAAACATCATCTACCGCCTGAACGTATTTTTTATATTTTCCGATACCACCCGCCGAAAAATACTGGCGTAAATGCTCTACCTGAACTAATTTCTCACTCATTTGCGGCTCCTTTCTCCATTTCCTCCTTCTGGTTCAGCCAGCACTGGGTATAATGGATTTCTCCGAAACTGGTCACCGGAGGCATTTCTCTCAGACAGATTTTCATGCACTCCTCGCATCTTGGTGCGAACGGACATCCCTTCGGCGGATTCAGCAGATCGATCGGCGTTCCTTCGATCGGAATCAGTCTTTCATGCTCTTTCGTATCCAGTCTCGGAATGGAGCGAATCAGGCCCTTCGTGTACTGATGTCTGGGCCGGTAGAAAATATCTTCCGCCGTGCCGTATTCCACGATTTTGCCCGCATACATAACCGCAATTCTCTCACACATGCTCGCTACCACGCCGAGATCATGCGTGATCATGATGATTGCCATTCCCAGTTTATCTTTTAATTCCATCATCAATTCCAGAATCTGCGCCTGAATCGTCACGTCCAGCGCAGTCGTCGGTTCGTCCGCGATCAGCAGTTTGGGCTCGCAGGCCAGCGCAATCGCAATCATAACCCTCTGACGCATACCGCCGGACAGCTCATGCGGATACTGTTTCAACCGCTTCTCCGGTTCATTGATGCCGACTAACTCAAGCAGTTCTTTGGCTCTCTCCCTCGCCTGCGCTTTCTTTTTATCCGTATGGAGCAGAATCGCTTCCATAATCTGATTGCCGATCGTATAAACAGGGTTCAGGCTCGTCATGGGGTCCTGGAAAATAATGGACACTTCATTTCCGCGAATCTTACGCATTTCCTTCTCCGACATCTTCTCGATCTGATGTCCGTTGAAATAAAGACTTCCGCCGACCAGTTTACCCGGATGCGCGGTCAGTCCCATCAGACTGTATGCCGTTACGGACTTACCGGAACCGCTTTCGCCTACGATGCCGAGCACTTCGCCTTCCTTTAACCGGATGGAAACATCGTTAAGCGCCTTCACCTCCCCTACGGGAGTGAAGAAAGAAAGTCGTTCATTTTGTATGTCAACGAGATATTCTGCCATGTTCTTAACCGCCTTTCCTAATGTTTTAATTTCGGGTCAAACGCATCTCTGAGTCCGTCGCCGAGCAGGTTAAAGCTCAGGATAATCAAGCTGATCAAAGCAGCCGGAATAAAAAGCAGATAAGGATACGTATTAATACCGTTTAAGGCAGCGCTTGCAAGACTTCCGAGTGAAGGCAGCGGAACCGCTACGCCCATACCCAGGAAGCTCAGGAAACTTTCCGTAAAAATAGAAGACGGAATCTGCAGAGTTGTCGTTACAATCAACGTACCGATACAGTTCGTCAGAAGGTGCTTTCTGATGATCTTACCGTTGCCGACGCCGAGCGCTCTCGCCGCCGTAACATATTCGCTTTCTTTTAACGTCAGAATCTGACTTCTGACCATACGCGCCATGCCGACCCAGTAAAGCAGCGCGAATACGATAAAAATACTGATCAGATTATTGCCCACCGTGCGGACCCAGCCGAATCCGGGAACCGACTCCAGACTGGTAAGAGGCGCTTTAAGCGCAAAGGATAAAAGTACAATCAGCAAAATATCGGGTATCGTATAAATGATATCCACGATACGCATCATAATCAGATCGACCCATCCGCCGAAAAACGCCGCGATGGAACCGTACAGAGAACCGATGACCAGAATAATCGCCGTTGCAATCAGACCGACTAACAGGGATATACGGCTTCCCACCATGACACGGATTGCGTAGTCACGCCCCAGATTATCCGTTCCGAATATATGAGGAAACACGTTTTCACCCGCATCAATTCTCGCCTGTTCTTCTTCTGAATACTCCATCGGCCCAAGATGATTGGCCCCTTTGATCTGTTCTTTATAGCTGTATGGATAAAAAGCCGGGACGATAAAAGAGAAAATCATTACAAGAACAATGACGACGAGACTCACCATTGCCACCTTGTTCTTCACGAAACGGCGCACACCGTCTTTCCAGAAACTGACGCTTTCGCGCATGATAATCTGGCTCTGTTTTTCCTCTTCTGTCGCCGGAAGAAAATCTTCCGGATTTAGTTTTAACTGAAAACTCAATGGATTCTGCTTCATAGTCTGCTTCTGCTCCTTATTTCAATTTAATACGGGGATCTACTAATTTATAAACGATATCCACTACCACGTTCATGATGATAATCAGCGTAGCAAGGAAAATCGTCGTTCCCATAATTAATGTATAATCTCTTCCGTTGATGGCGCCGATGAACTCTCCGCCAAGTCCCGGAATAACGAAAATCTTCTCTACAACGAAACTTCCCGTTACCGTATAGGCTAACATCGGGCCGACATATGTAACGACCGGAAGAATCGCATTTCTCAGAGCATGTTTGAATAAAATCCAGAAACCCGCCACACCTTTGGCTTTCGCCGTGCGCATGTAATCCTGTTCCAGCACATCCAGCATGGACGAACGCATCAGTCTCATAATATATGCAGAAGGGTAAAAAGAAAGCGCAATGACAGGCATAATATAATGCTTCCAGCTCGAAAGCCCCATCGTCGGAAGAAGCTTCAGATTCACACCGAAAATATACATCAGCAATGTGCAGATAACGAAGCTCGGAACCGCAATACCGCATGTAGAAATGACACTGAGCAGGCTGTCCAGAAATTTCCCGCGCTTTAAGGCCGCCATACAGCCGAACGGAATGCCGATACACAATGCCACGAGCACCGAAATGCCGCCGACCCTTGCCGAAACAGGGAATTTCATGATGATAATCGACATAACGGTACGGCCCCTCTGTTTCAGGCTGTCGCCGAAATCTCCGTGCAGCGCATCCGACATATAAGTCAGATACTGCTCCATCAGAGGCTTATCCAGGCCGTATTTTGCCTCAAGCGCCGCCTGTGCCTGGGGACTGATTGCCTTTTCCGAAAGGAACGGCCCTCCCGGCACCATATTCATCAGGAAAAAGGTAAGCGTACCAACCGCCCAGATTGTCACAATCGCAAGTAATATCCGTTTTGTAATATACTTTACCATACTAAAGTCTCCTTTTTGAATAAAATAGAAAGCTCATGCCGGGCTTTCTATAATCATCTTACAACCTTCTGTTCGCTTTCGCAGACATTCAATTCAATCGTTGAAAATTTTAAATTCAGCATTTGCTATAATATATTGCGGAAATACATAAAACAGAGAAGTATGAAAAAGAAAAGAACGTTGGCATTACGCAAGGTAACGCCATTGTCCCTTCCACGACTTTTTTATAATATCAAAAAAACTCTGAATTTGTCAAGCCTCCCTGTTATTTTATTCACATATTATTTGCTATCATTTACGATTGCCATTCGCGATTTTACAGGAACGGATTCCGAACCTCCTCCGGAAAACCTGTGGACAGTCTTCCACTGTCCGCCTTACAGCTGTTTACAATTCTTCCTGTGCGCCTTCAGCTTCTTCAACGCCCAGTCATAATGACTCGAAGTATTTGATACAAAATAGGATCCGAGCGCATTGTTTCCGACCCAGGGGAATGCGCCTCTGTTAAAAAGTTCTTCGTTTGTAAAGTTTTCCGCAAGCGACATGACCTCCCGGTGGGATTCCTCCAGCATCTTCCCGGCCTCTTCCAGTGAAGTGCACTGATGTTTTTTCCAGAATTCCACATTCATTGCGCCGAAAGTCCTCCAGTTATAAGGCGCCGGGAGAAACGGTATAACTTGTTTTTCACCCGAATGCGCTTCCTGTTCTCCGTCTTTTTGATTGGCCTTCACCCAGTCGATCAGAAGGCGGTGCCACTCATAGAGATGAATCAGCACATCCCTCAGGTTTTTATCCCTGGCCCAGTGCGCCTCGCTTTTTGCTTTCATTTTGGTAAAATCAAAGGGCGTTTCCAGCTCTTTGTCCGTCATGGATTCGATAAATGCGTTTAATGCCTCATAATTTTGTGCCGCTGCGGTAAGCAGATCCGGTTTTGACTGTGGTCTTGACATGGTATTTTCTCCTTTCCGATGCCTGAAATCGATTCCGCCCGGGGACCGGGAGAAATCATCGTTTTTTTTATTTATCATACGCCGAAAATACCGACATCATATGTCATGTTTTATCATGATATTCGATTTTATGCCATTTACGTTGCCGTCCCGGGCAGTTCCCGCCCGTCTGCGGCATTCATTCTGTATATTTTTATTGCCCGGTCTGCCAGAACCGCTTTCAGATAGGCCGGTTCTTCCACTTCGACATGACAGCCGAAGGAGAGAAGAAATGCGACGAGCCATTCGTCATCGGGCATCGGAGCCGCAGTACGCAGCCGGCCGTCCGGCAGTTCTTCGATATTGCTTTCATCAAATTCATCATAAACCCTGTATGCCGCATCGGCCGAAAACGTAAGAATGACCTGTGGCGGCTCCGCATTGCAGGAAGATGCTCTGTCCGATACGGACCAAAGATCCGTTTTCTGCGCATCATCCCTGTCCGGAATACCGGTATGCTGCGGCCCGGCTTCCGTTTCCGTATATATCTCCGGATGAAAGGTCTCATCCAAAAGCCTCCATTCCAGAATGCGGTTCAGCTTAAACAGGCGGAACGCCTCTTTCTCCGTACACCAGGCACGCAAATACCAGGCCCGCGACTTATACAGCAGTTTCAGAGGCTCAACCCTTCTTTTCTTTTTCTCCCGGTTCGTTCCCACATAGAGAATCTCCACACGCTTATGGGATATCACCGCCGTTTTCAGCATTTCAAACTTTTCGTTATCCCCCGTCTGACTGCCCCACCTGGAAAAATCTACCTCGTACCAGTTTTCCGGCCGTATCCGAAAAAGCCCCGAAAGTTTTTCAAGAGCTGTCTTTCCGTCCGCGATCCCGGCCGCGCCCGCGTTTTGCAGCGCCGACAGAATTTCCATCTTTTCCCCGTCCGACAATACCGCCCTGTCCAGAATAAAATGGTTCATCAGGCAAATACCGCCCCGTCTTCCGGATTCCGTATAAACCGGTATGCCGGCGCCGCTCAGCGCATCGATATCCCGATAGACCGTCCTGACGGAAACTTCAAATTTTTCCGCCAGTTCGGGGGCCGTGGCACGCCCTTTTTCGAGCAGATAATATAAGATTTTGAACAGCCTGCTTTCCTGCAATGCACTTTCCTCCACGATTCGTAAACTTGTTTTTCTGATAAAAATCGTACAGGGCTATGCGTTTCTGCATAGCCCTGTATATCCGCCGCACCCGGCTCAGCTTTCATACCGGAATCTTCCGACCAGCTCTTTGAGCATATCGGCCTGACTCGAAAGTTCTTCGGACGCCGCCGCGCTTTCCTGGGATGTTGCGGAATTGGATTCCACAACGCCGGCGATCTGGTTGATTCCTTCCGTAATCTGTGCCGCCGCAAGCGCCTGATTATCGGACGCCTCCGCAATTTCCGTCATGGAGTCATTGACAATCCTCGCATTATCCACAACTGCAAGCAGAGATTCCGCCGTAGAGTTTGCCAGCTGTATGCCCTCTTCTACCGCCGCAATCGCATTCTGAATCAGGTCTTTCGTATTTCTTGCCGCTTCCGAACTCTGTTCCGCAAGCACGCCGACCTGTGTCGCAACAACCGCAAAACCTCTTCCGTTTTCGCCCGCTCTTGCCGCTTCGATCGAAGCGTTTAATGCGAGGAGCGTCGTCTGGTCCGCAATTTCCTCAATGCTGCCGATGATTTCGGCGATCTTATCGGAAGCCGCCCGGATTTTATCCATCGCTTCCGTATTTTTCTTCATATGTTCGTTACTGACGATGATCTGATCGTTCATATCCGAAACAATCGATCTCGCTTTCTCCGCATTTTGGGCGTTCACATAAATTTTTTCGGAAATATCCGTAATGGTCGCCGTCAGTTCTTCGATCGCGCTCGCCTGATCGGTCGCGCCTTCGGCAAGCGTCTGAGATGCACCGGCCAGATCGGTCGCGCCTTTCTGTACGCTTTCCGCATTGCCGTCAATGTCTCTCATCGCAGAACTCAAAGCGTCTATGATGCCGCGGAAAGATGTGCTGATCTGCGCGAAATCTCCTTTAAAATCATCGTTTACGTTAATTAAAAAGTTTCCGTCCGACAATTCCGCCAGATGACCGTCGATTTCGGAAATAACAATTTTCAAATCCTGAATGGTTTCCGCCAGACTGTCCATCAGGGTCGCCGTTTCGTCATTTTCCTCCGGCACCGGTGTATCCGAATGAAGATCGCCCGCAGCAAGCAGTTCAAGACGCTCTACGACAACTTTAATCGGTTTTACCACATTCCTGCCAAGCCTGATGCCGTTTCTGATGCCAATTACCGTAAAGATAACGACAATCAAAACCGTAATCACCAGCGATAAGAAGAACATTCCCAGAAATTCATTCCTTACTGCCGCAACGCCGATGCTCCATCCGTTCATATCCGGAATCGGCGAATATGCCACGACTTTTGTCTTGCCGCCGTATGAATAAGTGCCCGTTCCGTTTTCGCCGGCAGCCATTTTCTTACAGATCGCACTGTAATCCTTCAGTTTCGGATTCGTATCTCCCAGCGCGATACTGTCCTCCACGCCGACGAGCGTCGAATCGATGTCCGCAATCGTAATGCCGTTGGCGTCAATCATAAACGCGGTCCCGCCTTCCCCGACTTTGATGGAACGCATAATATCGTTCAAAAACTCTCCGTTCGGGACATATACGACCGCCCCCACCGGCGTCGTTCCCGGAACGCCGTCTTCCCATAAAGGCGCGGAAACCGCATAAGATACGCTCTTCGTAACCTCGCTGTAGGCCGGCGTGGAAACATATGTATTTCCCTTCATCGCTTCTTTAAAATAATCCCGGTCGGAAAGATCCGTTCCGGTAATGACGTCGATTCCGCTGCTGTCCAGAAGGAATCCGCCGTCAAAATCGTGATCGTTAATTCTCTGATTCAGAATAGCTGCCTTGTCCTCCACCGCTCTTTCCGGATCCGCAAGCCGTGCGATACTGCCTGTTTCATAAGCGACCGCAATATACTTCTCCAGCGCTGCCGCCACATAGTCCGCCGCCACATCGGATGTATTATTGATCGTCTCAGAAATGGCGCTGATGGATGAAATATAGCTCAAAACAGAAGTAACTACGCCCAAAACGATACAGCAGATCAGTATCGTCTGCCCGAACCGATAGGAAATCTTTTTCTCAATGCTGACAAATCCGCCCGCTTTTTTGCCGGTTCCCTGCTGCTTCAATAATTTTTTTTCTTCCTTTTTCTCTTTCTGCATAAATTCCTCATTTCTGCACTACCCCTCATCGTGAACAACTCGCTTATGCCTTACCGAGATGTCAATGGTATATATGTGCCGGGCAGCACACTGACACATATTTGCTGTTATTATATCAAATTAAAGAGAAATTTTCTACTTTTTTCTAAATAAATATCAATTTATGGCTATATATTCTCAAAGCATATCTTCTCCGTCCACGGATAACCTGCTTTCAATATAGTTCCTGATCCCTTCGAACGACGTAAAATCATATCTGGAAGCCGCAGTCACAAAATAGACTCTGACGGACTCTTTGGCAATCACCGCGCCGGAACGCTGGCCCGGCAGGCAGCCGGCGCGGGCTTCTTTCCAGGGCGCTTCCTCATGCGTAACCTTTTCCAGTGTCTTCCCGTCATAAATGCGCAGCGCTTCCGCAACCTGATCGATCACTTTTTTCTCGCCGCCGGAAAGCCCGCCGTTTCCTTTCCCGGGCATAAAGTAAGAAAAAAATCCCGGTTCCTGAATGGGCTGACTGTGAAAATCCCGGAAAAGGCCGTAAACTTCTTTATACACCGGCCCATGAGCCCATGCCTGACAGTCTTCCGAAAACAATTCACGGCCATGCAGCGCCATATGCAGCCCCTGTGTAAAATACAGCATTTTCTGCAAAGTAAGCGGCGTAACCCCAGCGGTCTTTTTCAGGAGATAATAAATTACCTGCCGCATTTTTTCGGACAAAGCCAGAAAATGCCTGCGCTCTCTTCCGGCACACATGGCCGTTCCAAATGCCGGCCCGCCGATTCTCTCCCGGTTTTTCCTCAATTTCTCCATCATAAAGGCGGGAGACTCCAGCGCTTTTCGGATGACATCCGAATCCTCTGCGGAAGGCGTCTGTCCCGCAAGATATCCGGCCGCCTCCGTTTCTTCGAATCCAAGCGCATACAACAGCGATATCCCGTCAATTCGATAAAGCGCCGTCAGCTCACTTATCATTTCCGCCCCGGCAATCCTCTCTTTCTCCCGGTACTGCCTGTCTATCCACGCCGCATTGCCGTCAAAAAGCCCCGGCGGACTGACGGCTTCCCCGCATCCGTCACAAAAGGCCGCCGCCATCTCAAAGATATGCTCTTTTCCCCTGATCGGTCTGCAAATCGTGACATTTCGCATATAATACGGCATTTCCTTTCCGCATGCTGCACAAAACTGTATTCCCTCCCTCATCTTTACGGTATTCCCTCCTTTCGCGGCATCTCAAATCCTGATTGTAAAGTGTCAGATTTCTCAGCGGGCGTTCTTTGACCGCCCGGAAAACCGCTTCACACTATGGCACAGTCTTTAAAGGGATAAAGCAGCGGCGTTTCCTGTCTGTGCATGGAAATCACAATGACATACGGACCTGCCAGTTTGTTCAGCTTCAGATAAAAAGGGACGTTCTCCGCTCTGCCGCCGAACCGGGGCAGAAGTTCCGTCTCTTTTCCAAAGACATACAAAACCTCTTCCGCATGTCCGGGGTGCATATTCCGCACCGCCTGCGAGAAGTCTTCCGGCCGCAGGGCAAGAAGCAGCTTTTCGGCGTCCTTTTCCGTAAAGATATAATCTATGTACATATCCATATTTTTGTAACGGGATGCGATCTGATAGTTTCCGTTTCTGACGGACGCATGAATTTCAGACAGATATTCTCCGATGTGCGATTTCGTGACGTTCAATAGATTTTCCCCTCCGCAAGACTGCGGGACTTCATAGATTGTTACCTTCGGCGGACAGGAAAACGCGCGTCCCGTCCACGGAAGGTATCTGATGATCAGTATAAATCTTTCACGGAATGTTGTCAACAGACAATGCGGTCAGTCCGTTCCGATCGTGTCCACGACGGTCAGTTCGCGAATCCGTTTGGCCGGTCCCCGGACCGCCCAATATACGGATACCGCCATCACGAACAGGATAAAAAGCAGTTCTTTCCCGGGCAAAGCCCAGGCATCACCCCATCTGGAAGTAACAAGGGAAGTAAACAGAAGTCTGTTGAGCGGCATTCCGGCCATACATCCCAGCAGGACGCCGAAAAACAGATAGGTCACCGCCTCGCCCCGCACCATCCTGTTCAGCTGACGCACCGTCATCCCGACAGCCCGCATTGCCCCGTATTCCCGCATTCTTGCGGATACGCTCATGGCAATGCAGTTCACAATGTTAAAGAAGGCAATCAGGGTAATGACCGCAAGAAAACCATACATAAAAAGCGACATGGAGTATCCCGCCCCTTTCACCTCGCGGTTTTCGATTCTTCTGTCGGAAAAAGCCAGGCCCTCCCCGCAGCTGCGTTCGATCATCCGGCGGATCGTTTGTACTTCTTCGTCGGTGACGCCGGCCTTAAACTGGATATCGACGACCGTATAACCGCTTTCGCCGAACAATTCCGCAAACAGTTCTTCGGAACAGACCGCGATTCTTTCCCCGCTGCCAGTGCTTTTATTCCTTCCGTAAGAAAAGGGCACGCTTCCGAGGATTCCGGCAATGGTAACTTCTCTCGTCTTTTCTTCCGAATCCGGCCCGCCGTCTTCCGCAGGAGATGCCGCAGCAGGCAACGCAATGCTGCTTCCGGCGGACATCAGGCCGCCTTCGCGAAACGCTAAGAGCAGGCCTTTTCCTCCGCACGCATCCTGAAAGCTTCCTTCCAGCAAATCCTTTTTGGCCCATTGAAGCTGCTGTGCGTCATAAGAAATCACCGTAAGCAGCATTTCTTCTCCTTCTTCTGACACGGAAAATGTCAGACTGCTTCTTCCGAACGCCCGCTTTACGCACGGATATGTTTCGATCTGTTCCACAAGCTCTTTTGGAATGCCGTTGGAACCGTCTTCACGATATGCGAAGAAATCCGGTGCCGAAGCTCTCATCGGCGTCAGCGCATGGTTCATGAAATCGATGACCACGCTGAAAGACAGGAATAAAATGATGCTGAAAGCAAAAGAACCGCTCACCAGAAAAAGTGTTTTTTTGCTCCCCGCAGCATGGTGCACGCCGAGCGCCGTATCCACCTTGAAGAACCGTGTGTCCGCGGCTTTTTTTGCCGCCTGAACCGTTCCCGCATTTCCTGACACGGCTGTCAGAGGCGATACTTCCGCCGCCCGTCTGGCAGGCGCTCCGGCCGCCAGCAAAACGGTAACAAGTCCGACGACTCCTCCCGTCAAAAGCCCCGGATAACTGATGCCGAAAACGGGCATCCCTTCAAACAGTCCGGGACTTAAAAAACGCAGCATCCCGCATAATATCCATGTCACGGCAGCTCCGGCAAAAACTCCCACGGGAATTGCGGTTTTGCACCAGCCAAGCGCCTCTTTTTTCACAAACCGGACGATTTGCTTTCCCGTCGCCCCCAGGCAGCGCATCATGCCAAAAAATTCCGTTCGGCGTGCAATACTGCTGTTCATGCTGGAAGCGATCATCAAAATGCCCGCCACCATGACCAATGCCGCCAGAACCACCGCCACAAAATAAAACTGCATCATATACGAATCCCGGCTCTGAAACATGAGCGCGAGCACTTTGACATTCTGCCGCACCGCTCCCGGTTCCAGCCCGAACCGTACGCTGATCTCTTCGATCGCTTCCTGAATATTGCAGAAAGAACGAAATGTCACAAAAGTAACCAGCTCTTTCGCATTGCTCATATCCTCTTCATACAGCCTCCCGAAACCATCCGTATTTATATATATGACACATGCGTCATTTCTCGCCGTCAGCGCTGTTTCGGCAGATATGCCGGTTATCCGATAGGGCAGGATATCTCCCTCCGGCGTCGTCAGCGTGATCGTGTCTCCGATTCCCACGCCGAGCCTTTGCGCGGCGGATTGATTCATGACCGCTTCCGCTTCGTTCTCCGGAAAACTCCCTTCTACGATTTCCGCGGCCGGATACAGTTCCAACAGTTCTTTGTCAAATCCGCAGACGCCCGTTTCGATTCCTTCTATTTGATATCCTTCCTCCAAATGATAATTCAAAGCGCCGTAACGCGCTGTTTTTTCCACTTCCGGCCGCGCCGCGAGCAGCGCCGTCTGCTCGTCGCTTAACAAAAATCCCGCATGCCATTTTCCGTCGCTTTTGACGGCCTGCACCATCTGCGACCGCATCTCCATATCCGCCATGCTGAAAATGACCGTGACGAGAAAAACGGCGAGCACAATGCAGAGCCTCGTCATCCGGTTCTGCTTCCGGTGGCACCCGGCCGAAATCGGAACCAGATCCAGATAATGTTTCATCGCATTCTTTTCCATCATAACGGTGATGCTCCTTTCCCAACGTTCCCCAACTCTTCCAGTTCTCCGTCCGTCACCTGAAAGACACGGTCCGCCGATAAAGTCAGATTCATGTTGTGGGTAATCATCAGCACCGTCTGCTGATAATGGCAAGATGCCTTACACAGCAAATCCATTACGTCCCGGCTGCTCCGGGAATCCAGATTTCCGGTCGGTTCGTCCGCCAAAACGAGTGCCGGCCGCATGATCAGCGCCCGGCCGATGGCCACCCGCTGCTGCTGCCCGCCGGAAAGCTGTCCGGGCAGATGACGGCGTCTGTTTTCCAGCCCGAGCACCTCAAGCATTTCTTCCACCCGTTCCTTATCCGGCTTTCGGTAGTCTAACAGCAGCGGAAAAATAATGTTCTGCTCTACATTCAGTTCCGGGATCAGATGAAAAGCCTGGAAAACAAAGCCGATATTCTGCCTTCTGAAAACGGTCCTTTCGTTTTCTCCCATCGCAAAAATATCTTTATCGTTTATCAGCACCTTGCCGAAATCCGCTTTGTCCAGACCGCCGATGCAGTTAAGCAGCGTGCTCTTTCCCGAACCGGACGCCCCGACGACAGCTCCGAACTCTCCTCTCCGCATGGAAAAGGAGACGCCTTTCAGCGCTTCCACGCCCGCCTCTCCGCTTCCGTAAATTTTTTTCAGATTTGAAACTTTTAAGATTTCCAAATTAACGTCTCTCCTTTCTTTATACCCCGCTTTCAGGTAATTGCGAAACTATTTTTTAAAGGCTTCCGTTGCACAAAACAGACAATCACCGCAGGGCCGCTTCCGCTGCACTGTCTCTCGCAGCGGCGCATAAGACGCCAAAGTACGGCCTCTAAACGCCGGCGGCGACACAGCACCCTGCTTATGATTTGTCTGTTCTGCCCAACTGCTGTCCTGAAATAATGCGTTTCGCAATTACCTCTGCCCTGCTTTTTGATAGGATAAAGAAAGTATAGCACCGCCGTCTTACAGTCCGGTGAATCTTATCTTACAGATTCGTAAGCTTTTTCACGGAGCCGGAAAAGACATCCGAAAAACGCTCCCTTTTCCCTGACTGCTCTCCACGGACAGCGTTCCGCCCTGTCCTTCGACAATGGCTTTTGCAAGCGAAAGCCCAAGTCCCGCTCCCTGTCTGTCGCTGGAATGTCTGCTCCTGTAAAACCGCTTAAAAATATGATGAATGTCGTCCGGCGCAATGCCGCATCCGTCGTCTTCCACCGTCAGCCAAAGAAGCGCCGGAGAACGGTTCCAGCCGACCCGGACGGTCCCTCCGGCCCGCGTATGATCGAGCGCATTTTTTACGAGATTTCCAACGGCCTCCTTTGTCCATTCCAGGTCACACAAAATCTGCTCTTCCGGCGCGCCTTCCGTTATCAACGCCTTTCCCTCCATTCCGGCCCGTTCCGCCAGCTCCGCCGTCGCCCGGGCTGCGATCTCCGACACGAAATGCCGGCGTTTCTCAAACACAATGTTCCCCGTATCCAGACGCGCCATCTTCAGGAGAGCGCATGTCAGCTGCTCCAGCCGTTCCAGCGAACACGTGGATTTGTATAAAAAAGTTTTAACGGTTTCGGGGTTCCCGGCTTCCTCTTTCATAATTTCCATATACAGACCAAGCGCCGCGAGCGGCGTCTTTAACTGATGGGAAATATCCGATATCATCTGCTTTAAAAACTCTCTGGCGCTGCGTTCGGATTCACTCTTCGCCCGCAGAGAAAGCGCAAGCTGCTCCACTTTTCCAAACAGGCGGTAAACCGCTCCCATCCCCTCTTCCGGCAGATGTGCATCGAACCGCCCATCCGCATACCGGGCGACGACCGCCTCCGCCTGTTCATAAAGCCGTTCTCTTTTCTGCAGAAATACAGCGGCACCGATAAGAAGCACCACAGAAAATAAAATGCCCTCCGCAGTCAGAAACAGAAGCGGCCAGCCGGAAGTCTGCCCGGCCAAAAGCAGCAGATAACTCCGCGTCCGCTCCGTGTGCCCGATCTTTTCCATAAACGCTTCGCCTTCCTCCGTCACTTCCGTATGATTCCACGCGGAAGCGAGCAAAGAAGGCGGCACTTCTTTATCCAGCAGATAAGAAGCCGCCGCCTTTTCCCGTTTTATCAGTTCCCTTCTGAGACCATATGTTTGGAACAGCCCCGACAGGCCCATAAATCCCGTCTGTATAATACAGAGCGCCGCCAGAAAAATACAAAATCCCCGGGCCCGCTTCTCATACAAAAATTCCATAACTGCCTCCTGTTTATTTCGAGGTTTTGCGAACCGTAGAAGTTCTTGGCGAAACGCCTCCGGGCGCGTGCCTTAGAACCTCTCTTCACATTTCCCACCTATACCCAACCCCTCTCACCGTCTTCAGATATTCCGGCGCGGAAGGATTTTCTTCCAGTTTTTCACGCAGACGGCGTATATATACAGACAGCGTATTGTCGTCTACAAAATTTCCGGCGCCGTCCCAAAGCCTGTCAAGAATCGCATTCCTTGTAAGCACCTTTCCTTTGTTTGTCAGAAACAGGCACAAAAGCCTGTACTCCGCCGCCGTAAAATCCAGACTTTCGCCCCGCAGCAGCACTCTTCCTTCCGTCAGGTTTACCGCAAGTTCCCCGCTTCGCAGCACGCCGTCCTCTCCGTTCTGTCCCTTGCTGCGCCGCAGCAGGGCCCGGATACGGGAACAGAGCTCTCCCAGTTTAAACGGCTTCGTCATATAATCGTCTCCGCCGCAGTCCAGCCCCCGTATCACGCTCGTCTCTTCATCCGATGCCGTCAGAAAAATGACAGGCGTCCGGCAGCCGGCGGCCCGAAGCTTCTCGCACAAAGAAATCCCGTTTCCATCCGGCAGCGTCACGTCAAAAAGAAGCAGATCAAAGTCCCCGCACATGGCGAGCCGCTTTTCTGCTTCCCGAATCGTTCTGGCCGCTTCCACTTCAAATCCGTTTTTCTCAAGAGACCAGATCAGGCCGTCCACCAGACTGATATCATCTTCAAGAAGTAACAGCTTCCGCACCGTAAGCGCCTCCCAGTCTTTCATATTCTTCATCCGTAATTTGCAAAATTCCGCCGTGGCGTTTTATCGTTCTGCCCATATGATACTGCCCGGACCGTAATATGTGAAACGTTCCCGACGCCAGATCTTTTGTAAGCATCGGCAGATACCCCGTCCCTTCCATAATACGGTCGGCGATCAGGCACCATGTCTCTCCGTCCGGCAGCAGATAGCCTTCCGGCCCTTCCACGCCCTTTAACCCGGCAAGCGTCGGCGATATGATCTGCGTAAACGTTCCCCGCAGGGAGTCCGCCGTTTCCAGAATCAGCCGTTTTTCCGTTTCATCTTTCGAAATGCGGTAATACCGCCCGCCGCTTTCCAGTATCGTCGTATCGATTACATGGTTTTCCCGTTCCATGTACAGGAACGTTTCCGTAAATTCCCTGAAGTCTTTCGTATAGGCGGCATAGATTTTATGTTTTCCTTCCGTTTCCTCCGCTCCCTTTGTTTTGGAGGCAAAAAAGACAAGAAAAGCATTTTCCTGTCTGTCAAAAACCGCTTCCGGCGCCCAGACACAGCCTGCCCCCGGTATACCGACTTCGCAGCTCCGCTCCTTACTCCAGTGAACCAGATCTTCGGATTCCCATACGAGCAGATTCCGGCTGCCCCGCTCCTGCGCGGCCTCCCATCCTTCTCCCGCTTCAATCCGCAGATCGGTTGCGATCAGGTAGATTTTGCCGTCAAGGGGACTTCTCACCGGAAAGGGATCCCTTGCACCGCAAGTCCCGAGTTTCGAATACAGAACCGGCCTTCCGTCGTTCAAATCGTTCCAGAAAAGCCCATCCCTGCTCAGGGAAAAATAAATCTGCTCCCCGTCTTTTTCCTCTCCGGTAAAATGTACAAATAAATATCCTGCCATGGCATCTCCCTGTTTATTCAGCACCGGCTTTCATACCGCCGCATTCCAATGTATCGGTTTATATCAATATAACTTTTTACTGATGTATCAGCTTCTTTATCGCCTCTTCGATATGTCTGTCCGTTTCAAAAGAAACGACGCCGCTCTTGCCGGCAAGTTTCTGTATATCGTCATTGTTCAGTGTAATAACATGTTCCCTCTCGCTCTCCGGTTTCGGAATCTCATACTGGTCCATTTCCTTCTCCAGCTCATTAAGCCGGCGCATGATATCGGTAATCTGCACTTTACCGAGATTCACCGCCTCCAGCAATTCCGTGTACGCATCGCTGATTCTCCCGCGCTCCGGAATATCCTCATAGATTTGTTCCGGATCCTCCATAATGCCCGACTCGTTGCCGTTTCCATAGACATATCTGTTATCCTTAATATTTCTGTCCAGGAAGTTCAGGGTCTGGGTCACTTTTCCCCCTTCAACCGTGATAATAAGCTTTGCCATGATAGTATCCTCCCTTTACAATCAATGTTATTTCTGCCTTATTTTATCACTATGGGAGAAGAAAATCAAATATCCTTTGTCTCTCCCGGCTCTATTTTTTTACAGTCTCCGTCGACGCTGATAAAGACCGGAACCGCATTCGGATTATACACCATATCTCCCGCCGCCGAAAATTTCAGATTCTGCGCGGCGTTCATATAATCCACGATTTCAATGTTTGCAGCATACCAGATATCGTCCCTTCCGCCAATATATTCGCAAAATTTCTCCATCTTTTCCCATTCCTCTTCGTCCTCTCCGAACTCATAGCTGTGGCCCCAGACATACATCATATAGAGGTATTGCGTTTTATGTAATTCCGCAAAACGTTCCGCATTTTCCATCAGGTTATGACTGTGGTGACAGGTCGATTTCCATTCCAGATAATTCTCCGGGAAACCGAAATCGTCCGTATTACCCACAACGCGGCTGTATTCAATGCCGCAGGCCGGAAGCATCTGCATGATTTCCCTGCTGTAAGAACCGTTCGGATAACTCATGCCGCGCACCGGATAACCGCAGGCCGCTTCCAGCGCTTTCCGGTCCTCAATGATCTGCTGCACCACCTGGGAAAGCGGGCATCTCTCTATCGTCGGATGGGTATAAGTATGACAGGAAACTTCATGGCCCTTGTACAAATCCTTTATTTCCGCAAACGGAATCCGCTGCATGGGCCCCATGTCGCCGAAAAGCCCGTTTCCGTTAATATGAAACGTTCCCTTGATGCCGTATTTGTTAAAAAGCGCTATCAGCCGGCGGTCATAGATTTTGCCGTCGTCATAGCTCATTGTCAGTACTTTGTGTTTTCCGCCGGGAAAACAGGTGTAGATGGTTGAGAAGTTTTGTCTTTTGATTGTCATTGTCTGCCTCCTCTATGAAATAAATTGTATTATATCTATTTCATCCAGTTTTTGTGAAAAATAAACTTCTAATTCTGCCACAGTTTTCTTTGTCAAATCATGTTCCATTTTCATAATGTCACAAAGAGTCTTCGCAAATTCGATTGTCCAGTCGGCATTCTTCATTTGAAACACATATCCGTTCAGCCTTTTCGCTTTATTTAATAAATCGCTTTTTGCCGCAACAGTATCAACAATAATCATCGTCTGCATTTCATGTTCTATGCCGCCAATATTCTTTTGAAAACCAAACCTGGAAACCTTGTCCAATGTAATTTCGGGATTACCTTTTCCGATAAACCCAATATCAGCTTTTCAAACAGTTTCCCATTGGTCGATTTTTCGGAGCCGCGTATTGTCAACGTCTGAGCACCCGCTGCCATCAACATTAAGGCAAACGCATTCCAGCTCATATCCAGTTTTTTTCCGTTTATTTCAATAAATCCGGTTATCGGCCCATAGTTTTTCTCCAGATTCTCAATCATTTCATTCGTCGAATTTGAAAATGCCGCCTGATAATCGACCAGATTGTCTCTTGTAATATTGTCAAGACACTTTCCTGTCAATCCTAATAACCACAAACCCAGTTTTCGTTTATCATCATTGTCCGCGGCAATGTAATCACGCATAACAAAATCAGCATAATTTTTAACGTCCCCCGTATATTTACCAATATAGTCTGCGTATAATTCCAATAATGCAGCATAAGAATTTACAAGCCTTTTCTGAGTGTTAAATTCCGTATAATCCCTGATATTTTTCCCCGTCAAAATATCTTTTACGATATCTTTAATCCCGTTTTCCCCCATCCGGCCAACAAAGTCCTGCTTTGTCCCTCTCATGTTTACCTGCCCAATTTCATTATAATAGTCAAAAATTGACATTCTTTCTATCCCTCCCGTTTGTTTCCCGATAACCTGTCCTTATATTCCCGACACAGTAAATCAGCCATATCTTCCCTTGAAACATTCATTTTTTGAAGCATCCTGATCAATTCATATAAATCATACCGCTGATTGTCATCATTATCTTTCAACCCGGAATAATCATGATATTCAAACGAAACAGGCGTAAAAAGAGTACTCATGCCGCCGATATCCGCTCTGGCAGCTTCGACATATTCATCATCACATTCTATCGAAACAAATCTTCTCCCCAGCTCTGCCGCCGCTTTGGCCGTTGTCCCAATTCCGCCAAAAGGATCTAGCACTACATCATTTTTAAATGAATAATATGTAATTACTTTCTCGGCCAATTCTTTTGGAAAAATTGCCGGATGTCTTTTATCTCTCGCCGGCGAAATATACCACACATTCGTTTTCTCATATCCGTCGGCGATTTTTGAATCCTGAATGATAGTCTGGTCCGGATGATTCCTTATAAAATAATCAATTAAAACCGAAGACTTTTTTCTATATACCATCACGTATTCCGTCACCGGAACTGCTTTGTACTGCATTGGATTTCTATCTGCTGAAAATCTCCTTCCCCGTCCGCTCGCCCATCCGGCTCCTTCCGGTTTCTGCCAGATAATGTCATCAACAAATTCAAATCCTTCTTCCATAAAAATTTGATGAATATCAAATGGAACCGCAATTCTTGATGAAGATTCATTTCTGCTCGCGCGGGGCACTAATACATGGGAAGAATTAATCACAAAAAACTTACCGTCAATTAATACTCTATGGCAGGCTTTAACCACCTTTCTGATCAACGCAAGATAATCCTCATATGTTCCATATTCCGAATATTGTTTTCTTGCGTTATAATATGGCGGCGATGTAAAAATCAAATCGACAGATTGTTCAGGCAATTGATTCAATACCAGTTCCGAACGGCCTTTTAAAATCATATTGCTTAGAGATGATATCCTGTAATCACCTTTTTTCCTCTCACCTTTATTCAGCGTTATGATATTTCCCCTGTCTATCCTTTGTTTTCTTCCCTGCAATATGCTTATATCAGAAGACAACTTATAATTGATATTCTTCGCATATACATCAACCGCTACTTCTCCAATCACTTCTTTTTTATATAAAACGGGAACATTCCATATGTCATATCTGTCATATATTTCCGGAAGTCCATAAGTAATATTTTCCATACTCTCAAGCTGCGCTGTCAGATAATCATCAGTTATTTTTTTAGCCTGCTCCGTATTTATAACATTATAATTTCTTTCTTCCGTTATCACGCCATTTTCCTTTCCGATAAACGATGTTACCCTCAGTGAACAAGGGTATCTTTAAAATATTTATAATGTTAAAATTATAGCATATACCCCAAAAAACCACAACGAAACAAAAATTTTGTCCTTATTTTTTGGAATTCCCCACGCCATTCTCAACCCACCACTTCTCCACATACCCATTTCCGTCTTCATCCCACAGAATAATGAACTGCGCCGTTGCCACTTCGTGCGAACTGCCCCCTTCTCCGTACAGATATTCCGACGCCTGAAGCGCATTTTTCCCCTGATATTTTACCGGTCGCAGGTCAAAAAAGCCCCTTTCGTTTCCGCCTGCCCACACCGCTTCTTCCACAGGTTCAAACGCATTTTCGGCGCCAAAATAGATGATCTCCTGAAAATAAGAGCAATACGCGCTGTACAGGTTTTTACCCGGTTCCTGGTATACCGAAACGACGATTCCCCGATCGTCACAGCCGTCCCAGAGATCCGAAGGCAGTTCCATCCGCTTTATGCCCGGATTTGCACCGGCGCTTCCGTATTTAAAAACCGCTTTATAAAAATCGCCGGCCCCGCCGCAGCCGCTCCCTTCCGTGCTCAGCACCATTTCCACATTTCCGTCATTATCGATGTCTTCCGCAAAAAAATCAAAAAAACCGTCATAAGAGCACGCTTCTTCCGCAAAGCAGTACGGCCTGTCCTCATTCATATAAAACCAGGCACAGCCGGAACCATAAACGTTTTCCTCTCCTTTTGACGACAGCATGATAAACAAATCGGTCTGGCCGTTTCCATCCATGTCCTCCATGACAAGTCCGGTAATTTCCATAGACCCGTCCCGCAGAATATCATCCGCGAGAAGCCGTTTCCCAAATGTTGCTGCCTCCTCCCGCGCAATGCCCTGTTCTTCCGCCTTTTCATAAAAGAACGCAAGCCCGTTTTCCTGTCTTACGGGAACCGCTTCGTAATTTCTGCCGGCCGCCCGCACTTTGGAAATGCCGCTGTTTTTTCCGTCCTCACCGTTCAGAAAAACCGTTCCGGCAAAAAATAAAATCCCCAGTGCGGTGCTTACTTTTCCGATATATTTTTTCAAAAATCATTCCTCCCGTGTCATAACGCTTTCCGCTCATTTTACAGGAGGAATGTATCATAATCGTATCATTTTTGCATCATAGTTGTATCATTTACAGTCAGCCGTTTCCGGCTATGCGGTAACCCGCCTCCGCCAGCGTCCTCACAGCCTTTTCAAAATTTTCCTGTTTCGTAAAAATATAATCCGTGTTATATGTCGATACCGCAAAAATGCCGATTCCGTTCTCCGCAAGCGCCGCTGCGATTCCGGAAAGGATTCCGGTCAGGGAAAAGTCCAGAACCCCCTGTATCCGAAGCCCTTTCCAGCCGTCCTCCCTTGCGGTTACATTACCCGGCACATCCTCTGTCAGACAGACAAGCGAGTTTTCTTCATCCGTTTTCCCCAAAAAGCAGTATTCGGCCTCCATATTTGTCTGTGAGAAATCCGATACCCTGCAAATGGAAAAATTTCCGTCAATTCTTTTTATCTCCATATGAATAACCCTTTAACCCTTTCCATGTCAGCGCGGTTTACTGCAATGACGCGCATCCCATGTTCCTGTTTTGGTGATCACATCGTTTCCCACATTATAGCGCAAAATGCTCTTTACGGATACCCGCCGTTCGGACAGATCTTTCTCATCCGTGAAAAGCGGGCGTTTACGCCCCGTGAAAAAAATGATACAATATGATCCGATCTGTGAAAGAAAAAGAAGAATACTGCAAAAACAAATTTTATGCGGACAGCAGAAAGGCATGATCGATTTTATGTTATACCAGGACCTATTGGACTCGATTACGGATAAAAGCAGACAGATTTTTCAGGATGCGCTCACGGGCGTCTATCTGCACGGCTCGCTGGCCATGGGATGTTTTCATCCGGTCAGAAGCGATCTTGATTTCATCGTTGTGCTCAGGGAACCAATCTCTGACCGGCAGAAATTACAGTTTATGAATCATATCATGGAGTGCCGCCGGTCCGCGCCGGCTAAAGGAATCGAATTCAGCATCGTCATGGAAAAATTTTGCAGGGAATTTCTTTATCCGACACCGTTCGAGCTGCATTTCTCCAACGTTCATCTGCAATGGTTTCTCGATAACCCGGACGATTATATCCGGAAAATGAACGGTACGGACAAAGACCTGGCCGCGCATTTCAGAATCATCCAAAGTTACGGCATCGTATTGTATGGCGCACCCATCGACGATGTGTTCGGCGTCGTGCCCAGAGCAGATTACATCGACAGCATACTGTCCGATATCAAAGATGCACGGGAAGAAATACTGAAACAGCCCGTATATATGATTTTGAATTTGTGCAGAACCGCGGCCTTCCTCAAAGACGACCTGGTTCTTTCCAAAAAGCAGGGCGGAGAATGGGCATTACAAAATATACCGGCGCAGTATCATGATATCGTTTCGGAGGCGCTTACAAGCTACGCTTCCGAAAATGACATATGTGTCATATCTTTGAAGACGCAGGCTTTTGCCGATTATATGCTGAACGGCATTTATTCTGCCGTCCGTACCTGATAAACCGGCGCAGTCTTTCTTCCGGGCTTATCCCGTAATATACCGGCAAAGGAAACAGACTAAAAAAGAGCTGCCCGAAGCAGCCCTTTTTATGTCCTTTTTCTCTTACTGCAATGCGGAAAGGTAACGTTTGTACTGATTCTGTCTTACGTTGATTACCTCGGATAAATTCAACGCCTGTAAACCGCTGATATAGCTTTCAAACTCATCCATTGTCTTTGTTCCCGTAATGAAAGCCGCCGCGTTCTCATCCACATAGGTCTGAATATCTACCATATAAGTATTGATCACTTCGGATTCATCAACCGTAGAATAGATAAATGGCCACGGATCGATTACAAACTGTTCCTGCCATGCGTTACATTCCGCGTGCCAGTCCGCAACCAGCGCATCCGTGGACACTACCGACTGCTGTGCCGGAAATACGAACGAAGGATTGATTCCCAGCTGCTGTAACCAGTCATTATCATTTGCCTGTTCCGTGTAGCTCTTATTTCCGTCTGCATCCACCGTATAGCTTTCCCCTTCTATACCCCACTGATACATTTCCTGACAGGGTTCGCTCATCGCGTAATCGAGGAACCGGCACGCGAGGCTGATATTGGAAGAAGCGCTGGTAACACCGAACATATTTCCAAGTTCCACACGTCCTACGTAATAACCTTCAAATTCACCCGAAAGAGGCGCCGCGCCGATAAACGCCGTATCCTTTGTTCCGTCATAATAAGGCAGAACATTGCTGTACATCATGGACATTGCCCAGCTGAAGTCAAATCCTACACCCGTTAAGTCGTTCGACATACGCTCGATTACCTGATCTCTGTCGAGAGAGTTATATTCCACTTCCAGCAGTCCTTCTTTGTAAAGACCGTTCAAAAATTCCAGATACTTCCTGTAATTCTCAGAATCCGCAGCGGCATATGTTACATTGCCGTCGGCGTCCGCCTGAAAACCGCTGACCAGATCGAGGCCGAAGGCCGGTCCGAACATATAAGGCAGAAATTCGGCCATAATGCTCATCGGAATTTCATCCGAAGCATCTCCGTTATCATTCATATCATTTTCCTTGAAGTAACGAAGAAGCTCTACAAACTCATCCAGCGTTTCCGGCGCCTCCATGCCGGCCTTGTCGAGCCATACCTGATTGTACATCAATACCGGCTGATAATCCTTACCGACATTGGTTCCGGGCACATAATAGATATGTCCGTCTTCCGCGGTAATCTCCGCTTTGATTACCGGATTTGCATCCAGCCATCTGCTGAAATTGGGCATCTCGTCAAAATGTTCATCCAGAGCGGTAAATAATCCCGATTTAATATACGTCTGATTTGCATCCTGATCCGGCAGGAGAATGATATCCGCATCCATTGCGCCGGTCGTCAGCATCGGTCCGACAGAGTCCGCATAATTGTTATAATCAACAAGCTGCCAGTCCACCGCCACACCGGAATTGGCAACGACCGTTTCTACAATTTCCGCGCTCGCAATATCCACGTTCGTATAATTGGAAGTCTGCGCGAGTATCTTTAAGGACGCGCCTTCCTCCTGCGTGACCGGCGCTTCCCCGGTATAGGTAAAGCCTCCGGCATCGGCTGCGGATGTATCTGCTGCCGCGTCCGATGAAGTATCAAAAGAAGTGTCCGCCGCGGACGTGTTTGTGTTTCCGGCCGAATCATTCTTCGCCGGTCCGCCCGATGAATTTCCACATCCGGAAAGGCATCCGGCCAGCATGGCCGTGATCAGACCCAATGCAATCATTTGTTTCCTCTTCATTTTGTAATCCTCCTTTTTGCGTTAAAAAATTATAGTAAATTACATTTTTCATGTATAGAACATGCGCTTATCCTTTTACAGCCCCAAGCATGGTTCCTTCTACCAGATATTTCTGCACAAAAGGAACGATCAGCATGATCGGTATAACCGATACGACGATGCACACATAACGGACCTGAATGGAAGACTGGCTTGCGGCCGCCATGGTTACGCTGGTGGTCTGCATGATTTCCGAGGAAGCTTCCAGCAGAATCCTTCTTAAAAAAAGCTGCAGGGGTTCCAGTTTCTTATCACTGATATAAAGCATCGCGTTAAAGAAATCATTGTATCTTGCCACCGCATAGTACAGTGTAAGAACCGCCAGCGTCGGCCTGATTAACGGAATCGCTATTTTCGTCATAATCAATATGTCATTTGCACCTTCCAGTTTCGCTTCCTCAAACAGCTCTTCCGAAATGGATTCAAAAGCGGAACGGCAGATCATCACGTTGTATGCGCTCACCAAAACCGGCAGAATCATGGACCATCTGCTGTTATACAGGCCAAGATTCGTAACAACAATATAGATAGGTATCAGTCCTCCCGAAAAATACATGGTAAAGGCCAGAAGGAAATTCATCGGTTTTCTGAAGCAAAACGTCTTTCTGGACAGCGGATATGCCGCAAGACAGGTAAATACAATATTAAAAGCCGTTCCTGCCACCGTATAAAATATCGTGTTTCCATAGGATGTCCAGAGCTGCTTATAAGCCAGAACCGACTTTAGCGCTTCAAAGTTCAGATCTACGGGCAGCAGCGTAACAAGCCCCTTATTGACCGCTTCCCCGGAACTGATGGAAACGCTGACAACATACAGGAACGGATAGACGCAGACAACTACGGCCAGTAAAAGAAAGAGCGCAATGGAGGCATCAAATACCATATCCCCGACTGAGTGGTTTTTTATTCGTTTTATCATCGATTTTCCTCCTACCAAATTGACGTATCCGTTATCTTCCGGCTCAGACGGTTTGCAAAAAATACGATTGTAAAGTTGACAACCGAGTTAAAAAATCCGACAGCCGCCGCATAACTGTAATTGTTGCTCTGGATACCCTGCCTGTACACATAAGTCTGAATGACGTCAGCCGTTTCATAAACAGCCGAATTGTATAGAAGATAAACCTTTTCAAAGCCAACGCTCATCATGCTTCCCAGCGTCATAATCAACAGCAGAATAATCGTCGGTCTGATACCCGGCAGAATCAGATGCCAGATTACCTGACGTTTATTCGCTCCGTCCACCTTCATCGCTTCATACAAATCCGGTGAAATGCCCATGATCGCCGCCACGAAAATGATGGAGTTGAAACCGAAGCTCTGCCAGGAACCCGATATCACATAAATCGGCCTGAACCATTCCGGCAGACTCAGAAAGTTGATGCTTTCGATGCCCATTTTGTTTAAAAGCTGGTTAATAATGCCGCCGGATGGAGATAAAAAGTTGTTGATCATACCGCAGACAACGACCGTCGATATAAAATAAGGCAGATATGTACTCACCTGTATCGTCTTCTGCAAGCCTTTTCTTTTCAGCTGTGTTACGGCCACCGCAAACAATATCGGTATTGGAAATCCAAAAATAAGAGAATAAAAGGATAGTAAAAAGGTATTTCTCACCAGCCTCCATACATATACGGAGCTGAAAAACTGCCGAAACCACTTTAAACCGACAAATTCACTCAAATACAGCCCTTTCAGACCGGAACCGATCCTGTACTGCGTAAACGCCATCCACAGACCGGTCATTGGAAAATAACAGAAAACCAGATAATAGATGATAACCGGTAAAATCATAAGAATCAGATATTTATCTCTTTTCAGGCTCTTTTTCCAGTACTTTTTTCTTTCTTCCCGTTTTGTTTTCATCCTGTCCCCCTTGTTCCTTTTCTTTTTGTTTCTTCCGCCGCCTGCCTCTATTCGTCCGCCGCTCCCGGAAGCAATTCCACTATACAATACAAAAAAACAAAAATATAGTTTCAATATTTTCCACGAAAAAAGGGCAAAAAAAATGATGCTTTTTGCCAGGCATCATTTTTTTCAAAAGCATCATTTTAGTATTTTTTCGTTCTTCTATTTCATTCTTTTCTGATAAATGCTCGGGTTTACCCCCATAATACTCTTAAAATTGCGTCGGAACGTCAATGGATTTGTATAGCCGCACATAACGCCTATCTCCGTCAGCGAATACTTCTTTTCTTCTAAAAGTTCCGCCGCCTTCGCAATCCGTTTTGACTGTATATACTGTAAATAAGTAACCCCGAAGCGCTCTTTGCAAAGAAGGCTCAGATATTTATTGCTCACATTAAAGCGGCCGGTCAGGCTCTGCATCGATAAATCCTCATCGCAGTAATGCGCATCGATATAGTCGGCAATGTCCTCTTCCAGCCTGGAATCCTCCTCAACCTGCTCCGCCTGGTCGTGAAGCGTGTCGATGACCGAGAGCAGCGCCGCATCATAATAGTCAAAGATTTCCTGTAAAGTTGCAAGCCCTGTATACTTTTTAATATTCAGATGCAGGGTATTTAACTCCGTAATCTCCCGCAGAGTTTTCATGACGGAAAGGTGAAATTCATCGATGAGCGACCTGTACATCTCCGATATTCCCTCAATATCCAGATTGGTTTTATAAATATCGAACAACAGTTTATGAATTTCTTCCTTGTCCTGCTTTAACAGACAAAGCTTCAGTTTTTCCCGGAAATTCGCCGGAAAATAATAGGCGGCCGCGCTGTCTTCCGTGTCCTCCAGAAAATAAACGGACTCCCGGCCCTCCGTCAGGATACCGTCAAGCGCCTTGAGCGCGCCTTCGCACGCATGTTTCAATTCCCCGATATCATCCCGCAGGACATCCACGCCCATCGTCACGTAACTGTCGCTTTTGGCCGTGCTGACATATTTATGAATCTGGTAAAACAGGTCGTCCATTTCCTGTTCCGTTTCAAAATTCGTAATCAGAAATACATTATAAATATCCCGGAAATAATATACGATATGCACTTCGTCCGTCGAAAAAATATCCGTCACACTCCGAAACAGTTCCTCGATCTCCCGTTTGTGATTCTCTTCCCGCAGAGAAGGCGTTCCGTCATAGGCAAAATTAACGACAGACACGATAAAATACGGCCGTATTAAATCCAGATAGTTCTCATCCAGAAATTTTCCCACCTTATCCGCAGCGGCATGTCCGGCAATCATGGAATGCAGCATTCCGGTTTTTGCATAAGGCGTAATTGTCAGCATTTTTTCGCGGTACCTGTTTTTCTCCCCGATCAGGTCCTGTATCCCGCAAATGATCTTTTCCATCTCGTCTTCCGACGCGTTACGGTTCGTCGATACCATCTGTTCCAGCCGGTCGATCGGCATATAATATTTACGGCTTACCACAAAAGCAAGACCGAGAAAAACAAATGAAATCACCACAATGCCCAGCAGCGTAATATAAAAGAAATGATCCATGCCGGAAGCCGCCCCTTCCGGTGCATAAACCCTGTATACCAGGCCCGGCATTTTTACGGATTCCACCTCATACATTTTATTCGTCACATCACCATAGGATAAAATCACATCGTCTTCATACAAAATCCCGGCTCCGTAATCGTCCCCTAAAACCTTCTGAATATCGCTGTTTAAATTCTTCAGGTCAAACAGTATACAGATCGTTCCGATATCGCTTCCGTTCTGATACGTATACGCATCACAGTATAAAAGACAATTCTTATTAAAAGAATACCGCTTTGTGCTGTTTAACTGAAACGCCCCGTTCACGGTATCCACCAGAATGCAGGGCAATTCCTGCTCCAGCGGAATATAGCTGTCCGTCAGCGCAATGACGCCGCCGCTGGAATAGGCTTTCCCGCTGTCTTCCACAAAAAGCACCGTTTTATAAATAGACAGGCCGCTGGAAGCCATCGTATTTTTCATTTCGTTTTGTATGGAAAAAAGCGCGTAGGAATCCAGAATTTCTCCGGTCTTTGTATTCATATAAAGCTGCTTCATGATCGTTGAATAGCTGAGATTCTGCACGATATTCTGCGCCGTCATCATGCGCTGCTCCACAATGCTGCTGACTTCCACCAGCTGTATCTCGCTTCGGCGCTTCTCCTGCATCTCGCTGATCTGATGATTTTTATATAGAAGAAATACGATGCACAAAATCATATAGGAAAAAATAACCAGAATATAAGTCATAAACAATCTTAGAAACAATTTGCTCTGAAACATACAAAACCCCTTAAACACATATCACACAATTCCTGCTGTCTGCTGTTATTATCCCAAAATCCTCTTTTTGTGTCAACAAAATAGAATTTCCTGTCAAATTATCAGATATTATAGAGTTTCTCCCTGATAAAGACAAAGGAGACAGGCGCGGGAATGATAAACAGGAAAAAGCCGACAGCAGCTAATCACTACCGTCGACTTTTGTCAGCTTTCTGTCTGTTCTCATTTACCATCCCAGTTCCAACAGCCAGTTATTTAACAGTCTCTCCCTATCCTTCTCCCTGATCTCTGAGTCTTCAGGAGTTATATACTCGCCCTTAATGTTACCGTCTACAATGTACAACACTCTGGAACACTTTGCTGCTACCTTCGCATCATGGGTTACCATCATAATCGTTGTTCCTTCTTCGTTTAACTTTACCAGTTCTTCCATTACCTCATTCGACGCGGTTCTGTTCAAAGCTCCCGTAGGCTCGTCCGCAAATAAAACCCTGGGCCTGTTAATCATACTTCTGCAGATACAGGCTCTCTGAAGCTGCCCTCCCGAAACTTCATTGATGTCGTTATCGGCAATGTCAATAATGCCCAGCTTACGCATTAAATCCTGTCCACGCCGGGCCGTTTCCTTACGTGTTTCGGTATTCTTATCAGATTGTACCGCAGGAAGAATAATATTGTCGAGAACGGTCAGATTTTTAAGCATATACATCTGCTGAAAAATAAAGCCCATTTCATCGAGGCGTAAGTCTGCAAGCTCCTTTTCCCCCATTTTTGCAATGTTCTTTCCACAGAATTTTGCTTCGCCTGCGGTAATGGAATCCATACCCGAAACGGCATACAGGAGCGTTGATTTACCCGAACCTGACGGACCCATAACGGCGACCATTTCGCCTTCGGAAACGGTAAAGTTTACATTTTTCAAAACGTTGTTCTGGCGTTTGTTTACGATATATGTTTTGCAGAGGTTTGTTACTTCTAAGATATTCATAATAATTTCCTTTCTGATTCCATTTTTATTTCATTCCTATTCAATGTTAGCGGTATCGGAAGACTTGATTTTCCCGGTGTAAAGCGAGGTCAGGAATGCGCTTACGGTTGTTGTAACAAGAATGACAACAGGGAAGATCAAATACATTTCAACAGGATTGATTACATAGTCAACGGCAAGCTCCATACCCATCATTTTAAAGATCGGGTCAATACAGAGGTGCGTAAGCGGCATTGCGAAAATTTCGCCGATAATCACCGTAATCATTCCTACAAATAAAAATCTTAAAGCGTGATATGTATAGATTTTTCCGTTTCGTGTGCCTACGGCTTTCATAAGTGCGATTTCCCCTTGCTCCTTTGCAATAAAAGAACGCTCCATCAGTACGGTTATGAATGCGGCTAACAGGATTGACAGAACAACTACAAAGGATTTTACCGCGCCAAGAGTTTCCGTAATACCGAGCATGTCTGCTACTGCTTCGGCACAGGTTCTTATATTATAATCGGGAAAAATCTTTCGAATCTCTTCCACTCTCCGTTCTATTTCCCTGCTGTCAGGATAATCCGTAAAAGCAATCTGCATATCGGTACCGCCGGCTGCCTGAACGTAATTTATATATTCATCACTGTGAAGTCTGATACCGCTGCCCTGCATATTTATTGACTGAAAGAACGCCGAAATGATATATTCCTTATCTCCGTCAATGGTTTTCACCGTAACGGTATCACCAATATCTGCATCCAGCTTATCCGCAGCAATTCTGGTTATTGCAATTTCATCGGTATTCTGTGGCACTATTCCGGCTGTGTATTCGTACATATCCATTGTGGAGCCTGTGCCCTGATAGATGCTGATATTGCTCTCGTTTTCTCCGAAAGATACGGGCAGGGTAAACACCATTTCCTGATAACATTTTCCTGGAATACCATTTTCTTCAAGAATTCGTTCTATTTTATTAAGATGCTTTTCCAGCCTTTCGCGTCCGTCTTCCAGCATACATTCCGAAATTATTGTATTGTCCAAATAGATATCGCAGTCTGCCCCTCCAAATGCCGTAGCAAGGCTGTTGCTGTTCATAGTGGAAACAGTTGCCGAAAGCATAAGCAAAAGAGCAAGGCAGAGGAAGAATGTGAGCGTGATAATGCTGTAACGCCTGGGGCTGCTTACAATATCATTCAGTGCAAGGAAAGGCGTTACGGGAAGCCTGGATTTCCCTAAGCCCATGAGGCTCTTTTTGCGGAAACGTTCGCCTGTCTGACCGTTTCTGATCGCGTCAATGGGCGTCAATTTCTTAACCTTGCCTGTACAGCCATAGCAGAACAGCAAAATAACTGCGATAACAAGAACGGCACAAAGAAAGTTTATCAAAATCGGACTCTGATTTCCGACAATAATTGTCTGCGAAGAAACGTCCATAATCATTTTCCCGAAGGGAAAGCTAAGGGCAAGACCGACAGCCGCACCGATGATGGAAAGCCCCATATATTTTACAAGGTATAAGCCCCGGATTTTAAAATTGCCGATGCCAATCGCCTTCATGACACCGATTTCACGGAATTCCTCGGAAAGTGTAAATGAAATGGTAAAACGCAAAACCACAAATGCTATTACAATAAGCAGAATGCTTACCACAAGCAGAACACCTACCACTATCATATCAAAAATATAGAAGAATTTCATAAAGGCTCTGTCCATCGTGAGAGCGCTGTTATCTACAAGCGGTTTTATCTGCGGCAGAGCCGTTTCCATATCGGAAGAATACAGGTAGACAAGTGTACCGCCGTAATACTCCTCCGCGTTTTCTGCGGAATGGAAACACGCGAAATCTTCCTCGCTTATGATATAACGGGCAATCGTGAACTGAGATGAACCGAAAAGCGCGTCCTTTATTTTATCCGCAAGAACAAGTTCGCGGCTCACACCGTTTACTTCTATGGTGAGCTTATCGCCCACATCAATACCGAAAGCGTCCGCCTTGCCCTCCGCCATATAAAATTCGCCCTGCCCTACCGTCTCCAGGATACTGCCATCGGAAAGAAAATAATTCATGCAAATATCGCTCTGAAGCAGATGCGATCCGTTCTCGATCACGATATCCCCGTCCTCACAGATAAAATTATCAGTCGATAAAAACAATACGGTTTCCGTTGTATAACGATCTACTGCACTTGCCGAACTTACCGTTTCATCAATGTCAACGGCAAGATTTTTATTCATGGTAACCGCGCAATAATCAGGGGCATTCGCCATTTCAAAATAACTGTCCAGTGCCGTGGTAACATTTATAATGTTGTTTACACTTGACGATACAAACATTGTGGCAAGAATAATAAACAATAGAAGAATAATATTCATTGCCCTTTTTCGTTTTAAATCTTTTTTCAGTATGTTCAGATACATTCTGTAACTCCTTTCTCTTGTTTCTGAATTGATTCTACAAGAGAAATTATGAAATAATCCTTAAATGCAAAACTTCAGAGTCAATAAACTCTGAAGTTTTCATACCCATTACACGCTTCTTAACACTTCCTGACTACTATTGTCACACAAAAAACAGCTTCCTTCATCCCGGCAAAGATTTCACCATCCATTTTACGCATCAGTGTCTTGCAAATATAGAGCCCCAGACCGTTCCCTTTCATACCGGCGCTATTGCTTCCACGATAAAAGGAATCAAAAAGATTTGGAAGTTCCTCTTTTTTCAGGCTGCATCCCGAATTCTCGATCTGTATTAATGTACAGTCCTCTTCCTCCCCAAACGATATGCGGATGCGTTTACCGTCTCCATATTTTATGGCATTTTCCATAACATTCTGCAGAACCTCAACCATACGGTTCTTATCCCCTCTGACGAGACATTCCGGAATTTCATCCACTTGAAATCCGGTATGAATGACAGACAACTTATCCCGATAATAATTTTCTGTGACTTTCATAACCTCTGAAAGGTAATACTCTCCCATACACACTTCCAAATTCAGGAAATCTTCTCTGGATGCCGTTACAATTTCATTCACATACCCCTTTATTTCCTTCACATTCCTTGCAATGCCCTGCAAGGCTTCGTCCTTTCTCTCCTGCGTGTCATACAAACCCTCCGCCAACGCTTTCGAGTACAATTCAATGGAAGAAAGCGGCGTTTTAATATCATGGGACAGAGAAAGAATCAATGTCTTCCGCTCCTTTTGAAATGCAAGTTCTTTCTCTTTTGTTTCCTCCAACTTTTCGCGAAGCATATCCATTCCCCACAGGAAACGCCCAAACAGCTTACTTTTTTCTTCTTTTACAGGCATGGACAGATTCCCTTTCGCCAGCTCATAAGATAAATTACTCATATCCTGAAAAGGCTTTAAGACTTTATGATACACATACACGAGAACAATATTTGTCACAATCATCATACCAAACAGCGGGATATTTATGTACAAAGGTAATCGTGAACTTCTTTTCTCTACATATTCTATCCGATACAGTTTACCGGCTATTTCTTCCACCAGATAATCGTTATCACAGGCTTCTCCGGCAGCAAACTCTCTGATTCCCGCTATCGTTTCATACCGGCTGAAACTCATTGTTTCTATTTCGGAAGCCTCCGGTTTTTGTTCTTCTATTTCTTTCATCAATCGCCTTGCTTCCACAAGATATAATTTCCCGTCACTGTCATGATTTTGATAAAAATACAGCCCGTTCGCTGACAAGATAAGCAAAATCTCAACGATGACACTCCAAAGCATAAAAATTTTAAACTTACTCAAACCGATACCCTACTCCCCACTCTGTAATAATATGCCTCGGCTTTTTGGGTTCTTCTTCTATTTTTTCCCTGAGCCGCTTAATATGCACCGTCAGTGTCTGCATCTCCGAATCACTGTCACTTCCCCAGACGGTATTGAACAAATACTCCTTCTTCATCGTTACGTTCTTATTCTCGATCAGCAGTTTTAACAGTTCAAACTCCTTTTCGGTAATTTCTTTTTTCTGTCCCTCTACATAGACCGACTGCTGCACAGTATTTAATCGGATATTCCCTTCTACAAGCTCTGCCTGACCATATTTTCTTTTAAAAATGCCTTTAATCTTGGCAATTAAAATATCTACATCATAAGGTTTTTCAATGTAATCATCCGCACCAAGATTTAAGCCTTTTAATTTATCATTCTTTTCCACCCTGGCACTGGCTATCAGAATATGGGTATTGGAAGTCTCCCTGATCTTAGAACATACCGCAAATCCGTCTATTCCGGGAAGCATAATATCCAGCACAATCACTCTGGCTCCATATTTTTCATACAATTCCAAAGCCTTTTCGCCGGTCCGGGCTACACTGACCGTGTAATTCTCCTTACGCAAAAAGTCACACAGCAAAGTACCTATTTCTTTGTTATCTTCTACGATTAATATATCCAGCATGTTTCTTTCCTTACTCTTCCGATATTGTCATTCTTATATTTTCCTTAGTCCGCAGCATTCAGGAGTCTCTGTAAGGCGCTTCATTATATGAGCTTGCCGTACACCTTTCCCTGTAATGCTGATACCGCTCACCGCCTCATAGTATATCACATCCCCGGATGTCTTTTCAAAGTTTAACTTTCCCAATTATTTAATGGAATTGTGTGTGCGGTTATGTTAAAATAACAGCGTTACCTTCAGTGGACAAAAATGATAAAATCAGAGGTTGTTTGATGGAAAATATTGAATTATTCAGAATGTTAGAAATTCCCAATGAAGTTGAAAAACAGCTCATTCATTACGGCAGAAGCAGAAATGTTTATATTCCCGATGCTATTATAAATAAGATATTAAAGCGTGACGAATGGGATGTGGGTATCAAAGAATTACAGGAATTATTAGATGATGATTCCGATGGGATTAAAATTCTTTGGGAATTATTAAACATAATCAGTAAATACTCTTATGAAGAATATATAAAACGTAATATTTCAAATGATATATTTGTCGCAACCATGAAATTTTGTACCAGATTTCTGCATGAATATCACCAAACTTTTCAGACTTATAAATTTGTCTGGGCCTGGTGGTTTCCTCGTCAGATTTCCTTAAATGAATACCGAATAGGAGCTTTGGAGTATGAATTTGTTGATGCCGAAAGCAGAAAAATAGCGGTTCATATTCCGTCTGATGCTGATTTGCGAAAAATATCGGTTGCCCAATCTATCAAGGATTTCAATGAATTCAGGGCAAAGTATTATCCCGAATGGAAGACGGTTCATTTAACATGTGACACCTGGATGCTCATGCCCGAATTAAAAGAAATGCTGGGAAAAGATTCGAATATCATTGCATTTCAGAACTTGTTTGAGATTGATACTGTCGATTATGATGCAGCATGGTATATGAAATGGATTTTTCCTGGTGCTGAAAATATTGATGAATTACTGCCTGAAGGAACAACACTCCAACGTGAAATGAAAAAGTACTTATTAGATGGGAAGAAATTCGGAATTGCCAAAGGACACCTGAAGGCTGAATACGAAAGTGGCAAAGCCTGAACTTTATTCAATTTTTCGACAAATAAAGATCGGTACTATGTCGAGACATCTTTGTCTGAAGATTTTTCCGCGGGCGCCCAAAAACCATAGGCGCCCTCCGGGAGGTCCGTTGTAAAATCTGATCTTTCATCAGGATTACCCGGCAAAGCCAAAGGTTGTTATTAAAGTGCTTACCTCGTCAATGCCCCGTCCAAGCAAAACGATACAGGTGCCGGTCTCATCCAAAATCAAAATCTGCGGAATACGCAGGAAATAGGTACCGTTACCGTCCTGAACGGTTTCCGTATGGATACTTTTTCCCGATGCCGTATCGTAAATGTTGATTGTAACACTGTTTTCTCCCAAAACAGAAGCCGCCACATATTTCCCCTGTTCGGAACAGTAAACGCCGTCTTTTCCCTCGCTGCGGCTGGAGAATGACATCGTTTTTTCCGTATTGGATGCCGTGTCAAGCATCAGCAAAGTTCCGTTGTTTTGGTCAAAACTTTGGGGCATGATAAGTAAGTTTCCGCCCTTCTGCACGTCTTCCGTATCCACCTTGTAATCCGCCTTTTTTGTAATCGTAAGATTTGCACCGTCTGTGGATACCGTGCCGTAAACACTGAACCCATCTCCGCCATCGGAAGTATCTGCAGCCAGGCCTACATAGACTAACGTGTTGTTTCCCGTAAAGGTAAGGCTGTCCATGGTTATAATCTGCATATGATCTGCCATACCTTCTTCGGAGTAGTTCAAAATGGTACGAACCTTCCGCGAAGAAGTATCATAGAGGTAGAGACCTTGAAATCCGCTGAAAGCAATCTGTTTTCCGTCCTGTGAAATAGCGGTCCCCGTGGTTTGTAAGACAAAATCGTCACTTAATAATCCGCTAAAAGAAATGGTATGCTGAACAGCAAAGTCCTTATTTAATATATATCCATTGATACCATCGCTGCTTTCTGATGTGGCAAATGAATCGTTGCTGCCGCTGCCATTTCCCCTGCCCACAACAAAGTAGCCGTCTGCATAAGTCTGTACGCATAAATCTCCCATGGAAATATCCGCACTTGCGATCGTTTCGCCTTTCCCCGTATCGTAAAGATAGAGCTTATCCGCCTCGACAATAATCCGACTGCCACCGGCATAATAGCAGCCACCAACCTTTCCGGAAAAAGCCGAATCCTTAACTGTGCCAACCTCCATAATCTTTTTATCCGTACCGTTATCCTGCAGACTGATCATGCTAATATCGCCGCTTTCATTTCCGGTATTTTCCGGTAAATGATCTTCTCCGGATTGCGGCTCAAACTTTACGATTCCGTTTTCAGAACCGTTCCTGTTATCCTGGCTGTTCCCGCAGGCTGACAGATTAAGCGCTGAAGTAAGCATAAGTATCATACACATCCGTTTCATTTTCATCTTAGTCCTCCTTGTTTTGAATTCGACTCCTATGATAGAAGCCAAAACAGAATTCTATTATCTAAATGCCATTATAAAAGCCAAAGGTCAAAATATGGTCAAGGAACAGAAAATAATTTGCGGTATGATTCTCAGCCGATAAAAAAGTATCCCAGTTTGCATAAAAAAATCGCCGCCCGGCAGCGGCGATTATGAGAATGCTTCGCATTCTCCCCTGAAATGGTTTCTGCTGCGGCAATTTCCTAATAGAATAAAAAGAGCCAACAAACTATGCTCTATTGAAATAATAGTGTTTTATTTTTTGTGTCTAAAACCGCCCCTCTGCCAATAGGAAAAATTGCATGATTGGAGCCATGACCAAAATCGTCACAATAAGCCACGGGAATGCTATATTTTTTACCAAACCGCTCCAGTACTTCAAACAACAGTGGCGAAATATCATCCGAATAGTGTCCAAATAACAAGCCTGTTACTTGTTCCATCAACCGGCTTTGTCCAATACAAGTTAAGAACATGCTGACATCTTGAACGGATTGAAATTTATCCAATTCTTCAATAAATAATATATAATTTCTGTCTGTTTGATATGGAAAGAATCTGTTTCCCAGAGTCAGAACAAAATTAAGTAAATATCCGCCAACAAGGATTCCTTCGCAGCATCCCCCTGTTATAGTATACCAGTCACTATTACTGATATAATCTGTTACAGCTCCATCAATCAAATGCGAAACAAATTGTTTTCTGTCGTATTCATTGATATTATCAAATAGTCCCGGAGTCTGCCCATAGTATGTCGTTATGCCGGTGTTAGCATATATAGCATTAAGTATAGATGTTCCATCACTATAACTCAAAAAAAGCTTCGGTGTTTCTTTTATTCTATTATAATCAATATACGGAAGTAAATCTACACTTCCATAACCCCCGCCAAAGAATACCAACCTTACATTCTCGTCATATATCATCTCGTTCAAATCATCAACACGCTCTGCTACACTTGCAGTATATTTATAAGTGTCTTTATAAATATTTTTGCCGAATTTGACGTGAAATCCTAATTGTTCAATGCCGTTTGCGTACTTTTCATAATCATTTTGATTTGCTACCCAACTTGGTGATATTATCCCGATGGTATCGCCATGTTTTAACAAATTCATATATTTCTCCTTTCGCAGCATTCCCGACTTCAATCTGTAAGGGGTAATTTGGGTCTTTGCAGCCTGTTCTTCCAAAATGCGTTTATATTATACAGCTATTCTTTGATGTTAGCCATATTTTTCATAGGTTCTCCCCATTTTCCGAGATTTCTTCCGTCAATGGAAGAATAGGTTTCGTCGCCCGGGGCTAATACCGGAGCCGCCTGCATCAATCTTTCCGTAAAGGGAATCGTTGTATCCAGCAGTTGTTCATCCTGGGTTACATTACGGATTAAACAGAGAAAAATATCTGATCCATCTCCCATAGAGATTTCTTTTTTCACTTCCAGTTCAAAACTAACAGGGCTTTCTGCAATGGTTGGCACATCTAACACTTGTCCCCATTCTACAGCAGGCAGAAATTTCATCTTATCAGGTGTGGTTCTGCCACAGGTACAACCATAATAATCTGCCAGAGGCAACAGCTGTTCAGATACGAGATTAGCTGAAAACACACCATTTTTGCGTATCAAATCCTTGGTCTGCTTTTCCTCACCAATACAAGCCATGACTCCGAGCCCCTCTGCGGAATGACAATATCCAAACCAACAGAAAAGGCCAAAATGGGGCTGCCCATCTTCCTGTTTTGTGCCATAAAGAAATAACGCCTGCGGACAGTAATTATTATAAATCTTCGTTTTTACCTTTGCCATCGTGTACATCCTTTCCTTTTTTTAATGCTTGTTCCGCTCGCTCCAGGTTGGAAACGATACGGTCAAGATACTGTTCTAATTCCTTGATTTCCTCCTTTTCAAAATCCTTAAAAAACAAGCTGTTCATTTGCTGGGAGACTTGATTGTAACGTTTCTCCAATGCACGGGCTTGGGGTGTCAGACTGATTATGCTTTGACGCCGGTCAGAAGCTGAAATTTCCCGGCAGATTAAGCCATTTTCTTCCATTCTGCAAAGCATTGCAGTAAGTGTATTTTTCGCCAATCCCGTCTTTTGGGCAAGTTCCACAATAGGAATGCCTTCGCTTTTCCATAACACATAAAGAATATGCCCTTGTGGTCCATTAAATTCATCCACGCCACATGTCTGCAAAAGCCGGTCAAAAACTCTCCCTTGAACCTGTTTAATATGAGAAATCAAAAAACCTGCTCGCGTTTCCAGTGATATCACACCTTTCCTTGCTCCACCGCTTCGCAAGGATAGAAGCGGTAATTTTGCTGTACAGCATAAAAAGGACGTCTCCTTTTCATAGTCTAAATAGTACTATATAGAACTTATTCTGTCAAGGTGCAAATACAAATAAAGGGCAATCCTAAGACCGCCCACACTCTGCACATATATCAACTCATTACTTATTTCTCCGGCAAATTAACTCACTTTATTGACTTCCAGTTTAATTGTCACACAAGCTCCACCGGAAGTCATGTTTGAAAGCTCTAAACTTCCGCCGTGTTTCCGGCTGAGGACACGGCTTGTTGCCAATCCCAGGCCCATATGCTCCCCCGTTTTATCCTCAGAATAAAGAGACGCATTTTTTTTACGGAGCATTGCCTTTGAAAAGCCTCTGCCGTCGTCTGATATGCTTATCATAAGCATACCATCGGTAAGGGAGTACCCAAAATTCACCTTGCTTTTGGCATATCGAATGGCATTAGAAAAGATATTCTCAACAATGCGGTAAAATATCTGCTCGTCTAATTTCACCTGACATTCGGAAATGGTGGAATGGTACGCAATCTCCAGGCTGTGCTGTCCCGCGAGAAACGAAAGACTTTCCGTAGCTCTTCTTAAAAAGTCCGGTAATTGAACTACGGAATACGTTATTTCCGTTTCTTCAATAGCATTTAAATCACGGATATAATCTGTATAATGTTCAAGCCGTTTTGCCGTTATCGCAAGGTTGGACAGTGTATGCCGCAATTCTTCCTCCTTCAGGTTTCCATCTGCTAAGCACTGTTGCATATATTCCACATATCCCTCAATAATCGCAATGGGATTTCTAAGGTCATGCGCCACCGACGCCTGCAAGATCCTGCGCTGCTCAATCATGTTCCATAGCTGACGGTTATTATGAAAGAGCGCCTGCCGCATTTCCTCAAAAGCAATACAGAGCCTGCCTAATTCATCATTCCTGTTATAATCAACCATAAAATCAAGGTCCTGCTCTCTGATATGTTTCGTTGCATCGGCAAGAACCTGAATGGGCGGCGCCAGTTCTCTCCTGTAAAACCACCATGCACACAACATGATACCTGTAATGGAATAGACCAAAGGAAGCACCACCATAAAAATGTCTGCCGCTCTGTATAATAACTGCTGCTTTGGGCGAAGCGTTGAGAAACCGGACTCGATTCTCTCTATTATGAATTTTGTATTCTCCAGAGTTACATCCGCCCCGGCAGGGACGAGAAGATTCACCTGGGCAGGTTCGTCAAGGATAACCCTCTGCCCTCCCTCTAATACCCTCCCGTCTGCTATGACCGTCCGGGTATTCAGCCAGACTTCCTGAGAATCAGGAAGTATCACTTTCTGTATACGGAAGCATCCGTAAATTGTCAGGGCAGATGCCGCAAAAACGAGAAACATTGTAGTAGCTGCCGCCCAGATAAAAGCTCTTTTCAGTGATTTGGGTTTCCTCATTTTTTCCATCTGTATCCCATCCCCCAAACGGTTTCGATGTATTCCCTGCCTGCAGCTTCCTTCAGTTTATTCCTGATCTTTCGGATATGCTCTTTTATGACTCCGCTGTCTCCTTCGGCATCCAGCCCCCAAACAGCTTCATAAATCCGTTCCCTGTCGAATATCTGATTGGCGTTACGCATCAGAAATTCCATAATATCAAATTCACGGTTTGACAGGTTCAGCGGCTTTTCCCCATAAAAAACCGTATGTTCCGCCAGATTTACTATCAAGCCCTGGGAAGATACGATTTGGGGCGTACACTTGCTTCGCTCGTCCCTCCGTAAATGGGCCGCCACTCTCGCGGTCAATTCCTTCAGGCTGAACGGCTTGGTTATGTAGTCATCACCGCCGGCCTGCAGGCCGTTTATTTTGTCCTGTTCCGTAATCCGGGCTGTCAGAAACAAAATGGGGCAGACGACATTTTGGCGGATCATTTTGCATAGCTCCAGTCCGTCCATTTCCGGCATATTGATGTCAAGCAAGATTAAATCCGGATAAGTGCTTAACATTGATACTGTCTGCTCCGCATTTTCCGCTACAAAAGCCTCGTACCCGCACTTCCGTAAGTGACTTGACAATAACTCTGTCAGCATTTTTTCATCATCGACAATGAGTATTTTATGTGCCATAGTAAAACCTCCTCTCCCAAAATATGATAAAATCCAAAAGTCAAAAAATGGTCAATTTCTTACTTTTTCAGGCAACAACAAATAAAAAGAACAGTCACCCTGACTTTTTATCCTCCGACAGGAAGCGTCGGTATAAAGAAACAGAGGCGGGACAGAAAGTTATGTGTGAGATTATGGAAAAGATTGCAAATGAAGAACGTAATGAGGGCAGAATTGAGGGCGAAACCCGGATTAATACCCTCTCTATTCTGATAAATCTGAACAGATTCGATGACTTAAAACGCGCTGCTACTGACAAGGATTTTCAAATGCAGCTTATGGTTGAGCTTCTGCCCGAAGAAATGTAAAACACAGGAAATCTTATATAAATCACTGTCAAAATCCGATGTATTCCCTTTCATTCATCACGCTTCTTCATCCGGCTGATATTCTAAAATATCTCCAGGCTGGCATTTTAATACGCCGCAGATTTTATCAATGACCTCCAGAGAAATATACTCATTCTTTGCTATCTTCGCTAATGTTGCTGAAGAAATCCCTGTCTGTTCTTTTAATTCCACTTTCCCGATTCCCCTACGGTTTAACATATCGAGCAATTTATAATATTTAATGGACACCTTCCTATATGCTCCTTTTCCAATGTTCTTATAGTATATCAGAACTGAAAAATGATAGCAATATTCCATATTCACTTTTGCAAATATTTATTTTGATATATAAATTATATTGCAGTATCCGTCATTTGCCTCATGTAGGATTTGGCACAAACATAAACAGGCTGATCCATAGTGTTATTCGTAACTTTACCCACTCCTAATTACTCGAAAATTCCTCAAATTAAAAGAAGGTACAGCATAATTCATTCTGATGAATATTACGTCAGA
>ERZ808054.234-NODE-234-length-68923-cov-5.977297_pt1 | contig 68923 bp, 62 predicted proteins | sample MGYA00380201_ERZ808054 | MGnify/ENA primary metagenome ERZ808054 (study PRJEB31490, sample SAMN06133419) | mouse gut metagenome | isolation source: Z5_2 | host: mice | place: China: Chengdu | collected 2015-05 ... | reverse complement strand
GTTTAAAGTTTAACCCAAGCCAGTTTCTGTCATCTGGCATTACTGTCTTTTAGGTTTTGTTCTCTGAAATTACTTTTTGCTTCCCCCATTTGGGTTCAGCCTCTTTCCTTTATTAAGGAAAGTTTTTAAAAGAATTTTCAGGGTTGCATTGCTGTTTATTTGTCAAGGTGCTTGGAACTTACGTTCCGATTGTTCGCTCTGAGTCAATGTTCTGAACTTGCGTTTGGAACTCCCACTCTGAACTTCTGCATCAGGCTTCGCCCTATGCATTGTTTTTGTTGTTATCGCTTCCGTTCTCAGCGGCAACTTCTATAAGATACCACATCCTTCGAAACTTGTCAACAACTTTTTTAAACTTTTTTCTACTTTGCAATTCAGCACTGGTAGAAAACGGAGAAGGAGGGATTTGAACCCTCGCGCCGCGTTAGCGACCTACACCCTTAGCAGGGGCGCCTCTTCAGCCTCTTGAGTACTTCTCCAAATCTGAATTACACCACTACCAATATGCTATTTGCGTCTTTCAAGGTGACGCAAAAGTTATTATACATAAGCTTTTCCGATTTGTCAATCGCTTTTTTCAATTTTTTCTGTATACTGCAAAACAGCCGTTTCATACAGGTTATTTCCCTCGCTGTCTATCACTACGATTACGGGAAAATCCCTGACCTCCAGCCTGCGGATTGCCTCCGTTCCCAAATCATCATAAGCTATGGTCTCCGATGAAATAACGGACCGGGACAGCAGTGCACCGGCGCCGCCCACAGCCGCAAAATATACAGCCTGGTTTCTGATCGTGGCCTCTATGACTGCTGTGCTGCGCTTTCCCTTCCCAATCATTCCCCGCAATCCCAGATCAAGCAGAGCAGGGGTATACTTATCCATACGGCTGGCCGTTGTGGGACCCGCAGAGCCTATGGGTCTCCCCTCCCGTGCAGGCGATGGTCCCATATAATAAATCACATTGTTTTCAAGATCAAAGGGCAATTCCCCGTTCTCCTGCAACGCTTCCTGCATTCTTTTATGCGCAGCGTCTCTGGCCGTATAGAGGATGCCGCTCAGATAAACATAATCCCCCGCCCGCAATTTTACCGCTTCTTCTTTGCCAAAAGGCACACACAGATGTTTTACCTTCCCGTCTCCCACATGAACTCCCTTCCGAATGTATCTTTCCGTATATATCTTTCAGCAGATCTCTATCCCAGTCTGCAATCGCTGCCGAAATGTCTTCGTCCTACAAAATTCTCACTGCGTGCCGATTGACGTGGCAGCAGATATTCACCGCCACCGGCAGCCCGGCTATATGGGTGGGGTAGGTATTAATATGCACGGCAAGCGCAGTGGTAGAACCGCCCAGTCCCCCAGGTCCAATACCCGATTTGTTGATGGTGTCCAAAAGTTCCTCCTCCATCTTTTTTATATAAGGAATGGTCGAGTGTACGCCGGTCTCTCTGGTCAAAGCCTGTTTGGCCATAATGGCACATTTCTCAAAAGTCCCGCCAATGCCCACTCCCACCACCATAGGAGGACAAGCATTCGGGCCTGCGTCCCTTACCGCTGTAAGAATTGCGTTCTTCACGCCTTCTATTCCGTCCGCCGGTTTAAGCATAAACACCCTGCTCATATTCTCACTTCCAAAGCCTTTGGGGGCCACAGTAATCTTCACCCGGTCCCCGGGCTTTATTTCATAATGAATAACCGCAGGCGTATTGTCTCTGGTATTCTCCCGGATCAGAGGGTCTTTCACCACGGACTTGCGCAGAAAACCTTCCACATAGCCCCTTCGCACGCCCTCATGAACAGCCTCCTCGAGACTGCCACCCTCAAAGTGCACATCCTGGCCAACCTCCAGAAAAATTACAGCCATGCCTGTATCCTGGCAAATGGGAATCATATCCTCCCCGGCTATCTGCAGATTTTCCTGCAGCTGTTCCAGAATCTGCCTGCCCAGAGGAGATTTTTCCGCCTGCGCGCTATGATCCAGAGCTCGTCTCATATCAGCCGACAGGAAATGATTTGCCTCTATGCACATTTCCCGGATGTTTTCTGTTATTGTATCTACCTCTATGGTTCTCATGCTTCCCCGACTCTCCTCCAGAAAATTTCCTGATCACAGCGCATATGTCCTGATTCTATTTTGACAGTTGACTGCAAATCTCATCCAGCACATCATCTGCATAATGGCGGGATTCCCAAAATAATCCCTGTCCGTCATCCTCATAACGGGGAACCAAATGAATATGGAAATGAAACACTGTCTGACCTGCCGCCTCCCCATTGTTTTGTACGATGTTAAAGCCCTGACATCCCAAGGTTTCCGTCATGGAAGCCGCCATTTTTCTTGCCAGCACAAAGGCTTTACCGGTCATGTCCTCCGGCATCTGATACAGGTTGTCTGCATGTTCCTTGGGAAGGATCAACGCATGTCCTCTGGTGGCAGGCGCAGCATCCAATATCACCTTGAAGTTCTCATCCTCATAAATGCTTCTGGTGGGAATCATTCCGTTAGCAAGTTTACAAAATATGCAATCATCCTTCTTCATGGTTTTTCCTTTCCTCTTTTCCGTTTTATTTATTCCTCAAAGACAAATAAATTGTCCAGCATCCGCATCACACGGAAATTGCCTTTCATTTTCATTGTCCCGGACATAAACGCGCTTTGAAAGGACACCCGGCCCGCAATAATCTCTTCTATTACATCTGACGCAGTTGTCACTTCCACATCCGGTTCCTCTACTGTGCCATAGTAACATTCCACCTGATTACCATCCACCTGGATGACAAAGGCATCCTCTCTGCCGCCCAACTTTAAGACGTAAGATGCGGTAAATCCTGCCTGGGGTTTAAAAGCCTGATAAAAACATTGAATAAAAGTATCCTGTAAAGTTTCATCCTTCTCGTTGAGCATATCCCGGAACATGCTGGTCAGTTCCTGAATATCTTCTTTCTGCCGCTGCACATAGCCATCATCAGCCGCATACCGGGAAAGCTGCTCCGACTCCTGAGGAGTCAAATCTACATTGGGACTTGTGGCCACTTTGTTTTTCACCGCCTGGTTACTGGCTGGAAAACTGGGAATCTTCTGATTGACCGTTCGATACAGGTTTTCTGCTTTTTTCTCTATAATGGTGGTATATTCCTGCTTCATCTCCAGTGTAAGAGTATTGGCAATATAGCCGCAGATACCGCTGCAGGGCTGCCCTCCCAGTACCTCCCAGGCAGTGGAAAGCTGCATTTTTCCTTCCCGTTCCCCATAAGTAGTGGACATTACCACAGGACACATATATAATTTGGCAATCTTTTCTTTATCCCCATACAGCCAGCAGGCGTCCAGAAACTGATGCATGTAACCGCCAATCCCATACCATTCCACAGTGCTGGCCAGAATGATGCCGTCCGCCTCTTTCAGCGTCTGGGGCAGCGTGGGAATACCGTTCTTGTTTTCATAAAGGTTATACTGAGTTACATGTACCCGCAACTCCTCCAATACTTCCCGCATCTTATTGATTACATACAGGGTAGGATCGTCAATCAGGCCCCTGCCTCCATAATAGATATTAATATTCACCTTTTCCTCCATAACCCGCATCTGTTTTAACGCCTAGAGATACGTAAATAGATCGACAATAGCACTCCCAGCACAAACCCTGCCAACAATCCTCCAATATGAGCCAGATTATCCACATTACCCCCGGTAAAACCGCTGTATAGGGACATGGCAATCATCAGAAGCACTCTTCCTGTAGTAATATTTTCCATCCGTCTGCGCGAAAAGAGTACCAATGCCAGCAAAAGCCCATCCAACCCAAATATCGCACCGCTGGCCCCCAGGGACACCGCCCAGTCATTCCTGGCAATTTTACCGGCCAGGGACAGCAGATTTCCTCCCACCCCCGATGCCAGGTAAATTCCCGCAAAGGAAAGGTGCCCTGTCTCTTTCTCAATCATGGACCCCATAAAAAGCAAGATGATCATATTGCTGAATAGATGACTGGTATCTGCATGCAGAAACATGGACCACAAAACCCTACCATATTCTTCGTTTGCAATAATGTCATATGCGCTCAGGCAGCCTCTCTCATACAGAATATCACCCGGCAGCCGACAGAGAAGATATATCAACACATTGGCGGCAACCAGCCCGGCGCTCACAAAAGGGAGTGTTCTCAGTTTTCTCAAATATTCGTCTATAGAAATGCCCTGTTTGTCCATATAGAAAACTGTACCACTCTTTGCCCCTATTCGTCAACGAAAACCTGAAAAAATGCCTATAAACCTGAATAAATGCCTATTGAAATGTATACTCTGCCATGCCGAACCGAAGTTCATCGTCTCTTTCCAGCCGTCGCTTTTCATAGGGCTGCATCCGCAGTCCATTTTTATACGTTCCGTTGGTAGAGTTCAAATCCTCCAGATAGAGGATGCCGTCCTCCTCTAATATCCTGGCATGGATGCGGCTGGCGGAGCGGTCCTCCAGCGCATAATCCACCTCTTCCTTTTTCTTTCCGATTACAAAGGGCAATCTGTCAATCTCCACTGCCAGTTCCCCGTTGTCTCTGTACAAGCCTCTCACCTGCTCCCGCCTATGATCCTCCAGATACATGGTTCTGCCATATTCTTCTCCGATCTCCGGATCTCTGTCTCTGCCATAAGAAGATTCCTCACTTACGGCCCCAAGGGTCTGCATGCCCACCTGCCGCTGCAAAATTTCTTGATAAGATATGGTATCCTGTTTTTTCCTTCGTCCTCCCAAGAAGGAAAGAAATCCCTTTTTCCTGTCTCCGTCCCCCATTTCCGGCGCTTCATCCGTACTTTGAAGGCCGCTGTGTTCCGGCAATGTTTCCAACTCTGTCACAGACTCCGACTCTGCCGTTCTTTCTGCCAGCGGCGGTTTCCGCCTTTGTTTCTCTTTTTTCTCCACCTCCTTAAAATCTTCAAAAATTTGCCTGTTTAAACAAGCGTCCCCCACAGTGGTATATTGTTCGTGCAGTCCATATACAAATTCCACCAATGCCTCATCCTCATAGTCAATATGCTCTACCCAGAATTCCAGCAGCTGCTTAAATCCTGTATCCTTCCGGCAATAAGGCACATACATAAAATAAAAATTCTTTTTCTCCAGATCCTGATATATTTGCTCGGGAGTCCAGACCACATTGCGCCCTTCCAGCAGAAAACGGCTCAATTCCTGTTGCATTCGCTCCATCCCCCATAAAAAATCCCGCATCCATTCTCTGCCGAGGGTTCTTCCGACAAACAACTGTGCTATGTTTTGAGTTGAGGAAATGTCATAATATAAATAGGCTTCCCCGTCAATATACCGCAGACTGCAAGGCAGCAAAAAGCGGATGCCTCCCCTGTTCAAAATGCAATATTGGTACCGACTCTCCTTTGGTTTTTCCTCCAACGTCATCCGCACATAATTACAGTTTAGATTTCTTATATATTCTGTTTTTATTATATTATTCTGCAATCCCTCTCTGTCCATATTCTCTCTCCACCGGGCCCAGGCTTTCTGTACCTTCTTTCTTTACGCTTTCAATACACTGCCAATAACCCGCAATTAACTCCCTTCCCTATTGTCTTTCTGAAAATCGTCCTTTTCCTCTGCCCTATTCCCGTACAGCAATCTTACCAGCGTCGGCCTGTCCCAGGCATTCAAACGAAATGACACTTCCAGCCGATGAAGCCCGGCCACGGCACTCAAGCCACCGTACCCCGGCATGACAAACTCTCCTGCAGTTTCCAGACAGATCTGCCGTCCCTGTACGGTAAAATGGGGAGATTGCAATTCCAGCCACAGATACTGCTCCCTGTCCCATGAGGCAGTCAGTTCCTGCAAATACGTCAACTGCTGCCGAGATGTGCCAGAGTGATTGCAAGCCTTTATCAGCATAGATGCCATATCCTGTTCCAGCAGGCACCTGTCATACTGGACAAAGAGCATGGTGATCAGAAAAAGATACACCCCCAATACCACCGGCAACACCAGGGCCGCCTCCACAGAAAAATAACCTCCCACTCTTCTTCCATGATCCATTGGGTTTTCTCCTCCGTTATAAGATCCAAATTTGCAGCAACACCACTGCTGTGCCTGTCCACAGAAAGGGGACAAAGGCAATGCGGGTATTTCTGTTTGCCTTACCCATTAACAATAAAACAGCACTTACCAAAAAAATCCCCGCCAAAGCGACCCCCAAAGCCAGAAGGCAATCCGCCAGGCCCATCCAGTTTCCCATAAGAATCAATTCCCAGCCGTCTCCCCGACCTAACTGCTCCCTGGTGACTTTGGCCAGTAGCAGCGCTACAATTCCAGGCAGCAATCCGGCCCCCAGAATTACCCATGGCTGTTGTCCCAGTAAACCCTTTCCAAGAACCCAGCAGCAGGAGGCCGCTACACCCAGGAACAGGGATTTCACAGGTATACTTTTTCTTTTGATATCAAGTAGGCCATGATAGCCCAACAGTACCGCCGCACACAGGGCTCCCACCCAATCCCACATAGCAATACCTCCTCTTTCCTTTTTATACCGCAAGTTCCTTCTACTCTGCGCTTCCTTTCACTCAGTTACCCGTTCCTTTCCATGTTGTTCCAGTATATTCAAGGGGGCTCGGAGCCTCTTTCTCCCCTGCCTTTTTTACACACTTTGGATTCTTTTTTGCGTTAGCTGTATAGCTTCATTTGCCGTTTTCTTTATGCACCATGTGATACCGCGCAGCGGCTGCAGGGCCGATAAGGCATATTTTCACGCCACTCCACGGCGCGCACCCGCCGTAGCAGGGCCGGACATCCTCTGATGTTGTGATACCGATTTCCCTCCCGAGTCAAGTACACTGTATCTCCTGTGGGCAAGTCCCGGCAGCGGCTGCAGGAACGGTATCTTTCACCACTGGCATTGCGAAGAGACCACACCGTCTCGGGCAGTGTTTCGGAGACATTTGGTTTTAAGTAGGAACAATCCCCTCTACTGTGCCACACCTCCCCGTCCGCCGTCACATATACATAGAAAATTTGCCCCTCCTCGCCTCCTACGTCATAGCCCGTCCAGGCCCTCCCATAATATCTGCTGGCCATACGGAAATAGGGAAAGGGAAAGCAGGTAATGGGAGGACATACCTGATAAGTAAGAAGGATGTCAATACATTGCTCCTCCTCCAGATACCGGGACGACAGATAATTTAGTCCCTGCCTCCCATGGGCCAGGGGAGCATTATCCAGATAGTCTCCGCCCAGTATCTGTTCAAGCCGGCCATTCACATACAGATAGGACACAGCTAAATCAGAAACATCCCTCGCCGTTTCCGCCGCTCCATACACGGCCAGTTCCCGCCCTGTCTGCCAAAGCGCATATTCCAGCCGGCCATGCAGACGCAGCATTTCCAGACAGCTGGCCAAATGGAGGATAAACAGGATCAGCAGCGGTAATGCCACAGCCGCCTCCACCGTCATACTCCCCCTGCACCCTTCCGGTTTCTTTTTGTGATGGGAGATAGCCGGACATGTCCCCTCTATACATGGCAAAGAAAGAAAACCGGATAACAGGGAGTTGCACATGGGAGAAGGCTTCATTAAATATTGTTTATCAGAAATGTAAGAAGTTACCATCCATAGAAGAGACATGTCCGTTCACCTCCCCTTACCTCTGCTCTCTCTTTACTTTCATACACATTCCTGCCTTCCTGTTCTCTTTCACGGATCGTTCTATATCTATAGTTCCCATTCTATATCTTCCGTTCTCTTCCATATTTTCCATTCGAGTCCATATCTATATTTTCCATTCGATTCCATATTTTCCGGTCTGTCCCCATGCCGCCGCTGTACGTGCCGTCTGATCTTAATACCTTTTTTCCCTCTTTATTGTAAAGGAAAATCCATAGCCAGAGTGAATCACAGCTTCCGCCTCCAGGCTGTCCATGCATCCGTCCATGCGGAAATGGCTGTTTCCGGGAGTCAGGCGGATATCCATCTCCATCAGATCCATAAACCGCATGGCCAGCACATCCGGCGACTGGACATACAGCAATATCCGCAGATAGTCCTCATAGCACAGGCCCTCCCCCTTCTCCTCCCGGCCGGCCGCCGGGGGACTCCAGATATTGGCCAGGGAATAATGCCACCCGGCATCTGTTTTCAGCAGTTCCACCCTTCCCCCGGCAAGCAGTGTTCTTACGTCGTACAAACTCTCCAGATAAGCCCATGCCAGGATCAGGGCAGTCTCAAACACAGGCTGCAGCTCCGGCAGGGCAACTGCTCCGGACAACACCGCCGCCACCATCTCTACCTCGCCTCTCTTGGCCGCATCCCCAAGCAGATAAATCACATTGGCCGCTTGGCGGATGCCGCATAGCAGATTGGCTGTCCTGCGGAGATTTTCCCTGTCCCCGGAGGATCCGCACAGCAAATACTCTACCTGGTATTGCAGCAGGCTGCCTTCCAGAGGACTCCCGTATCTGCCCGCAAAGTCCAGAAAGTATTCCAGCAAAAAGATATTTTCTGCCGGATCCAACTCTTCCTGCATGGGAAAATTGCCATGATTAACCTCTCCCTTGGCGATCCGCCCACTGATATACTGACCGGGGTTTATAACGGTTTCTGACAGGTTGCCCACATCCTCCACTACCCATTTTAAGATACCTTCTTTCCGCAGCGTCCGCACAGTCTCAGTGGGATCTGCAATCTCCACCTTGATCCACTCTTCTTCTCCAATTTGTCTTTCCGTACCGTCATACTGCCGCAATTCCTCGCTTACCCGGTCAAGCTGCTCTTCCACATCCTCCTCCAGAAGCCCATATCCCTCCACGACCTCCATCCAACCCAGCAGTTTATCCACCAACTCCAATCCCAGGCGGCTTCGCATACACTCCGCCGCACAACGCTGAAACACCCTTCCTTCATGGTCCGTGGCCAGGGATACTTTCAGCAGCTGAACGTCCTCTAATTCCAACCCCAGCAGGTCACGGTATAAAAACGAAAAGCTAAGACAATCTTCATAACGGAAATTACGGGAAAGATATTCTGACAGATGCCGTTCCGTATTGTAATAAGAGGGATAATCCGTTCCATAGGAAGTGTCCACCATAAGCAGGCCATAGCGCTCCAGCAGCACCCGGTGGTATTCTGCCAGCACACTGTCCAGGCCGATATCCATCACACATTCCGCCTCAAATGCGGCAGTATGTCTCCTGACCCCCTGGATCAATACCAGGCACAGGGATATCATCACCGTCAGGGTAAGCGCCATATACACCGTCAGATATCCCCCTAGTCCTCTGGCGTCTTTACCTTTTTTCCCATTTTTCATGGGCGCCCTCAGACTTTGTTGACCTGCCTGGTGATCTTGGAAAAGATGGACTCCACCAGTTCGGTAATCTGTGACTTAAATATGATGACTACTCCCACCAGTACCACAATAATCAGTATCACCTCCACCGTTCCCATACCGGCATTTTCTCCGGCCATAAAATTCTTCCAGCTGATCAGCTTTGCATCCGCCCAGTTCCTTACTTTCTCCCTTATCTTCATAACATTTTCCTCCAATTTTTCTTGTTTTGTACATTTCTATTTTGACTTACCTTTATTTTATTTACTTTTTTTTGCATACTTTTATTTTACATACTTTCTTTTTTGCATACTCTCATTATTGCATACTTCGATTTTGCATACTTCCATTTTTGCAAACTCTCATTTTGCATACTTCCATTTCTCCATACCTCTTTTCGTGCACACCGCCGGCCCGGCAAGCCTGCCCTATCCCTCTGCCCGGCCTTTCATATGCCAAAACTTTGGAACGCAGGGACCATAACCAGCACCATCACAATGGTCATCATCATGACCATGGGTGCCAGCAGTCTGGTACCCGCCTCCTCCCCCTTTTTCCTGCGGAGGTTCAGATCTTCCTGCAAAGCTCTGTCCCCTTCTTCCCTCATACGGGCCAGCAATGCCGCATTCCCTTTCTTCAGATTCTGTACCAGCATGGTACTGAGCCTGGCGCAATCCTGCAGGCCGGTGCGGGCTGCCCACATTTCATATACCCGGCTCTCGGAGATCCCCGCCTGCAGACGGTTACAGGCCAGCAGCATCTCCTCGTACAGAGGCTGCGGCTCTCCATGCCGCCTGTGGCAGTAGTCCAGTGCTATCTTCTGGAAAGCCCTGCGGATGGGCATACCCGCTCCCAGATACAGCAGAAATTTATTCACTATCACGGGATAGTTTTCCTTCATGTGTTCACGCCGCTTCAGCACCTGTCGGTGCAGATCCCGGTCCTGAAGGAGGAATACCCCAGCCGCAGTGAACACCGTCATAAGCATCAGCAACAAACTGTGGTTTTCCCTGACTTCATGCCAGGACAGCCTATCCTGTCCCAGTTTTTCCGGCAGAAGAATCCGATCCCGGTTTTGATCCGCCTGCTCTGCCTGACGATAGGCATCCAGCGCCTGCGCTGCCAACAGTTCCCTTCCCTCCAGGGGGCGGGATACCACCATAAGTTCCAATTTCTCCTGCCAACATTCCTCCTGATACCGGCTTTCCACCATAAGCGTCACAGGCACAGGCATCTGAGCGGCGTGAATCCTTCCGTCTCTCCCCAGAACCTCATAATCGCTGCTTTTCCAGGTGACGGCAAAGGGGTATCCCTCCAGTTCCTCCATCAGCGTCAGGGACAGGGATACCTGGTCCCAGGACGGATTGTCCCCCAGCGCCCTCCTCTTCCAGGCTTCCCAGAATCTTTCGTACAGTTCCTGGGCTTCCTGCCTGTCCAGCCGCCGCTCCGGCACTGTCACAATGATGTTTCCCACCTCCTCCCCCTCCAGCCAGGCCCGCAGTTCCACCTGTCGTTCCCCTTCCCCCGGTGAGGGCCGTAACAATTCCCCGCAGTCCGTCAGGCTTCCCTCCAGGTCCGTCCCGGCCCGGGCCGCAACTCCCAGCAAAGTTCCCACTCCCAGCACCAGCAACAGCAGACGAATTTTTTGCATATAATATTCTCCCTGCAGCAAGAGCCCCGATTCTCCCGGATGCAGGCTTTCCAGATCCTTCTGCACATGGTGGGCATTCAACAGGGGGCTTTTGTAAATGCAGCCCTTTTTATACAGGTATACAGAGATTCTTCTGAGCATATTTCCCTCCTCCCCCCGGGACAGGCATGCCAGCAGAGCAAAGCCCACCCCCACCCCTAATCCTATCAGATACATTTTCCTTCTCCTTCCTACTCGGCCATGGATTCCCGTTCTTTCTGCCGGGTCCCTCCAAATGCCTTGTCAAAAATCCATTCAGACAAAGCATAGGCTGCCAGATAGAATGCCATACAGACAGTCATCAACATTATGCCCGCCGGGTTTCCATACAGCATGTCAAAGTAGCCGGGATTGCCGGCCTCCACATACCAGACAATCAGGAAGGGCATGACGTTCATCACCCGCTGCTCCAGTTTCCGGGCAGACAGCAGGGTCTCCATCTCCTCTTCCACAGCCAGCCTCCGATTGACGGAACCACAGGCTGCATCAATGATTAACGGGATGCTTCCGCCGTTTCGCTTGGCGATGGCAAACACTTCCGCAAACTCCCGCATCTCTTCCAGGCCACCCCGCTGCCCCATCTCTGTCAGCAGCGTTTCCAGAGGCAGGTTGTTGCTCAGTCCCTGTCGCAGCAGTTGCAGTTCCCCCTCCATGGCGCAGCCCTCTCCAAACATACTTCGAATGTCGGCCATACTGTCTGCAAAAGCATTCTCCACGGCATATCCTGCCCTCATGGATGCCGCCACCGCCTGAAGGCATTCTTTAAACTGCAGCAGCAATAGGCGATCCCCCCGGCGGCGGCGATGGCGCGCAATGTTTTTCATATAAAGCCAACCCACCAGGGACATGGGAGGCAGAGCCCATATACTTCTGTAGAAAAAGAAGGCGAACAAACCCGTCACCAACAGGCCTTTTCCCAAGTCCCGCAGACCCTCCGGGGAACGGATAAGGCTAAATTTACAGCCGTTGCCCCGGCCTCCAAAGCTAAGTCTCAAGCCCCGCCGCCTTGAGTTTTTGGTCACAAAGCAGTTCCCCCTTTCTGATCAGCGCACCCAGCACACGCCCTTCCGGCAGTTGTCCCGTCTCCTCGAAACGATACAGCGGATTCAGACGTATGTCATCTGCCTCGCCTCCCATTACCTCCGAGATTTCCAATACCTTCCGGCATCTGTCCCGAAGCCGGCCCAGATGCACGATAATGTCTATGCCGGAGGCAATCTGCTTTCTGATGGCAGGCAGCGGAATGTCCATACCCATGAGAATCATGTTTTCCAGCCGAGCCAGCATGTCCCGGGCACTGTTGGCATGTCCGGTGGACATGGAACCGTCATGTCCCGTATTCAGGCACTGCATCATGTCCGCCGCCTCGGCACCCCTCACTTCTCCCACGATGATGCGGTCCGGTCTCATGCGGAGACTGGCGCGGATCAGGTCACGGACGGTAATCTCCCTGCATCCCTCCACATTGCTGTTGCGGGTCTCCAGGCGCACCAGGTTGCGCAGGCCCTGGAGCTGCAGTTCCGCGCTGTCCTCGATGGTGATAACCCTCTCCCAGTCCGGAATGCATCCGGAAAGTACATTGAGAAAGGTGGTTTTCCCGCTGCCGGTTCCGCCGCTTATGAAAATATTGTATCCGGCCCGTACCAGCAGTTGTAAAAATTCCGCAGCCTCCCGGGACAGGGATTCCCAGCGGATCAGTTCTTCCAGGGTGATGGGGTTGTCGGGGAAACGTCGGATGGTGACGATAGGGCCGTTCAAGGCGATGGGATTCATAACGATATTTACTCTGGCGCCGCCGGACAGTCGGGCGTCCACGATGGGGGATGCTTCATTAACGATTCTGTTACAGCCCGCTACAATCTGCTGGATCACATCCTGGAGTTTTTCTTCCGATTCAAAGCGGATGTCCAGTTCCTGCAAATGTCCTGCGCGCTCCACAAATATACTGCTGGGACCGTTGATCATGATCTCCGTGACCTCCGGGTCCTCTATCAGGCTCTGCAATATATCCAGCCGCCTCAGAGAGTAGAATAATTCCGTCCGCAGCCGATGGCTCTCGCTTACCGGCAGCAGCCGCAGCAGCTGTTCCTCCAGCAGCACTTCATCAATGATCTCCATGACCTCATTGTCCGGCTGTTCCCTGCTGTAATTAAGCTGTTCCAGAACCTTGCGGCGCAGTTCCTGTTTTATTTCTCCGTAATCTTTCATTGGGATTTCTGCCCCTCCTTTCTGTCCAATATCCGGCACACTGATGGGTTGTATGTACGATATGCGGCAACTTCCCCGGGATGAGATATGACCGGCAGGGCCGGATGCCGAAAGAAGCGCTTCCTGGCAACACTGGCGCCGGCGGTACAACTTCCATGCAGGCCGGAGCGAAACAGGATGTCAAACAGTGTACCGGCGTACAGACACACTAGACCCGATCCTCCTCTTCCTCAATTAATTCTCTGACATATTCCGCCAGATCTCCCCGGGTATACTGCTCGATCTGTTCCGGCAGACGGCGGAACAGAGGAAGGCGGCATTTCCTGGTCTTGTCTTTCACGTCGTCGTACTCATACAGGGACAATATCTGTTCATACTGGTCGATTTTACATCTAGCAACCGGATCCTCCTTCACCAGCATATAGACCCGGCAGCACCTTCTCAGGATTTCCAATAGCCCCTGCATGTTTTCTGACAGGTCCAGAATCACGTAATCGTATTCCCCACACTCTCCGATCTTCCACAGCAGCTGCTGCCATTCCTGGACCGTAATATAGATCAGGTTCTGCCCCATAAATGCCGGCGCAATGTAATCCAGCCGTCCCTTTTTCTGTACCAGCACCTTCATGCGCAATACGAACTTACTCTGATCCGCTTTCATGTAATATAGCAGCGTGGACAGATCCCTGCCCTTCTCCCCGGGCACCAATTCCGGCATGCCCGCATAATGTTCAAAGTTCAGATACAGTGTCCTGTGCTTTTCTGCCAGCAGTTGGCCATAGGTCAACGCAAAGGAAGTCTGCAGGCATCTCCGCACGGGAGAATACATTCCCACCACCCGAGTCCGGTGTCCGCTGCACAGCCGGGGATAAAATTCCTCGTCCCTCTCCATATAAATCTCCAGGAGTTCCTTCAGCACATTTTCTGCTGGTTGATACTTGTCCACATTTTTCAGGGAAGACCACCTGACCAGACCGCTCTCATTGAGCAGTACCGTGGCCTTTGCATCCACCGGCAGTTCCGGGGCATATACCGACTCTGCTACCAGAAGCAGATCAATCCCCTCCTGCTTTCCGCTGGCCGCCAACTGGGAAAGTCCGGTGTAGACTTCCACCTCCCAGGGAAACTCCTTATAACTCTGCAGATAGGCGGACAGCTGCCCCGCATAATCCGCTTCCGGATCGCAGAGTGCCAAAACCTTATGATCCAATAACACCTCTCCTTTCTCACTGTCCCCTTCCCGGGGCCTTGTACATCCTGCATGAAATCGTGGTAAAAATTGTGAGTCACAAATCAGCAATAACATGATGAACAGATGAAAGAGACTCGAACCGCCTCTTGTTGAAATGCATTATATCCGCTATTTTTACAAATGTCCATAGTAAAAACAAATAAAAATCATTTTTGTGAAAAATCTACAAGAGATGAAAAGCCTGAAGGCCATAAAGTGCCGCAAGGCCAGGAAATCCCAGCACCGAGCATGTCAAAACCGTGGCGGGATTTACGCCTACCAACGCCGGATATCCCCGGGATGCCACTGCAAGATTGATAAAATAGATTGCCACTGCCCCCAGCACTCCCCGCAGCAGAAGATTCAGCAGCCATTCCGCCCGGCGCCTCCAGGCATAGGCCAGCAGTACCAGCGCGCATACTCCCATAATCAGCAATATTTTCGTCTGGGCCATAGTTTCCTCCCGGATTCCTTTTATCCAAGCTGCTTTTTACCATCATATGAGCCAACTGGAAAAAAAGACCAAAATCCTGATTTAACTGGAATATTTTGCTAGTACCGAGGCTATACTTATACCAACCAAAATTTGACAGTAAAAAATGGAGGGCACTATGAAAACCTATTATAGTCAGGGCTATTACACCTCTGGAGACATGGATATACACTTTACCCTGCCCTCTCTGCGGGAGGATCTGGAAAAAACCCGCATTGCGCTGGAAATCGCATATGCGGGCTTTGACAATGCCGTCGAACCGGACATGGTAGACTGCTATATCTATGAAATTAACGCGCTGTTAAAACGATACAAGCATCTGGCCGCCCTCTCCGAAGAGGAGTATGAAGCCAAAAAAGAAGCCGCCCCTGTGGGACGGCTACGGGGATTATACGAGCATTCCCCGATTCATGCTCTGGTCAGTCATGTTCTCGGTTAGTGTATTTTTGCCATAAGTCAGGCCGGCATACACGGCCTGCGCATTCTGCATAACCGGCCCTGCGGTACTCTGGGGCGCAATCCGGCCATAGGCGTCCCGCAGCGGCGTAAGAATGTTTTCCACCTCCCGCAGCAGTTCCGGGTGCAGGCGTGCCTCCGCCTGGGACAGCCTGCGGAGGCAGTACAGGTACAACTTCCGCAGGGCGGCCGCAGGCTCATATTCCAGATGCAGGGACTGGAGCAGTTCGCTCACGCAGTTCCTGGCCCGACGCACATTCTCCCGGTATTCCGCAATCTCTTCCCGTTCCGCCGATTCTCCGGCATCAGTCAGATACTGCAGAGTCATATCATACAAAATCACGATCATCTCAGTGGGATTGGCCTGCGAGACGCGAAAAGTAAACTGCCTCTTCAACTCTGATGTCATGCTCCTGCCTCCTTTTATCTAAGCAACGCATACCCTGATTTATACCATTTACTGCAGCAGCTGCAACACCTGGGACGGTCTCTCGTTGGCCTGGGCCAGCATGGAAGTACCGGCCTGGGTTAATATCTGGTTGGTGGTATACTGGGTCATTTCCTCCGCCATATCCACATCCATAAGGCGGGAATAAGCAGCCGTCATGCTTTCCTCCGACACGTCCAGACTGTTCACCGTGGACTCCAGGCGGTTCTGATATGCGCCCAGCTTACCCCTGACCCGGGATACGAAGCCAATAGCCCCGTCCATACGGCCCAGAGCATCCTGTGCCCCTGCCTGGGTGCTCACGTCTATCCTTTCAATACCCATATTGCGCAGAGAAATAGGAGGAATTTCCACCGCCAGTATCTGCCCCTCATTGGCTCCCACCTGCAGACGCATAGGCCCCACATCGCTGACTTCCACCTTCAAATCTGTAACGGTACCATTGGGCGCGTCATTCAGATCCAGCTTCAGTTCAAACCCGTTGCTGCCCTTTATGGTCACAAACCCGTCCTCCGCAACAATCTCGTTCACGCCGTCGGGAACGGCCTGGACACCGGGAGGGAAATCGCCGCCCAGAGTAATCGCCGTCACCAGCTTGTTGCCTGTGACAGCGCCGTTCTTGACCTCGTCCGCAAAAGTGATGGAATCCACGGTATAGGTCCCCTTGGGGGTCTTTTCGCTGAAAGTATTGACTTTAATGTAATCATCATTGGTATAGCCTTTTACGTCAAAAGTGCCGTCCAAAAGGTTCTGACCGTTAAACTGGGTATTGGCGGATATACGTTCAATCTCCTCCTTAAGCTGGACCACTTCCTCCTGCACGATCTCCCGGTCACTATCTGTAACGGTACCGGTGGACGCCTTCACCGTCAATTCATTGATACGCTGCAGCATGGCGCTGACCTCGGTCATGGCACCGTCCGCAATCTCTATCACCGAAATTCCGTCTCCCGCATTGTCGTTGGCCGTCTCCAGTCCCTTAATCTGAGCGTTCATCCGCTTCGCCATGGCCAGCCCGGCCGGATTGTCCTTGGCATGATTGATCTTCAGGCCGGTGGAGAGCCTCTCCAGGGACGCAGTCAGGGCGTTGTCATTATTGGCAAGCGAATTGTTGGCAAGCATAGCTGAAACATTGTAATTGATTCTCATTTGAATCCTCCTGCTGTTATGAATTCTGCGGATTCCATTCCGTCTGCTTCTCCACATCCCGCACGGTCTGTAAAAAGGCTTTGGCTGTCGCATACAGACTCTGCTGCGAAACCCCCTCCTCCGTCCCTGCACCGTCCCAGGACATGGCCGTCCTCCCTGACGCGTTATATACATATTCTACCTGACCGGATCGCAATCCCTCCGGCAGGTGACTGTCAAATATATCGGCAGAGCGGCGCAGATTCATAACCGCCTCCCTTTGATTTCCCACAAAATAGCCGTTCACAACACCGTCCCTGACCTGGAACCGGCCCTTCAGGCTGCCCAGAGAACCGCTGGTCAGTTCGATGCGCACTACGCCTTTCTCCTGTTCTCCATGGCAGATCTGTAAATGGACAGCCGCCAGTTCCCCATCCAATTCCATGGGAAAATAATACTCTTCCTTCCGAGAAAGACTGCCCATCAGGCGCAGCTGTGCAGTCATCAACTGCAGAGAGCGCACATCCACCAGACTGTCCGTCTCTTCCAGAATCTGCCGCTGGGTCTCCTCCTCCGAATCCTCCACAGCCTCCTGATATACCTCCTTGAATTCTTCGGGATTCTGCAGACGATGCCACAGCTGCCCCGGCTTTTCCCGGTGTCTGTTGCCCCCGTTCCAGCGGCCCATGAGTTTCTGAATCTCTTCTTCCATGCCCTGGGCTGCCAGTACATTGGCCACCGTGGGTGCTTCCTCTGCCCGTTCCAATTCTTTATAAATCTCCGGGGAGGCTGCCGCCGATCGGGCATATTCCTGCCGAAGATCCCCGCCGTCCTGCACCGTTGTCTCCCCGGAAGCGGGATCCTCCGCCTGCTCCACTGCCTCCTCCAGTACCCGGTTCCACTCTCTGGCATATCCCAGGTTGATCTGTTCGTCGATCCGAACACCTCCGTCCCGCAGACGGCTCAGGCTGCCCACCGCATCGTCCACCAAAGTGTCCATATGCCCCGCACGGCGGCTTCTCACCGCAGACAGCAGCGTGGAAAAATTCATCTCCGCCCCGGTATTCACCAGGCTGCCGATGGCGGCACTGTCCCCCTTTTCGATCTGGCGCAGAAGTCGGTAACAGCCGATAAATGCACTCTTCTCCTCCGGGGTGATGTCTCCCTTTTTTTCCAGTTTATACAGGAAACGGCTGTAGCGCTCTGTCTCCTGGCGGGTATCCTGCCCCCGCTCCTGTTCCTCAAAATATTCCTGCAGTTGGGGAAGGCTCTGCTCCAACGGGTTTACCCCGTCCCGGATCATCCGCAGCACCGCCCCGGGAGTCATACGCCTGACCACTTCCTCCACCGTGGCGCAGGCCGCCTTGATCTCCTCCACATGCCTCGGTGTGATCTCCATTCGATTGTAACCCAGCACCCGCACGGCCCGACGGTTCTCTTCCGTAGTTTCATAGCCAAGATCCCGCAGAATATCGTCCACATTGGCAAACGCTTTGCGGATGCTGTCTCCCAAATCCGCCCGGGGTGCCGTCCACAAAGCCTCATAACGCTGTCCGGCCTTCTCATATTCTGCCTGCCGCGCCTTGCCCTCCCGGTGGAAGCGGGCCAGGCTCCGATCCTCCGAAGACTCCTCCGGGGCTTCCTCCAGCAGTCTTTCCCGCCAACGGCCCACGGTGTCCAGGGGCAGATCAGGCAATTCCTCCGCCACCTGCCAGGCATCCTCAAGCTGCCGATAACGATCCATTGCCTCCTGGTCCGTAATCCCCTGATCCGGGAAAAATTCTCTGGCCAGTTCCTGCTGCGCCTGCCTCAGGGCTTCGATGGTCTCCTCTATGGGTCTGGTGTCTATGGAAAATCCGCTCTCCAGCAACTTTACATTGGTCTCCACCGTCATGCGCAGACGAATCTCCTCCAACAGCCTGTGATCGCTGATCCGCCGCTCAGCATCACTGCTCTGATAGTAGACCATCAGGTCATACGCCTTTTGCCGCACGGATCTGGGATCCGCCAGATTGCCTTCCATGGCCTCATGCCCGTCCGCAATGGCGGCGGCGGCAGCCTGTACTGCGTTTTCCTTCTCCAGAGGGAAAGATACCCCCTGGATCTCCATGGTTCTCCGCAGACTGTCCCGGTCTACCTGAAGTCCCCGTCTGACCAGCCACTGCGCGGCCTCCAGTTCCTGCCGGGTCCCGGCGCATCCCAGGGAAGTCAGCAGCCTCTGAATTTCTTCCGATTCCTCCTCCCCCGTCTGTTCTCCGGATATGGAAGCCGTTTCCCCCTCCTGGGGCTGCCCGGAGATGTTACGGGTCATATATCCTTTGATTTCCTCATCAAAATATTCGGCCTGCTGTTCCTGTTCCAGAGCGGAACCGCTGGCCCCCGCCAGATAGAATTCCCTGATGGTGGCCTCCATGCCGCTGCGGACCATGTAATAGTAATCTGCCTCCCCCGGTATCCCCAGGCTTTCGGCCAGATCCAGGGCCTGCAGTACCTTCTCCACATTCTCCGCGGATAAGGGAATATCCACGGCCTCAAAGCTCTCCTGCAATGCCTGGGCCAGGCCCATATCGCCCACTGCCGCCGCCAGGGTATCCATATCCAGCGTGTCCGTATATCCCGCCACCCGGCGTCCTGCCTTTACCAGTTCCGCCTTGATTTTATCCAATATGGTCACGGCATCCCGGGGGTCCATCTGGCTGGGATCATATCCTTCCTCCGCCATTTTGGCAAAATCCTCGTCGGACATGGTATGTGCCATCACTGTCATCTGATTTTGGGTCTGCTGTACATCCGCCACACCTGCCTGGGCCTGGAGTTCCGCCAGAGTCTTACCCTGGCCCGCTGACTCCTTCCGATTCCAGCGACTGCCCAAAGCATTGCCGGGATGAATGCTGTCCCTGCCGTCCACATAGGCTCCATAGCCTCTGGCTCTGACCGCCTGCCCCCGGGCACGGTCCTGCTGCCGCGGGGCAAGCCCCGTCTCCCGGGGGCCGTTTGATTTAGCGTTATGGTCAAAATTTATTTTCATATGCATCCCTCGTATCCTGCCTGCGATATTGCCCCGAAAAGAAAAATAGGCGGGCGCACAGGCGCTCACCTATTATTTCGGTTAAAAAATATTTTTCTTAACGGCAATGTCAGAACTGGTACACCACTGCGGTATAGGGCGGCAGATCCAGGGTGACGGAATAGTCATGGTAATGGAAGGGCTCGGCTACTGCCGTAAGTTCCTCCGGAACCGCATTGCCGTTACCGCCATAGCAAGCATCGTCACTGTTTAACACCAGCTTATACTTTTTCTTCTTAGGCACCGCCACCACATACTCCTCCCAGCACATGGGAGTCATATTCATCACAAACAGCAGATTCCCCCGCCCGCTCTCGGATTTCCTCACAAAGGAATACGTGCTCTTATCCGCGTCGTCCGCGTTCATCCACTCAAATCCCTTCCAGGAATTATCATTCTCATACATACAGGGGAACTTCCGATACAGAGCCAGCAGATCCCGTACATAGTTGTGCATGCCCAGGTTGTTTTTCTCCCCCAGCAGATACCAGTCCAGTTCCCTTTCCTCGCTCCACTCCCGCTCCTGTCCGAAATCCTGACCCATGAACAGCAGTTTTTTGCCGCAGTGTCCGAACATAAAGGTATAGCCCACCCGCAGATTAGCGTATTTGTCCGCCGGATAGCCGGGCATCTTGTTCACCATGGAACATTTCAGATGTACCACCTCATCATGGGACAATGGCAATATGTAATTTTCACTCTCGTTATAACTCATGGCAAAAGACATGGCGTAGTGATTTCCCTTGCGATACAGCGGATCCAGTTTCATATACTCGCAGAAGTCATGCATCCATCCCATATTCCACTTGAAGGTGAAGCCCAGGCCCTCCCCGCCGATCTCCCCGGTTACGTTAGGCCATGCCGTGGACTCCTCCGCAATGGTCAAAAAGCCCGGATAAGTTCCCCGGATCACGGAGTTCATATGCCGGAAAAACTCTATGGCCTCCAAATTCTTGTTGCCGCCGTATTTGTTGGGCAGCCACTGTCCGTCTTTCTTGCCGTAGTCCAGATACAGCATGGAGGCCACCGCATCCACACGGATTCCGTCCACATGAAATTCTTTCAGCCAAAACAGGGCGTTGGCGATAAGAAAATTTTTCACTTCATTTTTGCCATAATTGAAAATCTTTGTGCCCCAGTCGGGATGCTCTCCCAGACGGGGATCGGGATGCTCGAAGATACATTGGCCGTCAAAGCAGCCAAGCCCGTGGGCGTCCATGGCAAAATGAGCCGGCACCCAGTCCAGAATCACGCCGATCTTGTTTCTGTGCAGCAGATTGACCAGGTACATTAAGTCCTTGGGCGTGCCGTAACGGGAAGTGGGCGCAAAATACCCCGTCACCTGATAGCCCCAGGAACCGTCGAAAGGATGCTCCGCAATCCCCATTAATTCCACATGGGTGTAACGCATCTCTTTTAAGTACTCCACAATACGGTCCGCAAACTCCCGGTAATTGTAAAATCCTTCCTTGGTGCCGTCAGGATGCTTCATAAAGGAGCCGATATGGCATTCATAAACCGCCATGGGCTGCTTCTGCACATCCTTCTGGTCCCGCTCCGCCATCCACTTCTCATCCTCCCAGGCAAAGCCGGAAAGATCCGTCACCCTGGAAGCCGTGCCCGGACGGTACTCCGCATAGTTGGCAAAGGGATCTGCTTTGTACAGTTTTTGTCCGTCCTGAGCAGTGATCAGAAATTTATACATACTGCCTTCCTGGACGCCGGGCACGAACAGCTTGTGGATTCCGCCGGGTCCCAGCTTTTCCATGGGATGGCTCTCCTCATTCCAGCCATTGAACTCTCCGATTACATGGACGCTGGCCGCATTGGGCGCCCACACGCCAAAGAATACTCCGTCCTCCCCTTCCTCCCTGGACGGGTGAGCCCCCAGTTTTTTGTAAATGTCATAGTGCGTACCCTGAGCAAACAGATACTGATCTGCCTCAGAGATAAACACCGCTTCCTTTTCGGGCATCTCCGCTTTCACCTTTGCCATACCCATACCTCCCCATTTTTCTATATATTTTCCATTCTAATATATAAAATCATTTTCTCTCAAGATAATCATATCTTCTTCATCATATCTTTTGGCCAGTAAAATATCCACAAAATGGCCCATGGACTTGCGGTTGGCATGTCGGATGGCCTCATCCATAATCCCCTTCACATCCCTGATGGTAACCACATGGTCGCTGGTCTGCATCTCGGCGATCCTGGTATGCAGAGCCAATACGCCCAGTTCGTCTATGGAGTATTCCATTTCCCTGGCGTACTTCTTGCCGAATGCCACCAGAGAGTCATTGCTGAGGGCTTCCATATCCATACGGGCGTTAAAGCATTCCGCCAGTTTGGCATATTCGCCCAGGAATTTATTCATGGCTTTGCGGGTATCTTCCATAATGACGATCAGTCCGTACTTCTCCTGCTGCAATGCCTTATACAGGGCATCCGCCGTTTTCTGATCCATCAAAGAAGCCTTCTGGATGATCAGGGCTCCATTGGCCAGACCGTCCAGCGTTTGGGCAACGTTCCGCTGATTAAAGGAATTGCCGGAGATCTTGGCAGTCTTACCGGAAAAATTACTGTCTGTCATCTGCACTTCCCGGATCATATTCTTGGCCAGAGTCATGGTATCCATCCCCTCGTCACCGGTGATTACCACATTGCCGGTATAGGACGCCATACTGATGGAGTCAATGGCGGCGATCAGCTTCTCCTTGGAGGATCTGCTCTGGATAAAACTGCCATAGAGTTCCTTTTCTTCCCTGGTCAGTGCACGCACTCGGGGCTTTTCCCTGCCGGATGGAACTTCCTGCGGCGCACTCGCTTCCCCCTGTGCAGATTCTTCTCGTATGGGTTCTTTCCGTATATTTTTTTCCCTGCGCCTTTTTCCGGCAGGTTTCTCCTTCCGGGACTCCTCTTTCGAAGGGCGGGTCTGGTCGGTTTTTTCCGCGCCGGAATCCTCTTCGTGGGATTCCTCTGGCTGCCCCTCTTCCCCAGGTTCCTCTTCGTAGAGTACTTCTTCTACCAGTTCTTCTTCTAATTCCTCTTCGTAGGGCGCTTCCTCCGACAGCCCTTCTTCAAGTTCTCCTTCGTAGGGCGCTTCCTCCGACTGCCCCTCTTCAGGTTCCTCTTCGTAGAGCGCCTCCTCCGTCAGTCCTTCTTCAAGTTCCTCTTCGTAAGGTGCTTCCTCCGTCAGCCCTTCTTCTTCAAGTTCCTCTTCGTAGGGTGCTTCCTCCGACGATCCTTCTTCTACGAACTCCTCTTCGTAGGGTGCTTCCTCCGTCAGCCCTTCTTCTTCAAGTTCCTCTTCGTAGGGTGCTTCCTCCGACGATCCTTCTTCTACGAGCTCCTCTTCGTAGGGCGCTTCCTCCGTCAGCCCTTCTTCTTCATGTTCTCCTTCGTAGAGCGCTTCCTCCGTCAGTCCTTCCGTCTCCGGCTCGTCTTCAAAGAACTCTTCCTCAGATGATCTCTCCGTCTCAGATTCCTCCCCGTAGAACGCTTCTTCCGATTCCTCCACCACATCTTCGGCGGCAGCCTCCCCCGTATCCGCTGCCTTCCCGGCCGCAGCCAGAATCTCCTCCGGTTCCGCTCCCTGTTCCAACTGCTCCAGCAGCCCGTCCCGAATGGATTCCTCAAAAGCCGTAAACATCGGCCCCGTCTGCCGCAATACCTTCTGGTGAATCGCCTCCCTGCGCTTTTCCTCATTATTGCGCTTCATGCGCTCCCACTCCGCCAGGATATCCTCTATACGCATCTGGCCTGTGATCTGCTTTTCAACCTTCTCCGACTCAGGAACCACCAGGCTGATCTGCCCGTCGGATTCCATGGACAACACTCCCGCCATCTCCTTGGGCGGTTCTACGCCCAGATTCTGCATCCGAAGCTGCTCCATAACAATGGCGGCCGTCTGATCCTCCGCATCCTCCAAAGTCTTCTCAGCCGCATTCTCCTCCGCAGGCTTCTCCTCAGAATGCGATGTCTTAGCAGGGATCGGTTCCCCAGTCCGGGACGTCCTTTCTTTCTCCTGCTGCCCCATGTCTTCTCCCGGCAGATTCCCGTCAGTGGACTCTTCCTCCCCGGAGGATTCTTCCGCAGGATATTCCTCTCTGTCGTCTTGCGTATAGACTTCCTCTCCCGTCAGCTCCTCCCGGGGCAATGTGTCGGCTTCCTCCCGGTTCAAATCCCCAATCTCACCGGTGGTGCCAAAGAAGACTTCCGTCTCCATCTGTTCCTCCGGCACTCCTTCCGAATACGGTTCCTCCGGGAGTTGCTCCTCCTGCGGTTCCTCGTCCTCCAACACTTCCCGCAGCCCTTCGGCCAGTTCCTTCTGGAGGTTGATGGTGTTATACTGTCCCACATCCATGGTCTTGACCTGGATCTCGATCTCCTCTGAAGGGATACGGATTGTAGGGGCATGAAGCACATCCACCGGCTGCACCGCCGACTGGGCTTCCTCCGCCATACCCTGCTCCTCCGCCTCATAAGCCGTCTCCGGGTAATAGTCTTCCTGCCCCTGAGACTCTTCATAAACCGGTTCCGGCTCCCCGTAATAGGGCTCCCCCTCCTCATAGACAGGTTCCGGCTGGAAGCGGCTGTCATATCTTCCCTGCTGCTCATCGGTAAGGGGCTGGTGAAGCATCTTGAGTTCCATGGCCTTCACCACATACTTGCCTTCCCCAAACCACAGGATCAGTTCGTCACACTCCTCTATGCACTTGGTGGCCAGTCCCACCCTGTGATATAGATAGGCCAGTTCATAAGCCCATTTTTCCCGATAGTCCTTGGTCTTCAATTCCTCCAGCACCGCAATGCGCTCCTCCAGGCTCACATCCTGCGCCTGATACAGCTTATACTGCAGGATATAGCGCCCTGTATCCCTGGGCGCGATCTGGACAAACTCCTTGTAGTACTCTATGGCCATCACATAGTCTTCTATTTTGATAGAGAGTTCGCACAGGGAGTATACAATGGTGCGCCCTCCGGGATGACGGTCATAAGCCAGCAGCAGAATATCCCGGCTGTCCTCATATCTGCGGTTGATCTTATACAGATCGCTGATGGTACACAGCATCATCACGCTCTTAACCCGGCGCCAGTCAATGGTATCCGCAATCTCCGCCGCCTGCTGGTATTCTCCCTGAGCAATCAACGTTTTTATCTCATCTGCCTTTATCCGATACTCATTTTTATCCAAAGTTTCCTCTTTCCCGCATAACCGTAATCCGGCCTCCGGCCCGGTCATGTCCATGCTATCTTACAATTGTATACATATATAAAATCCAGTCAACAATACACGCCAAACGTCCGATCACGGTCTATACCTCTTGACCGCATCGGACTAAACAGTTGTATTAAGTGTATCATAGTGGGAGAAGTATGTCAAAAATAATCGTGGGAAAAAGGAGAAAAAATACTAGATATTGTGCCGGGCCCCGGAAGGGCCCGACTATATATCGGCTATGGAAAAATGCCGCGTTTACTATGCTGTCTCATCCAGATACATCTGTACACGGCTCTGTATGATTTCGCAGGTATCTTCCAACGATTTATCCCCTGCGAAATAGCACTGAGCCTCTTCCAGAATGATATTCCGTATAGTCTGGTTTTCCAATGGATCCGCCCTCACATATTCCAGCAGAGAGACCTGTTTGTCCCGCTGTTCCAGGGTCATGGCCGGATACCAGTCACACCAGTCATCCAGTCCCAGGGACTTGTATGCCGTATAACGTCCTTCCTCCTCCACATCCGCAACATATAAATCAGACGCGGTTTCCATACTTTTTTCCAGAGCTTCCAGATCGGTGTAAAAGAAGTCCTCCCCCATCTGTTGATGGGTCAGATAGTATTCCCAGAAGGCATATGCCCCTTCCTTATCTGCGCTTCTGCTGAGAACAGCCAAACAGGAACCTTGGAAAAAGTAGCAGGGAGTGCCGTCCCCGGTGGGATATCCTTTGTATACCATCTCTTCCCCATACTCATCCTCCGTGCGCCCACAATGAAGGAATCCCTGCACGTCCAGCCGGTCCAGAACAGGGATCTCCCCCTCCAGCAGTTCCCCCCAGTCCTCCCAGTGCTCCCGTTCATCCAACTTCAGATTATGGATTCTCCGAAGCAGTTCACAGAAATCTTCTCCCCGGAAATTGCCCCGGCGGCTCTCCGGGTCCATATAAAGATCCATTCCACCCATCAGGCAATAATTCAAAACATTGCTTGGGGACAGTCCTTCTTTCGCTTGAACATCGGGATGCTCTTCCAGCCAGTCCAGAAACTCATCCACCGTCCATCCGGGCTCATTTCCGAGTTCGGAGGCCCTTCCGCCCAATGTCAATATGCTGAAGCTCACCGGTATACTATAGAGCGCATCTCCCACCATATAACACTGAAGCACAGAATCGAGATACCTGTCCCGGCTCAACTGTTCCGACCTCTCAAGATAGGGAGTCAGATCCTCCAGATAACCTTTGGCCATATAGCGCTCTATGTCCTGATAGTCCAGCAGAGCAATCAGATCCGCACTCTCTTTCGCCAGCAGCCGGGTGTTCATGGCCGCATAAATATCCGCCGCCCCCTCCATGGCAATCCCCTCCGGCACTACCTGGTACTCTTTGTGGGAAAAGTGAAAGGCCGCCGCCAATTCACGCCAACTTTCCTCATGTATCTGCAGCACCACCTGCAGCATTACAAGAGTAAGGGTCTTGGCACTATCCTCCTCCGTCAGTTCTCTCTCCCGGGACCCGCGCAGCCGGGCCATCGTTACCGGGGCATTATTGTTTAACATTTCCCAACTCACCAGCAGCGCTTCACCCCCGGGCAGCACCTCTATGTCCTGTATTTCATTTCTATTGAGTCTGTTTGCGGCAGTGTCCAGAACTTCTACCGTCTCCCCTCGGTTCGGCGAATATGCGTTCAGATATCCATTCCTCCACATAAGCAGCCAGTTGTCCCCGCCGGCCCACATGGATCCGTCAAAGGGGATTTCCACTTCCCCGGAAAGTTTTCGGTTTTGGTATTGCACCCTGGCAAGAATATTCTGCCTGCCCTGGCTATCCTGATAAGTGGCATAAACCTGGCCTTCCCCGTCCGCACAGAGATCCAGATACTCTCTCCCCGGGCAGACAATCTCCCCCTGGCCGCAGCCTTCACTGTCAAAAATCCAGATCCGCTGTGCCCCCAGGGCACAGAAATATCCTTCTCCGCCCCGGACCAGACGCGTAATTGCCTGGCTGTGACCCTCGGCAGAAAAAGTATCATTCCAATACTGCCTCCACAATTCTTCTCCGCTGGCGTCATAGGACGCCAGAAAGCGCTGCCCCTCCCCGCTTATGCCCGCTATGGTCAGTACAGGCTCCTGCTTTTCATCCACGGCCATGGCTTCAATAGAACCCTGTTCCAGTTGCAGAACCAACTCCGGCGGGTCCTGCGGCTCCTGCAGCGAAACTTTATAAACACTCCTGCAAAAGCCGCCTGTCCTGTCCAGAAAATACAAATTGTTTTCCGCAAGCAAAAAAGAGGCAGTCTGGGGCACATATCCAGGAGTGATACCCGCATCCCAGGTCTCGGCCACATACATAAGCGCCTCCTCTGACGCCGGATCCCCCTGCCCTGATCCTGTGCTGTCTCTCTGCTGCCCACAACCGGGCAGCAGGAGAATGATACACAGTATTAAAATACATCTCTTTATGCCCATAAGCCTACCCCTCTCCTGCTTTGCTCTTTATACATTTATATCCGTTTTTTTGTGTACGACATAATTTATATTATTTACCCGTTCAGCCCCGCATGAACACCTTTCCAAGTTTCTTTCATACACATAGTAATAAAAACAAAGCTTCCCGTCATGATGATGAGAAGTTGCCTGCGAACTCTCTGAATTCAGTGTTCTGACCTTGGAATAGCTGTGATTTCCTCCACACACCGGCGTATCCGCATATACAGTCAATGCACTCCCGATTAATGTCACTGACATAAAAACGAAACAAATTACCTTCTTTTTCAGTTTTTTACACATAATTCTTCCCTCCTGCTTTCGAAATTACTTTGTTGACAATCCGAAAGGCATTCTCAAACAAAAAGTTCCTATACCTTATGATTGCCAGTCATTGTTTGTATCCTTCTTGATTGGATTATGTCAAAATCATTTATATTACCTCCTCTTATATCTATATATAAACGATTTTGTTATAAACCGCAACTAAAACTTGCCCGGAGCCTTTGCATATTTACTATGCCTTAAACTAAGTGGAAATCAGGCAGCAATTATGCTATAATCTCTAAAAAGAAAGTCACACAAATCGTCAGGATAATATATTACCAGCGGGAGGAAATGAAATGGAATATGCAAATTTAGAGCAGCGGATATTAAACGCATATTTAACAATGTTTCCGGAATTTGTACCGGCGCAAAGTGCAGAGGTCAGTATATCAGAACAAAAAGATTTCTATGATTTAATGAAGAGACTGTACCAATTATTATTTCATGATCCATCCTTGGTCGTTCCAACACTGCATGAAGACGATGCGTTTCCAAGCCGTTATAAAAAAGGATATGGAAAACCTGAATTGGAAACTAATGTACTGAAAATCAAGAATGCTGTCGAAAAGTTATTGCAGACCATGTTCCGAATAGGGCAGGGTTCCGATCCAAAACCAAATAAACGGCAGTTGAAAATATTGTCTGCATTAACACTAAATGGCATGGCCCCATTTCTTTTTCAACCGTAGAGGGCAAAATCCCAGAATGCTTTTGCCCTCTATTGCTATGGATCAGGTGTTGCGCAGTTGCTGCGGAGCAATAGACAGCGCTCTATCTCTTCAAGAGATTACTGAGTCGAGCGAACTGCTCCAACGTCAGCGCCTCCCCCCGGACGGAGGCGGGCAGTCCCATCTCTTCCAGGGCCGCGACCACCTGCTCCCTGGGAAGGCCCATGCCCCCCAGCAGGCCGTTGGCCAGGGTTTTACGCCGCTGGTTGAAAGAGGCCCGGATCAGCGCGAACAGATACTTCTCATCCGCCGCTTTCACCGGCGGTTCCTGATATCTGGTAAGCCGGATCACGGTGCTGTCCACATTGGGCCGGGGCATGAAACAGTTGGCGGGCACATGGGCCACCACTTCGGGCATGGCATAGTACTGCACCGCCAGGGACAAGGCTCCGTACTCCTTGGTGCCGGGCCCCACCTGCATCCGCTCCGCCACTTCTTTCTGCACCATCACCGTGATGCTTTGCAGGGGCACATGGTTCTCCAACAGGCCCATGATGATAGGAGTGGTTATATAATACGGAAGATTTGCCACCACTTTGATTGGCCTGCCCTGGTTGCGCTCCTCCACAATCCGCCCCACATCCACCTTCATGATATCCTGGTTCAGCACAGTCACATTGTCATAGGCGGACAGAGTGTCCTGCAGAATGGGGATCAGCGCCCTGTCGATTTCCACTGCCACCACCTCCCTGGCGCTTTCCGCCAGATATTGGGTCATGGTGCCTATACCCGGCCCGATCTCCAATACACAGTCCTGGGGGGTAATCCGGGCCGCGTCCACGATCTTTTCCAGCACCCGAGGATCAATCAGAAAGTTCTGCCCAAACTTTTTCTGAAATACAAAATTATATTTTTGCAGTACCGCAATGGTATTCTTGGGAATGCCCAAATCAGCCATATGTACATCCTCTCCTACTTTACTCAAAAACCTTTGTCTAAATACCCCATCACTTCCAACAGATCCCCGCAGATCAGGGCACTCTTATCCCGCATCTCCTGATCCGGCAGAATCAGGTCCGGCACCATCACGGGTATCATGCCGGCTTCCCAGGCCGCCCGGATTCCGTTGGGGGAATCCTCCACGGCCATGGTCTGCGCCGGCTCCGCTCCCAGACTCCCGCAGGCCAGAAGATAGATATCGGGACAGGGCTTGGAATGTTCCACCATATCTCCCGTGGTCAGCGTGCGGAAAAAACCCCGGATCCCCGCTCTCTCAAGAAGATCCTCCACGGAAGGCCGGGCGGTGGAAGAGGCCAGTCCCACCGGGTATCCGGCCCGGCGCAGATACTCCAATATCTCCCTGACGCCTGTTTTAACCGGGGCGCCGTTTCTCTCTATTTGGCTGTGGAACCAGGCGGATGCCTGCTTACGGAAATCCTCGTAATCGTAGGCATCCCCGTAAAACCCGGCGAACAGCCTTCGGGTATCCGTGAGATTCCTGCCGATACAGGTGGGGAAAAAAGCCTCCATATCAGGAATTCCCCATTCTTCCGCCACCACCATCCAACTGTCCATGCACAGCTTTTCCGTGTCAAACAAGACGCCGTCCATGTCGAATATAACCGCCTTTATTGCCATACCCTTCCCCCTTACCATAGCCATGCCCTCCATCCCCGGATCCGGGCCTTTACCTGTAGGAAAAATCCTCCAGAAAATGTATGCAGTTATACACCACCAGCACACTCACCCTGCTGTGGGTCACATACTGCTCCATCAGAGAAAACAAACTGCCGTTGTAGTAGCGCAGATCCAGCACATATATTTTTTCATAATGAGGGGCCAGTATGGGAATCAGAGAGTTGGCATAGGAGTCCTTGATGATAAACAACTCCTTGCCGTTGGCCGCATATGCCGTCTCAATCTCTATAAAAGCATGGTTGTCATCCAGAAAGTACCCATACTGGTTTTTCCCTTCCAGATAGGAGGGCACATAGTAGCTGTCGTCCTCTTTGGCAAAATCGTAGGTGATTTTCACTTTCCGGTTGTTGGTTCTGGGAAATATCTGGATCGTGTCAGCCTCCATGGGCAGATTGATCCGGGAATGCAGCGTGCCCAGAAAAGTATCGGACACCGTCTGCAGATCTTTGGGATCATAGCTGCGGGGGGGATACCCCACCTTCCGGGCCCACTCAAGATAGGCATAATAGGCCCCCAGTGTGGTCCAGTGATGATCCGTCCTGTAATAAACAGGCTCTTCCCTGTGCTCCTCCAGGATGGGGAACAGATCAATGACACGCTCCTCCCCCACCGCTTCTTTCACCTGTGACAGCAGCTGCCTTTGGTCATAACTCACCGCATAGGGAGGCAGCTTGTAGGATTGGATATTGTCTGCAGTTGGCGCCAGCATCACCAGGGTCTGGGGATATCGTTCCGTCAGTTCCCGCAGCAGCCCCACCCGCTTATCCGCCATGGCCTGGTCATAATTCTGGGGCAGATGCTGTTCAATCAGGGAGCCGTCCTCCGCCAGATACACGCCCTTGATGGCCTTCCTTTCCAGCAGAATATCCATGCGGGTCTTGAGCATTACCCAGGTATCCCTGTGGACAAACTGATCTGTGGCATACGCCTCATATTCTTTCTCATAGCTGCCGCTCAGTATACCTTCCAGGCTCAGCTTCGGCTTCTGGGCCAGTACCCGGTTCTCCGTCTCCGAAAACAGCCGGTCCGCCTTCAACAGGTCCGCAGCGGTAAACACCAGCAGTACCAGGGCCAGCAGAGCCACGGTCATGCCTGCATGCAGTTTTTCATTCTCCAAGTTCATATTTACCTCTCTCCCGCAAACCGGATTTTGTGAACCCGGCGGACCGAATATCGCCTTATAACAGGTTTCATAGCCGGTTCCGGATTGCGCTTCCGGGACTCATGCCCAGGGAGTCAAAAACGAAAATACAGAAAAGGATTGTAGGAGGCTTCCACAATATAGGCGATGGAGGCCAGAAGCAATAACGAAAGAACCAGCTTCTCCGCCACTCTGCGCACCGCCACCACTCCGCTTCCCGTGGAGCGGAAAAATGCCTCCGACAGCCGGTGGGCCAACGGAGTGGCCGCCAGTGCCGCAAAGAGCAGCAGTACCCGGTATTCCAGCAAGGTAAACAATGTGGCGGAGTCATACAGCCCGGCTGCGCCCTGCCCGAACATCACATACAGATAATTCATGGCCCCGTTGCCGCTCTCAATGGCAAAGAACACCCAACTCACCAATACCACCAGCCAGGTATACAGTCTGCCCACCATGGAGGGCAGAACTTTCAGCACCCGCCCCAGCACCAGCTTTTCCAGAATCAGCCACAGGGCAAACCACAGCCCCCACAGCAGGAAGTTCCATCCGGCCCCATGCCAGATCCCGGTGAGCATCCATACAATCAGGATATTCAAAAGCTGCCGGGGCATCCCCCTGCGGTTGCCTCCCAGGGGAATGTATACATACTCCCGAAACCAACTGCTCAGGGAGATATGCCATCTCCGCCAGAAATCCGTGACAGACTTTGCCATGTAGGGATAATTAAAGTTCTCCGGGAAATGGAATCCCAGGATGGCGCCCATACCGATGGCCATGTCAGAATATCCCGAAAAATCAAAATAGATCTGAAAAGCGTAGGCCAGCGCCCCCATCCACGCCCCCAGCACCGTGGTGCCGCCCATATTCCCTCCGGAGATTTCCGTCCACAGAAGCCCCAGATTATTGGCCAGCAGGACTTTTTTGGCCAGCCCCGTCACAAATCTGCGGCAGCCATAGCTGATGGCTGTGATATCCGCCTTCCGCTCATGAAGCCGGTCCTGCACATCCCGGTACTTCACAATGGGACCTGCAATTAATTGAGGGAACATGGTCACAAAGACGCCGAAATCCAGCAGGTTCTTTTGCACCTTGGCCTCGCCCCGATAACAGTCTATGGTATAAGACATGGTCTGGAAGGTGTAAAAGGAGATGCCGATGGGCAGAGGCAGCTTTAGAAGCGGCAGATTGCTTCCCAACAACTGGTTGACAGTCCCGATCAGAAAATCACTGTACTTGAAAAATCCCAGCATTCCCAGATTAATCACAATGGAAGAGATCAGCAGTCCCCGGGCCACCCGCCTGCTCCTGCACACGCCGATCAGCCTGCCGTGCACATAGTCGGACAGAGTGGAAAAGAGCATCAGCAGCACATAGATCGGTTCTCCCCAGGCGTAAAAAAACAGACTCCCCAAAAAGAGGATGATGTTTCTCATCCTCCGGGGAGTCACAAAATACAGGATCATAAAGATCGGTATAAACCGAAACAAAAAAGTAATGCTGCTAAATACCATACTCTATTCCCCATACTCCTGGCTTACAGCAATACGGCAGCAATACTTACTGCCCCACCACCGACTTTATGGCCTCCAGTGCCATTCCGTTCTGCTCCTGGCAATGAAGGATGGAATCTTCTTCCTCAAGATCTGTCGTATCCGCACCCAGTTGGAGGAAGCACACATAATCGCCCACCGTCTCCACCTGAGACGCCTGAATCTTGCCGATGTTCATAGGGTACTGCATGGTATCATTCACCTTTGCGTCCCGATAGCTGTTCAATACCTTCTGCACTTCTTCCAGCTGGCCCTCGGCAGCCTTGATTATAATGATCGTATCCACATTGGCGCTGATCATGGGCATCTCGCCCCAAAAGTCGGTGTACATCTCGCTGGTCAGGCCGTTGCCTTCCAGATACTCCGCCGTAATCAGGGTATCCGGCCAGTAATTGTCGCCCAGCGCGTCCACCACTGCCTGGCGGATGGCTCCCATCTGCTCGCTGATGCCCTCCTGGGAAGGATCCGCTGACGGTTGATCAGATTCCGATTGAGACTCCTGGTCCGTTCCCGTTTGCGACTCCTGGTCCGTTCCCGGCTGGGACTCCTGGTCCGTTCCCGGCTGGGACTCCTGGTCCGTTCCCGGCTGGGACTCCTGGTCCGTTTCGGTTTGGGAAACGGATTCCGTAGAAGATTCCTGGCTGCCGCCGTTTTCCCCATTCCCGTTGCCGCAGCCAGGCAGGCTGAGAGCCAGCGTGGCTGTCAATAAAAGTACTGCTAGTTTTTTCATAATACTCCTTTCCGTCACTAAGTGCAAGTGACAAGTGATTAAAATCACTTTGATAACGACATTAGTATATCCTATTTTGTGGAAAATGTATCCTTAAAAATTCTTAATTTTTCCAGCGGCATATTTTGTGCGTGACAAGGCCGCGGATTTCCTGTATACTTGCACAGGGAATTCTTTATTAGAATTATATGATTTGAATTATATTGAAAGGCAGAGAAACGCTATGATATTAAATGTAGAACATTTGACCCATGGATTCGGAGACAGAGCGATCTTTCAGGACGTGTCTTTCCGGCTGCTGAAGGGAGAACATATCGGCCTGGTGGGGGCCAACGGCGAGGGAAAATCCACTTTTATGAATATTATCACGGGAAAGCTGACGCCGGACGAAGGCCGGGTGGAATGGGCCAAAAACGCCCGGGTGGGCTATCTGGATCAGCACACGGCGCTGCAGGCAGGCGCCACGGTACGGGACACGCTTTCCTCCGCCTTTGATTTCCTGTATGAGATGGAGGCCCGTATGAACGGGCTCTGTGACCAAATGGCGGAGGCTTCCGATCAGGAACTGGAAAATTATATGGAAGAATTCGGAACCCTGCAGGAACTGTTGACCCAGCATGACTTCTATATGATTGATTCCAAAGTGGAGGAAGTGGGCCGGGCGCTGGGACTTGCAGACATCGGCCTGGACCGGGACGTGACACAACTCAGCGGCGGCCAGCGCACCAAGGTACTGCTGGGTAAACTGCTTCTGGAAAAGCCGGACATCCTGCTTCTGGACGAGCCCACCAACTACCTGGACGCAGAGCATATCATATGGCTGAAACACTATCTGAGTGAATATGAAAATGCCTTTATCCTGATCAGTCATGACATCCCCTTTCTGAACAGCGTGGTCAATCTGATCTACCACATGGATAACAGACAGCTTACCCGCTATGTGGGCGATTACGACAAGTTCCAGGAAGTCTATGCGGCGAAAAAAGCCCAGCTTGAGGCCGCCTACAGCCGGCAGCAAAAGGAGATTTCCGACCTGAAGGACTTTGTAGCCCGCAACAAGGCCCGGGTGGCCACCCGCAATATGGCCATGTCCCGGCAGAAAAAGTTGGATAAAATGGAAGTGATTGAACTGGCGTCGGAGAAACCCAAGCCGGAATTCCGTTTTCGGGAGGCCCGCACCCCCGGCAGAACTATTTTCCAGACCCACGGCCTGGTTATCGGCTACCAGGAGCCCCTTTCCAGCGCCCTGGACCTGGAGATGGAAAGGGGGCAGAAAATCGTCCTCACAGGGGCCAACGGCATCGGCAAAACCACATTGCTGAAAAGCATTCTAGGGCTGATCCCACCCCTGTCCGGCTCCGTGGAACAGGGGGATTATCTGCAGATCGGCTATTTTGAACAGGAGATGGACCAGAATGTCAACACCAGCTGCATCGAAGAAATCTGGAATACCTTCCCCGGTTTTACCCAGTACGAAGTGCGTTCCGCGCTGGCAAAATGCGGTCTCACCACCAAGCATATCGAGAGCAAGGTCAAGGTTTTAAGCGGCGGTGAACAGGCCAAGGTACGGCTGTGCAAGCTGATTAACCGGGAAACCAATGTACTGCTGCTGGACGAGCCCACCAATCACCTGGATGTGGACGCCAAGGCGGAACTGCGGCGCGCCCTGGCCGACTACAAAGGCAGTCTTCTCATGGTCTGCCATGAGCCGGAGTTTTATGAAGGGCTGGCCACAGAGGTTTGGGACTGCTCCAAATGGACCACAAGGATCCTTTAGGCATACCTTATTACATGCCCTGGGTGGTTTCTGACAGAATCAGGAATTCCGACAGAAATCTTGAAACATTGAATGTCCTGATTCCGTTATGAGCATTCCGCTCTTTCAGGCGGGTCAAATAAGAGTAGCCAAAGCCCTCCCGTTTCCAGGAAGAAAATCCGGCTTCACGGGCTTTCTGAAAGGGATTCTCCAAATAGTACGCATTCAAGTCATATCCCTCCTCCGCCATCCACTCCAGCAGCACCGGGGCGGCATCCGCATTGAGACGGCTTAAAAACTGATAGTCGTCATAGGGCTCCCCCTGGAAGAAAGCACTGCGGGTCTCCAGATCCATGCTGGCCACATTGACTTTGGCAATGAAATAGTCCGGATGACTGAAGGACAGCACCATATAACACAGGGTCACCACTGCCATGCCATAGCGGAAGAGGGGAAAGTCTTCTTTTATTACAGAAAGAAGGATGCCAGTGAAAAGCAGGAACAGCACCGCCAATCCCCACAGCACAAATATCCGCAGGAAAGTCAGATAATACCATCTGATATAAATAATCATCCGCATGGCGCTGGAAGCAATCATCACATAGGTGCAAAGTGACATCACTGTCAGTATCCCTTTCAGCACCCTGCTCTTCTTGAAGCATCCCAGGCCCACCAACACAAAAATCAGATTCAGCACACTCACTGCCAGCAATTGGAAAAAGCCTTCCCTTGCATACTTGGCATAGTTATATCCCGACGGGAGTGTCATATTTCCCATAAACAGATAGACGATCTGAATCACGCTGAAAACCAGATACAGCAGCGTCAGCATAGCGGCAATGGTAATGGCAATCATGGGTTCTCCCCTGCGGCCGTCCTTCACCTCCTGCTTAATGTTCTTTTTGCACAGATAGCTTAAGATACAGTAGGAGGCCAGGAACATAAAGGCCCACATGAACAGCACCAGCAGAATATTTCCCAGACGCAGATGTTCCAGAAGTCTCTCTGTCATATTCCGAAACACCGCGTCCGCACTGATCAGCAGCGGCACCACCACCATGAAAATAGGCAGGGCAATCACCAGTCCCAACACCACATACAGCACTTTGCTGTTTCTGCTTTTCATCTTGTTTTTAATATACCAATGAGCATCCTTGAAGGGCCGGTCCAGTTCGCTGATGGCCATAAGCACCGTCTGACAGATGGAGCCGAAATATTTAACCAGATTCCACTTCCGTGTGTCATATAGAGTGGCCAGCAGGAAGCTGACTGTCAGCAGGAATACGCCCAGCTTATTGAAAAAGATGATCCGCCCATCGTCGGTGCAGAAAGTGGATACCCCCAGGAGCATCATACTGACAGCGTAGAATACGCTTTCTTTTTTTAAGGAAATCCCCAGTTTTGCAAAGCAGAAGCAAATATAGAAGAGACTTCCTGCCACGAAAAAAGGGTATGTCACCCCGCTGTTGTTGCGGTACATGCAAAAGGCATACAGGCAGGCGTACAGGAAAGAGGCCAGACCAAAAATCTGGAAATTTTCTTTTATCTTCTTGGTCTCCGGAGTGTCCGGTTTTTTAATCGGGCCAGGCATGGGGACGGGACCGGCCATAGGGGGATAGGGAGGCCGGCCTCCGGGCACGGCGCAAAGCGGCGGTGCGGGTGGAATCCCGGAGTTGGCGCTCTGAGGCGGCATCGGCGGGATACCAGTGTTAGCACTCTGAGGCGGCATCGGCGGGATACTGGAATTGGCGCTCTTGGGCGGCACCGGCGGGATACCAGGGCCGCCTGGATTCTGTTGGGGCAGCGTGCCCTTTGAAGGCTCCTGCCAAATACTGTTCTGCATATTCTCCATCACTTTTCACTCCTTCTGTTTTTATTAATCAGTTTCTGCATTCAATTTCCCTTTTCAAAATGGCGCAGTACAAAAGAAAGACCGGCCCCGGGTCACTGTTCTGTTTCTTCCTCTTCCACATATTCCAGGATATCTCCCGGCTGACAATTCAACGCCCTGCAGATGGCATCCAGCGTAGACAGGCGCACCGCCTTTGCCTTATTGTTTTTCAGTATGGACAGATTGGCCAGGGTGATATCCACTTCTCCGGCCAGTTCTGTCAGTCCCTTTTTTCGTTTGGCCATCATGACGTCCAGATTGATAATGATTGACATGGTTTCCTCTTTCCTTTTTATAGCAACTCTGAATGCTAATCCAAAACAGGCAGTGCACTAGATCGTCAGATCATTTTCTTCCTTAAAACTGACCGCCTCATCAAAAATCTGAGCCAGCACCTGACAGAATAATCCGGCTATGACAAAGACCAGAATCACCACCAACATGGCTATGGTGGTATAAACGATGCTGCGCACCACGGACATCAGCACGATCAGACCGCTGTAATAACTCATATGCTTCAGGCTGTCCACATTCCCCCGTACAAAGCAATTCCTGGACAATATGGTTTTGAACATCTTCCGCAATTCCCATATAATAGCCAAAGCCAGGATTCCCAATACAAAATAGATTGTAACAATCTCTCCGTAATTCACGGCCAGCTGTTCCAGATACCGCCCGGCCCACTTAACGCTCCAGGGCAGCGTCAGTGTGGCCAGAACGCCCGCTCCAAACATAAAGTCCACCAGATATTTTGTTATCCTGATGATTGTAACCCGATTCATCTCCTGTGCCCCCTTCTGTTCTTTTCCATACATCACTGCAATAACGCTTGTTTACAGAGTATCTCTTTATCCCTCCGCTTTATTGCTCCTCTTCTATCCATAAAATACCACCTTCTCTTTCGAATGTCAATATATTTTTATTGATATTCGATAAAAATATATTGACATTCATATGGTCCATACTTTAATTGCGCCGATAATACTGTTTCAAGATCCGTTTCGGCGCAATTAAAAACCCCCTATTGGGGGGCCGAAACTAAAAAGCCGGCGGGAAACATCGCCGCCCGCCGGCCATAAGAAAGTTATAACACCTGTATTCCTTTGATGTGTTATCTGACATACTGCCAGGGAACCACCACATAATAATTGCCGAACTGCCTTCTGGCGAAACGGGCCGGTTCATAATCCCCGATCCGATCCCCCCTGACCACATAGACAATATTGGCATTGTCCTGAATCAGTTCTCCTGTGGCATGATAAAAATGATACCGATTCTCATAGGATATCTCCGCTCCCCGAAACTCGTCCGTCCTGCCTTGAAAATATGCCGCATCCATCTTCACCGCATACATGGTCAGGATCTGGCTTACCCACCAGGAGCCGTCGGACTGGGAATCCGGCGTTATATAGTAATAATCCGCCTCCAGGTCCCCGGCGTACTCCACTGCCTCAATAAAATCCGCAAAGAAGGCCGTCTCCATCCGTTGGGCCCAATCCGTAAAATACTGATTGAGAAACAGGACCAACAGCAGACCGTAAACTGCCGCCAAACCTGCTGCCAGGCGCTTCCACTCCTTTATAATGGTATACACGGCAATACTTGCGAAAGCTATATGGCAGTAAAAAATTATATTGATCCGATTGACATTCACATTGTTGATAAACAAACCTGTCAGCAGGGCGGCGCCCCAGTAAATCAACAGCAGGACGCAGGAGATCCGCTGCGCTCCCTCTCCTTTGACGGCGCGTTGGATTGTAATCCCGGCTCCTCCCAGCACCAGGGGCATGGAACACTGATACAGGGTGCCGAAGTCATCTATGGCATTCCAGAGCAGATCGGGCTTTTGCAGGAAAACCTGCCGCCACAGCGTGCGGGCATTGGACCAAAGCTGCGCCAGAGGCTGCTCCGTGAAAAATACAATGTCGCCGGAGCGCATACTGTCAGGAAAATATGCCATGGTAGTAAAGGGCAGAGTCACCGTTTCCCAACCCATAAAGTTAATCAACATGGTTCCATAGATGGGCCAGGATATTCCGAAATACACCGCCGCGCACAATAGTACCTGTCTCCAGCTTATTTTCCGCGCCAATAGCAGCGCAATGCAGGCCGCCGATAAAAATACCGGCACCATATAAAAGGATACCCCATAGGCATACATGCACAGGGCAAAGAAAACCATGGATCCGTACAGATACCGGCTCCTTTGCAAACCCTTGTTGAGGAAAAACAGTCCCAGCAGGAACATATGAGGAAACAGATTGCAGTCCAGCGCCCACCGGCTCTGCATAAAATGCCATGGAGCTATGGCCGCGCACAAAAGCGCCAAAGTTCCGGCCCTGCGGCCAAAAATATCCCGAATCAACCCGTACAGTGCCCAGGCTCCCGCTATGCTGGCCAGCAGCATGGGCAGCCGGGCCGTGACACTGTTGAGTCCCCACAGCCAGATAAACGGGACGGTCAGATAAGAAAGGAGTACGCTCATCTGCCCATATCCCCATGCCTGAAAGTGAGCCGGGAGCCAGCTGCCAAAGCGGTCCGTTCCATAGTTGGCCAGGGCCAGGGCATCCACCGCTCCCATGGCCCCATCCTGGTTAAAACCACCGGGGATGCTGCCAAAGCCGATGCTGCGTATGGCAATCAGTCCATACAAAATCAGCAGAACCGTCAGGCCGTTTTTCCGTTTTACCGCAGCCCGGTCCTCCCGGCGGCTGTCTCTCATATTACCGGCACAGCCCTCTCCCGAAATTGTCTTTTCCCCGTAAGGCATAAAATGCCTGCCAAATATCCGCCCCAGCGCCGGATATCTGCGGGCCAGGCAGTGCGTTCCCGCTGCAGCCATAATCCCTATGATCATCCACAGGCAGATACCGTTCAATACGTTCATGCCTATCCTCTCCGCAACATAATTCTGTTCCAGCCCCTGCCAATCCCTATGGTATCATTTGAGTCATTGGCAGAAACTGCCTGAACTGTAAAGATTACAAGATTCTCAAATAACTCATATATGGAGCATACCATAGAACCGGCAGGGTGTCAAGAATTTTTGCCGCAGGCCATGCGGCGAATGGTTATAGATATAATGCGCTTGTTCATGATTTGTACAGCCAAGCCAGAAAAGCAAATAGCAATTATTAGATCTCCGCCTCTCTTTTTTGTGCAAGGATAGAGAGGAAAAATTTTAGGATATGCCTTATAATAATAAGGACTGCTTTATGTCCACAAAACAAAATATGTGCGAAAAGGAGGTATCTCATGGAATGGGTTCACAGATTAAACCAAAGCATGAATTATATTGAGGAACATTTGACAGGTGAAATCGACTATGAACAGCTTGGGCGGATTGCCTGTTGTTCCGCCTATCACTACCAAAGGATGTTTACTTATATGGCGGGCATCCCTCTGGCAGAGTATATCCGAAGAAGAAAAATGTCTTTAGCGGCAGTAGACCTGCAGGGTGGGGATGAACGAATTATTGATATCGCAGAGAAGTACGGCTACCGTTCCCCGACTGCATTTAACAGGGCGTTTCAGTCTTTTCACGGGATAGCCCCCTCGTCCTTGAAGGACGGGGGCGTATCTGTAAAATCTTTTTCCCCGATTGTGTTTAGAATTGCTGTAAAAGGAGCGACGGAAATGAATTATAGAATCGAAACTAAAGAAGCATTCCGCATCATTGGTGTATCCGCACCGCTTGATAAGGAGATCGAGAATAATTTTATGGTTGTGCCTAAGATGTGGCAGGAGGCGTCTGTAAATGGAACAATACAGAAATTGGCAGGAATGATGGATACGCCGCCAATGGGACTTTTGGGCGTGAGTGCCTGCAATGATGAAGAACAATGGAAATATTTTATTGCCGTTTCCAGTACAAAGGCGAGCGATGTGTTTGAAGAATATACCGTGCCTGCGTCTACTTGGGCAGTCTTTTCCGGAACAGGTACAAATCAGTCCATACAGGAATTGGAGCAGAGAATCATTACGGAGTGGCTCCCGACTTCCGGGTATGAATATGCCAATGCTCCCGATATTGAGGTTTACTTAAATCCAGACCCACAGAACGCACAATATGAGGTTTGGATACCTGTAGCAAAGAAAAAAGGGTAACGGAGGGACTTATGGACGAGAAATTTCATATGTTTATGGAAACAGTTGATGAGCGTTTCTGCAGCTTTGTAAAACAAATCAACGAGTATCTGACAGGGAGCGGCTGTAAATGCGACATAAAAACCCAAAAAAGCGGCTATGTTGTGTCCTATGTGTCAAACAGCAGCAAAAGGACTTTGGCAACATTCGTATCCCGAAAAACGGGGATGAAACTCCGTATCTATCCCGAGCATATACAGGAATACCAGAGTTTTCTTAACACGCTGCCCGACAAGGCAAAAAAGGAAATCAAGAAAGCGTCCGTCTGCAAACGCCTTATCAATCCCGATGACTGTAATCCAAAATGTATTATGGGATATACTTTTGTATTGGACGGTGAATTTTATCAGAAATGCCGTTACATGGCATTTCAAATCACATTGAGCGAGGAAAACAATCCGTACATAAAGCAGTTTTTGGAAAAAGAATTGCTGGCCGCTGCTAATTATGGGTAAGCCCGAAGTGTCACCCTGTTCTGTGCCAATGCGTACCATTCAGTCTGCCTCCATCTCATATAATGCCATGAATCGGCCAAATCCTATTGACTCTGACGTAACGTGATAGGTTAAAATAAAATTACACGGGAGGGATGAATTATGCGAACAGTCAAAGAAGTCAGCAAAATCACAGGTGTTAGCGTGCGCACACTACATCACTATGATGCAATCGGACTCTTGAAACCTACGAAAGTAACCGAAGCAGGCTATCGAATGTATGACGATACAGCACTTAGCCGTTTGCAAAATATTTTATTGTTTCGCGAATTACAATTCCCCTTAAAAGAAATTAAAGCAATTCTTGACAGTCCTGATTTTGACCCGTCAGAAGCTATTGCCCAGCAAATCAGGCTGTTGGAATTACAATATAAACACCTGGGGGAACTTCTTGCCTTTGCCCGTGAAATTCAAAGCAAAGGAGTAACAAATATGGATTTTGATGTTTTCGACAAGAACGAAATAGAGAAGTATAAGGCAGAAGTCATGGCAAAATGGGGCAATACCAAAGCGTATCAGGAATACGCACAAAAGGATATTGCCGGAGAGGAAGTTCGTTATGGCAAGTCTGCAAACGAACTAATGGCAATATTTTCAGAATTGGGAGGATTAAAACATTTAACTCCTGATTCCCATGAAGTACAAAAGAAAATATCCGAATTACAGAAATTTATAACCGATCACTACTATGTATGCACCAATGAAATCCTTAAAGGATTAGGGCAAATGTATGTAGATGATGAACGCTTTCGGAAAAATATTGACAGAGCAGGCGGGGATGGTACTGCCGAATTTGTCAGTCGGGCTATTTCCGTGTATTGTTCCAATTAAGATATTGTTCCAAATGCAATTACTGCCCGCCCTTTCGGCATTGCATATCTGCGGAAAATAGCTTATAATTACACTGACATATGGCAAACATTCCGTTTTTCTATATCAATTTAGGTTTTTGCCGGGGCATTCTTTCGTAAGACAGAAACATATGAAATAGGGAAGGAGCATGTCTGTAATGAAGCAGAAAATGATTGATTTTTTATTGGCCCATGCCAATCCATCAATCCAACTGCGGGTAAAAAAAGAAATACTGCAGACTATCACGGCGCAGGAGGAAAAGACCCTGCAGGAGCGGATACTGGATGAAAAAATAATCCGTTTCATGGGCGAAAAACAGCTGGAAAACGGCTGGATCGGTCTGGGCTTTCATGGAAGCAATAAAAATGCCGGTCAGTATGACAATCAGGAAACAGCCACCAAATATATGGGCGAAAAGGCTCTGAAAGGAACCACTCTCCTGGACAGGGCCATGAACGCCTATGTTACCACCGAACTAACGGACCCGATTTATGGATGCGGCGGGCAATATTGGAGTGAATTTGAGATTCCCGCATTTGGACCAAATCTGATCAGATGCGCATGTATTGCAAGGGCTCATTACGATGATAAAATAGACATCACACCGCAGATTAAACTCTCCCTGGAATCCTTCGAGAGAGTAACGCAGGTGGACTCTATCTGGGACGTCTCCCGCCCCCTGGCAAAAGGGCGATTATTTAACAAAAATGAAAGATGGCCCTGCAGATATCATTTAGAAATACTGGCATTTTCCACAGAGAGATGGAAAAATGAAGAGAATGTTGCCATGCTTGCCGAGTCCTTTAAAAGGCTGATGCGGGCAGACCGGGAGGAAATCATAAATACCCCTGTCCGCTGCTGGGTAGGCAATCATGCTGTTGGCCCTTGTTGGCTGCTCAATGAAGGTTACTCTATTTCCGGGGACGGATTAAATAATCATACAAGCGACGGCGTGCGCAGGACAAATTTGGAAAAAGTTGAATGGCTGCTGCGCTGCGGATTATATCCTTATTTGCCGGAGCTCAGAGAAGAAGTTGCATTTGTGATGGACAATATCAATCAGGACGGAATCTGTTCCGTTGAAATGTATGAAGGCGAATTTCGGGGCTGGGGCCCGTACTTCGGCGCACAGTTAGAAGCAGACTGGCGCGCAAAAATCCGCAGGCAATGCGACATTACGTTCCGGGCATTGCTGATTGCCCATTATGCCGGGATTTAAACCTTTCGGTACTTTTTACCCAATTCAGAAATTCACGCAGTACACACAAGGGGCTGTCGCATATATAGCTATTTGCGGCAGCCCCTCTATCTGTGTTTCGCTTATAGTATTAAATCCTGCTACGCTTCTCTGGCCTTCCGATGCAGCCGTTCCCGCAGGCTCTTGCCCTTATAGAACAACTGATCCCGATAAATCCGACCGGTGAATACCACCACCACTGCGGTAAAAGCAACCAGTATCACCACAAACAACAGCCCCTCCAACACCGTGATATTTCCCACCAGAATATCCCCCGGCAGAATATAGGCGCTGGTAAGAGGTACAATCCGCAGGATCGTGTTGATCCACTCCTTCTCCTGAAGCGGCAGTAAATAGGAGCAGAAGAATCCTCCCATCATAACCAACTGGTAAATGCCCATAACCTGGCCCAGTTCCTCCGCCTTACTGGCAAAAGAAGCAATCAGGCCCGCCAGCATGCAGTAGAACAGGAAGGAAAGGCAGACCGTAAATACAGCCAGTACAATGGCTCCGGGAGTGAAGGCCGTACTGCCCGCCTGCCTTTGCAGCAGGGCAAAGATATCCAGCAGAATATTGTTGTATTCAGGGTAAATCACTCTTTCCCCGATGACATGCCCCAGGAAAAATCCGCCCACCAGACAGGAAATCCACAGCAGCATCTGACCGATGGCCGTCACGGTAATGGCCAGCACCTTACCGAAGATCAGCCCATAGGGTCTGGTCAGAGTCAGCATCATCTCCATCAGCTTGGAACTCTTTTCCACACTGACTGCATTCCCCACACTCATACCGTATAACAAGGTCATAAAGTACATGAAGAAAATAATCATCATGGGGGCAAGCATGGACACCATCTCTTCTCCCAGGCTGCGCGCTTCCTCCCCGGCATCCAACTGACTGGTCTGTACGCCGCTCATGGCCAGCACCAGCTTTTCCATGGGAATCCCGGAGGAAAGCAGTTTGCTCTGCTCCATCACGTCCGCAAAGGCTTCACACAGATCTTCCGCGTCCCCCTGGCCGATCTCACTGCCATAAGGCAGCACCGCTCTCAGCAGATACCCTTCCGAAGTCCGGCTGATCTCCAGGATCAGGGCGTTGGGCTCCTGCTCCCCCAGAGTAACGGCCAGTTCTTCCACCGGCTTCCCGGACTCCTCAAAGGTTACATCCGGAAATGTCTTTCCGTGCCTTTCCTCAAAGCCCGCCAGGTGCAGAACCTCCAGCCCGCTTTCGTCCACCAGATAAACCTGCTGTATAGGCGAACGTTTTCCGTCCTCCCTTTTCTGGCTGAAAGCCATGATGGTGCTGACCGCAAGGCCCGCCACCAGCATTACCAGGGCCGTCCCCAATGTTGCGTTTCGGAACTTTTTGCCCGTGGCCTGCTTCAGGGAGAAGGAGAACACATCCCGCCAGCCGCTAAACATTCCCTTATTCATGAACCGCGTCCTCCTTTTTCGTGTTTTTCAATGCCGTCTCACGACGGTTTTTTGCAATCTGCAGTATATCTTTCAGCTTCAATACCTTGCCGTTATAAAAAATCATGGACTCATACACCCTGGCGGTAAAGGAGAACAGCGCCGCCGTGCAGACCGCCACCGCCGCCAGGCCGATCAGGCCCGTTACCACGCCCACCTTGCCCATCAGCAGATTGACCGGCATCACAAAGGGGGCGGAGAGGGGGAAGATACAGCAGATATTTATCACCACATCGCTCACATTTCCCATCATCTGTACGATGCACAGGATGATTCCCACATAGGAGCCTGCCACCACCAGCATCTGGTATGTCTTCAGACCCTCTGCCATCTCATCCATCTTGCTCACGGAGGCTCCCGCCAATCCTGCCACAATGCTGAAGAACAGGACGCCCACAAGGATCATGGCCACCGCTATCAGCAGCGTGCCGCCATTGAAGCGGGACAACAGTTCCCATACCCCCATAGCCTGTTCCTGGTCTTCCATGGCATTTCCAAAGAGCCGCCCGCTGATCCCAACAGCCAGCAGATAACTGATGCCGTAGGCAGCAAACTGCACCACCACCATGGCCAGCGCTGCCAGAATCTTACCCACGATCAGCGCCATGGGCCGCACATTGATCATCAGGTATTCCACCACCTTGGTGCTCTTCTCCGTCACAATGGAAAGGGCAATCTGACCGCCGCTCAAATTGATGATCATTACTACCACAACAATCCCCCCCAGCAGTACATAGTACTCTGTCATGGAGATTCCCTCCCCTTCTTCCCGGGGCGCAATCTCTCCCTCCTGGGTGGTATGCTCTACCCGGGTTTCCACTGGCTGGTTGATAAAGTCAAGCTGTTCCTGATCCACATCCACCACCCGTATCCGGGCATCCTGGAAAAAACTTTCAAAATCCTGGGAGAGCTGGTCGCAGTCCTTGTCTTTCAGATCTGCCGCGGCGGCTTTCACAAAGGTCAGATTGAAATAACCTGCCTCTTCATAAGTTATATGCACCACCATCTCATGGTTATCCTGATTGGCTTCCAACGCCTCCACATGGGCCTCAAAGCCTTCTGCGGCAGCCTGTATCACCTGCAGGCTCTCATAGCGTTCCCCCTCCAGGGCATGGCTGTAATCTATTCCCAGCCCGGTCTCATCATAGACGGTGAGACTGTTCACCTCCGTGGCTTTTATCTGGTCCCGGTCTCCCTGCTTCAGCCAGACACTCACCGGAACAATCACCAGAATCAGAATACACATCAGCGCCACGGAAAACTTAAAAGACTTCTGCTTTATCCCCTGTCTGAACGAGAAGGAAAACACTTCCTTCCAGCCAGCGTACTCATTTCTCTTCATGGCTGCCTCCGTTCCCGGCCTGCTGCCGGTCTGCGGCTGCGGACTCCTCTTCCTCCTGGGCCGCCCCCGCTTTCTCTATGAAAATCTCATGCAGGGAAGGCTCCCGCAGTTCAAACTTAACCACCTGACGCTGCTCTTTCAAAAGATCCTGCAAAAAGTCCAGGGCCTGAGCCTCGCCGGCCACCTTCAGCTGCTTCCCGTCAGGGGTGTCATTTAAAATGGGAAGTCCGTGTTTCCTGATAATATCCTCAAAGGGCCTGTCACATTTCACAAACATATTCACCCTGCCGTATCCGCGCTTGATCTGGTTCAGATTCCCCTGCAGAACAGCCTTCCCACGGTTCAGGATGGTGATATCCTCACAGAATTCCTCAATGGTTGCCATCTGGTGGGAGGACATGATCAGGTACTTCCCCTTGTTCATTTCCTCCCGGATGATGCCCTTGAACAAATCCGTATTCACCGGGTCCAGTCCGCTTAAAGGCTCATCCAGAATCAGCAGTTCCGGCTCTGACAGCAAAGCTGCCATAAGCTGGATTTTCTGCTGGTTTCCCTTGGAAAGCTGGTCTGCCATCTTGGGCTTCTCCGCCTTTTTCCCCTTGGTTTTGGCAGGGTACAGATATTCCTCCACCTCCAGGCGTCCCGCCCAGTAGGCAATCCTCTCTTTGGCCGTCTCTCTGGCCACACCCTTCAGCTTGGCAAAGTATAATAATTGGTCCATCAGTTCATACTTGGGATACAGGCCTCTTTCCTCCGCCAGGTAGCCCACATTCATATGCATGGCATCCATGGGTTTCCCCTGCCACAGCACCTGGCCTCCGTCGCAGGCCAGCATTCCCAGAATCATGCGGATGGATGTGGTCTTGCCCGCACCGTTGGTTCCCAGCAGCGCATATACGCCCGGTTTTTCCAGCGTGAAGGAAAGATTATCCACCACCGTTTTCTCTCCGTACTTTTTAGTCAGATTCTTTACCTCTAATGACATGTTTACCTCTTTCCGCACCCCCCTGTTTTCCGGGGATGCACTTTCATTGTATGCCGCCAGGTCCCTGGCGGATATCCAGACTCATTATAAAACCCATAACCTCTGCTGTAAACCATTAACGCCGCACTAAATACCGTCTTTTCGTGCAGTCCCTCCCCCTGTATAACGGACTTTGTCAGGGATTTCCGGCGGTTTGGCGCATTCCCTGAGACGCCCCGCCGATTTTCCATATGACAAATACTGGGCAATTCTCTCTGGCTTATCTTCCTCCCGGACGCTCTGTCCTCAATGCAGATCCTGACGGAGCAGCCGCTTCATTCGGAAAAACTTCATGCCCACATGGAAGATAATCCACAGATATAGAAACAGTATCCCGCAGGACAGATAGAAAATCACGTCTCGGGGAACATTCCCCAAGACCCCCTGCCAGATGTGGGGAAGGAGGCAGCCAAAGAAAACGATAAAAACAGGCATCATACGCCACTTCCATATCCGTCCCAGCAGATCGGCCCTGGAGACATTGTCGCTGAAAATTTCTTCTTCCTCCTCCATCAGCGCCGCCGGTTTACGGAAATAATGGAAGCTCATGCAGCTGTCCACATACTCCCAGCCACAGTCCCGAAACATCTGCAGATACGCCGATCCGTACCCGTCCCGTCTGTTGCGGAAATCCAACTGGTATACCACTTCCTCCGACCGGCATCTTGCGAAATAGAAAAAACAGGGAGGCGTCATACCGATCAGTTTCCATCCTGACCTGTGCATCTCCTCAAGCCATTCCTCTTCCTCTTTGAAATCCGCTATGGTAAATAATCGCATCTTCCTCATTATCTCCTCCATAACCTCACTGCCTTTCTAATAATGTTTTGCCTGTCTCCTCGGAATTCAGGCCAACTCCACACTGCACGGCGCCGTATCCTCCAAAGTCCTGCCCTCCACAGTGCGGTACAGACGCCGGATGCGCCGCATCTCCAGACTCAGCACCTGCCAGCCCAGATCCGTAATCTGATATATCTTCCGCTTTTCCTCCTCCCGGATAAAGCGGATTAAACCATCCCTCTCCATCTTGGACAGACTTCCGTACATGGTGCCGGGACTGATGCGGATTTCTCCGTCCGTCAGTTGCAGCACCCGCTGCACAATATTGTAGCCGTGCATGGGCTCCTGCAGACAATACAGGATATAAAAGCCCGTCTCTGTCATGGGGACATATACTTTCTTAATATGTTCTTCCATATTGATTCCTCATTCTTTTCTGAAGAATCTGACAGCCATCGAAAAGCCCAACACCGCAATAGCCGTCAGGTCCAGCATACCCAATACCCGGATTACCGGATCCGGCAGTTCCACCCCCATGATTTTCGCTCCCACCAGAAACATTGTGGTGATCCCCACCACCAGTCGGCTGATGGTCCACAGCAGCCTTGCGTTTTTCCATTTCATAGCTTTCCCTCCAAAATTTTACTTTTACGATAGATACATCCTGGCCTGCGGCAAGCGGCTCCCTTTTCTCAATTATATATCTCGATTCGATGCATCGCACTTCGATATATATAGTATATCGAAGTGCGATATATTTGTCAAGACCTGTTTTAAGAAATATTCTTAAATCAAAACGGACTTCAGAGAATTCCCGAAGTCCGCATCTGTCTATTGTTTTAAATCCATTGTTTCACAGCCTCAGCCGGGGATACAGGCGCAGTGCGTTTTCCGTGGTGATCCGCTCTGTCTCCTCCTCTGTGATCCCCTTAATCCGTGCAATCTGAGCCACCACATAAGACAGGTTACGGGAATCATTGCGCTGGCCCCGGTTGGGCACGGGGCTCAAATAGGGACTGTCTGTCTCCAGAAGAATCCTGTCCAGGGGAAGGTACTCCACCGTCTCTTTTAGTTTCCTTCCGTTTTTGAATGTCACCACGCCGCCGATGCCAAAATAAAAACCCATGTCCAAAAAACTGCGGGCCAATTCCCTGCTGTAGGAGTAGCAATGGATCACGCCGCCGCTGCGCTCCGCATGTTCGGCCCGCATCAAATCTATGGTATCCTGCGCCGCGTCCCTGGAGTGGATCACCACCGGCAGATCCACCTCCTGAGCCAGCCGCAGCTGACGGGCAAACCATTTTTTCTGTATTTCCCGCTGCTGTTCCTGTTCCACCCAATAATAATCCAGGCCGATCTCACCCACAGCCACGCACTTCTCCAGGCGGCTTCGGGCTGCCAGCCAATCCATATCCCCCTCCTCCAGGTCTGCGGTATCGCAGGGATGAATCCCCAGCGAGCCATATACAAAAGGATACTGTTCCATCAGTTCCAGAGTACGGCGGCATCCCCCCAGGTCGGACCCGCTGTTGATCACCCGCCGGACGCCATGGGCGGCCAGGTCGGCCAGCACCTCCTCCCGGTCCCCGTCAAATGCCTTGTCGTCATAATGCGCATGCGTGTCGATGATCATCCTGTTTCTCCCTTTCCATTCAACCTCTCCTCTTCAGCCTTCCCACACTTTATTTCTCAGGCATATCAATTTTGTCTCTGATCTCCTGCATCTGATAGTCCAAAGCCTCAATGGACTCGGCGCAGGCTTTCAGACGGGCCACGATCTCCTCCGCATTTTCCATATCCTTCTTGTATTTCAGTTTGTGCTCCAGGCTGGCCCAGAAATCCATGGCGATGGTTCGGAACTGCAGCTCCACCTTCATATATTTTTTTCCCTTGGAAAGGAAAACAGGTATGTTCAGAATCAGGTGCAGGCTCCGATATCCATTGTCCTTGGGATTCTTAATGTAATCTTTCTCCTTCAGCAGAATGATATCGTCCTGCCGGGCAAACAATTCCGCCAGGCGGTATATGTCATCCGGGAAGGAACAGATCACTCTGACGCCCGCCACATCACTCAGGTATTTTTCAACATTTTTGACCGTGATGGGATATCCCTTACGGCGCAGTTTGTCATAGATGCTCTCCGGCGTTTTCAGTCTGCTCTGGATGGACTCAAAAGGATTTCTGTTGTAGGTCTGGGCAAACTCATTGTTCAGCACCTTCAGCTTGGTCTCCACCTCCATGATGGCACAGCGGTATTGCATCATCAGTTTGTTGAATGGCTTGGCCTGCTTCAATTCCTCCGCCTGCATCTGAATAATCCGGTACTGCTTTTTCAGCGTCTCATTCTGTTCTTCCACCTTCTGTTCCAGCTGGTTTTTGCAGGCAAAGAGTTCCACCGCGTTTTTCACCCGGTTTCTGACAATGCACGGATCAAAGGGCTTACGGATAAAATCCGAAACCCCCATTCTGAAGCATTTATCCTCGATCTCCACGGATCTCTCCCCGCTGATCACCAGCACCGGAATCTTGCTCTGCAGACCGTCCTTTTTCATCTGGGCTATGACGGAAAAACCGTCCATCCTGGGCATATACAAGTCCAGGAGCAGCGCCGCCGCATCGTTTTCATGCCGGTGCAGCTTCTGCAGCGCCTCCTCGCCGTCCTGAGCCATGTCTATCTCATAGCTGTCCTTCAGTATATTACGTAAAAGTTCGCGGTTTATCTCCGCGTCATCCACCACCACGATTCTCTGCATGGTATCATCCAACTCTCCTTGAACGAATTCCTTTCGGAAGTCAAATAGTTCAAATATATGATAACAAATATACAGAAGCCTGTCAACCGAACTGCCGCCTCCATTGCCCGAAGTCTGTTCCCGGACTTTCTTTCCCCGGCTTCCGCTTACGGGGCATCCTCCTCTGATTCCTCCGCGTCATAGACCTCTTCATATTCCGCCAGACTGATGCGCGCCGCCATCTCCGGAATGGACTTAACTATCCCGGGCAGGCCCAGTCTGATGCGGTATTGATAATCTCCGCTGTCCAGAGATTCTATCTCCATGGACCAGCTATGGGAAAGCTCGCCATAGGATAAAAGACAGCAATAAGTCTCTTTATTTCTCTCCACAGACACCCATAAATTGGGATACGCATACCGAATAAACTGCGTTCCGCCGTTTAGCAGGATCTGGTTCTTATCCCGGTTTATATCCAAATTCACAGACTGCCCGGTGAGAGTATCATATATTACTCCATCAGTACCCACCAGAATCCTGTCGGAATCATATGGCTGCTCCTCATATGATTCGTTCAGGCTTTTTATATCCTCCGTGCAATAGGATTCATTGAGTATCCACCACCAGTCCCAGACACGGTCATCCAGCCATTTTTTCAGCCGGAGACCGGAATTGTATTCCTCACTTTCCAGATAGTAGACCGTGCCGTCCACACCGTCCAGCAGCAGCTCCATATGACATCCGTCGCCTTTGTCCAGCCGGATATCATTGGCCACCAGCAGAATCTGCCCGTCGGACTTGCGCATCAGAACATATTGGGTACAACTTTGTATAGTGGAAACCCATCCGTACATCTTCGCGTCTCTCACATACAGCTGCTCCGTAAGGGCCTCCAGCAGCAGGCTGCTCTTCCCGTCGTCTATGTTCTCCTGCAGGGTTTCGCTTTCCGGATCAATCTCCTTGGCACTGCAGATTACATCCCCCTGGGCATATGCTTCTATAAAAGCACGCATCCGCGCATAAATATCACGCTCATAACTGCGGTCAAAGGGGGCCACCATCAGAGGGGCCAGGGATTCCTCCTGAATACGGCCCTGGGAAGCGGCGTCCCTCAGTGCAAACCATGCCCGTGGAAAATAAAGCGCCACTGCCACCAGTGCCGCCGCCAGCCCTATTCCCAGAAACCTGCCCCAATTCCGCTTTATTTTTTCCATCTTTTTTCCTCTCACTCGGGAGAATCCAGCGGCAGCCGGATCCAAATCTCCGTGCCTTCCCCCAAAGTGCTCTTCATCTTCCAGCTTCCCCTGTGCAGCTGCAGAATCCTCTGACACAGAGACATGCCCAGGCCCGCTCCGCCCTCCTTACGGGAACGGGACTTATCCACCATGTAGAAGGGCTCCGTGATCCGATCAATCTCTTCCCGGGGAATCCCCCGCCCGTTGTCCCGGATGCGGATGCCATACCATTTTGCCTGCCCGGCGGCTTTGTCCGGCTGTGTCGGCTCCTCCGGGCCGGACCAGCCCCTGTCGTCAAATCCCTCCGGTGCCTCCCCCCTCTTCCTGTTGCGGATACGGCGGCCCTCCAGGCTGATCTGCCCCTTTTCCCCCACCGCTTTGGTGGCATTGTCAAGCAGATTGTACAGCAGGGAAAGCAGCAGATCGGCGTCTCCCCACAGGGTGGCCTGTTCCATGCGGATGCTGCCCTGCACCTGACGCATTTCCCAGATGGGCTGCATGGTGTTCCACAGGTTTTCCCCCAGCACCATGGCCTTGATGGGTTTAACCGCGAAGTCCTGTTTTTCCATGCTCACCAACTCCAGCAGCTTGTGGGAAAGCTGCTCCAGGCGCTTACCCTGGGCAAAAATATAGTGGCTGGCCATTCGATGGTCCTCCGGGTCCAGTTCCATGGTATCCAGCATCTGTGCATAGCCGATGATGGAAGTAAGCGGGGTCTTTAACTCATGGGCAAACGCCGCCGTAAAGTCCTCCTGACGTTTGGCCTCCAGTTCTTTCTCCCGCATCTGCTCCACCAGGCGGTCCGCCATAATGTTAAAACTTTCCGCCAGTTCCCCCACCTCGTCGGCCCGATGATACTCCGAACGCCGGGACAGGTCTCCCGCCGCGATCCGTTTGGCCACCCAGCCCAGTTTGCGGATGGGCTGGGTCAGGTAACGGGCCAGCACCCAGGCACAGACCGCCGCCACCGCCAAAAGTACCAGCAGCATCACCCGGTACTGGCGGATGGTGTCCGCCCGGGTATCATAAATTCCCTGGATATTGCGGCTGATCAGCAGATAGTATGTCTTTTCCCCCATCCTGCTGCTGCACATGCTTACCAGCTCATAACCATGGCTTCCCTCACAGATCTGCCAGATATAGTGATTATCCTCCGACCCGCTGCGGAAAGTGATCATCTGGTTCACATCCACCATGGCGGACAGCTGCCCCAGTTCATGCTGCCCGCTGTAGCAGGCACCCTCGCCGTCCAACACAATGCAGTTGCTTCTGGTTCGGTCCACATTGATAGCCATGCTTTCGATGGCTTTCTGCAGGGCATAGACTTCCCCGTATTCCTCGCCGGACTGATAACCCACTTCCAGAAAATACTGGAACATGCGGATCTCCTGGCTGGCCTGCTGCCGTTCCTGCTCCAGCATCTGTCGGAAACTGAAGTTCAGCATCCACATGCCGAAGGCGATGAACGCCGCCGTGACCAGTACCATGATCCATAAAAAAAGTTTCCCCGTAAATTTCATCTCTGCCCCATGCCTCAATCAAAAGAACAGACCGCTAAGTCTCTCCTTCCAGGCGATAGCCCACTTTATAGACCGCCGTGATCTCCTCGTTCCAGCCCAGTTTCTTCTTCAGGCGCTGCACATGCAGGTCAATGGTGCGGCTCTGCCCCTCATATTCCCCTCCCCACACCGATTCATAAATGGTCTCCCGGTATAGAGCGATATTGCGGTTGCGGGCCAGCAGCAGGAGCAGATCAAACTCCTTCAGCGTCAGCGCGATCTGCTCCCCCTCCCGCATCACCAGGCGGGAAGCGGTATCTATGGTAATATCAAATACTTTCAGAATTCCCTCGGACTTGTGATAACGGCGCAGCACCGTCTCTACCCGGGCCAGCAGTTCCGGAATGGCAAAGGGCTTGGCCAGATAGTCATCCGCCCCCATCTTAAGTCCCTTCACCTTGTTCTCCGTGGTGCCCAGCGCCGTGAGAAAAATCACGGGAAGCCCCATGGACTGGGCGTACTGCAACAGTTCGTAACCGTTGCAGCCCGGCAGCATGATGTCCAGCAGTGCCAGGTCAAAAGGCCGCTGCTGCATCAGATCCGCCGCCTCCATCCCATCGGAAGCCCAGGTACAATTGTATCCGGCACGGGTCAGGTTCATGCGGATCAGGTTGGCTATGGGTTCTTCGTCCTCTGCAATCAGTATCTTAATCATTCTTATCCCCCTTATGCGCTTCAGCGCATACACCAATCAATATTTGAAAGTTTACTTTCAAACGTTATCCTCGCTTATCCTTACAGGTTCCGCAACATTATGCCCTCTTTTTGTATACTGATTGTATCACAATTTTTTCCGCCTGAATATGGAAAATGCTTCAGGGTGTCAATCTGTGAACATCCCTGGGAAAGAGAGCAGCCTCCCGCACGTTCTCCCGGGCCAGCAGCCGGGCGGTAAAGCGCTCCAGCCCCAGGCCAAGCCCTCCGTGAGGCGGCATACCGTGACGATGCATCAACAGATAGTCGGTGAATGAGTCCGGATCCATGCCCCGCCGCTCCAGCTTGTCAAGCTGCTCCTGATAGTTGTGGATGCGCTGGCCCCCGGTGGTGATCTCCACCCCTCGGAAGAGCAGGTCAAAACTTAAAGTCTCCGACGGATTATCCGGATTATCCATGGCGTAGAAAGGACGTTTGGCCGAAGGGTAATGGGTCACAAACACAAAGGCACTGCCAAAATGTTCCCGCACATATTGGCACAGCAGCTTTTCTTCCTCCGGCTCAAAATCCTCCTTCTCCACCATGGGGCGGTGATAATGCTCCGCCACCAGAGACTTGGCCTCCCCGAAACGGATCCGGGGGATGCGGCCCATGGGCAGGCAGGCTTTTTGAGGCGGTACTTCGAACCGCCAGCTTCGGACACCGCTTTCCTGCGGCTGCCCGGTGGCAAATCCCGGCATAGGCATCTGCGCCATGCCCGCTTTTTTGGCGGACGACTCCTGCAGCAATTCCAGTTCCGGGGCACATGTCTCCTGGAGACGGGCAAGCGCCGCCTGGATCATCCCCTCCTCCATCTCCATGATTTCCTCAAAACTTTCGATATAGCCCATCTCAAAGTCCACCCCCGTGTACTCGTTCAAATGCCGGGAAGTATCGTGCTTCTCCGCCCGAAACACAGGCCCCACCTCATAAACCCGTTCAAAGACTCCCACCATCATCTGCTTGTAAAACTGGGGACTCTGCGCCAGATAAGCCTGTCTGCCGAAATAGTCCAGAGAAAAGATATTGGCCCCTCCCTCTGCTCCCGCTTCCACGATCTTGGGAGAATGTATCTCGGTAAAATGCTGTTCCTGCAGAAAGCTGCGGAATCCCTGACAAAGCCCCTCCTGGATTTTAAAGATGGCCCGCTGCTTCTCATTGCGCAGGGTCAGCATCCGATAATCCAGCAGATTTTCCAGGGAGGTGTCCACTTTCTTCTGATTGATAACGATGGGCATGGGCTGCGCCGGGACAGACAGCACTTGCAGTTCCAGCAGCCGCAGTTCCCAGCCCATCCGGGAGCGTTCCTCCGGAGCCACCAGCGCCCGGATCCGGACACAGCTCTCCTCCACCAGTTCTTCCATCCCAAAACGGGAGAATTCCGGACTGTACACGCACTGGATCACATGCCTGCCTGTGCGCAGCAGCACAAAGGCAAATCCGCTCATGCGCCGCAGCTTATAGACACTGCCCTGGAGCAGAATTTCCTTTCCCGCCTGCTGCCCGATCTCTTCCAAATCGAAGCCGGATACCCGGACAGGTGTCCGGGCAGTTTTCTCTGTGGCTTCGGTTATCAGGCTGTCTGCCATCGGGAGTTCTGTTACTTTGTTTTGCATGGTTTTGTTCATACTCTTTCTTCCATCCTCTCTTTTTTATCAAATTTAAATATCAAAAAAACCAGCCCCACATCCGTAATTTCTTACCAATGCGGTACTGGTCTTCCTGGTCCGTCTCCTGTCTGATATACTTTTTCAGACTCTGTCCATTCTGCTCCGCATAGGTACAACACATTCAGCGCATGTACCTATGTCTCCACAGTTACATGCGCTACCGATCGTCGTCCCTATATGCGAACAAACCGACTGCCTGATTGAACATCTCTGTTTTCTCCTTATACCCACAATGCCGCCATGTCGACAGCCTCTGAATTTGTGTTATCATATCACATCTTAAATGGAAAAGCAATGATTTTGTACTCCTATATATTAAAAAATTATAAAGCAGTTGTGCCTTTGTTTTCCTCCGTGTATAATATTGATTGTCTTAGGAGAACCGAGTTTTATTCTAATCTCTATATGGAGGAAAAATGCATGAGAAAAATATATAAAACCTGTATCCCCCTGCTGTCTCTGTCCCTTCTCTTATTAAGCGGATGCGCAGACAAGTCCATGCAGGGAATCGAAGACCGGGTTCCCGGACAGGAAACGGAGGATTCCCTGTCCCCCGAAAGCGGAGATGTATCTGCACCGGTTACCTTTGAGGCCCGGGACCTGGAGGGGAATACCGTCTCCTCCCAACTCTTTTCAGAGACAAAACTGACCATGGTTAATGTGTGGGCCACTTACTGCAATCCCTGTCTGCGGGAAATGCCGGGGCTGGGAGAACTGGCCGGCGAATATGCGGCGGAGGAATTCCGAATTGTGGGAATCATCAGCGATGTAATGGAGGGAGAGGAGCAGAAAACCCTGGATTATGCGGCGGACCTGGTGGAACAGACAGGCGCCGCATACCCCCATCTGCTTTTAAACAAATCCCTGTATGACGCACTGCTCACGGATGTGACAGCCGTCCCCACCACCTTCTTCATAGACGAAAACGGCATGATTCTGGACACGGTAATCGGTTCCATGGATAAGTCGGCATGGGAGGAGATCATCAATGGACTTCTGGAAAAATAAAAAGCCGCCTGCCTGGATTTGGGGTATGCTGGCGGGAATCCTGTTCCTGGGGATGGGCATTGTCCAGGGGCAGTTTGCCGTCATATGGAGAAAAGCCGTGATGATCTGCATGGAATGTATCGGGCTTGGATAAGATGGAGGCAGGCAGAGTTAAGTTTGAAAGTGAACTTTCAACTATTGATTTGAGTGCGCGCAGCAGCGCGCAGTTGGGTGTAAAAATGAATAAAATACGGCTGACCGTACAACTGATCTATACCATTCTCACCAACGGATATGTCTTTGGCTATCTGAACGGAAAAATCTACCGGGGAAAATTAAAATATGCCTGCGTGCCGGGGTTAAATTGTTATTCCTGTCCCGGCGCGGTGGCCTCCTGCCCTTTAGGGGCGCTGCAGGCCCTGCTGAACCAGAAGGGTTTCCAGGTACCTTTCGCCATGCTGGGATTTTTCTTCCTGGCGGGCAGTCTGTTGGGGCGCTTTATCTGCGGGTGGCTGTGCCCCTTTGGGCTGGTCCAGGACCTTCTGCACAAAATCCCTGTTTTCCGCAAGAAAAAGAGACTGCCCCTGCACCATATTTTAAAATACGGAAAGTATCTTACCCTGTTTCTCTTCGTATGTATAGGTTCCCTGTTTTTGTTTGGCGGATTTGCGAAGGTACCTGCCTTCTGCAAATATATCTGCCCCTCCGGCACATTCTTCGGCGCAATTCCCCTTCTTGCCACCAACGAAATGCTCCGAAGCCAGGCGGGAGGCCTGTTTTTCTGGAAGTTGGGGATATTGTTGCTGCTCCTGCTTCTCTCCGTGAAAATTTACCGCCCTTTCTGCCAGTATCTGTGTCCTCTGGGCGCCATCTATGGGTGGTTTAACCGATTCAGCCTGGTACAGGTCCATTGGGAAAAGGAACGCTGCGTCTCCTGCGGCGCCTGTGAAAGAGCCTGTCCCGTATCCCTTTCCGTTCAGGAAATATCCCGTTCCCCGGAGTGCATACGCTGTGGGAAATGTATAGAAGCATGCCCCGCTGACTGCCTGCATTTTTCCGGTAAGAAACAAAAAAGCACAACGCCGGGGGATAAATGATCTCTCCCGGCATTGTGCCCTGTGGCCCGATCTGTGAAAGCCTCTCTTACAAGCCCATCACCGCGTCAATGGGCAATGCCATTACAAGGCCCTTTGCCTCGCTGCGCATACCGCATTTTTCGCTGATGCCCCCCATGATCTCCGTCTTTTTCTCCGCCTCGGACAGGATCAGAACAATCTCTTTCTCCTCCTGCATGCTCAGTCCCCAGGAGGCCGCCACTTCTTCGTTCCCGATCCAGCGGCTGTGGATCACCGTTCCCCCGCTGGCCCCGGCGGCTCTGGCAGCGTCCATCACATCCCCGCTAAAGCCAATATTGACCGCAGCCACAATCAACGCGTACTTCGTGTCAGACATAATGTTTCCACCCTTTCTTATATTGTGGACCGCAACTTCCTGGTCGCTCTCCACCAGCATTCGCATAAGCTGCTTGTTCAGTCCCGTAAGGGATACGGTAAAGGCGATGCCGCTGTCCACCGATCCCAGACGCAGTTCCACCCGCAGCCGGGACAGCAGAGCGTCTCCCAGTTGTCTGGGCACAGCGCTCATGAGAATGCTCTTGTCAATGCTGCCCAGGCCCAGCATATCCATAATCTCGCTGGACGCCGTTCCCTCGGCATTCAGCCTGTACTGGACAGACAGCGTGCTTTTGCGGAATATCTTCGTGGCCTTGTCTGCCAGCCTGGGATTGACAATCAGCACCAGCATCTGAAATGGCATATTTTTATCATGATTCTCCATGGTACACCTCCAGATCTATAATCTCATCGCAGTCATCCAGATATGCAGCATTTTGCAGCGCCTTCTTCTGCATGGAGCTGGTCTTGACCTGGTATACAATCCCCATGATCTGAATGGCAATAAGGGGCGTGAGAGCCACCAGAGCCACCACTCCGAAGGCATCCGTCATCAGATTGCCGCCCAGAGCCTGACAGGTGCCGATACTCAGGGGCAGCAGAAAGGTGGAAGTCATGGGACCGCTGGCCACGCCGCCGGAGTCAAAGGCAATACCCACGAATATCTTGGGAACAAACCGGGACAACACCAGAGCGATCAGATAACCGGGCAGGATAATCCACTGGATGGGAAGCCCGGTCAGGACCCGCATCATGGCAAGGCCCACACTGATGGCCACACCCAGAGACATACAGCGGTTCATGGCCTTCACAGAAACCGCGCCGTCTGTGACGTTTTCCACCTGGTGGTTCAACACCTGAATGGCAGGCTCCGCCTTCACTATGTAATAACCGATCAACATGCCGATGGGAATCAGGATCCAGTTGAACATCAGGGAAGCCAGTTCCTGCCCCAAAAAGGAGCCCACCGGGGCAAAGCCCACATTGACGCCGCACAAAAACAACACCAGGCCCGCATAAGTGTAGACCAGGCCCACGACAATTCGCTTTAACTGCCTTCTGTGATAGCGGCGGGTGAACATCTGGAAAATCAGAAATACCAATACAATGGGAAACAGGGATACCAATACCTCCCGGGCATATGCCGGAATGCTGGTCCCAAACACCTTCACCACGTCCCGGGTGGTAGCCACTTCAGCCACATCCCCCAGGGAGTATGCCGCCTCCGTGGGCCGATAAAAGCATCCCAGAATCAGCACTGCCAGAATGGGACCGATACTGGACAACGCCACCAGGCCAAAACTGTCGCTGGCGGAATTCTTGTCTGTACGGCGGGAAGCAAGGCCGATGCCCATGGCCATGATAAAGGGCACGGTCATGGGCCCGGTGGTGACGCCGCCGGAGTCGAAAGCCACCGCAAGGAACTCCTTTGGCACCAGAAAAGATGCGCAGATCAGCAGCAGATACAGAACGATCAGCAGCTTGGAAAGGTCAATCTGGAATTTGATACGAAGGATGGCCAGGGCCAGAAATATACCCACTCCCACTGCCACCGTCAGGATCAGCACCCGATTGGGAACAGAGGGGACCTGCTGAGCCAGCACCTGCAGATCAGGTTCGGAAATGGTAATGATAGCCCCCATGACAAAACCCATGAGCAGGATCATCAGCACCTTGCGGGTCCTGGAGATCTGGACACCGATGCCTTCCCCGATGGGTGTCATGGCCATCTCGGCCCCCAGTTGGAATAAGCCCATTCCCAGGATCAGCATGACCGCCCCCGTGACAAACATCACCAAACTCCCCAGTTCCATAGGTACCAGGAAAATACTGATAAGCAGCACGATTCCGGTAATCGGAAGAACTGCCGAAAGAGACTCCATGGTTTTCTCTCTTAATTTTGGGTTCAAATTCCTCTCCTTCCCGCATACTGCAGGGATGTCCGCAATATGCGTCTTATGATTTACTTACTGCGCCTTGGCGCATTGGGATTTACTGTCATGAGTATCAGAATATTTCAGCCGGACGGCTCTTTGCCGCGTTACTTGTGTACAGTATATCATAGAAAGAGATTCTCTGGAAACCAGTTTTAATAAATTAGTCAGAATTTCCTATTGCCGTTTTTCTTCATGGTAACTCCCGGAACTTGCTTCGTAATGCATAATGTCCCTCCATTTCTTCTCCTGACGCATCGTCTCCCGTATCTTCTGTGGTGCTCCAGACGTTGTCCCAATCCTAGCGCCCCAAACGCCGCCGAAAGTCCATATACTCAAAGCGCTTCAGACTCTGCAGCTCTCCTCCATCGCGGAGAACAAAGATACCCGGCAGCGCCATCCCGTTAAAGGTATTGTTCTTACACATTGTATAGATCGCCATGTCGCCGAATAGGAGCAGGTCTCCCTCCCGCAATGGCCCGGCAAAACCATAGTCTCCAATTACATCCCCTGCCAGGCAAGTAGGCCCGCCCAGCCGAACGGCACAGGGCAGCTCCCCCGGTTCTTTCGCACCATACAGCGGCGGACGGTAAGGCATCTCCAGCACGTCCGGCATATGGCAGGCCGCGCTGGCATCTAAAACGGCGATCTGTGTCCCGCCGTTTTGCAGTACATCCAGCACGCGGGCAGCCAGATAGCCCGCATTCAGTGCGCAAGCCTCCCCAGGCTCCAGATAGACCTGCACCCCCCACTGCTCCTGTGCCTGGCGGATGCACCGTTCCAGCCGGGGAATATCGTATCCGGGCCTGGTGATGTGGTGTCCGCCGCCGAAATTAAGCCATTTCATTCGGGGCAGGATGCTGCCAAAATGTTCCGCCACGGCGTTCAGCGTAATTTCCAGCGCATCGGAATCCTGCTCACACAGCGTATGAAAATGCAGCCCCTCCAGCAGTCCGATCAGTTCCGAGGACATACCCGCATCCCACTGGGCGCGGGTGACGCCCAGACGGCTTCCTGGAGCGCAGGGATCGTAGATGGCATGACCCTCCTGGGTGGAGCACTCCGGATTGATGCGCAGTCCGATGCTCTTCCCCGCCTTCCTGGCGAGAGGGCCGAAGCGCTCCAACTGGCGGGGGGAGTTGAAAACGATGTGATCTACGTACCGCAGCAACTCGTCAAACTCCTCCTCCCGATAGGCTGCACAGAACACATGGACCTCCTTCCCCGGCATCTCCTCTGTGCCGAGCCGGGCTTCATACAGCCCGCTGGCCTCCGTCCCATCCAGATACGGTGATAAGACGGGATAGAGGTCATAATTGGAAAACGCCTTCTGGGCCAGCAGTATCCGGCATCCCGTCCGCTGCGCCACCCCGGACAGAATCTCTCCATTCTGGCGCAGCATGGCTTCGTCCAGGATATAGCACGGCGTGGGCAGTTTCCCAAACAGTTCCTCCGGGGACAGGCCGCCCAGCCCCGCAAAGGCCGAGCGGCTCTCTTTTAAGCCGCTCATCAGTCCACCAGCGCCGGCGTCCGGTTCTCGCTCCTCGGCAGGCCGTACTGGTCCAGCGCCGCCAGAAAAGGATCGGGATCGAACTCTTCCACTGTGTAGACGCCGGGCTTGTTCCATTTGCCGGTCAGCAGCATCAGCGCACCGCACATGGCAGGCACACCGGTGGTATAACTGATGGCCTGGCTGCCCACCTCATGATAACATTTCTGATGGTCGCAGACATTGTAAATATAATAGTTCTTGTCCTTTCCGTCCTTCTTTCCGGTAAAGATGCAGCCGATGTTAGTCTTGCCCTTGGTCTGGGGACCCAGGCTGGCTGGGTCGGGCAGCAGTGCCTTCAGGAACTTGATGGGGACGATCTGCTGTCCCTCAAAATCCACGGGACTGGTAGACAGCATTCCCACATTCTCCAGACAGCGCATATGGTCCAAGTAGCTCTGACCAAAGGTCATAAAAAACCGAATCCGCCGAACCTCCGGGATATTCAGTGCCAGACTCTCAATTTCCTCATGGTGGAGCAAATACATGTCCTTGTGTCCCACTTGGTCGAAGTCATACGCCCGCTTGATGCTCATAGGGGGAATTTCTATCCAGCGTCCGTCCTCCCAGTAACTGCCGGGGGCGGAAACTTCCCGCAGATTGACCTCCGGATTGAAGTTGGTGGCGAAAGCGTAGCCATGGTCGCCGCCGTTGCAGTCCAGAATATCAATGGTGTCAATGGTATCAAATTCATGCTTTTGGGCGTGGGCGCAGTACGCTTGGGTCACACCCGGGTCGAAGCCGCAGCCCAGCAGGGCAGTCAGCCCCGCCTCCTCAAACTTCTTCCGGTAAGCCCACTGCCAGCTGTAATCGAAATAGGCAGAGAACCCTGCCTCCTTGCAGCGCTTTTCATAGATGGCTCGCCACGCCGGGTCATCAGTGTTCTCAGGTTCGTAGTTGGCGGTATCCATATAGTTCACCCCACAGGCCAGGCAGGCGTCCATAATGGTCAGATCCTGGTAGGGGAGGGCGATATTCATGACCAGGTCCGGCTTGCAATCGTTGATGAGGTCGATGACCTGACGCACATCGTCCGCGTCTACCTGGGCGGTGGTTAGCTTGGTTGCAGTGTTAGGAGCCAACTCGGCGGCCAACTTGTCGCACTTGGACTTTGTCCGGCTGGCGATGCACAATTCGGTGAACACCTCGCTGACCTGACAGCATTTGTGGATGACGACGGACGCTACGCCGCCGCAGCCGATCACAAGGACTTTGCTCATAGCGGTAATCTCCTTTTATCTCAAAATCAGTTATTATGCAGCGCTAATATCAGTTCCCGCAGCACTTTGCAGGCGGTGGCGGTGGAAACGCCGCTGGGGTCCAGCATGGGGGCCAGTTCGTTGATGTCGGCGCCCACCACATGGGTGGTGCAAATCGTCCGGATGGCCTCCAGCAGTTGGAGAAAGCTGACGCCCCCCGCCTCCGGCGTACCTGTTCCGGGAAACACGGAGGGGTCCAGGCAGTCCAGGTCAATGGTGAAGTAAACAGGGACCCTCTGTTCCCGCAGGGCCGAGACCGTTTTCTCCAGGCCCTCAAACCCGAAGGGGTGCATGTCCGTATGCGCCTCGGCAAACCGGAACTCCTCCCGGTCGCCGCTGCGAATGCAGAACTGATGGATGCATCCATCGCCTGCCAGCTCATGGCATCGACGCAGGACGCAGGCGTGGGAGAGCTTCGCACCCAGGTAATCGTCCCGCAGGTCGGCGTGGGCATCAAAGTGAATGATGTGAAGCTCTGGATACCTCTTCACCACAGCACGCACCGCACCCAGTGTGACCAGATGCTCGCCGCCCAGCAACAGGGGGAATTTTCCATCTTGCAGAATCTCAGCGGCACGGGCCTCGATTGCCTCCAGCGCCGTCTGAGCGCTGCCGAAGCAAAGCTCCAGATCGCCGCTGTCAAATACGGCGCGTTCTGTCAGGTCCGCGTCCTGATAGGGGCTATAGGTTTCCAGCCCAAAGCTCTCGTGGCGCATAGCGGAGGGTCCGAACCGCGCGCCGGGCCGGAAGCTGGTGGTGGAGTCGAAGGGCGCGCCGTACAGAACCATACGGGATCGCTCATAATCACAGTCACAGCCAACAAAATTCTCAATATTCGGTTTCAGCATGGCTCATTCCTCCACTTCCCGAAGCATCTCCTCCAGAAACGCGGGCAGGCAGAAGGCGCCCATATGAAGTCTGGGGGTATAGTAGCGCGTATGCAGATTCAGATTCCGCCACGCTTCCGTGTCCAGATCATCGGTGGGATGGTACTTCTTGCTGGCAAAGCCGAACAGCCAGTAACCCGCCGCGTAGGTGGGGATATGGGCCTGATATACCCGACTGATGGGAAAGGTGCTGACGATCCGCTTATGGCTGCGTTGCATGGCCCCGGCGTCCTCAGCGTAAAAAGGGCTCCCCTGCTGGTTGACCATGATACCGTCCTCCCGCAGGGCGTTGTGGCAGCTACCGTAGAACTCCCGGGTAAACAGTCCCTCCGAGGGTCCGAAGGGGTCGGTAGAGTCCACAATGATGAGGTCGTATGCACTTTCCTGCCGGCGGATGAACTTCAGCGCGTTCTCAAAGTGGATATGAACCCGCCGGTCGTCCATCCGGCAGGCGTTGCTGGGCAGATAGGTCCGGCAAGCCTCCACCACAAGGGGATCCATCTCCACCAGGTCGATATGCTCCACCCGGTCATACCGGGTCAGCTCCCGCACCACGCCGCCGTCCCCCGCGCCGATGACCAGGATATCCCGGATGCCGGAGTGTACCGCCATGGGCACATGGGTCATCATCTCATCATAAATAAATTCATCCCGCTCCGTCAGCATTACGTTACCGTTCAAAGTCAGCACCCGGCCAAACTCCGGTGTCTCGAAGATGTCAATGCGTTGGTAGTCGCTCTGCTTGGAGTACAGGTGCCGGTTGACCCGGATACTGTGCTTCACATCCGGGGTATGAAATTCGCTGAACCACATTTCCATAATCCGTCTCCCTTCATGCCAGCACGTTCAGCCGTTCCAGATCCGGGTCCTCCGGGCCGGTCATGCTGCATCCTTTTTCCTTGGCGTACCGGATATGCTCCAGAATTTCCGCCGTGATACGCTCCCCTGGGGCCAGAAGGGGAATACCGGGGGGATAGCACATGACAAACTCGCTGCATACCCGCCCCCGAGTTTCCTCCAGAGGAAGGCTGTGCTTCTCCGCGTAGAATGCTTCCTGGGGGCTGGCTACCACTTCCGGTTCCACATATTCCTGATTCAGAAGGCCTGTTGGATCCCGCTGGTAACGCCTCCGGATCTCCGCCAGAGCGCTGACCAGTCGCTCTACCTCCTGGGCGCGGTCCCCCATGGAGAGGTAAGCCAAGATATTGCCGATGTCGCCGAACTCAATCTGGATGTCGTATTCATCCCGCAGAATGTCGTACACCTCGATGCCAGCCAGACCGATGTCCAAGGTATGGACGCTGAGCTTGGTGGTATCGAAATCAAAGACTGAGTCCCCATTCATCAGTTCCCGGCCAAAGGCGTAGTATCCGCCCACGGCGTTGATCTCCTGGCGGGCGTACTCCGCCATATCGGCCACCTGATGGAACACCGTCCGGCCTCGCAGGGCCAGATTCCGGCGGCTGATGTCCAGACTGGACATCAACAGATAGCTGCCGGAGGTGGTCTGGGTCAGATTGATGATCTGCCGCACATATCCCGCGTGGACATTGGGCCCCACCAGCAACAGACTGGACTGGGTCAGACTGCCGCCGCTCTTGTGCATGGATACGGAGGCCATGTCCGCCCCCGCCGCCATAGCCGATACCGGCAGGCCGCCGCCAAAATAGAAGTGGGTGCCGTGGGCCTCGTCCGCGAGGCACCGCATCCCGGCGGCGTGGGCCATTTTGACAATGGCCCGCAAATCGCTGCAAACGCCATAGTAGGTGGGGTTGTTTACCAGCACCGCCACCGCGTTAGGGTGTTCGGCGATGGCCTTCGCCACCTGCTCCCGGCGCATCCCCAGGGAAATGCCCAGACGCTGGTCTACATCCGGATTGACGTACACCGGCACCGCGCCGCACAGGACCAGGGCATTGATCACGCTCTTATGGACGTTGCGGGGCAGAATGATCTCATCCCCCCGCTTGCAGGAAGCCAGGATCATGCTCTGCACGGAACTTGTGGTACCGCCGACCATCAAAAACGCATGGGCTGCGCCAAAGGCCTCCGCCGCCAGCTTTTCCGCCTCCAGGATGACCGATACCGGATGGCAGAGGTTGTCCAAAGGCTTCATGCTGTTCACGTCTACGCCGATGCACTGCTGCCCCAGAAATGCGGTCAGTTCCGGATTGCCCCGGCCCCGCTTGTGGCCCGGCACGTCAAAGGGAACGACCCGCATTTGCCGGAAGGACTCCAGCGCCTCGTAGATGGGCGCGCGGTTCTGGTCGGATCGGTTCGGATGAGTACAAGAAATTTTCAATTTCTTTGTGGTTCCTCCCTTCTGATGGTTGGCAAAACAAAACCGCAAGCTGTGCTGCCTGCACGACTTGCGGTTTTTACCCAATATACTTCATGGCTCCCATTTTCTGCAAGATTTCCGTTGTCAAAAAGACAATTCGGAAAATGAAAAAATGGAGAGAGGAAGCTGCTTAGATAAGACGGAGAGATCAGAGTCTATATAGCAATACTACTTTTACCACTCTTATTGACCGTTTCACAAGTCTGTGCGCAAGGCACATTTCGGTTATGAAGTAACCAACTTATAAAATTTGAGCTTTTAACTCAATCAATAAGGCAACGCAAGGCTGCCAATCGGCAGTGGACCCGGCTGTCCGTATGGCCTCGACTCCCAGGGGAGTGGTCCAAGTAATTGCTTTGAAAAGACTCTGAAAAGGACCTTTTCAACTGGTGATATGCTATCACAGGATGAGCGTTTTGTCAAGGTTCAAATTGCAGGCTTAATATAGCTTAATATAGACCGTCATATCCATGCCATACCAGTTGTCCAGCCAAGACAGCCTCTTTTATAGACAAAAAACCCACACCCCGCATATATTCGCGAATCCCAGGACTTCTGATGCACCGCCAGGGGCTCAAACCCTGGACGCCCTGATTAAAAGAAAAGAGGGCCGGGCTTGTTTTTGTAGTACAAGTTCATTCTGATCAACCCCGATCCGGCTCGCTGCGTGTCTACTTGTAGCACAATCTCCCCCTCACTTCTTGATATTTCTTGTCAAGTTTTGATGTGCTTCCCCGAATGAATATGTTATAATAACTTTGCTGTGTCACCCCAGTAGAAAGGGGGTGTCTAAATGCTTGGTTATCTTTTATCCTTTTTAGTCTCCATATTGGCAAGTGTAGTTGCCTACTACATATGCAAATGGTTGGATGGAGACAATAAGTAACACAGCCCAGCCTTGAAAAAAGAAAGCCCCGGGATGCCCCCCGGGGTTTTCTCTGTCTAAATGCCTTACCTTTTATCCTTGCCTACATGTAATATAACATCCTTTTTTCTGTTTGTAAAGAAAAATTTGTGCTGCAAGTTCGTGCTGCAGCGTACTTCTACAGGTGGTTTGTAGCACAACTAACTACTGATGCCAGTTGATCCAGTCCCAGAAATTGATGATTCGAGTTCCCGAGCTTCGTCCTGGGCTGTTCGAAAAATATGTCACATTACATATAAGAGAGGAAGATGAAGTTACCGGCGCTGAAATTGCCAAAACGTGAGGAGAAGTTGACATCTCTTATGAAGGAGATGGTTGTTCTTTCCATGGATTTGTGGTCTCGGGCATCCATATAGAGATTCAAGAACAGGATAAGAACTCCGTCTGGTACTATGTGTGCCGACAAGGAATATGATGATCTTTTTCATGGTACTTGTCTGTACGTGACCTCATGTCTGAAGTACACCCTGGACTTTATCAGGGAGCACCTTGTGCCCTACGAAGAGTCGGGGAAAACCTAGATCCTGTGGAAAGACAATGCGCCGCACACTGCCCTGGACACCTTTTCACGAATCAGGTTGTCCAGCCGGCACAGCCTCTTTTACAGACAAAAAAAAGCCCCACAACCCGCATGTATTCGCGAATCCCAGGACTTCTGATGCACCGCCAGGGGCTCGAACCCTGGACACCCTGATTAAGAGAAAAGGTGTCCAGACCTGTTTTTTGTAGCACAAGTTCATTCTGATCAACCCCGATCCGGCCCGCTGCGTGTCTACTTGTAGCACAATCTCCCCCTCGTCTCATGGCATTTCCTGTCAAGTTTTGATGTACTTCCCCGGTATGATAT
>ERZ808054.233-NODE-233-length-69105-cov-36.044533_pt1 | contig 69105 bp, 62 predicted proteins | sample MGYA00380201_ERZ808054 | MGnify/ENA primary metagenome ERZ808054 (study PRJEB31490, sample SAMN06133419) | mouse gut metagenome | isolation source: Z5_2 | host: mice | place: China: Chengdu | collected 2015-05 ... | reverse complement strand
TCATCATTATCCAAAAAGCGTTCATATTGAACTTCTTTCGATCCCTCTTTGACGGTGTATGTTGTAGTCCAGTCAATGGGTGTGTTCTTTTCCGCAGGTTTAATTTCGCCGATCACCTCATTTGAAAACAATGTCCGTCTGATTGCCGCTTCCGTATACGCATCAAGTTTCCCTGGCTGTGCGAGTGGGGTCAGAACAGTGGGACCGTAATAAGCACGGACGCCTGCATATGCAAAAACAGCCAACCATGTAGCAATATCGGAAAAACCCATAAATACCTTGGGATGATCATGAATGACCTGCGAATCGATATATGGAAGAACACGATAGGAATCATCTCCACCCTGATTACAGATGATCCCTTTGATGGAATCATCCTTCAAAGCCCACATCAAATCCTCGGCTCTTTTCTCAGGATGCTCATAAAGATACTTGCTCCCTCTAAGCGCATTGGGCGTTTCAACAACTTTAACATTAAAGATTTTTTCGAATCTCCTTTTACCCAGCATATACCGGGGAATCATATCTTCATCTCCGGCACGGCCACCCGAAATTGAAATAAATGCTACTGTATCACCCTCGTTCAATTTGGGCGGAATGATCAGATTTTTCATTTCGCTTCCTTCTTATAATACCAATTTATATATTTATACTCCCGCTTTCTATGAGTACACAATTACAAAGAGGGAGTTGATCATCAACAGCCGTCAGATGCAGCTGGACGGCCTGATAGTCCCCCTTCACCGCGGGCAGGGGGAACCCGGCGTGCATCAGCGCGTCGCCGCCCCAGCAGCCCGCGCCGTCCACCTGATAGCGCGCGCCGGGGTCCAGGCCCTTCAGCTTCAGCACCCGGAAGGGGGACACGGCCCGGGCGCCGCCGAACACCACGGACACCAGGGCCTCCCGCCGGTCGGGAGACACCTGCGCCCAGGCGGTATAGGGCCCCTCCCGGAAGGGGTCCGTGAGGCGGTAGTAGTCCCCCAGCTGGAGCAGCTCCCACCGCGCCTTGTAGGTCTCGATCTGGCGGCGGATGCACGCCTTCTCCTCCGGCGTGCATTTGCTCAGGTCCAGCTCGTACCCGAAGGCCCCGCTCATGGCCGCGATCCCCCGGGTCTCCAGGGGGGTGACCCGCCCGTTCTGCTCGTTGGGCACGACAGATACGTGGGCCCCCATGGTACACACCGGGTAGCAGAAGGAGGTCCCGTACTGGATGCGCAGCCGGTCCATGGCGTCGGTGTTGTCGCTGCACCAGATCTGGGGGGTGTAGTACAGCATCCCGCCGTCGAACCGTCCCCCGCCGCCGCAGCAGCCCTCCACAAGGATCTCCGGAAAGTCCGTCCGCAGGCGCTCCAGCATCTCGTAGACCCCCAGGACGCAGCGGTGGTAGACCTCCCCCTGCCGCTGGGGCGGCAGGGCGGCGGACCACACGCCGGAGAGGCTCCGGTTCATGTCCCACTTCACATACGTCACCGGCGCGCTGGACAGGACCCTGTGCAGCTGGGCGTAGATGTGGTCCCGGACCTCCCGCCGGGAGAAGTCCAGCACCAACTGGTTCCGGCCCCTGGCGGGGGTCCGGCCCGGCACCTGGAGGGCCCAGTCGGGGTGGGCCCGGTAGAGATCGCTGTCCTCGCTGACCATCTCCGGCTCCACCCAGAGGCCGAAGGAGAGGCCCAGGTCGTTGATGGCGGGCGCCAAAGCCTCCAGCCCGCCGGGGAGCTTGTCCGTGTTCACCTGCCAGTCCCCCAGGCCGCTGTTGTCGTCGTCGCGCTTCCCGAACCAGCCGTCGTCCAGGACGAACAGCTCCACGCCCAGCGCCGCCGCCTCCCGGGCGATGGCCAGCAGCTTCTCCGGGTCGAAGTCAAAATAGGTGGCCTCCCAGTTGTTCACCAGCACGGGCTTGCGCCGCCCCCGCAGGTGGTCCCGGACCAGGCGGTCCCGGATGGCCCGATGGAACCGGCGGCTCATCTCCCCCAGACCCGCCTCGGAGCAGACCAGGGCCGCCTCCGGCGCACTGAAAACCCCGCCGGGCTCCAGGGTCCAGGTGAAATGGTAGGGGTTGACGCCCATCACCAGCCGGGCGTTCTCAAACTGGCCGGTCTCCACCGCCGCCTGGAAATTGCCGCTGTAGAGCAGCATGGCCCCATAGCACAGGCCGTAGTCCTCATTGGCCTCCCGGTCGCAGAGGATCACGAAGGGGTTGTGCTGGTGGCTGGAGGCGCCCCGGACGCTTCCGGCGCTCTGGATGCCGGGGCGCAGGGGGGCGCGGCTGGGACAGCGCTCCATCAAATGCGCGCCGTTGAAAGTGACCATATCCAGATCGGAGCGCGGGAGATCCAGGCACAGGGAGGCGCACCGGCACAGACGGACAGGGCCCTCTCCCACGTTCCGCACTAGGACGGAGCGCGTGATGAGGTCGTATTCCTCCAGCACGCCGTAGAGCAGCTCCACCTCCGCCTGGGCGGCGTCGTCCCGCAGGACCAGGCTGAGGGTCTCCCACTCCTCCCCGCCTCCATAAAAGGCGGGCAGGCCCTCCAGGGCGTACTTGCCCCGCCGTATTTCGCCCCGCGCATACCGCAGGTCCGCCGTGCGGCTGCCGCAGGGCAGCTCGAACTCGATAGCGGGCAGGCGGAAGTCTCCCACGCCGCAGGTGGAGTACTCCTGGGGCGTGGTATCCAGGGAAAAGGTCCGGTCCGCTCCCGCCTCCTCCGGATTGGGGGAGAAGCCCCGGTCCGCGTACCGGAGCAGTCCGGTGAGGTCGCAGTCCCGGAGCCGGGGGCCGTAGTAGACGTGCTGCACCACGCCGGTCGGATGGACCGCCAGCTGATAGGTGCTGTGTTTCGTATGCAGGGTGTATGTCCTGCTCGGTTCATGATAAACGATCATGAGAGATCACCTCGAAAAGGTAGTGTGACCGCCCCGGCGGGCTGACCCCGCCAGGGCGGTCGAAAAGAGGAAAGAGGGGAGGTAAGAAGAAAGCAATGTTAAAAGCGTGTGACGATCGTTCACACGGGGGACGCCGCCCGCACGCCTGCGGTGTGCGAACAGCTGTCCCGGCAGCACAGACGCCGCCTATTTCCCTCCGGTACCGGCGATGCCCTCCACGAACTGACGCTGGAAGATCAGGTACAGCACGATCATGGGCAGCATGGCCAGCAGGGAGCCGGCCATCAGTACCGGGAAGTTGGTAGTGAACTGGCCCTTCAGAGTGGAAAGGCCGGAGGAGAGGGTCATCATCTTCAGGTCGGAGTTGACCACCAGGGGCCACATCAGATCGCCATAGGCAAACACGGCGGTAAAGATGGTCAGCGCCGCCACGGAGGTCCCCGTCAGGGGGAACATGACCTTATAGAAGGTCTGCCACTGGTTGCACCCGTCCAGATAGGCGGCCTCGCCCACCTCGTCGGGGATGCTCATGTAGGTCTGGCGCAGGAAGAACACGCCGAAGGCGCTGACCAGGCCCGGGAACACCAGGGCGAAGATGGTGTTGGCCATGCCCATCTTGGCCACCATCTGATACTGGGGGATGATGAAGATCTGGCTGGGCAGGGACATCTGGATGAGCACGACGCCGAAGAGAAGGTTCTTGCCCCGGAAGCGCAGCTTGGCGAAGGCGTAGCCCGCCATGGAGCTGAAGAGCACCGCGCAGATCACGCGGAAAAAGACCATCAGCGTCGTGTTCCAGTACAGGTGGCCGAAGGGCAGGGAGGCGACGGCCTCCTTGAAATTATCCAGCATCCACTTGGCGGGGAAGATCACCACGGGGTCCACCGCCAGGCTTTCCGCCACCGTCTTGGAGCTGGTGAGGATCATCCACGCGAAGGGGAAGACCATGATGAGCGCGCCCAGGATCAGGAAAAAGTAGGTCAAAAACTTGGCCGTCGCATAGGAGCGGTGCAGAGAATCCATGCTTTTCATGTCGGTCCCTCCTTAAATATCGTAAGTGACCCACTTCTTCTGGCCCCAGAACTGGATGAGGGTCACCAGAAGGATCAGGCCCACGGTCCACACCACGATGGCGGAACCGTAGCCCCGCTCGCCCGCCACGAAGGAGGAGCGGTAGAAGAGGTACATCAGGCTCTGCATGTCGGTGAGGGCGGGGTTGGTCTCGTCCGCCATCATGTAGATCAGGTCGTAGATCTTCATGGAGGCCATCAGGCGCATGATGAGCACGGAGAACATGGTGGGGGAGACCATGGGCAGGGTGATGGTGAAAAACTGGCGGATCTTGCCCGCTCCGTCGATGCTGTTGGCCTCGTAGAGGGTCTTGGGGATGTTCTGCAGGCCCGCCAGCAGCAGCACCGCGTCATAGCCCACGCTGCTCCAGATGGAGACGATGGCCACGGCGATCACGGCGGTCTTGGGGTTGGTGATCCACTGGATGTTCTGGCCCAGCATCTGGTTGAGGATGCCGTACTCGCCGTTGAAGATCCAGCGCCACACCATGGCCACGGCGGCGGGGGCGCAGACCAGGGGCAGGAAGAACAGGGTCCGGAAGCCTCCCTTGAACTTCACCTTGGCGTTGAGCAGGATGGCCACGAACAGGGCCAGGGCCACGCCCACGGGCACGGTGAGGATACAGAAGAAGATGGTGTTCCAGGTGGCCTTCCAGAACTCGGTGTTGCCCAGCATCTCCGCGTAGTTCCCCAGGCCGATGAACTTGTAGTGGCCGAAGCCCAGGTGCTCGCAGAAGCTGGTGTAGATGGTCTGGATGAAGGGCCAGATATTCAGCACCCCCAGGCCGAGGATGGTGGGGGCTACCATGATCCAGCCCCAGTTTTCCTCCCGCCGGGCGGCGGCGGACAGTTTCTTATTCACAGCGGGCCCTCCTTTCAGTTATCCGCCAGCTTCTTGGCGGTCTCGGTGTCGATGATGTTCTGCATGTTGTCCAGGGCGCTGTCCAAGCTCTGCTGGCCGCTGTAGACCTTGTTGAGCTCATCCAGCACGGGGCTCTTCCACTTGGGCTTGGCGGCGTTGTTGACGTTCTGCACGCCGTAGGCGAACTGATCCATGAGGATCGGCACATTGATGTCATAACCGGCCTTGTCAAAGGCGTCGAAGTAGGGCTGTTCGGTGCCGTTGTAGGCGGAGATGGCCGCGCCGTAGGAGCTGGCCAGCAGCTGGGCCTCCTCGGTGCCGAAGAACTTGATCACATCCAGAGCGATGTCGCGGGTCTTGCCCCGGGCGGCGGTGGAATAGCACAGGCCGTTGGAGATGGTGGCCCGGCCGTCGCCGCTGACGGGGTCAGGGCACTTGGGCATGGGGGCGATGTCCCACTTGCCGTTCATATCGGGGAAGCTGACGCACTTGTTCATCAGCTCCCAGTTGCCCTCGATGTACATGGAGCCGATCCCGGAGAAAAAGGCGGTGCCGGGAGCGGTCTCGGCAAAGTAGGCCTGGTCGGGGCACCACTCGTAGTCCTGCAGGCCCACATAGAACTCCATGCCCTTCCGGGTGCCGGGCTGGTCGAAGCCGGCCCGGGTCTTGTCCTCGGTCAGGATGCAGCCTCCGGCCTGGTAGACGAAGCTCCAGTAGCCCATCTGGTCGTCGTTGTAGGCCATGTAGCCATACTTGCCGGTCTTCTCGTAGATCTGGGCGGAGGCGCTGACCATGTCGTCCCAGGTCCAGTTCTCGTCAGGGTAGGCCACCCCGGCGGCGTCGAACATCTCCTTGTTATAGACCAGGACCACGTTGTCCTTGTCCTTGGGGACGCCGTAGAGTCTGCCGTCAGAGCCGCTGGCGTTGCCGATGGATATCTCGGAGAAATGGTTCTGGTAGTAGCTGGGGTCCTCATCGGCGTAGAGGTCCGTCACATCCGCCAGCATACCGAAGTCGGCGTAATACAGGATCTGGTTGGTGTGCATCCAGAAGATGTCCGGCATGGTGTTGGACTCGGCGGCGGCCTCCAGCTTGGTCCAGTACTCGGTCCAGTTGGTGACCTGCACTTCGATGGAGACCTCGGGGTGCTTGGCGGTATAGGCGGCGCAGATGGCCTCCATACTCGCTCTCTGGGCTACATCCCAGATCTGAAAGGTCAGGTGCTCCTTGCCGTCCGCGGAGCCGCACCCGGCCAGCGACAGCAGCAGTACCAGCGTCAGGGCCGCCGCTGCCATACGGGGGATCTTCTTCATAACGCCACTCCTTTTTTGTGTTCCCGCGCGGCGGCAGTACCGGACCGCGCGCGGCTTTGTATTTACTATAATATGGGGGCAATATATCTGTAAATGCCGCATTGTGTGGAAAATATTTGCAGATTTTGTATCTGGCGCGTTTTTGCGAAGGTCACGCCACATTTTTATATATTTTTGGCAAAATCGTTACTTTAAACATAGATAAGCGCTTGTTTTTGTTAAAAACGCAGAAAATCAGAACCTGGACATTTTGGCCGCATATCCGCCGGAGCTTCTCCCGGAGGCGTTTTGCGCATGGAATATATACAGATGCGCCTTAGGCGGGGAGGAGGGCCCGGTTGCATTCCGGCGGTGGGTATGGTACACTTTTTTCATCCAAACTTACGATGCGAAGGAGGGTCCGCCATGTTCTTTCAGGAGGACTATAACGCGCCGCCGGAGGAGGAGTCTCCCCCTGCCGGAGGGGCCCGTCTGTTCTTTTGGCTCCTGGGCGGGGAGGCCGCCGGGCTGCTGAAGCTCAATCTGCTCTTTCTGCTGGCCTGTCTGCCGGTGGTGACCATCCCTCCGGCGTATCACGCCCTGCACCGCCTCACCCGGCGGCTGGTCCAGGGGCGGGGCGTGCGCTGCTGGCCCCAGTTCTGGGAGACCGTCCGGAAGGAGTGGAAGACCGCCTGGGCGGCTTTCCTGCTGACCGCCCTGCCCCTGGCGGGGGCCGGGTACGGGATGCAGTTCTATCTCCAATTCGCCGGAAGGAACCCGGTCTTCTATCTGCCCTTCACCCTGTGCGCCACCATTTTTCTGACGGCGCTGCTGGCCTCCTCCTACCTCTGGGGGCTTCTGGCGGATGGGCGGCGGCTGGACCGGGAGACGGTCCTGCTGGCCGTGAAGCTGGGGCTGGGGAAGCCCCTTCGGGCAGTGCTGGCGGCGGCGGGATGGTATTTGTCCCTGACGGCGACGGCGCTGTGGTTCCCGCTGAGCGGGATCTATCTGCTGCTCATGGGATTCTCCGTGCCCTGCCTGCTGTGGCAGTTTTTGATCCGGACCGTGCTGGAGCGGTTCGGGAGCGCGGAAAATATAGATCGATAGCGGCGGGACCCGCCGTCCCCCAGTGAAGAAACCGTCTTCCCATTTCCCAAAATTTGTGCTATAATAGCTCCATCAAGTGCGCCGATCCCATATAAGAAAGGAAGAACGATATGCCTACTCCTCACAACTCCGCCAAGCCCGGCGATTTCGCCAAGACCGTCCTCATGCCCGGCGACCCCTTACGGGCCAAATTCATCGCCGGCACCTTCCTGGAGGACGCCAAGCTGGTCAACAACGTCCGGGGCATCCACGGCTATACCGGGACCTATCGGGGCGTGCCCGTCTCCGTCATGGCTTCCGGCATGGGGATGCCCTCCATCGGCATCTACTCCTATGAGCTGTTCAGCCAGTATGATGTGGACAACATCATCCGCATCGGCTCCGCCGGGGCCATCAGCCCCAAGCTGAAGCTGCGGGACGTCATCGCCGCCCAGGGGGCCTGCACCAACTCCAATTTCGCCCACCAGTACGGCCTCCCCGGCCCCTTCGCCCCCATTGCCGACTACACCCTGCTGGAGACCGCCGTGGCCGTGTCCCGCGAGCTGGGCGTGGAGATGCCCGTGGGCAACGTGCTCAGCTCCGACACCTTCTACGACGCCTCCGGCTCCACCATGAAGTGGGGCGAGATGGGCGTGCTGGCGGTGGAGATGGAGGCCGCGGCCCTCTACATGAACGCCGCCAAGCTGGGCAAGCGGGGCCTTGCCATCTTCTCCATTTCCGACAGCCTGGTCACCGGCGAGGAGCTGGACGCCGCCCAGCGGCAGACCACCTTCACCACCATGATGAAGATCGCCCTGGAGACCGCCGTAAAGATGTCGGAAAAGTAAGGGAAAGGAGCAGCAATGATGAATATCACCTGGTTAGGCCACTCCTGCTTTATGCTGGAAGCCGATGGCTTCCGGGCCCTGCTGGACCCCTATAACGAGGTACCGGGCCTGCCCGCTATCGAAGCGGAAGCGAACGCCGTCTATTGCAGCCACGACCACTTCGACCACGCCTACACGGAGAAGGTCCGCCTGACCTCCGGCAAGGAGAATCCCTTCTCCGTTACAGAGATACAGACCTTCCACGACGATAAGGGCGGGACGCTGCGGGGGAACAACGTGATCCGCAAGTTTACCGCCGGAGGCGTCTCCGTGGCCCACTTCGGGGACCTGGGCCACCCCCTGAGCCCCGCGCAGCTGGAGGCGCTGGGATCCTGCGACGCCGTTCTGATCCCGGTAGGGGGCTTCTACACCATTGACGCCCCGACTGCCAAGGCCGTGGCGGAGGCCACCGGCGCGCCGGTGGTGGTCCCCATGCACTACCGGAACGGCCCGGTGGGCTTCGACGTGCTGGGAACCCTGGAAGATTTTACCGGCCTGTATCCCGCGGAGCGGGTGAAGCGGTACGGCAGCACCCTGACCGTGGAGAAGGGCATGGAGCCCCAGGTCGCCGTGCTGGAGATCCGTAAGTGACCGGCAGAAATTCCACATAGACGCCAAACGGCGGTTTTGAAACAATGTGTTTCAAAACCGCCGTTTTCTTATTTCTATTACCCGGCTCAAGCCGCGGGCAGCTCATTCAGGGACTTAAAGGTATACCCCATAGCCTCCCACTTGCACAGAAGCTCGTCCAATATCTCCGCATTGGTCCGGGAGGTAGAGTGGAGGAGGACGATGGCCCCGTCATGGATACGGGGGAGCAGCTTTGCGTAGGCCTGCTCCGGGGAGGGCTGCTTGTCGGTGTTCCAGTCCACATAGGCCAGGCTCCAGAAGATGGTCTTGTACCCCAGCGCCTGGGCCTGCTTCAGATTTTCTTCGCTGTATTTTCCCTGAGGCGGGCGGTAAAAATGGGAGAGGGGCTTACCGGTGGTCTGCTGGTAGAGGTCCGCCAGGGTGTCCAGCTCCTTCCGGAAGGCCTCCTGCTGGGAGATGCTGGACATATCCGGATGGTGGAAGGTGTGGTTGCCCACCACGTGACCCTCGGCGGCCATGCGCCGCACGACGTCCGGGGCGGATTCGATCATGTGGCCCACCACGAAGAAGGCGGCGGGGGCATTGTGTTTTTTCAGCGCGTCCAATATCTGCATGGTGTTTCCGTTTTCATAGCCGCAGTCGAAGGTCAGATAGATCACCTTCTGCGAAGTATCTCCCAAATAATACGCATCGTATTTTTTCAGCTCCGCCGGGGAGGCGTTGCCGGAGGGGGCCTGGCCCTCGGTAGAGAAGGAGAGGCCCCAGTCTCCGCCGGAGGCGGGGACGGCGGCAGGCGCGGCGGCGGGGAGCGCCTCGCCTCCGTTCCACAGGGCGAGGGCCGCGGCGGCGGCCAGCACGGCGGTCGTCAGGATACTGAAGATCAGAATCGATCTTTGATTTGAAGACGGCATTTTTGATCCTCCTTAATGGTTTTTGCTAGTTTATCCCGCGGGGGATTTTCTATTCTTCTGTTGACGGGGATGGGAAATCACCGTATAATTGTGGGGAGGATTTCTCTGCCGCCCAGGCGGCCGGCAGGCCGCCGGACCGGTCGTTTAGACGCCAAAGGCGGATAAATGACGGTCCCTGGGGCAGCTTCGATGATAGCGGGTTCTGTTCGCAGCCCCGGGGGCTTCGCGCCCCCGGACCCTGCGGTTACTTTTGCCCCGCGGCAAAAGTAACCAAAACCGCGCTTAAACCTACGGTTTAAGAATCCCTTTCTCGGGGCCGCCCTTGGGCGGCCACCTCGGCGAGGGCTAAAGGACTGTGCGGCGGTTTGCTTGGGTAGGCGAAGCCTCCGAATTGGCGGTTCTCCTTCAGCCGCTCTGGTACTTGTAGAACTCCGGCTGACGCCCTTCCAAAGGGGTACTGCCTGCGTGGGGCACATGTCCTAACGATACATCCTGCAAATTAGCACCCCAAATGCCAGACCCCCGTGCCGAGTGCCGCGAGGCAACCGGGCAGCCCTGCGGGCTGCCGGGACGGTCGTTGCCGCGAAGCGGCAATGACGTCCCTCAGTAGAACCGTGCGCAGAAGTAAGCACCGGCATCGGCCCATAGCACGGACGATAGACCGGAAATCTATAGGTCGTAGCGTAACTAATCACCCTGTAATGAAGGAGGATTCTCAAGGAACGTAGTTCCTTGAGTGATCTTTTGGTACTTTTCGTTCACACGAAAAGTACGCCCCCGTCCCCGCCCCGGCGAGGGGCGAATCTAAATAAAAGATAAGAGCGGAAGCGGCCCGCAGGGCCGCAGATCAAAAGGGCCGCCGCGCAGCGGCGGCAAAAAAGAAAGGATCTGCTATGAACGAACGAAACCTGGCCGCGCAAGTGGTCACCGAAGTAAAAAAAGCCATCGTTGGCAAGGATCCCATCCTGGTGAAGGTCCTGGCCGCCATCCTGGCCCGGGGCCACATCCTCCTGGAGGACATCCCCGGCGTGGGGAAGACCACCCTGGCCTTGGCCTTCGCCAAGGCCCTGGACCTCCAGTTCTCCCGGGTGCAGTTTACCCCCGACGTGATGCCCTCCGACATTACCGGCTTCTCCATCTACAACAAGGAGACCGGAAAAATGACCTACCAGCCCGGGGCCGTGATGTGCAACCTCTTCCTGGCCGACGAGCTCAACCGCGCCACCTCCCGGACCCAGTCCGCCCTCCTGGAGGCCATGGAGGAGGGCCAGGTCACCGTGGACGGCGTCAGCCGCCCGGTCCCCCAGCCCTTTATGGTCATCGCCACCCAGAACCCCGTGGGGGCCTCCGGCACCCAGAAGCTGCCCGACAGCCAGCTGGACCGCTTCCTTCTGCGCCTGAGCATGGGCTACCCCTCCCCGGCGGAGGAGCTGGAGCTGCTGCGCCGCCGCCAGTACGGCCACGGCATGGACGGCGCGGCCCAGGTGGTGGACCGGGCCTCCCTGGAGCAGATGCGCCAGGCCGCCGGGAACGTCCACGTCAGCGAAGAGATCATGAAGTACATCATTTCCCTGGTGGGGGCCACCCGGAAGCACCCCCAGCTCCTCCAGGGAGCCAGCCCCCGGGCCACCCTGGCCGTCACGGCGGTCAGCCGGTCGGTGGCCTTCCTGAGGAACAGGGACTATGTGGTGCCCGAGGACGTGCAGGCCATCTGGGTGGACGCCGTCGCCCACCGCCTGCTGATGGTCCCCGGCGCGGAGCGGGCCACCGATCCCAAGGAGATCGCCCGGACCGTCCTGCGGACCGTGGAAGCCCCCAGGGTACGGTAACGCCATGCTGAGACGGCGGATCGTATACGCCCTGGCCCTGCTCCTGGCCCTGCTGGGCCAGATGCTGGACGTGGGCTACCTGTTCCATTTCATATTCTTTGCCGCCCTGGCCCTGCCTCTGCTGGGACTGCTGGTCAGCCTGCCCGCCATGCTGGGGTGCCGGGGGGATCTGGAGGTCTCCGCGCCCCGGATCCGCCGGGGGGAGAGCGCCTCCTGGTCCCTGTCCCTCACCAACCGGTTCCGGCTGCCCTTGGCCCGGGCCTCCTGCCGGCTGTGCCTCGCCAACCGCCTCACCGGCCAGGTCCACCGGGAGAAGGTCCTCCTCCGGAGCGTCGCGCCGGAGGAGGACCGGCGCTGGACCATGGAGGCGGACCACTGCGGCATGATGGAGCTGCGGGTGGAGCGTCTGTGGGTGTGCGACTGTCTGGGGCTGTTCGCCCTGCCGGCGCGCCGCCCGGGACCGGCCGTCCTGATGGCCGCCCCCGTGCCGGAGCATCCGGGGCCCATCGAGCTGCCCGAGGGCGCCGGCGCGGCCATCCCCCAGCCCAAGGGGAGGACCATTTTCGGAGAGACCTACGAGCTGCGCCCCTACCGGGAGGGGGACAGCCTCAGGATGATTCACTGGAAGATGACCGCCAAGCGGGACGAGCTGGTGACCCGGGAGCCCCCGGAGGACACCCGGCCCCTGCCGGTGCTGACCTTCGACCACTTCGGCCTGCTGGCGGAGGTGGACCGGACCCTGGACCGCCTGGAGGGGACCAGCATGGCCCTGCTGGACCAGGAGCGCCCCCACGAGGTCCGCTGGCTCCATCCGGAGACCGGCGCGGCGCGCTCCTTCCGGATCGGGGGCGAGCGGGACTGGACGGCCTGCCTGGCCGCGATCCTGTCCGACCCCGCCCCCATGCGGGGCCGCTCCATCCTGGAGCAGTCCCTGTCCCGGGAGGCGGGGGGCGCCATCTATCAGATCCACGTGACCGGGAAGGAGGTCCCCCATGAGGAAGCTTGACGGCGAGCACATCGGCGGGGAGCTCCTCCTGCTGCTGGGGGACGCTCTCACGGTGCTGCTGCTGACGGCGGGCGGGGCCTTTGCCTGGGCATCCGTCTACGTGCTGCCCAGCCACCCGCTGTTCGATCTGGGAGCCCTGGCCGCCTGCTGCGTGGGGGCTTCCGTGGCCGCTGCGGCGCTGCTGGCGTGGCGGCGGGGCCTCTGGGCCGTTCTGGCCCTGCTGGCGGCGGGGGGCTTCGCCTTCTGGCGGCTGTGGGAGAAGGTGAACGAGGACTGGCCCCTGTCCGGACTGAGGCCGGGGGTTTGGGACCTCCTGAACAAGTACCCGGAGGCGCCCTATCTGGCCTGCGCCATGCTGGCGCTGGTGATGGCTCTGATCGTGATGCGGGCCAGGGCCTGGTATCTGGCGGCTGCGGTGAGCGTGCTGCTGGTGCTGTCCCCCATCCTTAACGGGACCCTGCCCATGTGGGGGGCCATGCTGGCCTCCTTCTCCGCCTGGGGAGCCATGCTGCTTACCGCCTTTTTCTCCCGGAAGGACCCGGGGAGCCTGGGCCGCGCCCAGCTGCTGAGCCTTGCCGGCATGTGGGCGATGATCCTTCTGCTGGTGATGACCCTGCCCATGGAGGGCTACCTCCGCCCCCAGTGGGCCACCGATGCCCGCAGCAGCCTGATCCGGGGCGTGACCGCCCAGATGGAGCGGCTGATGGATATGGACGTGGAGGAGCTGGGATCGGGCATTTTCGCGGACCTGGGGCTGGACCTCAGCATCCCCGGCGAGGGCGGGAGCGTCGAGGTCTCCGGCCCGGCCGGAGCGGTACCCGGGATCGGGACCGGTCCCGGCGGCACCGGCCTCCGGGATCGGGAGGACCTGCTGGCGGCGGGCCCCCGGCGCTACGCGGGCCGGACGGTGATGACCGTGTCCTCCAGCCAGTCCGGCGGAGGCCGGATCTACCTCCGGGGCGGGTCCCTGGGTATCTATACCGGCGACGCCTGGGAGCGACTGGAGGCGGAGACCGGGGCCGCGCCGTCCCTGTACCCCGCCCAGACGGCGGCGGAGGGCCAGCGCGCCGTCCTGACCATCCGGGATATTTCCTTCCAGGGGACGTACTACTACCCCTACCGCCTCACCGACGGCTGGGGGGCGACGGACGAGTCCGGGCGTCTCACTGTGTCCGGCGGGGAGGAGGGACTGTTCTCCTCCTCGGCACGCTATGAGGTGGGCTGTATCCCCGGCACCCCGGAGGACGGCTTCACGCCTCTGACCGGCTACCTGGCGGAGGAGGAGCTGGGCTACCGGCGGGAGGTGGTGCCGGACTATCTGATCGTCCCCAACTCCGTCCGGGACGTTCTGTCAAACTGCCTGACCAACGAGAAATGGCAGATGGTGATCGGAAGCCTCGAGGCGGAGCTGGAAACCGCCGGGGAGGAAGAGCGGGAGGCGCTGGAGGCCAGTCTTGAGCAGGTGCTTCAGGCAGCCAACGCAAGCCGCACCCTGGAGGACTTCGGCGGCATGGTGGAGCTGACGGACGGGATGTCTCCCTTGGAGCGCTTCCGCGCCGTCATGACCGCCGCGTCAAGGACGGCGGCGCTGCTGGAGGCCCTGGCGGTCTACGACCCCGCCGCCCCCGCCATGGAGGCGGGAGAGGATTTCGTGGACCACTTCCTGACGGAGGGCCGGGGCTACTGCGTCCATTTCGCCACCGCCGGGACCCTGCTCCTGCGGCTGCAGGGCATCCCCGCGCGGTACGTGTCCGGCTACGCCGCCCAGCTGGACCAGCGGGGCCGGGGCGACGTGCAGGACAGCGACGCCCACGCCTGGGTGGAGGTCTATATCGACGGGTGCGGCTGGTACCCGGTGGAGATGACCCCCGGCTATTCCGGCGTCGGGGACGGCGCGATCCTCTCCGAAGACCCGGCGTCCCCGGTGCCGGAGACGCCGGACGAACCGGAGCCGGAGGAGGAAACGCCCGATGATCCGGAGCCCGGCCTGCCGGAGCCCCTTCCCGGAGAGACGCCTCCGGAGGAGGAAGCGCCCGAAGGACCGGCCTTTGTCTTCCCGTGGCGGGCCGTGCTGTGGACCCTTCTGTCCCTGGGGGCGCTGGCAGGCGGATACGCCCTGTCCTTCCTGCCCCGGCGTCTGGCGCGGGGGGACGCGGATACCAACCGCTCCACCATCAACGCCTACCGCCGGTGCCGCCGGGTGGTGGACCTGGGCGGGAGCGAGGACGGGCTGCTGGAGGAGCTTGGCCGGAAGGCCCGGTTCAGCCAGCACACCCTGACGGAGGAGGAGCGCGAAGCCGCCTGGGCTCATCTGGAGGCGGCGAAGGAGCAGCTCCTCGCCCGGCGCGGCGGCTGGCGGAAGGCGCTGGTCTGGCTGATCAGGCCGCTTCTGTAGGCGGCGGGAAAGGAGAACGCAATGGAGCTTCCGAAGGAATTATCCGTCAACGGCGCGTCCTACGCCGTAAAAAAGCTGCTGGGGAAGGGCAAGGGGGGCTATTCCTACCTTGTCACGGACGGGGCGGGGGAGTACGTCCTCAAACAGATCCATCACGAGCCCTGCGACTACTACCAGTTCGGGGACAAGATGGCCGCGGAGCTGAACGACTACCGGCGGCTCTCGGAGACGGGTATCCCCATGCCCCGCCTCCTGGCGGCGGACGTGGAGGCGGAGCGCATTTTGAAGGAGTACATCGCCGGGGATACGATCCTCGACTATGTGCGCCGGGACCAGATGCGTCCGGAGTTTGTGGAGCAGGTCCGGGCGATGTGCCGCCTGCTGTACCCGGCAGGATTGAATATCGACTATTTCCCCACCAATTTCGTGGTGCAGGACGGCCGGCTGTACTATATCGACTACGAGTGCAACGGCTATCAGGAGCAGTGGGATTTTGAGCACTGGGGCGCGGCCTACTGGTCCCAAACGCCGGAGCTGATGGCGTATCTGCGGGAGCACCCCTAGGGCGCGGCGATCCCAAAAATCCCGCCTTGCCAATCCCCCGGTAATGTGCTATAATAAAGTTGATATACTATACAGATAAGGAGGCGATTCCCATGCCGGTATGTAAGGAGCCCTTCGGCGCCGCCCGGGACGGCCGTCCGGTGGATAAGTACATCCTCCGCCGGGGCGCTCTGGAGGCGGAGGTCCTCACCTACGGCGCGGCCCTGCGGGCCCTGCGGGTCCCGGACCGGGACGGAAAGCCGGTGGACGTGGTCCTGGGCTACGACGCGGTGGAGGCCTACGAGACCAACGGCGGCTACGTAGGCGCCGTGGTAGGCCGGTACGCCAACCGGATCGCGGGGGCCAGCTGTCTCATCGACGGGCGCCGGGTCTCCCTGGTCCCCAACGAGGGCGGCAAGCAGCTCCACGGCGGCCCGGAGGGCTTTTCCCATCAGATCTTCACGGCGGAGGCGTCCGGGGAGGACGCCGTGACCCTCACCTATGTCTCCCCCGGCGGGCAGGGGGGCTTTCCCGGCCAGCTGACGCTCCGGGTGACCTACACCCTCACCGAGAACGCCCTGCGCCTGCGCTACGAGGCCGTGAGCACCGAGGCCACCCACTGCAACATCACCAACCACGCCTATTTCAACCTCAACGGCGGCGGGGACGCCATGGACCATGTCCTCTGGCTGGCGTCCGATGCCTATACCCCGGTGGGGCCCGACAGCATCCCGCTGTCCATGTCCCGGCCCGTAACGGGCACGCCCCTGGACTTCACCGTCCCCAAGCCCCTGTCCCGAGACATCGGCGCGGACGACGAACAGCTCCATAACGTAGGGGGCTATGACCACAACTTCGTCCTCTCCCCGGCCCAGGGCCTGCGGCTGGCGGCCCGTCTCACCGGGGACCGCAGCGGCATCACCATGGAGGCCTGGACGGAAAAACCCGGCATCCAGTTCTACAGCGGCAACTTCCTGAACGCCAAGGGCGGCAAGGGCGGCGTGGACTACGTCCCCCGGATGGGCGTGTGTCTGGAGACCCAGTTTTTCCCGGACAGCCCCAACCATCCCGAGTGGGGGGACATCCTCCTCCGTCCCGGGCGTCGGTACGACTATACCACCGAGTACCGCTTCCCCGGCACCGGAAAGCAGGCGGAGCCTTGACGGAAGAAAAAAGCCTCCGCAGCCCGGAAAATCTGGCCCGGCTGGCGCGGATGCGGCTGATGGACGACGATCTCATGACCCGGTGCTTTGAGAGCGACCCGGCCTGTATGGAGCTGGTGCTGCGCATCGTGCTGGATATGCCGGAGCTGACGGTGCAGAGCGTGCGCACCCAGGTATCCCTGGGGAACCTGACGGAGCGCTCCCTGCGGCTGGACGTGGTGGCCGTGGACAGCGAAGGACAGACCATCAACGTGGAGATCCAGCGTTCCGACCGAGGCGCCGGCAGGCGGCGGGCCCGGTTCCACAGCAGTATGCTGGACAGCGTCCTGCTGCAAAAAAGCGAGGATTTCCAGCGCCTGCCGGAGACCTGGGTGATCTTCATCACCGAGCGGGACGTGCTGGGCCGGGGAGAGCCGCTCTACAAGGTGGAGCGGTGCATCCTGAACACCGGCGAGTTATTCGACGACGGGGCGCATATCCTATATGTAAACGGCGCGTTCCGGGACGACTCGCCTCTGGGACGGCTGATGCACGACTTCTCCTGCACCCGGGCGGCGGATATGCACTATTCCGTCCTTGCAGGACAGGTGCGGTACTTCAAGGAGACGATGGAAGGGAGTGATACCATGTGCAGAGTGATGGAAGAGATGTGTGAGGAAACTCGGAAGGTCAATGCCCGCACAATGCTGAAAGACGGAATACTGCCCTTAGAAAAGATCGCGCAGTATTCCAACCTTCCCCTTGACGAGGTCCGGCGCTTAGCGGGTGAACTCCCCAATAGCGGAAGGAAGTGATACCATGTGCAGAGTGATGGAGGAGAAGTGGGAAGAAGGCCGGAAAAGCAATCAGCTGGAAACAGCTCAGAGAATGCTGGCATCTGGAAAACTCACCCTGGAGGAAATTGCTGAATATTCCAACCTTCCCCTTGACGAAGTCCGGCGCATAGCAAGCGAACAGTCCAATAGCGGTCCGACCCAACACATGGAGGATATAACGAAATGGAAGTGATCCGCAAATTTGTAGATGCCAACAGTCTGATGTCCATCCTGGCCCTGCCGGAGGCCTTCCGCAACCGCAAGCTGGAGATCATCGTCCTTCCGGCCGGTGAAGACGCGCCTGCGCGGCGCGACGGCGACGTAGCGGACATCGTGCGGTCGCTGGTAGGCGCGGTCCCCCGCACGGACCTCACGCTGTCCGATCTGCGGGACGAAAGGCTCAGGAAATATGAAGCTGCTGATTGATACGAACGTGGTGCTGGACGTCCTGCTGGATCGGGAGCCGTTTTCCAAGACCGCGGCGGACGTCCTCAGTCTGGCGCGGAGGCATGACGTGCGGGAATATGTTTCCGCCTCCGCCATTACCGACATCTACTATATCGCCTACCGGCAGATGAAGGACCGCGCGGCCGTCAGGGAGCTTCTGGACCGGCTGTTGATGGTGGTCTCCATTGCCGCGGTCTCCGAGCGGGAGATACAAAACGCGCTCCGGCTGCCTTGGACCGATTTTGAGGATTCCGTTCAATATTCCGTCGCGCTGCTGAACGACATGGATGGGATCGTGACGAGAGACCCCGGCGATTATCAGAGATCGAATATCAAAATATGGCTTCCCGCGCAGCTGTTGGAGGCGTTCGGGAGCGCGGGGGACTGACCCCCCCCCAAAAAAAATCCCCTCCCCTGGGAACCTTCCTCCCCGTTCTTACGTCCAATAGACCATAGGACCCGGTTGGAAGGCGCGCAAGGCAGCTGGGATTAAGAAATGATGCAAAAAGGATACAGTTTCGATACGTACTTTCCACAACCGGGTGGTATAGTAGGGCCGTAAACTGATCCGGCAGGCGGCCATGGCCGCCTGCCCGGTGGGGCGCGTCCCACCGGACATGAGAAAGGATGGATACTTTATGAAGTCAATGAAACGCAGGCTGCTGTCGCTGTTCATGGCGATGGTCATGGTTTGCTCGCTGGTGCCGGTTGCGCTGGCGGCTGGAGAAACTTTGACAGTCTCGGTTCAGGGGGCAACGAGTTCCTTGAAAGCCGGAGACACCATAACCGTGAAAGCAACTCTGCCCACAGGATTTAGTGCTTCTGAGGGGGCAACTTGGACTTGGGCAGCAATAGGTACCGGAGCCCCAACGGTAATTAGTTCTTCTGATTCTCTTTTGGTTACCCTTACCGAGGGCACCTACAAATTTAAGGCAACAGTATCGTCTATTACAAGCGCAACAGATGCTACAAATGTAGTGACTAATGTTAGTGGAGAAACGGCAGAGATAACTGTTAGCGCTGCTAGTACTCCGCTTGAAATTAAACTCGGCAATCCGTCTCCCAGTGAATTGACAGTAGGCAGTAACACCACTGCAACGCTGTCTGCCACCCTTTCTGGTACAGGAGCGGATACTGCGCAGGTGGATTGGAGCGCATCTCCTCAAAATGTTGTGACTGTGACTCCATCTAATGACACCAAATCTGCAATCATTTCTGTTGCGCAAAATGCAAATATCTCGAGTTCTACTACCGTCACAATTACAGCTGCAATCAAAAATGGTACAGCTACTCAGAAGGATACAAAGACCATTACTGTCAAGCCCGCCGCGATTCCCGCAGCTTCTATTGCGCTTACCGGTTCTGGTATAACTGGGGGCACAAATGGTCAATATACCCTGACCCTCCCTGCGGGTTCTTCTGTAGACGTAACCGCTCAGCTGAAAGATGCTAATAATGGAAACGTGAGTGGTATGGTCAGTGTATCTGGCGGCTCAAGTACGGTATGCAACGCTGGCACCATGACAAATAATGTGGTTAAGCTGACTGCCGCAAGCGTAACAGCACAAAACACCGCAACATTTACATTTACCTCCGGCAATTTGAGCGCAACTCTTATTGTGACTGTTGTGCCCGTCCCCTATATTTTTGTGAATGGTGGTGCCACATCTATCGCAGCTGGGCAAAGTATCGGGCTTACGCTTCAAAATGCTCCCGCTGGATGCACAGTAGCATGGCGTGGTACAACCGGACTTACTTTCTCTCCTGATGCAACGCAGGCTTCCATTTCTACAAATATGACTGCTGCATCGACCATGTCTCCCACAACTGCTGCTAAAATTACTGCGACAGTTTCTGGGACTGGAATTACAACGGCTACTTATGAAAAAACAATCGCCGTTACTAATCCCTTGACTATTTACCCTGCATCTAAGGAGTTAACTGCTTTTGGTGCGCAGCAGAAATTGACAGCCCGTTTCAATAGTATAGATTTAACAAGTAATTCTGGCCTTAGCTGGAGTATTGTGGGAGCTACAAACAGTTATAGTGATGGCTATATTTCCCTCAGTACAAACACTACCAACGGCAGTGTACTCGTTACTGCAGAGTCTCCAACAAATACGGCCCGTGTCGTTCGTGCTACCTATGTTACCACTACTGGAACATACTATGCCGATTGCCCCATTACTGTCAAATTCTCCGCAGCAGTCAACCCCTCCGTCACCGTCTACGATGGCAACCCCGGCTATGCCCTGACTGACGACCCTGACGAGGGCCGGGATTCTATCGCCGACCAGATCGACGACTGGGTGGAATCTCGTTACAGATCCACCAGATATTCCCACTATGAGATCAAATTTTCCCAGGCGGGAGAGTCTGCTAACAAGACCGGATATCTGAATGCCACTAAAAAGAATGGCTATGATTATGATGAGCTTGCCGATGTTATCTTTGAGCCCAATCCCCTGACAGGCTCCACAAAGAGCGCCAGCGCCAGCTACAATTTCGATCTCTATGTTTATTCAAGCAGCAGTGACAAGAACCCCGACAGACATACCGGCACCATGACCTTCAACATCAAGCCCGGCTCCGACTCCTCCGGCGACATCGTATACAGCGCCAGCCTGGGTCAGGACGTCTCTTTTGATGTAAGCGATTTCGAGGACTTCTATAGCGATAAGTACAGCCGCGGCTACCTGGAGTATGTGACCTTCGGCTCCTCCACCGCCAACGGCACCCTCTATAATGAAGATGGCAAGTCCGCCGGGAGCAGCAGCTACTACGTCGATCCCAGCTCCCGCCAGAAGGGCCTTGACGGCATCTACTTCTCCCCCAAGAGCAGCATGAAGCGGTCCACCACCGTCAAGATCAGCTTCACCGCCTACGGCACCACCCGCGATAACAGCGGCGAGGGCAAGGCCGAGGGCACTGTCACCATCATCTACCTCAACGACAGCGCCAAAGACATCACCTATAACACCACCGCCGGCAAGGTGACCCTGAGCGCTCAGGACTTCATCGACGCCTACAAGGAGGCCACCGGCAGCAAGACCGCTCCCAGCAACCTGACCATCGAGTTCCAGAACGTGCCCTCCAACGGCACCCTGACCTACACCGGCGGCTCCAAGGACAAGGACCTGACCAAGAGCAACGTCAAGAGCAACCGGTACACCACCAAGAACAGCGGTTCCTACCGTCTGGCCCAGCTGACCTACACCGGCACCAAGGGCAAGGACACCATTGATTACATTGCCTACTCCGGCAGCACCGCCCAGTTCACCGGCAAGGTGGTCTTCAACGGCACCGCCGCCGTGCCCACCGACGTCGTGGTGACCTACGGCTCCACCGGCGGCCAGGCCGTCCGCTTCAGCCAGAACGACTTCGTTTCCGCCAACAGCGCCATGTCCAAGGCCACCAAGGTCCGCTTCGTGGCTCCCGCCAACGGCACCCTGCTCATGAACGGGGCCAACGCCTCCGGCGTGGACATCGCCACCACCCTGCTGGGCACCGTGACCTACCAGCCCAAGTCCGGCTTCAACGGCCAGGACAAGATCATCTTCGCGGCCTATGACGCCAGCAACAACACCGTTGCTAGCGGCACCGTGAACATCACCGTCATCGGCAATCCCACCACCGGCACGACGCCCGGCGGCACTCCCGGCGGCGTCAGCGACGTGAGCCAGTTCAAGGATGTTTCCGCCACCGCCTGGTACCGCGACAACCTGGCCACCCTGGTCCGCAAGGGCATCATCACCGGCAAGGGCGAAGGCAAGTTCGATCCTCTGGGCACCGTGACCTACGGCGAGGCTCTGAAGATGGTCCTGGAGTCCTGCGGCTACACGGCCGCCCTGGGCACCGGCAGCAACTGGGCGATCAACTACAAGAACCTTGCGGTGAGCCGCGGCTGGATCAGCAGCGACATTGATCTGAACGCCGCCATTTCCCGCAACGCCACCGCCGAGCTGACCGCGAAGGTCCTGGGCGTGTCCGCGGTGACCAGCGGCAGTCCCTTCGCCGATGAGGCCAACGGCTACGCGGCCGCGCTGTACTACACGTCTCCCCAGATCTTTGCTGGCAGCCCGAACCCCAACGGCGGCAAGCCTCTGTTCAAGAACAGCTCCCCGCTGCTCCGCCAGGAGGTCTGCGCCGTGATCTGCCGGGTAAGCGACTATCACACCCAGCACACCACGAATAACATGCCCGACGGCATCTGATTTAAGCAAGGAGCCGCCCCCCGCGCCTTACGGCGCGAGGGGCGGCTTGATATTTACGGGGACGGTTGACAAATTTGCAGAATATGGTAGAATAAGACCAGCCCCCGTGGCTTTTGGGACGGGGCGCTGTGATGACCTTGGTGAGCGGTCAGCCACACTCTCCGAAAGGAGGTGTGTTAAATGCCTATTACGATCACGTTACATTGGTATCGATTTACCATAACGATCCGTATCGTAGAAAAGGACAACCGCCACCCTGCCCGGTGACGGCTGTTCTTATAATATAGAACACAGATCATAGGGCTGACCGCTCATCACAGCGCCCTATCCTTAGTATATCCTCCCGGACTTGATTTGTCAAGTCCGGTTTTTTGCACCCAAGCAAAGACCGGGCGGGGCTTGCACCCCGCCCGGCTGTGATCTATTTCTGAGACATTCCGGTAATATAAGCTTTGATCAGCGCCTTGATTTCCTCGGGAGTATAAGATTCCTTTCCCTCTGACGATTCGATGATATCGATCAGGTCATAGGCCATAGACTTCTTGATCTCGTTAGACTCTCTATCAGTCGGCATACTGATCCTCCTTTCACGCAGACGGCAGTACTAACTTATCATGTAAAAAATATATCATACCCCTGCGGCAATGTCAACTCCGGGGTGCAAAATTGATTTCCCTGTTTACGCCCAAACGAAGACCGGGCGGGGCTTGCACCCCGCCCGGATAAAAGGCGTTTCGCTTATTTGATAATCTCGCCCCGGGCCTTCTTCTCCTCGATCTCCCGGAGGGCGTCCTTGTGGCTGAGGTTGACGCGTCCCTTCTCATCGATCTCGGTGACCTTGACCCACATCATGTCGCCGATCTTGCACACGTCCTCCACCTTCTCCACACGGTGGTTGGCCAGCTTGGAGATATGCACCAGGCCGTCCTTGCCGGGGGCCAGCTCCACGAACGCGCCGAACTGCATCAGGCGCACCACGCGGCCATAGTACAGGGAACCCACCTCGGGCACGAACACGATCTGATCGATGGCGTGCTTGGCGGCTTCTGCGGACTCGGCGTTGGGGGAGGCGATGCGGATGGTGCCGTCGTCCTCGATGTCGATCTTCGCGCCGGTGTCGGCCACGATTTTCTGAATAACGGAGCCGCCCTTGCCGATAACGTCGCGGATGTTGTCAGGGTCGATGTGCATGGTGATCATCTTGGGAGCCCACTTGCTGACCTCTGGCCGGGGAGCGGCGATGCAGGGGATCATGATCTGATCCAGGATCTCGCACCGCGCGTCGTAGGTGATGTCCAGGGCGTTGCGGATGATCTCCATGGTCAGGCCGTCATTTTTGAGGTCCATCTGGATGGCGGTGATGCCCTTCTTGGTGCCGCCCACCTTGAAGTCCATCTCGCCGTGGAAGTCCTCCACGCCCTGGATGTCGATAAAGGTGGTAAAGGAGCCGTCGTCGTCCTGAATGAGGCCGCAGGAGATACCGGCCACGGGGGCCTTGATGGGCACGCCCGCGTCCATGAGGGCCAGCGTAGAGCCGCAGATAGACCCCTGAGAGGTGGAGCCGTTGGAGCTGACCACCTCGGATACCACCCGGATAGCGTAGGGGAACTCATCCTCGCTGGGCAGCACGGGCAGCAGGGCCCGCTCGGCCAGGGCGCCGTGGCCGATCTCCCGGCGTCCGGGGGAGCGGGAGGGCTTGGCCTCGCCCACGGAATAACCGGGGAAGTTATAGTGGTGCATATACCGCTTGGACTCCTCGGGCCAGATGGTGTCCAGCTTCTGGCAGGCGGAGAGGGTATCCAGGGTGCAGACGCTCAACACCTGGGTCTGTCCCCGGGTAAACAGGCCGGAGCCGTGGACCCGGGGCAGCACGCCCACCTCCGCGCCCAGGGGACGGATCTCGTTCTTGGCGCGGCCGTCCACGCGGTGCCCCTCCAGGAGCCAGGCCTTGACGATCTTCTTCTGGAACTTGTAGGTGAACTCCTCCAGGTACTTGTCCATGTCGGGGTACTGCTCCAAATACTTCTCATGCCAGTGCTCGATCATGGCGTTCCAGCGGGCTTCCCGGACGTTCTTGTCGTCGGTGTCCATGGCGGTCTTGGCCTCGTCCATGAAGTTGGCCACGATATCGTCGAACAGCTCCTGGTTGAAGTCGGCGTGGGGATAGTCGAACTTCTCCTTGCCGATCTCGGCCACCATCTGGTTGATGAGGGCCACCTGCTTCTGATTCTCCTCGTGGGCGGTCTTGATGGCCTCGAACATCACGTCATTGGAAACCTCGTTGGCCCCGGCCTCGATCATGACCACCTTCTTGCCGGTGGAGACCACGGTCACGTCCATATCGGAGATCTCGGCCTCCTCGGCGTTGGGGTTGACCACGATCTTGCCGTCCACCAGACCCATCTTCACCGCGCCCACAGGGCCGTTCCAGGGGATGTCGGAGATGGCCAGGGCGGCAGAGGTACCGATCAGGGCGGCGACCTCAGGGGAGCAGTCCCGGTCCACGCTCATGACGGTGGCCATGATGGACACGTCGTTGCGGAAGTCGCCGGGGAACAGGGGACGGATAGGCCGGTCGATGACCCGGCTGGTGAGGATGCCCTTCTCGCCCGGGCGGCCCTCCCGGCGCATGAAGGAGCCGGGGATACGGCCTACGGAATACATCTTCTCCTCAAAGTCCACGCTGAGGGGGAAGAAGTCGATGCCGTCCCGGGGCCGGGCGGCGGCGGTGGCGGTACACAGGACGGTGGTCTCGCCGTAGGTGACCAGCACGGCGGCGTTGGCCAGCTCGGCCAGCTTGCCGGTCTCCAGGGTCAGGGGACGGCCCGCCAGATCCATGGTGTACTTGCGGTAGTTGGGGAACTGCTTTTTGGTGATGATAGTAGACATAGCGTACTCCTTTTCATTTGTACTTTTTGTTCAGTCAGAGCCGCCTTTTTAGCACTTGATCTCATCCCCGACGGTTCGGGCGCAAGATCAACTGCTAAAACAGCGGCTTTCCCAATTCCTGGGGACGTCGGAGGTACAGGAAGGACTGCCGTCGTGCTTCGCCCAACAGCCGGTCCCGGCCCGCGCCGCCCGGACAGCTGCCGGAAGGGAGGGCGCAGACCGAGGGCACGGAAAGAGGGGAGAAGGGTCCGCCCTCCTCCCCGTGCTTTTTGTTACTTACGAATACCCAGCTTGGCGATGAGGGCACGATAGCGCTCGACGTCCTTCTTGGCCAGATAGTCCAGGAGGCTGCGGCGCTTACCGATCATCTTATAGAGGCCCCGGCGGCTGTGGTTGTCGTGGATGTGGACCTTCAGGTGCTCGGTGAGCTGGTTGATCCGCTCGGTGAGGATAGCGACCTGGACCTCGGGGGAACCGGTGTCGCCCTCGTGGGTGCGGTTGGACTCGATGATAGAAGTCTTCTGCTCTTTCTGCATCATGGGTAGTTTACCACCTTTTCAAAAAATTCTCCTCTGGCTGCGCCGGGGCAGGTGCCGCCTGCGGCGGGGCCAGGGAACACGCACTGCGTACTCTGTTACTATAACACAGCTATTTCTTATTGTAAAGCATAATTGCAGGATTATCCCACAATTTTTTCATAATTTTTGCCGCAATGTCTGTTAGATGCCCTATAGGGCAGGCCGCCCAGCGCCTGGAAGGCCCGCTCAGCCCAGCGAAACATCCCGCAAATCTCCTTAACGCCTTAAAAAACACTCCGCGTCTTTTTTGACACATAGAAAACGGACAGGCCCCCGGCCTGTCCGTTTCGATCAGCCTACGCTGTATCCTTCATCAATATGGGAAAATACCGCTCCATCCTCGCTGGCGTGAATGACCTCGTCCTCGCAGTACAGGAAGTCGATCCCATCCCTCACCAGCGCCTCCAGAGCGTCCTCCTGGAGCGTATCGGCGATATACACCGGCATCATCTCCAGCAGGATCTCGCCGCAGCCCTTGTCCGCGCTGTACCCGGTAAGACCGGAGACCGCGTTCCTTGCCACGCCGTCCGCGATATCCACATAGGGCGTCCGTATCTCTCCGGTGCGCAGCCGGTAAAACCGCGCCTCGTCCATGGCGTTGACCGGGTAGTCCCGCAGCGCCGCGATGCTCATGGGGCCCTGATAGCCCATCAGCGCCACCGCGCGGACGTCCTCGCCGCTCCGGTCATATACCGAAAGCGAGTAGCCCTCGCCGCTCCCGTCCAGGCACCGGACAAAGCCGTCATAGCTGACCAGCACGCCGCTGGTGTACCCCTGGGCCGCCAGCTCCCGGGCCAGATAGTCGATGATAAAGGCGTTGCGCATCCACTCAAAGTCGATAAAGCACTCCACGCCCTCCCGCCGGGCAAACTCCAGATACTCCCGGGAGACGAAAAGCCGGACCCGGCCCTCTCCCAGCAGCTCCACCCGGACCGCCTGGGGATCGCTGGCAAAGGCGGCGTACTCCCGGTACTCCCGGGCGACCTCCGGACTGAGCCTGGGGTCGAAGTCCGCCAGCTGAACGTCATCCCAGCAGGAGAATACCCCGCCGTACCGCTCATATACCGGCCCCAGATACAGCGCCCGGTTCCCGCTGCGCTCCACAGTGGCCAGCGCCTCGTAGAGCGCCCCGTCCACCACCAGCTCCTCATTGGGATGCCGGTTGATGGCGTAGAGGTTGTTGACGCCCTCTTCCTCCATCTGGTTGTGGAAGACCTGGAAGGCGTTCCGGCAAAGCCGCGTGTAGGCGGCGCTCACGGCCTTCTGCTCCGCGGCAGGGGAGAGCTCCCCGCCGCCCAGATGGTAGAGAAATTCAAACTCCGAGGCGCAGGTGATCCCCTGATTGGACCCGGCCTCGATGGTAACCCAGTCCGACTGGGGCGTAAAGAGCTGGGAGACACCATAGGCCAGCGACGCCCCTCCGAGCAAAAGGAAGGCGGCCGCCAGGACCAGGCGCAGTCTCGGGTACTTCTCGCTGAGCTCGATACGCTCCACCGGTTTAGGGCGGGCCCGGTCCCGGTTGTCCCTGGCTGTACGGCTCAAGCTACGCCACCACTCTCCACAGCAGGAGCAGGAAGATCAGCAGGATCACACCGATCACCGCAAAGCCGGCAACCGCTCCCTTCATGCACTTCTTATAGTTGCGCGTGTGCTTGAATTTCTTAAACAGGAACGCCGCGATGATGCCCAGGATCGGCAGGAAGAAGGAGAGGATCGTATACCAGATGCTTCCTGTATCGTGGGTGGGGTGGATCAGGAACTCCTCTTCCGCCAGCTTGTCGGCCTCCACCTCCTGATGGTGCGCCGCGCGGGCCGGGTCGTCCGGGTCCAGGATCTGAATAGGCTTGACGGGGACGCCCCGTTCCCGGACGGCCTTGTATTCCTCGATCTCCTTCTTGCTGCCATATACATAGTGGTTGTGGCCGATGCACACCAGCTCCGGCTGCTCGTTGGAGTAATCGTGGATGGAGGGATCGTAGGTATAGAGAACCTTGTTCTTCTCCAGCTTGGGGTCGGGGATGGGGATGGCGGAGATCAGGGAATGGGTGTAGGGGTGGAGGGGGAAGTTGAACAGCTCCTCCGCCTCCGCGATCTCCACGATGCGCCCCTTGTAAATGACGCCGATACGGTCGGAGATGAAGCGCACTACCGACAGATCGTGGGCAATGAACAGGTAGGTGAGGTCCTTCTCCTCCTGGAACTTCTTCATCAGATTGAGCACCTGGGCGCGGATGGACACGTCCAGGGCGGAGATGGGCTCGTCGGCCACCACCAGCTCCGGCTCCATGACCATGGCCCGGGCGATGCCGATACGCTGGCGCTGTCCGCCGGAGAACTCATGGGGATAGCGGGTCAGGTGCTCGGGGAGCAGGCCCACCTCCTCGATCATCTCCTCCACCTTCCGCACCCGGTCGGCCTCGTTCTCAAAGAGGTGGAAGTTGTACAGGCCCTCGGAGATGATATAGTCCACGGTGGCCCGCTCGTTCAGGGACGCGGCGGGGTCCTGGAAGACCATTTGGATATTCCGGATGACCTCCCGGTCCAGCGCGTGGGGGATCTTGCCGGAAATGCGCACGCCCTTATAGTCGATCTCGCCGCCGGCCAGGGGATTGACCCGGATGACGGCCCGGCCGATGGTGGTCTTGCCGGAGCCGGACTCGCCCACCAGGGAAAAGGTCTCCCCCTTGTAGATATCGAAGGAGGCGTCCTGGACGGCGCGGACCGCGTCGTCCCCCTTGCCGAAGGTGATGTCCACATTTTTCAGGGACAGCAGGATCTCCCTGCCGTTCTCTGCCACAGGCCCGTGCTCCGGCAGGCGGCCGGAACGGACGTGATTTTCTTGTTTCAGTGTAGCCACGTTTTTCTCCTCCCCCTAAATATTGAACGCGCGGATCAGCTTTTCGTGGATATCCTGGATGCCCTCGGGCTTTTCCAGCTTGGGGGCGTTGGGATCCAGCAGCCAGGTCTTGGCGTAGTGGGTATCCGTCACCTTGAACATCGGCGGCTCCATGAGGGTGTCGATCTTCAGACAGTACGGATTACGGGGAGCGAAGGAGTCGCCCACGATCTGGTTGTAGAGGGAGGGCGGGGTCCCGGTGATGGAGTACAGCTTGGTATTCTTCTGCGCCAGCTGGGGCAGGGAGGAGAGCAGGGCCCAGGTGTAGGGATGGCGGGGATCGTAGAAGACCTCCTCCACGGTGCCCAGCTCGATGATCTGCCCGGCGTACATCACCGCTACCCGGTCGGCCACGTTGGCCACCACGCCCAAGTCGTGGGTGATGAAGACGATGGTGTAGTTGAATTCCTTCTGCAGCTCCTTGATGAGCTCCAGGATCTGGGCCTGGATGGTCACGTCCAGAGCGGTGGTGGGCTCGTCGCAGATCAGTATCTTGGGCTGGCAGGACAGGGCGATGGCGATGACGATCCTCTGGCGCATACCGCCGGAGTACTGGAAGGGGTAGTCGTCGAACCGGGCCTCCGCCTTGGGGATGCCCACCTTCCGCATCAGCTCCAGCGCCCGGCGCCGGGCCTCCGCCTCGGTGCAGTTCTGGTGCTTGAGGATGATGGAGGTGATCTGCTTGCCGATGGTGATGATGGGGTTGAGGCTGGTCATGGGGTCCTGGAAGACGGTGGCGATCCGGCGGCCCCGGATCTGGCACCAGTCCTTGGCGTACTGCACCCGGGCGAGATTCAGGACGCAGGTCCCGTGGAGGGCCTCCGCCGTCTCATCCAGATAGCGCACCCGGAAGGTGACGCTGTCAAAGACGGCATTGCGCTGGCTCTCGTCGTCCAGGTCCACGCCCAGCTTCATGGCCTCCTCCAGCCCCTTGAGGAGCTTGTTGACCATCTTCACCCGCTCATAGATGCCATACCGGCCCACGGAGAGATAGATCTCCTTGGCCAGGATCTCGTTGCGCTTCACCTTCGCAGGAGAAATTTCACCGGCGATGGCCTTCTGATACTGGGCCTTCAGCGCGGCGGACTGCTCCTGATATTTCTTGTTGAAGGCGGCATCATTGGCGGCGGCGGCCTTCCGGTCGTGGGCCAGCTGCTCCTCCTTCTTCTTGAAGTCCTTGATCTGCCCGTCCAGATCCTTGATGAGCTTTGCGGTCTCCCGGATCTTGTCCTTCTCGTGAGCGGGATCGAAGGTCTGCTTCAGATTGAAGGCGTCGGTGCGCTTGGCCACCAGGTCCTTGTACTCCGCCTCGGCCGCGGCCTTCTCCTCGTCGCTGAGGCTGGTCTTCCGGCGTTTTTCCGCCTCCAGCTCCAGGATCTTCTGATAGACGTCCGCTCCGGCCTCCAGCTTGGAGGCCTCGTTGAGCTTGTGCAGCGCCTTGTCGATCAGCCGGTGGGCAACCGTCGTCAGCCGCACGCGGGTATCGGCCAGCTCCTCATCGTTGAAGATGATGCTGCCGTTATCGATAAAGCCATTGGAATCCAGCATCCCGGCAAAGGTCTTGGTAAACACGCTCTTGCCGGAGCCGGACTCGCCTACGATGGCGATGGATTCATTCTCATAAATGTCCAGGGAGACTCCCCGGATGGCTGTCAGCACCCTGCCGCGCACCCGGAACTTGACCCAGAGGTCATTGATGGACAGCAAAACCTTTTTCTCTTCTGCCATATCCACTCCCCCTTACATGTGCGTCCGCGGATCGGACGCATCGCCCAAGTTCTGACCCGCCACGTATAAAACCACGGAGATGATGGCGGAGATTGCCACGGGGCTCCAGAACTCAAACTCCCAGCCGGGGGTGACCATGGCACCCTCCGCCTCAAAGATCAGACGTCCCAGGGACATATCTTTCATGCCCAAACCAATATAGGACAGGAACACCTCGTAGGAAATATAGGACGGGATCTCGGTGGCCAGCAGTGTCACGATGATGCTGGTCATAAAGGGCAGGATGTTCTTCATGGCGATCTTCACCGTGGAGGTCCCTAGACAGCGGGAAGCCAGATTATATTCCCGGTCCCGGATAATGACCACCTGGATACGGATGGTATAGGCGATGCCCAGCCACCCCGTGACGGTCAAAGCAAACACCATGGTCGAGAAGCTGGAGGTGAACAGCATCACCAACACACTGATGATCAAAATGTAGGGCACGTTGGCGATGACGTTGTAGACCTCCATCATGACGGCGTCCACCTTCTTAGAGAAGCCCCAAACGGCTCCCACGATCACGCCGATGGTCATATTGATGGTGGCGCAGATGAAAGCTAGGGAAATAGAGATGCGGGAACCGTTCCAGATGGCCTGGAAGGTGGGCTGACCAGCGGCGCCGGTACCCAGGAGCCACTTGAGGCCCAAGCCAAACTTACTGATGGCCGCAGAAGGGGACAGGTGCTTGGTCGTGGCATCCATTAGGTTGGCAAAGGGGTCGTAATGGGTCACAGCAGGATAGATATACGCGAACGCGATGACGAACACCAGCAACACCAGGATGACGATGTTCAGCTTGTTGCGGAAGAACACGCGGAACACGGACTGCCAGTAGGAATACCGGGGGGCGGTGATCTTTTCGGACTCCAGGTCGCTGTGGTCCACCTTGGAAAACAGTTCCGCGGTGCTCAGGCCTAATTTACTGTAATCATGCTCCATATTTCTCACCTATCCTTCGTCGTGAACGAGATCCGGGGATCCACTGTGGTCATGAGTATGTCGCCCAGGATGATGGACACCACGCTCAGCACCGCATAAAACAGGGTAACGCCCACGATCACGCCGTTGTCGTACTTGTTGATGGCCTCCGTCAGCAGATTGCCCGCGCCAGGAACCACATAGATGCGCTCGGTGATAATCGCACCCACCATCGCTCCCAGGATACTACCCGGGATACCGTGGACAATAGGGATGGAGGCGTTCTTCATGATGTGCTTGCTGAATATTTCGCCCTCCGTCAGGCCGCTGGACCGGGCAAACTTCACGTAGTCGGAGTTCATCTGGTCGATCATATACCGGCGCATCCACTTCATCAAACCAGCCACCGAGGGCAGGGCCAGGGACACAATAGGCAGGATATACATCAGTTTGCTGGTGGATTCCATGTCGAAGGCCCCCGGCAGGCCGAAGACCGAGGTACCGATAGCCTTAAACAGGAAGATATATGCAAGAGAAGGCACTGCGGTGATAAACACGATATAAATGGTACCCAGCTTATCAACGAACTTGTCCTTCTTCTGGGCCATCAAGATACCGATAGGCACACCCATAATATAGGCCATAACCACCGATATGATGCCGATGACGAAAGAGTACCCCATCTTGGACATGCCCCGCTTGATGGTCTCCACATTGGTGTAGTCGTCCGTGAAACGGTCGGCGTTGACTGGGTTATTCTCCCGGGAGCCCGCCTGATAGGTGGCGGAGTGCAGGTCATCCGCGCTCTCCTCCTGCAGTCCCGAGGGGAAGGTCATGGGAGAGAGCACATAGGAGCCCTGGGTCTTTGTCATGGTGGTAAACACGTCGATACCCGTGTTTACCGTATAGGAGGCACCCAGATGAATGGAAGCGATATTCTGGTGAAAGAATGGGAACTGGTCGTCCATATAAAACAGGTACTTATGCATGGTGCCGTTGCCAATGATGGCAGGGGAGAGCCGTCCGTCGTCATAGACCGGGTCGTGCCAGGTGAAGGTGATTCCGCGCTCGCCCACGTCCTCCTCCACCTTGTGGATATTATCCACCTGTACCAGTCCGGTGAGGTAATTCCACAACCGGTGGGTCAGTGGGTGGTCCTTATGGGCGAAAATTACTTGCTGTCCACCCTTGGCCAGCTTCCTGCCGGTCATCACGGCATCCAGCCGCTCTACGGTATACCCCTGGGAGCGGTAGTACTGGGTGAACTGCTCCACGTACTTGGCCGCAATTTCCGAGTCCTTGTCCGCCGTCCTGCCAATACTGGCCGCCTCGGCGCGGACTTCCTCGGTGATTTCGCCGCTGCGGAGAAGACCCTGGAGATACTCTCCGTAGGGTATATAGTCCAGATAGCCATAATTCTCCCATTTCTGGTACATATACGTGGTCTTCTGGTTGGCCTGCTGCTTGCTCCATACTGGATCCTGGGCAAAGATCATCCTCCGGTCCAACAGAGAGTAGATCATCACCATGACAATACCCACCACGATGATAATAGAGACCACGCCTTGGAGCAGACGCTTGACTAGATATTTTCCCATTTGCTGAGTCACCTCATCCCTTTAACGGCTGCGGGAGAATGGAAATGCTTCCATTCTCCCGCAGCATAAACTCTTATTGCTTGAATACTGCCGGTGATGCGTAACGGATCATCAGCCCTCCAGGCCGACGTTCTTGAGCATATCGCCGCCGCCGGCGGGGTACAGGGTGTTCAGGTAAGTGGCGGGATCGCCGTAGTCGGGGCCCCAGCCGGAGAAGTCATAGAAGTCGTAGTTCATGTCGGCCACGGTCTCGCCATAGTAGCCGGCATCATACATCTCCTGCCAGTCGGCGGTGTCGTACAGGTTCACCTGGATCAGACCACCGGAGTTCTCCTCAAGGGACTTCTTGAAGGCCTGGGCACGGTTCTTGTAGGCCTCATAGAAGGAGGCGTGGGGCATGTCAATGATAATGGGATTCTCTGCGGAGACTTCCATGCCCTGGGCAGCCAGCTCTTCCACAGCCTTGTCCAGGTACTCCTTGGAGGCGGAGGGGTTGTACCAGCCGTCGAAGCCGCGGGAATCGCCGGCGCCTTCCTCCTGCTCGGGGTCATAGACCGTCATGGGGTAGCCGTCAGCAGTGATCTGAGCCTGGGTGATCGCACCGAAGTTGGTGCCCGCAGTAAAGGTGGTGGGAGTGCCGTTGATGTCAATGGTGATGTCCTCGGGCAGGCTCACCAGAGTACCCAGCACATAGGAGTTGATCAGAGCGTTGTTCTTGCAATCCTCGCCCACAGCCTGAGCGTTGTAGGTGGCGCGATCCACACCGGTGGCTACGGCCATCCGGAAGTTCTGGTTCAGGATAGCAGCATGAGCGCGGGCCTGCTGGTCCTCGGTCTGGGTGGAGACCACCTTGGTCTCATCGTTGTAGTTAGCGTAGCAGCTGCGGTTGAGGTTGAACCAGCCCACCATGGAGGTGGCGTCGGTAGCGCCGATAAAGGCATAATCGTCAAAATTGCCATCATCGCGGCACTTCTTCAGAGCCGAGATATTCAGGCCGCAGCTGTCCAGGGTACCGGCCATGACGCCGTTGTAAGTGGACAGGGGATCCTCGCCGCCGTCATACGTCCAGGTCACGGTCTTGACGGAGACAGCATCGGCCTTCCAGAACTTCTCGTTGGCCTTGAAGACGTAGGAGTTCTTGTCGGTGTGGCTGGTGCAGAGGTAGGGTCCGCAGTAAGCGATGCTGTCGGGGCCCTTGCCGTACTTGTAGCTCTCAGCGGAGGGATCGTACTCGGCACCGAACTTACCACCCTGGGACTCATAGTAGCCGCGGTTCATGGGGGAGAACAGGGAGTAGCACAGCATGGAGGGGAAGTAATAGGTGTCGGAGATCAGCGTGTACTCCAGGGTGTAGTCATCCAGGGCCTTCACGCCCACCTTGGAAAAGTCGTCATCGCCGGCCAGATACTCGCTGACGCCCACCACGAGGCCGTCGATCAGGTACTCCAGGGTGCCGGGGTTATCCAGAGCGTGCTGCAGGCCGGCCACCCAGTCGTCGGCGGTGATGTCGCCCACCTTACGGCCTTGATTGTCCACCCACTCCAGACCCTGACGGATCTTGAAGGTGTACTTCAGGCCGTCATCGGAGACGGTGTAGCTCTCGGCCAGAGCGGGCTGGAGGACATTCTCCACGTCATACTCCAGCAGGTTGCACATGGCATACACCAGCACATCAGAAGTGCCGGTACGGTTGTCAGCCAGAGTATCCCAAGTGGTATTATCACCGCTGTAGATACGGTTATAGGTGTCCTTCAGGGTGTAGCCGTTGTCCAGCAGATACTGCTTGGCCCACTCCAGGTAGGTGCCGGTGCCCTTGACCTCGCTCCAGTGAGCCTTCATGGCAGTACGGTCCTCGGTCTTAATGATCTCGTTGGTCACCAGGTACTGGTAGGTACGAGAGCTATCCAGACCCCACAGGGCGGGGGAGGCGGTGTAGGGAACGATGCGGCTCATGCCGTACAGGCCGCCGGAGTTGGTGGCGAAGGGCACGAAAACGCCGGACTCCAACATCTTGGCCTCGGCAATAGCCATCAGAGCATAGCGCTCGGAGACGCTCTCAGCCTCCAGGGCCTTGGTATAGGCTTCAGTAAACTCGCCCAGGACCATGTCGGCGATCTCGTCGTTATCATGGGTCGCGTCCGTGTAGGACACGGGGGTATCGTCCGGGGTCTCCGGGGCATCGGTGTTGTTGTCCTCCACGGGAGGGGTGTCGGGGTTCTTGTTGTCGTCCGCAGCAGGGGGATTGTTATTCCCGCCGCAGGCGACCAGGCTCAGCACCATGACCAGTGCGAGAGCCAGGCTTAGAAACTTCTTCATCATGATTTTCCTCCTATCAGAATTATCTTTAACCAGTATCAGGCGGGCGCAGGGTCCGTTCCGTTCCGGCTAAATACTAGGCGGGCAGAGCCATGGCAGCCGCGAAGCGGCTGCCGCTTTAAAGGGACTTTAAAGCGCTAAACCGCTCTGTCCAATAAAAAGGCGTGGTCTGGGGTCAAGCCGGGCCACGCTGAAATAGCAATTTCCCGAACCATATTATACTGAAAAAAACAGAGTTTGTCAATAATACCATTTTCAAAAGCCTATCCAAAATAGTCAAAACTTTCCGGACTCATTCCGATAAATCTCTATATAACCCACAAAAACCAGTCCTGCCGGGTCTATTTTTCCCTCATAATATATTTTCTCTCATCCATTTTTTGCCGCCCGTCCCGCGTCCCCGGTTGGATAATCTCTGTATATATGCAAGAAGAGATCCGGAGGAACCTCTTATGGGATGAGACGTCTCAAAAATCCTTTCTCAAGCGAACATCACAAATATAAAATGTGGAAGGCCCGCTCCCCTCAGAGCGGGCCTTCCACATAGCAGTCAACTCAAACGCTCCCCCATGGGTCCCCCTCCGGCGGCCTCTGCCCGCCGTTGAAGGCTCCCCGGCCCACGCGCCTCTGCCCCTCCTCGAAGTAGGCCAGATCGCACAGCGTCATATAAGGGGTGAGCCACATGTTCAGCAGCCCCATGGTCAGCGCGCCCAGCAGGCTCCAGCCGATAAAGCTCAGATCCAGTATGAACAGCTCCATCTTCATCCCTCTGGTCTGCTGGCAGCTGAGTCGGATGGCGCCTCCCGCCGTGATGGACTCGTCGGTCAAAATATTGTAGTACGCGAACCGGTACCGGTACAAGGCAACGATCCCCGGTATCCAGAACAGCATGGACCATAAAAAGATCTTCACACTCATCTGAATAGAGCACCAGATCAGCTTCCCCGCCACGCCCAGCCCGTCGGCCAGCGTAGCATAGGGCATTTCCACGCCCCGCCGGATGCCCATACAATAGATGTAATATCCTCCGTTGAGCACCAGCCCCACCAGGGATACCAGCACGGAGAAGAAGAACGTCATCCCCGTCGGGCGGGGCAGCGAATACAGCAGCGCCTCCAGGTCTCCGGGATCGCTGCTGATCAGCGCGTCATAGTACCGGCCCGCCAGCCCATAAGAATAGAAGAGGGACCCTCCCTCCACCAGATCGGTCACCCGCTCCAGCACGAAGACGATGGCCATCACCAGCAGCGTCACCAATATGGGCGACACCCTGGCCCCCATTATGATCCGTCTGGCTTCCTCCTTGACTGCCCCGCGATTTATCATGAAATAGACCCCCAAAAATAGAATTTCCCACTATTTAATGGAATTTTACGCTATCATACCATGTTTTCCCCACAAATGCAAGCAATATGGAATCCCTTCAATTTGTTGCCGTCTTTGGGAACAAACTTCCATATTACCTGTCAAATCCGCAAAAAAATCATCAAAACCACAAAAAACTCCTTTACATGTCGAATAAATGGGAGTATGATAAGGGCGTATGATTTTCCCCTGACGGCAGCGGACCCGTATCCACAGTCCATAAACACAGGTCCTGAGTAAGAAGAAAATGAGGTGAAGATATGGCGCAAGCCTTTTTTGGCGGCATCCATCCCAACGATCAGAAGGGCGCCACCAACAAAAAGCCGGTCGAGACCCTTCCGCCGCCCGCCCGCGTGGTGATCCCCATGTCGCTGCATATCGGCGCGCCCTGTACCCCCTGCGTGTCGGTGGGGGACGAGGTGACGGTGGGCCAGAAGGTGGGGGAGGCCCCCGCCTTCGTCTCCGCCCCCGTTCACGCCAGTATTTCCGGCAAGGTGTCGGCGGTGGAGCCCCGCATCCATTTCTCCGGCGTCCCGGTCATGAGCGTGGTGATCGAGAACGACTTTAACGAGACCCCCTGTCCCTCCCTGACCCCCGCCCCCGACCCGGACGACCTCACCCCCGAGCAGCTCTCCGCCATAATCAAGGAGGCGGGCATCGTGGGCATGGGCGGGGCCACCTTTCCGACCCACGTGAAGATCACCTCCGGCCTGGGCAAGGTGGACACGGTGATCGTCAACGCCTGCGAGTGCGAGCCCTACATCACCAGCGACCACCGCGTCCTCCTGGAGGAGCCCGAGGCGGTCCTGGGCGGCGTCAGGCTCCTGGCCCGCATTTTCGGCGTGGACCGGGTCCATATCGCCATCGAGCAGAACAAGGCCAACGCCGCCGGGATGCTGAAGCTGAAGATCGAGGAGGAGAAGGCCCCCGCCGTCGTGGACGTCCTTCCCACCCGCTATCCCCAGGGTGCCGAAAAGCAGCTGTGCCAGTCCATCACCGGCCGCCAGGTGCCTCCCGGGGCCCTCCCTGCCGCCATCGGCTGCGCGGTGTTCAACGTGGTCACCACCGTCGCCATCTATAACGCCGTCTACCACGGCAAGCCCGTGACCCATCGCGTGGTGACCGTCTCCGGCTCCGGCGTGAACGAGCCCAAGAACCTTCTCTGCCCTATCGGCACCCCCATCGGCGACCTGCTGGACGCCTGCGGCGGCGTAAAGCAGCAGACCTTCAAGATCCTCATGGGCGGCCCCATGATGGGCCACGCCCAGTTCGACATGACCGCCCCCATCGGCAAGGGGACCAACGCCATCCTGGCCTTCGCGGACAAGGAGGAGCGCACCGTGGAGCACCCCGCCTGCATCCGCTGCGGCAAGTGCATCTCCGTGTGCCCCATGCGCCTTCAGCCGGTATTCCTGTACCAGTACGAGGCCGCCGGGATGCTGCCCGAGCTGGAAGCGGCCCACGTGATGGACTGCATCGAGTGCGGCGCGTGTACCTACATCTGTCCCGGCCGGCTCCATCTGGTCCAGGCCTTCCGTGCGGGCAAGCAGAAGCTGAACAACGCCAAAGCCGCCGCCAAGGCTGCCGCGGACGAGAAAAAGAAGGAGGGATGACGCCATGGATTATAAAGCCTTGAACCTCATCGGTTCCTCCTCCCCCCACATCCGCACCAAGGACGGCGCGGGCCACATCATGGGGGAGGTCCTCATCGCCCTGGTGCTCCCTCTGGCCTTCGCGGTGTATAACTTCGGCCCCCGGGCTCTGGCGGCGGCAGCGGTGAGCGTGGCGGGATGCTGCGTCTTCGAGCTGCTCTACCGCCTGCTGCTGCGAAAGAACAACACCCTGGGTGACCTGAGCGCCGCCGTCACCGGCCTTCTGATCGCCATGGTCTCCCCCGTGACCACCCCCTATTGGATCCTCCTGATCGGTGACTTCTTCGCCATCGTGGTGGTGAAGCAGCTCTTTGGCGGCGTGGGCAAGAACTTCCTGAACCCCGCCCTGGCGGCCCGGGCCTTCATGCTCTCCTGGGCCGGCGAGATGACCACCTGGGTCGGCCCCAAGACCTCCGTCCCCCTCATGGGCGTCATCGACGCGGAGACCTTCCCCACCCCCATGTCCTATCTCCACGGCAACGACCTCTCCGGCCTGATGAAGGCCACGGACCTGCCCAAGATGTTCGTGGGCCTGGTGGGCGGCTCCATGGGCGAGGTCAGCGCCATGCTCCTCATCCTGGGCGGCCTGTTCCTCCTGTGGCGGAAGGTCATCACCTGGTACATCCCCGTCAGCTATATCGGCACGGTAGCCGCCCTGACCTTCCTCTTCCCCCGGGGCAACGACCCCCTGCAGTGGATGCTGTGCAACCTTCTGGGGGGCGGCCTGATGCTGGGCGCCATCTTCATGGCCACCGACTACGTCACCTCCCCGGTGAGCCACCTGGGTCAAGCCATTTTCGGCATCGGCTGCGGCCTCATCACCGTGTTTATCCGCTACTTTGGCTCCTATAACGAGGGCGTGTGCTACGCCATCCTGATTATGAACCTGACGGTGTGGCTCATCGACAAGAGCATCAAGCCTCACCGCTTCGGCGTGGTCAAGGAGAAGAAGGTAAAGGCTCCCGCTCCCGAAAAAACCAAAAAGGAGGCTGTCAAGAAATGAGCAACCCGAAGGAAACCGCCTCCGCGAAGCAGCCCGGGCTCTCCATCGATCCCAAGTACATCCTCCGCATCACCGGCGTCCTCCTGGTCATCTGCCTGATCACCGCCCTGCTTCTGGGCATCGTCAACGCCGTCACCAAGCCCCGCATCGACGCCATGCAGGCGGAGAAGATCCGCGCCGCCATGTCCCAGGTGCTGGAAGCGGACGAGTACGTCCCCATAGACCTGGCCGGGACCCTGTCCGAAATTCCCAAGGGTGTGCAGTCCATTTCCCGGGCCGGCGCCAATGGCGGGATACTGGGCTATGTGGTCCAGGTAAAGGCCAACGGCTCCCAGGGTGAGATACAGATGATGGTCGGCATAGATTTGGAAGGGCGTGTCACCGGCGTATCTGTGATCAAGCACAGTGAAACGCCCAACATTGGCACCAAGGTAGTCGCCGACCAGTCCGTCCTGGACCGTTTTGTGGGCATGAGCGGCGAGATCACCGTCAACTCCGGGACCAACCGTTTTGACGGCGTTTCCGGCGCGACGGTCAGCTCCAAGGGCGTGGCCGCCGGGGTAAACGCCGCCATGGAGGCCGCCGCCTGGCTGGTCTCCACGGACAATTTCATTCCGGAAGCGGGTTAAAGGAGGGGTAACGAATGAACATCGGCAAACAGATCAAAGAGGGGCTTATCACCCAGAACCCTGTCTTAGTCCAGCTCTTAGGCATGTGCTCCACCCTGGCCATCACCACCACCGTTTCCAACGGCATCGGCATGGGCCTTTCGGTGACCATCATCCTGACCCTCTCCAACATCTTCATCTCCCTGCTGCGCAGAATCATCCCCGAGCAGGTCCGCATTGCCTGCTACATCGTAGTCATCGCCGGTTTCGTCACCATGGTCGATCTTCTGCTCCAGGCCTTCTTTCCCGACATTGCTGAGAGCCTGGGCGTCTTCATTCCCCTGATCGTGGTCAACTGCATCATTCTGGCCCGGGCAGAATCCTTCGCCAGCAAGTCGAAGCCTCTGCCCGCCGCCATCGACGGCATCTGCCAGGGCCTGGGCTATACTATGATCCTGCTGGCCATGAGCGCCATCCGCGAGCTTTTGGGCGCGGGCACCCTGAACGGCTCCCGTATTTTTCCCGCTGAGTACGCGGCCAATATGCTGGCCCTTCCGGTGGGCGGCTTCCTGACGCTGGGCTGTCTCATCGCCCTGATGCAGTACATCCAGCGCAAGGTCAAGGGAGGGAAATAACCGATGGAATGGACCACATTATTTGACATCGCCCTGGGCGCGATCCTGATCAACAACTTCATCCTGGCCCAGTTCCTGGGCATCTGCCCCTTCATGGGCGTCTCCAAGAAGATGGAGACCGCCGTGGGCATGGGCTTCGCCGTGATCTTCGTCATGGGTCTGGCCTCCGCCCTGTGCTACCCGGTGAATCTCCTGCTGGACGCCCTGGGCCTGCGGTACATGCAGACGGTGGCCTTCATCTTGGTGATCGCCGCCCTGGTGCAGCTGGTGGAGATGTTCCTGAAAAAGGCCGTCCCCACCCTCTACCAGGCCCTGGGCGTCTACCTGCCCCTCATCACCACCAACTGCGCGGTGCTGGGCGTGGTGCTGCTGAACGTGCAGAACGGCTACAATTTCATCGAGTCCGTGGTCTACGGCATCACCGGCGGCGCGGGCTTCCTGCTGGCCATCGTGCTCTTTGCCAGCATCCGGGAGCGCCTGGAGTTCGCGGACCCGCCCAAGGCCTTCAAGGGCTTCCCCATCGCCCTGGTCACCGCCGGCCTCATGGCCCTCTGCTTCATGGGCTTCCAGGGATTGAAGATCCCCTGGTAAACGGACCGGCCCCTCTGGGCCGCGATAGCGAGTCAAATTTACTCCGCCGCGCTGGCGGCGAAGCTCCTGGGTCGGGCGTTCTCCTTCCCATGGAGAGAGGAGGAATATTTTGAATATCTTCTATGCTGTACTGACACTTGGCATCCTGAGCGGCCTGTTCGGCCTGGTGCTGGCCGTGGCCTCCAAGGTCTTCGAGGTCAAGACGGACCCCAAGCTGGACCTAATCCTGGACTGTCTGCCGGGCGCCAACTGCGGCGGCTGCGGCTATCCCGGCTGCGCCGGCTGCGCGGCGGCCATCCTGGCCAAGGAGGCCCCCGTCAACGCCTGTCCCAGCTGCTCCGGCCTCCAGACCAGCCGCATCGCGGCGGTGATGGGCGTGGAGGTCAAGGCCCAGGAGCGCCGGGTGGCCTTCGTCCGCTGCAGCGGCGGCAGCCGGGCCAGCCGGAAGTTCGAGCGCTACGTGGGCCTCGCGGACTGCGTCGCCGCCACGAAGGTCTCCGGCAACGGCACCCTGGACTGCGCCTATGGCTGTCTCGGCCTGGGCACCTGCGTCCAGGCCTGCAAGTTCGACGCCATCCACATCAACGCCCACGGTGTGGCCCAGGTGGACCAGAGCAAATGTACCCACTGTATGCAGTGCGCCAAGGCCTGCCCCCGCCACGTGATCACGGATGTCCCCTACGCCTCTGACATCATGGTCCCCTGCGGCAACAAGGACAAGGGGCCCTCCGCCAAATCCCTCTGCACCGTCAGCTGCATCGGCTGCCGCCTGTGCGAGAAGAACTGTCCCGCCGGGGCCATCACGGTCACGGATAATAACGCTTCCATCGACTATACCAAATGCACCTCCTGCGGCGTCTGCGTAGAGAAGTGTCCCCGGAAGCTGATCACCGACATCCACGCCATCGGCAAGGTGGAACCGGTGGGCTGACCACCCAGATATGGAAAATGTTTCACGTGAAACACTCAGGCTGCCCGCGTGCCGAAATGTTTCACGTGAAACATTTTCTTTCTTCTCTCCCGCCAGACCCTTTATAAAAAACGCGCCATTGGCGCGTTTTTTTGCGTTGCAGCCTGAAATATCTTACTCCCTGCTTGTCAGATATGTTTTCCCATGTTATAATGGGTTCATAACCTTGCGGCAATGTAAACGCTGTTGATCAACCGGATATGTAAAATAGAAAAGGAGGAGCTTTCTTATGAAGTCGAATCGCTTATGGAGTTGTCTGCTTGCCCTTGCGGTGATGCTTACGATCGTCGGGTTCAGTGCATATGCTTATGCAGCTCCTGCTGATACAGGCAATGAGGGATATACCATTGACGAACCATATGAATATCCCATCCAGCCTGGGACAGATGAATGGTTTGCGATAGAGAGCCATGCAGACAAAGTCGAAATGCTGCAGATCCCCCAAGAAGTATTGGAGAACATGACCACAAGGGCTCTTGTTGAAAGCGTTGTCAATTACCCTTATTTCCCCGATATGGACACCTTCTCCACTCCGGAGCAGGGATATCGGGCCGTCAGGGACGGGTTCAACGGATTGCAGGAGCTTGAAGCCAGACCGGATGGAATGGCTTGCCTGTCTGAGTACTTTGAGGAGCAGCAAAGGATGCCTTCGTCAGATATGACCTATGTGGTCAGAAGGGCGATCGAAATCACCCTGGAGAGCGGCCAGCGGAGCTGAACATATCATGGGTAAAAAATCTTACTTTGCCGGTCCATGGTTGATCCGGCATGATAAAAAGGAGCGATCATCATGAAACAGAGCGAATTACTGTCCCAATGGCTGGCTGAGGAGGAGGCCGCGCAGATCCACGGCTGGGACTTCTCCCACATCCATGGCCGTTACGAAGAGGGCCAGGACCTCCCCTGGGACTTCGATCAGCTCGTCCGCCGCTTCCTGCTTCCGGAGCACCGCATCCTGGACATGGACACCGGCGGCGGGGAATTTCTCCTGTCCCTGGGCCATCCCCATTCCCTCACGGCCGCCACAGAGGGCTATCCTCCCAACGCGGCCCTCTGCCGGGAAACGCTCCTGCCTCTGGGCGTCGATTTTCGGGAGGCGGACGGAGGCGGTCCCCTCCCCTTCCCCGACGGGAGCTTTGACCTGGTGCTCAACCGCCACGGAGACTATCTGCCAGCTGAAGTCTTACGGGTCCTGAAGCCGGGAGGGATCTTCCTGACGCAGCAGGTGGGCGCGGAGAACGACCGGGAGCTGGTGGAGCTCCTTCTGGACCCGGTCCCGCCCCTCCCCTTTCCAAGGCAATACCTCTCCATCGCCCGGGAGGAGTTGGAAGCCGCAGGGTTTTCCACTCTGGATTCTCAGGAGGCCTTCCGCCCCATCCGGTTCTGGGATGTGGGCGCGCTGGTCTGGTTCGCCCGGATCATTCCATGGGAGTTCCCCGGTTACTCCGTGGAGAAGTGCCGGGAGGGGCTGTTCAAAGCACAGGATATCCTGGAACGAAACCAGGTAATCGAAGGAATGACCCACCGGTATTTCCTGGCGGCCGAAAAGGTAGGGTAGTGTTTTGTAGGGGCGGAATGTTTCACGTGAAACATTCCGCCCCTCAATGTCTACCGTAGTGCCCCTCCGGCAGCACAGCTGCCGGAGCCTGCGCTAAAAATGCGCCACTGGCGCATTTTCTTTACGCTGCGGCGTGAAACATTCCGCCCCTTGACGTCTACCGTAGTGCCCCTCCGGCAGCACAGCTGCCGGAGCCTGCGCTAAAAATGCGCCACCGGCGCATTTTCTTTACGCTGCGGCGTGAAACATTCCGCCCCTCAATGTCTACCGTGCTGCCCCTCCGGTAGCACAGCTGCCGGAGCCTGCGCTAAAAATGCGCCACCAGCGCTTTTTCTTCACGCTGCGGCGTGAAACATTCCCTCTTTTCCGGTTCCGCCGGAGACCAGGCGGCGGCAGGCAGGTTTGACAAAGAAGAAAATATGAAATCTGTGAAATTTTTTCCTTTTCCCTGTTGAAATGTTGGTTTTTTGTGTTATACTACTTCTATAATAATCATGGGGCGGTGCGCCCCTCTCCCGGAGGTGTTTTGTGGGTAAGATCGTTACCATCGTAAATCAAAAGGGCGGCGTGGGCAAGACCACGACTTGCGTCAGTCTGACCGCCGCGCTGCGGGAGAAAGGCCAGCGGGTCCTCTTATGCGACTTCGACCCGCAAGCCAACGCCACCTCGGGCATGGGCGTAGACAAGTCCCTATCCCTGGGGGTCTACGACGTGCTCCTCAACGACGTGGAGCCGGAAAAAAGGGTGGTCTCCACCCGCTACGGCGACGTCCTCCCCTCCTCCAAGGGGCTGGCGGGAGCCGGCGTGGAAATGGTGGGCATCCAGGACCGGGAGCATCTGCTCCGGCGGGCGCTGGAGCGTCTGGCGCCCAATTATGATTACATATTCGTGGACTGCCCACCGTCGCTGGAGCTGCTGACCCTCAACGGGCTGTGCGCCGCGGACAGCGCGCTGGTGCCCGTGCAGAGCGAGTACTTCGCGTTGGAGGGGCTCAGCGATCTCATGTATACCATCCGGGCGGTGCGGAAGAGTTTGAATCCCCACCTGGAGCTGGAGGGGGTCCTGCTCACCATGTACGACAGCCGGACCAATCTGGCATTGCAGGTCTCGGAGGAGGTCAAGCGGTTCTTCCCGGGGAAGGTCTACAGCACGGTGATCCCCAGGAACGTGCGCCTCAGCGAGGCCCCCAGCCATGGGAAGCCTATCAGCGCCTACGACCGGACCAGCCGGGGGTGCGAGGCCTACGCCGCGCTGGCGGATGAGTTTTTAAGGAAGAACCGGAAATAAGCGGAAGGAGGAACGACCCTGTGGCAAAAGAAAAAGGAATGGGTAAGGGACTGAGCGCCCTGCTGGGTGAGGATTTTTCCGCCGATTTTTCCACGCCTTCCTCCACCCTGCCCATCTCGCAGATCGAGAGCTATCAAAACCAACCCCGGAAAAACTTCAACCAGGAAAAGCTGGAGGAGCTGGCCGAGTCCATCCGGCAGCACGGCGTGATCCAGCCCCTGACGGTGCGGAAGCTGGCCAGCGGGTACTATCAGATCATCGCCGGGGAACGCCGCTGGCGGGCCGCCCGGATGGCCGGACTGGACGAGGTCCCGGCGGTCGTCATCGAGGCCGACGACCAGAAGGCCATGGAGCTGGCCATGATCGAGAACCTCCAGCGGGAGGACCTGAACCCCATTGAGGAGGCGGAAGGCTTCCGGGCGCTGACGGAGGTCTACGGCATGACCCAGGCCCAGGCGGCGGAACGGGTGGGCAAGTCCCGGAGCGCGGTGGCCAACGCCCTGCGGCTGCTGGAGCTGAACATCTCCCTCCAGCGGCTGGTGGAGAACGAAAAGATCTCCGCCGGGCACGCCAGGGCGCTGCTCCCCCTCCCCGCCCCCCTGCGGGTCAAGGCGGCGGAGGAGATCGTGCGCAGCCAGCTGAGCGTCCGGCAGACGGAGCAGCTGGTCAAACGGCTCCAGAACAGCGGCCAGGAGAAGAAGGCTGATGAAATGGAGGATAAGATCCACGCGGTGGATTACGCCGCGGAGGCCGCCAAGTCCCTCTCCGCGCGGCTGGGACGGGCCTGCCATATTTCCCAGGGGAAGAAGAAAGGGAAAGTCGAGATCGAATACTACGGGGTGGACGATCTCAACGATCTGCTGGAGGCGCTGGAAAAGCTGGGGAAATAAAGCGGAGTGTTTCACGTGAAACATTTTGAGAAAATAATGCCGCATTTGTAGGGCGCGATGACCCGGCGCGCCGCTGCCAGGCAGATTTTCCAACGGCGCGCCAGGGTCGTCGCGCCCTACGGAAGCAAAATGGATATCCCGCTTTACAAAAGAGAATAATTGGTATATAATGAAGGTAGAATAGATATGGTTACTTGAGGTGGTGGATTTCGTAGCAACCACACGCCTTATGGGCCAAAAGGGACGCAGGAGGACGCTACGCCTGCCAAGTAACTATCTATTGGGGCTGCCTTCCGGCGGCCCCATCTTATTTTCAGGATATATCGTTAAATCAATCATATTTTGTTCGCCGCCGCCCAGCGGCGGGATCGAAGGAGGAATTGAAACTTGCTCGATATCAGGTTTATCCGGGAAAACCCGGACGCGGTAAAGGAAAATATTAAGAAGAAATTCCAGGACGAAAAGCTCCCCCTGGTGGACAAGGTGCTGGAGCTGGACGAGGAAAACAGAAGGTCCATTACGGAGGCCAGCGAGCTGCGGGCCCAGCGGAACACGCTGAGCAAGCAGGTGGGAATGCTCATGGGGCAGGCGAAAAAGGACCCCTCCAAGCTGGAGGAGGCCGAGGCCGTGAAGGCCAAGGTAAAGGCCAACGCCGACCGGCTGGCGGAGCTGGAGAAGCGGGAGAGCGAGCTGGAGGATGATATCCACAAGCTCATGATGGTGATCCCCAACATCATCGATCCCTCGGTGCCTATCGGGCCGGACGACTCTGCCAACGTGGAGCTGGAGCGGTTCGGAGAGCCGGTGATTCCGGAGTTCGATATCCCCTACCACACGGAGATCATGGAGCGGTTCGACGGGATCGACATGGACGCCGCAGGACGGGTGGCCGGAAACGGGTTCTACTATCTGATGGGGGATATTGCCAGGCTCCATGAGGGCGTGCTGGCCTATGCACGGGATTTCATGATCGGAAAGGGATTTACCTACTGCATCCCGCCGTTTATGATCCACGGGAACGTGGTGGAGGGCGTCATGAGCCAGACGGACATGGACGCCATGATGTATAAGATCGAGGGCGAAGACCTCTATCTGATCGGCACCAGCGAACACTCCATGATCGGTAAATTCATCGATCAGATCCTGCGGGAGGACCAGCTGCCGCAGACGCTGACCTCCTACTCCCCCTGCTTCCGGAAGGAGAAGGGCGCTCACGGGATCGAGGAGCGGGGCGTGTACCGCATCCATCAGTTTGAGAAGCAGGAAATGATCGTCGTCTGCAGGCCCGAGGAATCCATGGAGTGGTATGAGAAGCTGTGGCGGTTCAGCGTGGAGCTGTTCCGGTCGCTGGACATTCCGGTGCGGCAGCTGGAGTGCTGCTCCGGCGATCTGGCCGATCTGAAGGTCAAGAGCTGCGACATCGAGGCCTGGAGCCCCAGGCAGAAGAAGTACTTCGAGGTCTGCTCCTGCACCAATATGGGCGACGCCCAGGCGCGGCGGCTCAAGATCCGGGTCAAGGGCGGGGATGGAAGAAATTATCTGCCCCACACCCTGAACAACACCGTGGTAGCGCCTCCTCGGATGCTGATCGCCTTCTTGGAGAACAATCTCCAGGCAGACGGCAGCGTGAAGGTACCGGAAGCCCTGCGGCCCTATATGGGCGGGGTCGAGGTACTGGTCCCAAAGCGGTGAGCAGAAGGCCGCTTCCAGGTAAGGCAACTTTAGTTGCCGTATAAAAAGTTCTTTTTGATCCTTTTTCTTTCAAGAAAAAGGATGGATACAACACATTTTTATAAAGGAGAGCATGATATGAAGAAATTTTGGAAGGTACTCGGTCTGGGCGCTCTGGTCGCCGGTCTGACCCCTTACAAGGTGGAGAAGGACGAGGAAACCGGTGAGAAAAGCTATCAGGCCCTCCTGTGGCGGATCACCAGCGCCCCCGTCGGCGAGGACAAGAAAATCGACATCGGCATCAATCTGGGCGAAGGCACGCTGACCAGCAAGCTGATGGACGCGCTGGAAAAGAAGGACGAGCACCACCTGTTCAGCGACGAGCTGAGCGTGGAGTACAGCTCCGGCGACCTGCTGGACGCCGTGGAGGACGCGGCGGAGAAGGCGGCCGATGCGGCCGAAGATGTGGCGGACGCCGCCGGAGACGTGGCCGAGAAGGCGGCCGACGGGCTGGAGGATGCCGCAGAAAAGGCCGGGGAGCTTGCCGAGAAGGCCGCTGAGGCGGTGGAAGAGGCCATCGGGGAATAAAGGAACCTGACTGGAAAGGAGACTGCCGGGATGAAGAAATTCTTGCAGGAATTTAAAGACTTCGCCATGCGGGGAAACGTGATGGATCTGGCCGTGGGCGTTATCGTGGGAGGCGCGTTCAGCGCTATCACTACGTCGTTGATCAATGACATCATCATGCCCTTTATCGGCATCTTTGTCAGTGAGGCCAGCTTCGCGGACCTGTCATTGCAGATCGGCGGGGCCGTTATCACTTACGGCAACTTCATCCAGGCGGTCATCAACTTCCTGATCATGGCCTTCGTGGTCTTCTGCATGGTGAAGGCCGTCAACCGTATTGCACGGAAAAAGGATGCGGCCCCCCCTCCCCCGCCGCCAGGTCCCTCCCCTGAGGAGAAGCTGCTGGCAGAGATCAGGGACCTGCTGAAGGAACAGCAGAGGCAATGAGGGAGACGCTGGAGCGGGGACTGCCGGAGCTGGGCGTTGATCCGGCGGTGAGCCCGGCGCTGGAACGGTTCGCCGGGATGATGCTGGAGCGGAACAAGGTGATGAATCTGACCGCCATCACGGAGCCCCGGGACGTGGCGGCCCTGCATCTGCTGGACAGCCTGGCGCTGCTGCCCCTGGCCGGTCTGGAAAATGAGAGGCTGGTGGACGTGGGCTGCGGCGCCGGGTTTCCGGGAATGCCCCTGGCAATCGCCAGGCCGTCCCTGGAGGTCACGCTGCTGGACAGTCAGAGAAAACGGATCGACTTCCTGAAGGAGGCCCGGGAGGCGCTGGGGCTGGAGAACGCCGTCTGCGTGCACGGACGGGCGGAGGAGTTCGCCGGAGAGCACAGGGAGCGGTTCGATGCCGCCGTCAGCCGGGCGGTGGCGGCGCTGCCGGTACTGTGCGAGCTGTGCCTGCCCCTGGTAAAGGTGGGCGGACGGATGCTGGCCATGAAGTCCGCCAATTCCGAGGAGGAGATCAACGGGGCCAAGGGGGCGGTGAAGCTTCTGGGAGGCCGGGTGGAATGGGTGAAGGATTATCCGATCCCTGGTACGGACGTGATCCACCGGGTGGTGTGCGTGCGGAAGGTTTCCGCTACGCCGGGGAAGTATCCCAGGAGGTTCGCGCTCATCAAGAAGCAGCCGCTGTAGAGGCGGAGACTGTCAAAAAGCCCTCCGCAGGCGTCAGGCCGCTCATAGGGTGGCCCACGGGAGTTTGCCGCCCGCAGGCGGCAAATAAAATCAAATCGTTTTTCCAAGGACATGTGCCTTGGAAAAACCCTTTGCGCGGAGCGAGCGTCGAATCGTGCGCCTTTGGCGCACGACCGAGGCGCAGAGCGAAGCGGGGCGGCCTTTGGGCCGCCAGGCCGGTCGTTCGGCATCATCCGAATGACGGCCCTTCACTCAAAAAAGAGGCAAAGCATCTTTTTTGACACACAGAGCCGCTTTAGCGGCGGAGAAAGGGGGCGTCCCCGGTGGGGCAGGTCATTACCGTGGTGTCCGGGAAGGGCGGCACGGGAAAAACTTCATTTACCGCCAACATAGGCATGGCGCTGGCTCAGATGGGGCACCCTACCCTCTGTCTGGACTGCGATGTGGGACTGCGGAATCTGGACATCGCCCTGGCTATGACGGACCGGGCGGTGATGGATTTTACCGATGTGATGTATGGGCGGTGCTCCCTGGAGGAAGCAGCCGTCAGGCATCCGGGGGAGAATAACCTCTATCTGCTGACCGCTCCGGCACGGAGCGGGGCCGACGAGATCAGCCTTGAGGGATTCCGCGGGCTGTTCCCGGAGATCAAGGAGCGGTTCCACTACTGTCTGGTGGACGCGCCGGCGGGGCTGGGGCGGGGATTCCAGCTGGCCCTGGCGGGGGCGGACCGGGCGGTGGTGGTGACTACCACCGAGTCCAGCAGCTTGCGGGACGCTCAGAGGACCGTGATGGAGCTCAACGGTCTGGGGCGGGGACAGGTGCATCTGGTGGTCAACCGGTGCAGGAAGAAACTGTTGAAGTCCCTCCATCAGACCATCGACGACGCCATCGACAGCGCGGGACTGCCCCTGCTGGGGGTCATCCCGGAGGACGAGACCATGCCGCTATACGCCGGAAGAGGCGTGCCGCTGCTCAGCAGCGGCAACAACTATGCCGCAAAGGCTTACCGCAACATCGCCAAGCGCATCGACGGGCGGCGGGTGAGCCTGATGCAGATCAGATAATTTCGATCATATCAATTGTGCCCGGATATACCGCCTGTTCCTTTAGGGCTGTGGACCGGCATAAAGGAAACGGAGAAAGGAAGGGAGACCTATGTATATTGCCCTCATGTCCCACGACAACAAAAAGGATCTTATGGTTCAATTCTGCACGGCCTACGCCGGTATCCTGTCCCGGCACAACCTCTGCGCCACCAGCACCACCGGTCAAATGGTGATGGAAGCCACGGGGCTCCATGTACATCGGTTTTTGACCTGCCAGCATGGCGGCAGCCAGCAGATCGGGGCCCGGATCGCTTACAACGAGATGGATATGGTGCTGTTCTTCGTGGACCCCAACGATTCGTCCATGGAGAAGGAGCTGCTGTATATTTCCCGCCTGTGCGATCAGAACAACATCCCCTTTGCTTCCAACGTGGCCACTGCGGAAATGCTGGTGCTGGGGATGGACCGGGGCGACCTGGATTGGCGGAATATCGTCAATCCTAAGCAAAAATATAACCGGGCGTAGTTGACTTTTCAGGGGAAAATGCGTATAATTCTTCATGCTTCCCCTGATCTTCCCCCGGTTGGGAAGGGGCCCTCGGGGCCCTGGGATCGTATGACTTTCGTCATGCTCTCGTCCCGCTTGGACAGGGGACGGGAGCATCGCTCTTTTTTGGGGCGTGCGCGTAATTACTGCCTTTTGGCGAGAGAAAGGATCATATAAAATGAAAGTTCAACCGAGGACGCTTTCCGGATTTATGGAGCTTCTGCCCAGACAGCAGGTCCTTATGGAAAGCATCATGCAGACCCTCAGAGATACTTACTCCCTGTATGGATTTACGCCGCTGGACACGCCTGTTATCGAGGCCAGCGAGGTCCTGCTGGCCAAGGGCGGCGGGGAGACGGAGAAGCAGATCTATCAGTTTACCAAGGGGGACAGCGATCTGAGCCTGCGGTTCGATCTGACGGTGCCCCTGGCAAAGTATGTGGCGCTGCATTACGGGGAATTGGCCTTCCCCTTCCGGCGGTATCAGATCGGTAAGGTATATCGGGGGGAAAGGGCCCAGAGGGGACGGTTCCGGGAGTTCTATCAGGCGGACATCGACATGATCGGCGATGGGAAGCTGGACGTCTCCAATGAGGCGGAAATGCCAGCTATCATTTATCAGGTGTTCGACCGGCTGGGGCTCAGGAGGTTCCAGGTCCGGGTGAACAATCGGAAAATATTGAACGGTTTTTATGAGATGCTGGGGCTCAGTGAGCAGGCCGGGGACGTGATGCGCACCGTGGACAAGCTGGAGAAGATCGGGGCGGATAAGGTCAAGGGGCTGCTGATGGAGCTGGGGGTCTCGGAGGAGAAGGCCGGGGAAATCCTCGGGTTTATCGGGATCAGCGGGTCCAATGGGCAGGTTCTGGAAGCTCTGGAGGCGTATAGGGGACGGAACGAGCTCTTTGATCTGGGGCTGGACGAGCTGAAGACCGTGGTGAAGTATCTGGGCGGGTTCGGCGTGCCGGAGGAGAATTTCGCGGTGGACCTGACCATCGCCCGGGGACTGGATTACTACACCGGGACCGTGTATGAGACGTTTATGCTGGATCATCCGGAGATCGGGTCCATCTGCTCCGGGGGACGGTACGATAACCTGGCGGAATATTATACGGATAAAGTACTGCCGGGAGTTGGGATTTCTATTGGATTGACCAGGCTGTTCTTTGTGCTCAATGAACAGGGGATGCTCAATCAGGAGCGGAACACCGCGCCGGCGGACGTGCTGCTGCTGCCTATGGTGGAGGACCTCTCCCCTGCCGTGGAGCTGGCTACGCGGTTCAGGAACGCGGGCGTCAGGGTGCAGCTGTATGGTGAGCGGAAGAAGTTTAAGGCGAAGATGAATTACGCCGACAAGATTGGGGTACCCTTTGTGGTATTTTTGGGCGAGGACGAGATCAGGGACGGCGTGGTGGCCTGCAAGGATATGAAGTCCGGCGAGCAGACGAAGCTGGGGTTCGAGGAGACGCTGGCGAGAGTCAGGGACGGACTGGCGAGGATGGACGAGGGCGCTGTGATTTTGGGGTGAGTTACCACTTCCCTGCCGACTGCGTTTAGCGGTATGCTGGAAAGGATCTGTGATGTTGTGAGCAGAAAAAGGAAGATCGGGCTGGGGGTGCTGGCGGTTTTGATCGTGTTCTGTCTCTGGTATACCAGGCCAAGGAGCTTTGAGGAGCTGGTTGGGGATGGAAGGGTCAAGTCGATCAGCATGGTTACATCGATCTACGTTTTTGAGGAAGGTCTCCCCCATTACGATGTGTGGACGGTGGACAGCCATGAAGGACGGGAGGCTGTCAACGAGGAGCTGGAGGCGCTTCTGAAAAGCTGCAAATACCGGGTCAGCCTGCGGACTCTTTTCCAATTTCTTGATGGCTTTCTTGACATCTATGCACCTCCAAAGGGGGAAAATGAACCGATAATCGATCTGGTTGCCGTGCTGGACAATGACAGCTCTGTTTTTGCGGTCTATAGAGGAGCATCCGCCACTCTTGAAGCAGATCGCCGTATGTTCGTTAAAGCTGTGGACAAAGAGATCGCAGACAAGCTGTTGGCTTACGCACAGGAATTTGGAGTTCAATCTGAAAACAAAACGTAATTTTATGATTCTATTATACAAATATAAAAGGAAAGGTGTTTATCATGACACAAAACAGGACGCATACCTGCAATGAGCTCCGGTTGGAGCATGTGGGGCAGAAGGTGAAGCTCTCCGGGTGGATGGAGAACCTCCGGGAAGTGGGGCAGAATCTGGGGTTCGTTATCCTGCGGGACTTCTATGGGACAACGCAGGTGGTCATTGAGACCGAGGAGATGATGGGCGCCGTTCACGCGCTGAACAAGGAGACCGTTATCGCTGTGGAGGGCACTGTCCGGGAGCGGAGCAGCAAAAATAAGAATCTGCCTACCGGAGAAATCGAAGTCGTGCCGGAGAAGATCGAGGTATTGGGGAAATGCCGGTACAACGAGCTGCCCTTCCAGATCAACCGGAGCCGGGAGGCGGACGAGGCCACGCGGCTGAAGTACCGGTATCTCGATCTGAGGAATCCGGAGGTTAAGAAGAACATTATTCTGCGGTGCAACGTGGTCTCCGCCCTGCGGGCGGCGATGACGGAGCATGGGTTTTTGGAGATCACTACGCCCATTCTGACGGCGTCTTCGCCGGAGGGGGCGCGGGATTATCTGGTGCCCGCGCGGAAGCATCCGGGGAAGTTCTACGCTCTGCCGCAGGCGCCCCAGCAATTCAAGCAGCTGCTCATGACCTCCGGGTTCGACCGGTATTTCCAGATTGCGCCCTGCTTCCGGGACGAGGACGCCCGGGGAGACCGGACGCCGGGTGAGTTCTATCAGCTGGATATGGAGATGAGCTTCGCCAGCCAGGACGACGTGCTGGGGGTACTGGAGGACGTGCTGGTGCCTGTGTTCCGGAAGTTCGGTATCTATGACCGGGTGACGCCTGCGCCGTTCAAGCGTATCCGGTTTAATGACGCTATGGAGCTGTATGGGACGGACAAGCCCGATCTGCGGATCGATCTGACCATCCAGGACGCGACGGAAAGTCTGGCCGGGTGCGGGTTCGGGCCCTTTGAGGGGAACTTGGTCAAGGCCGTGGTGGTTTCCGGGTTTGAAGGGACGCGGAAGCAGATCGACAAGCTGTGCGCCGACGTGGAAGTGCAGGCCGGAGAGAAGGTCTACTGGTTCCGGTATGATGAGAACGGCGAGATCGTGGGCGGTATTTCCAAGTTCGTGCAGCCGCTGAAGGAGCAGGTCGTGGAGAAGCTGGGGCTGACGCCGGGGTGCTTTGTCGGTCTGGCCGCCCACAGCAAGGTGGGGACGGCGCAGAAGACCGCAGGCGTGCTGCGGAACAAGCTGGGCCTCCTCTGCCCCAACCATATGGATAAGGAGCAGTATCAGTTCTGCTGGATCGTGGACTTCCCCATGTATGAGCTTGGGGAGGAGTCCGGGGAGCTGGAGTTTTGCCACAATCCCTTCTCTATGCCCAACGGCGGGCTGGATATCCTGAAGAAGGCGGCCGCCGGTGAGGTGGACCCGCTGGGTATTACTGCGTTCCAGTATGATCTGGTCTGCAACGGGTATGAGACTGCCTCCGGCGCGGTGCGGAACCATGACCCGGAGATCATGATCGAGGCCTTCCGGCTGGTACGGCTGGGGGAGGACGATGTGAAGTCCAAGTTCCCGGCTATGTACAACGCTTTCTGCTACGGGGCTCCGCCCCACGCGGGGGCCGCGCCGGGGATCGACCGGATGATCATGCTGCTGACCGGGGAGGAGTCCATTCGGGAGGTCATTACCTTCCCCATGAACCAGAAGGCGCAGGATCTGATGATGGACGCACCCTCCAGCGTGGAGCAGAAGCAGCTGGATGAGCTGCACATCGCTATCACGGAAAAAGAGGAAGAATAACTGTCTCCGCCCCCGCAGGCACATCACTTGCGGGGGCGGTGTGGTATTGATCGTGGTTGATCTGGTCTGGGCGGGATTGATCTCGCTATAGGGGGAAAGGATCGTTATGACGGAAAAATTGTTTTATGAGGATGCATTTTTGAAGGAGTTCTCCGGTACCGTGCTGGAGTGCCGGGAGGAACAGGGGAAATGGGCCGTGCTTCTGGATCGGACCGCATTTTATCCCGAGGGGGGCGGTCAGCCGGCGGATCAGGGGACGCTGGGAAAGGTTAGAGTTTTCGACACACGGGAAAAAAATGGGGATATCTTTCATTTCTGCGACGGGCCGTTGACGGTGGGGGAAACTGTGGAGGGCTGCATTGATTGGGAGAGAAGGTTCGATTTTATGCAGCAGCACAGCGGAGAACACATCGTAAGCGGTATTTTATGCGGTAAGTTTGGGTGCGACAATGTGGGGTTTCACATCGGGCATGAGCTGGTGACCATTGATTTTAACGCGGCATTATCCACAGAGGACGTGATTTTTGTGGAAAACCGGGCGAACCGGTATATCTGGGAGGACCGTCCTATCCAAATCAGCTTCCCCTCCCCTGCCGGGCTGGAGGCGCTGGAGTATCGGAGCAAGAAAGCGCTGACCGGTCAGGTCAGGATCGTCAGCTGGCCGGAGGCGGACTGCTGTGCCTGCTGCGGGACCCATGTGAGAAGCAGCGGGCAGGTGGGAATGGTGAAGCTTATCTCCTGCCAGAAGTTCCGGGACGGGGTACGGATCGAGATGGCCGCCGGTGGACGGGCGCTGCGGTGGGTCAACGCCGTGGCGGGGCAGAATACCAAGATATCCCAACTGCTGTCCGCTAAGCCGGGTGAAACGGCGGCGGCGGTGGAGCGGATGCAGAAGGAGGTCTTTCTCCTCAAGGGCCGGGTGGCCGGGCTGGAGGAAAAGGATTTTGCGCGGAAGGCTGAGGAACTGGCGGGGACGGGTGACGTGCTGCTGGTGGAAGGGCCGATGTCCGGGGAGTCACTGCGGAAGCTGTGCGGTCTGGTGAAGGAACGGTGCGGCGGACGGTGCGCGGTGTTTGCCGGGGAGGATGGGAGTTTTCAATATGCCGTGGCGCTGGATGGCGGGGATCTGCGGGGATTTGTGAAGGAGCTGAACGGGGCGCTGAACGGGCGGGGCGGCGGGAAGCCGGAGTTCGTGCAGGGCAGCGTTCAGGCAGGCGAGGCAGAGATACGCGGGTTCTTTGAGAGAATTTGATCTCTGTTTCTTTTTTGAATAAACATTTGTTTTGAGGTCCTTTATGAAGTATTTACATGAGGCGGTCATTATCGCGGCGGTCACGTTCGCGGCGGAGATCATTAAGTTTTTCATCCCTTTGCCGGTGCCGGCCAGTATTTATGGGCTTATTTTGCTGTTCGTCCTGCTGAAAAGCGGGGCAGTGAAGCTGGAGCAGATCGAACACGTAGGCGGGCTGCTTCTGGAGCTGATGCCGCTGCTGCTGGTCCCGGCTTCGGTGAGCTTTTTGACGGTGCTGGACACTATCCAGGGGATGCTGCTGCCGGTGCTGATCATGGGATTCGTGGGGACGGTTTTGGTGATGCTGGTCACCGGGGCCGTCTCACAGGCGCTGGTGCGGCGGAATGGGGAGGATGACAAGTGATGAAAGACGTGTTTGCCGCCTGCTCCTGCTTTGGGCTGCTGCTGGCGGCGGGGAGCTATCAGCTGGCGAGGATCATCAACCGGCGGGTGGGACGGGAAGTCTGCAATCCGCTGCTGTTCGCTACGCTGTGCTGCTGCGGCGTATTGCTGCTGACGGGGACGGAGTATGAGGTCTTCTATGAGAACGGCGGGAAGGTGCTGGAGTTCTTTTTGACGCCCGCTACCATCTGTCTGGCGATCCCGCTGTATAAGCAGTTCGCGCTTTTGAAGAAAAACGCGGGGGCGGTGCTGGCGGGATGTACGGCAGGGGTGCTGGCCCATATGGCCGGGTGCGTTTTGATGCTCTTCCTCTTCCGGATGGAGGCGGCGGAGTACATCTCCTTACTGCCGAAATCTATCACCACCGCTATCGGGAAGGGGCTCAGCGAGGAGCTGGGCGGGTTCCCGGCCATTACGATGGCAACTATTATGCTCACCGGGTTGTTCGGGGCCGTGGCGGCGCCGGGTCTGCTGAAGGTCTTTCGGGTGAAAGACCCGCTGTGCCAGGGGCTGGTGATCGGGACTTCTTCCCACGCCGCGGGGACTTCCCGGGCGGTGGAGATGGGCGAGATACAGGGGGCGGCCAGTTCACTGGCTATCGTCGTGACGGGGCTGCTGACGGTCATCGCCGCGCCGCTGTTCGCACGGCTGGCGGGATGAGACGCCAAGGCGCGCCGGGCCGTCGCGCCCTACAGGAAAAGCACCAAGAAGCCCCGCCGGATGGCGGGGCTTCTTGGTGTGTGTTGTGTGTGTTTTAGGAGGGAGAAATCGCATCGGGTGTTACCCCTTTGCTGATTATGATATTACAGAATCTTTAAGAAGAAATCATGACACTGCTGTAAACAAATTATGAACGTTTTGGCGTATCTTGGGGTTTTATGGTACTTCCTCTTCCCCGCCGGTGACGCGCTCCTCCGCCTCCCAGAGGGCGTTTTGCAGAATATGCTTGACTTGGTCCCACTCTAACAGATCGTCTTTATCCATGTGTGTCAGGGCTTTGTCTACCTCCCCTACCAGGTAGGCGTATAGGTTTTTGTAGTCGGGCATAGAATAATACCTCCTTCTTGTTGCGTCATTATAACGTCATTATTACACATTTTGTTGAATTGACGTTATAATGGTGTCAACAAAGCGTCGAAGGAGCATCATTATGGAAAATCAGGATATGACCCGCTTTACTCTGCGGATTCCAAAGGAACTTTTGCTAAAACTCGGTTATATTGCTGATTATTATGGCAGGACAAAAAATAAAGAACTGGAGCAGATGATCCGCTCCAGAATTAAATCGTTTGAAAGTAAACATGAAGTAATATCTATCAAAGAGAAGGATTGAGAGGGCGATCCTTCTTTTTTTGATTGATTTTATGGGACTGCTGATATATACTATATGTAAATTCTTTATCATTGGAGGTGCTGATATGTTGAGCCTACAGGAAATCAAAAACGGGGTGGCGGTCGCGGCGCAGGAATTTCCTATTAAAAAAGCTGAGCTTTTCGGTTCCTACGCCAACGGCAACAGCACCCCCGGCAGCGATGTGGACCTGCTTGTGGAGTTTACTACCCCTCGGGTCTCGCTGTTGACGCTAAACCGGGTCAAGTACCGGCTGGAGGATATTTTGCAAACAGAGGTGGACCTTATTCATGGGCCGCTGAACGAGGGAAGTATGATCAAGCTGGATGGGAGAATTTCGCTGTATGGAGCATAGGGAGAAGATCATTCTGGAAAAATAAGCATAAACGGTCACCCGGGGCCTTGAAGGGTCCCGGGTGATCGTTCTTTATTTCAGCTTCTGCCACTCCCCTACCGCAAGCTGGTCGCAGCGGTTGTTGTAGGGGTTCTCGGCGTGACCTTTGACCCAGTGGGTATGGACTTGGTGCTTCTCGCACAGGTCCAGGAGCGTTTCCCAGAGGTCGGGGTTTAGGGCGGGCTTTTTATCGCTCTTGATCCAGCCCTTGGCGCGCCAGGAACGGGCCCAGCCCTTTTCCAGGGCGTCGATGACGTATTTGCTGTCGGAGTAGAGCTCCACGGTACAGGGTTCCTTCAGCACTTGCAGGGCGCGGATCACGGCGGTCAGCTCCATGCGGTTATTGGTAGTCTGGGGTTCGCCGCCGGACATCTCTTTCGTATGCTCGCCGTACTGGAGGATCGCCCCCCAGCCGCCGGGGCCGGGGTTGCCGGAGCAGGCCCCGTCTGTGTAGATGGTGACAGTTTTCATGGATTTGCTCCTGTTTGGGTATGATATAAGCAGATTTGCTTGATCCTGCTGTGATAGGCACGGATGGAGGCATTCAGCAGGGACAGGTCTATACTTTCACTGAGAACGGCTGGACGGCCGTCCCGGATCAGCGGGAGGAGCTGGGCGCGGACAGTTCGAAGGGATGCGGCAGGTTCCGTATCCTCCAGAAGCTCCAGCATGGTTATGCCGTCCAGCAGGAGGGGACGGAACAGATCATTCAACGCCGCAGCCTGGGCGGCGGGCGTCTGCTGTTGGGTGCAGAAGTCGTTGATCTCCGATTGAAGGGCCAGCAGGACGCCCGGGGAGCCTGCCAGGCGGTCGTGGAGGGCCGAGGGCCGTGGTCCTATCTTCTCCAGCATTCCAACGACGACTGTTTTGTCCAGGCGGGAGAGCAGAGCGGTTTCTGTCAGACGAAGGGTCTCGGGCTCGGTGGAGTCCTGGCGTTTGTTGTTGATGAAACAGTACTCCCCTCCCCCGCCGCCGGTGTATACCACGGCGTGTTTGGACTCCGGGGTGACGCGCAGTCCCAGCATGGCGGGAGAATGGTCTTTCAGAAAGGAGCAGACCTCCTCCCTTTCCAGCCGGCGCTCAATGAACGTAAATCCAATGGGGTGCAGATAGAGATCAAACCACTCCGCGCCCTGGAGCATGGGGCCGGACAGATAGCGGCGTCCCTCCCTGGCAAAGAGATAGGGCAGCTCTATTTTCAATGCAATAACCCGGTCCTCCACGTCAACGCCGTACCAGTCCAGCAGATTGGCAAGCCCGGCGTAAGAGCATGAGGCATTAAAGGTCATGTATTTCATGGGAGCATATCCCTCCGTAGTCCGTTAGACGGGCCCCCCAGCACGGCGTGAGCCGTGCGGCCATCAATAGACCGCTTTTGACGGCGCAAAGCGGATGCTTTGCGCTTGGGGGCAGCCGCAATAATAAAAAGCGTCAAAGAGAAGCAGGCACCAAAATCATGGCCCGTAGGGCAATTAAAAAGTCTTTCTTTTGATTCTTTTCTTTGTTCACAAAGAAAAGAATGTCTGCCTCTTACTCCTCCGCACTCTCTCCGCTCTCCTCTTCCGGTTCGCGCTCGGCCAGGGCGATGGAGATGACCTTGTCGTCCTCCTCCTTGAAGCGCATGACGATGACGCCCTGGGTGGAGCGGCCGCAGGTCTTGATGGTGTCTACGGCGGTGCGCAGGAGGATGCCCTTTTCTGTCAGGACCATCAGGTCCTCGCTACCGTCCACGACCTTGATGCCCACGACCTTGCCGGTCTTGTCGGTGAGGCCGTAGTTCTTGATACCAAGGCCGCCCCGGGCGGTGATGCGGTACTCCTCCACCGGAGTCTGCTTGCCGTAGCCCAGCTCGGTGATGGTGAGGACGTTCTTGCCGGGGACGGCGCGGGCGGCGCCGATCACGTAGTCGCCCTCACGGAGACGGATGCCGCGGACGCCCATGGAGCCGCGGCCCGTGGGACGGACGTCGGATTCGTCGAAGCAGACGGCGGAGCCGTCGTGGGTGGCGATCAAAATCTTCATGCTGCCGTCGGTCTCGCGGACGGAGATCAGCTCGTCGCCCTCGTCCAGGGTCAGGGCGCGGATGCCGTTGCTGCGGAGATTTTTCAGAGACTCGCCGGGGAGGCGCTTGACGGTGCCGCTGCGGGTGACCATCACCAGGAAGCGGTCGCCGGTAGAGATATCGTCGGTGTGGATCATGGCGCTGACACGCTCGCCGGGCTCGATGGGCAGGATGTTCACCAGATTGGTGCCCTTGGCGGTCTTGCCGGAGGCGGGGATCTGGTAGCCCTTCCGGCGGTAGACCCGGCCCATGTTGGTGAAGAAGAGGACATAGTCGTGGGTGGAGGCCGTGAAGACCGTGTTCACGTTGTCCTCCTCCTTGGTGGACATGGACTTGTTGCCCTTGCCGCCCTTGCCCTGGAGGCGGTACTCGCTGGCGGGGGTGCGCTTGATATAGCCGCCGTCGGTGAGGGTATAGACGCACTGCTCCTCTTCGATCAGGTCCTCTACGTCCAGGTCGTCCTCGTCGAAGCCGATCTCGGTGACGCGGTCGTCGCCGTATTTATCGGCAATCTCCTGGAGCTCTTCCTTCAGGACCTGCTTGAGGAGGTTTTCATCGGCCAGGAGCTGCTTGTAGTAGGCGATGCGCTCCTCCAGCTCCTTGTACTCGGCCTCCAGCTTCTCCCGGTTCAGTCCCTGGAGGGCGATGAGGCGCATGTCGCAGATGGCCTGGGCCTGGACGTCGTCCAGGTTAAAGCGGGTCATCAGGTTTTCCTTGGCGTTGTCGTAGCTGGTGCGGATGATGCGGATGACCTCGTCAATGTTGTCCTGGGCGATGAGCAGGCCCTCGATGAGGTGGGCGCGGTCCTGGACCTTCTTCAGGTCGAAGCGGGTGCGGCGGAGGATGACCTCCTCCTGGTATTTCAGGTACTCGTCAATGATGTGGCGGAGGGAAAGGATCCTGGGCTGGGACTGGTCGTCTACCAGGGCCAGCATGTTGATGGCGAAGGTGGTCTGGAGCTGGGTCTGGGCGAAGAGGCGGTTCAGGACCACCTGGGCGTTGGTGTCACGCTTCAGCTCGATGACGATGCGCATACCGTTGCGGTCGGACTCGTCGCGGATGTCGGAGATGCCCTCCAGACGCTTGTCCTCTACCTGGTCCGCCATGTTCTTGATGAGCATCCGCTTGTTGACCTGGTAGGGGATCTCGGTGATGACGATGCGGGTGCGGTTTTGACCGAATTCCTCGAACTCGGCGCGGGCCCGGACCTTGATGTGGCCCCGGCCGGTGGCGTAGGCCTGGCGGATGCCGGCGCGGCCCATAATGATGCCCCTGGTGGGGAAATCAGGGCCCTTGATGTATTCCATCAGGTCGCTGAGGGTGGCCTCCGGATTCTCCAGAACGTGGACGCAGGCGCCGATGACCTCGCGGAGATTATGGGGCGGGATGTTGGTGGCCATGCCTACGGCGATGCCCACGGAACCGTTTACCAGGAGATTGGGGAAGCGGCTGGGCAGGACGCGGGGCTCCTTGCGGGATTCGTCAAAGTTGGGATCCCAGTTGACCGTGTCCTTGTCGATGTCCCGGAGCATCTCGTTGGCCAGCTTGCTCAGACGGGCCTCGGTATAACGGTAGGCCGCAGGGGGGTCGCCGTCCACGGAACCGAAGTTGCCGTGGCCGTCTACCAGCAGATAGCGGGTGGAGAAATCCTGGGCAAGGCGGACCAGGGCGTCGTAGACCGACTGGTCGCCGTGGGGGTGGTAGCGGCCCAGGACGTCGCCCACGCAGGTGGCGGACTTTTTGAAGGGCTTGTCACTGGTCAGGTTGTCCTCGTACATGGCGTAGAGGATGCGGCGGTGGACGGGCTTGAGACCGTCACGGACGTCTGGCAGGGCGCGGCCCTTGATGACGGACATGGCGTACTCGATGAAGGACTGCTTCATCTCCGGCACCAGGGGGGACGTGGTTATCTTTTGATCCGGGTAGCGGATCTCTTCCGGATCGTATTGGGGTTTTTTACTCATGGTATTCTCCCTTGCTGATTTTTAACGCGTTTGCCGTCCGGCCATGGCTCAATAGTCCAGGTTGACGGCGGTCTTGGCTTCTTTTTCGATGAACTCCTTCCGGGGCTCTACCTTCTCGCCCATGAGGAGGGTGAAAATGGCGTCCGCCTGGACGGCGTCGTCCAGCTCGATGCGGCGGAGGGTGCGGCGCTCCGGGTCCATGGTGGTCTCCCAGAGCTCGTGGGGGTTCATCTCGCCAAGGCCCTTGAAGCGGTTGATCTCGATCTTGGCATTGGGGTTGTCGCCGCGCATTTCGGAGGAAATAGCGTCCCGCTCCTCCTCGGAAAAGGCCAGGCGGGTATTCTTGCCGCGGGTCAGCTTGAAGAGGGGCGGCACGGCGGAATAGACATAGCCCTGCTCGATGAGGGGGCGCATGAAGCGGAAGAAAAAGGTCAGAAGAAGGGTGCGGATATGGCTGCCGTCCACATCGGCATCGGCCATGATAACGACCTTGTGGTAGCGGAGCTTATTGATATCAAAGTCCTCCCCGATGCCCGCGCCAAGGGCGGTGATGACAGGCTGGAGCTTATCGTTTCCATAGACCTTGTCCACACGGGCCTTTTCCACGTTCAGCATCTTGCCCCAGAGCGGCAGGATGGCCTGGAAGCGGGAATCGCGGCCCTGGGTGGCGGAACCGCCTGCGGAATCGCCCTCGACGATATACAGCTCAGTCAGCTCGGGGTTATTCTCGTTGCAGTCCCGGAGTTTGTCGGGCATGGCCGCGCCGCCAAGGGCGGTCTTGCGGCGGATGGACTCCTTGGCCTTCCGGGCGGCCTCCCGGGCGCGGTTGGCCATCATGGCCTTGTCCAGGATCAGGCGGGCGGTTTTGGGGTTCTCCTCCAGGTACTCGGTCAGCTTGTCGGTTACGACGGCGGCCGTCAGGGTGCGGATGGAGGCGTTGCCAAGCTTGGCTTTGGTCTGGCCTTCAAACTGGGCCTCGGTGAGCTTGACGGAGATGACGCAGGTCAGGCCCTCACGGCAGTCCTCGCCGGAGACCTTGTCATCGCCCTTGATGATATTGTTCTTCTTGCCATAGTTGTTCAGGACCGTGGTCAGGGCGCGGCGGAAGCCCTCCTCGTGCATACCGCCCTCGGGGGTGCGCACGTCGTTGGCGAAGGAGACGATAGTCTCGCTGTAGGAGTCGTTATACTGGAGGGCGACCTCTACGGAGGAGTCGTCCTTCATGCCGCGCATGTAGACCACATCGTCGTGGATGGTTGTCTTGTTCTGGTTCAGCCAGGAGACGTATTCACGGATGCCGCCTTCATAGCACATGGAGTCGGACTCGTCATGACCCTCCCGTTTGTCGAAGGTGCTGATCTTCAGGCCGGCGTTCAGGAAAGCCTGCTGCTGCATCCGGGTATGGATGATGTCGTAACTGTAGGTGGTGACGTCAAACATATCCGGGTCGGGCTTGAAGGTGACCACGGTTCCGGTTTTATCAGTGGGACCAATGATTTGCATGGGCTGGGTGATGTCGCCCCGGGAGAATTTCATCTCGTATATCTGGCCGTCCTTGTGGACCTGGACCTCCAGCCACTCGGAGAGGGCATTGACCACGCTGGCGCCAACGCCATGGAGGCCGCCGGAGACCTTATAGCCGCCGCCGCCGAATTTTCCGCCGGCGTGGAGGACGGTGAAAACTACCTCCAGGGCGGGGAGGCCGGTCTGGGGCTGGATATCTACGGGGATGCCGCGGCCGTTGTCGGTGACGGTGATGGTGTCGCCCTCGTTGATGGTAACGGTGATCTCATCGCAGAAGCCGGCCAGGGCCTCGTCGATGGAGTTGTCTACGATCTCATAGACCAGGTGATGCAGGCCGGACTCGCTGGTGGAGCCGATATACATACCGGGGCGCTTGCGGACGGCCTCCAGGCCCTCCAGGACCTGGATCTCGCTGCCGCCATAGGCGTGCTCCACGGGAGCGGTGGTCTCGTTCAATTGCTGGTTCGTTTCTTGCAAAGGCATAGGATAATGACCTCCAGTCAGTGTTTACGGATCGATTCCAGCCGGCCCAAGAGGGTCGCTGGAGCCAGGGGGGATATATAAACCCGCTGCCAGCTGCCGCGCGGACAGCTGACGATCAGGGATTTGGGTAGTTCACCGCTGACGGCGGTGAGCATTCCTTCGTCCTCAGCGGTTTTTAAATAGTTTCTTGTCGCTTTGGATGTGGTGGCGTTGTCGATATCGAAAATTCCGATAATGTCATCGGAGGGGATAGAGATGTTATTGCCGATATGGAGATACATGGTCGTTTTACGGCCCGGCGGGCCGCCCTCCGTTTGTTTCTAACAGTTAGATTCGCCCCTGCCGGGGCGGGGACGGGGGCGTACTTTTCGTGTGAACGAAAAGTACCAAAAGGTCACTTAGGAAACTACGTTTCCTAAGAACCTTCCTGAATTACGGGGGTTATTAGTTGCGCTACGACCTTTAGATTCCCGGTCTGTCGTCCATGCTTTGGGCCGATGCCGGTCCCTACTTCTGCGCACAGTTCTATCGGGGGACGTCATTGCCGCTTCGCGGCAACGACCGTCCCGGCAGCCCGCAGGGCTGCCCGGTTGCCTCGCGGCACTCGGCACGGGGGTCTGGCGCAAGGGGTACAAACCAGAAGAATGTACCGTTAGAACAAGTGCCCCTTGCAGGCAGTACCCCTTTGAAAGGCCGGCAGGCGAAGTTCTACAAGTACCAAGGCGGCTGAAGGAGTACTGCCAATTCGGAGGCTTCGCCTAACCAAGAACCCCGCCGCACGGCCCTTCACTCCCTCGCCGAGGTGGCCGCCCAAGGGCGGCCCCGAGAAAGGGGTCCTTAGACCGTAGGTCTAAGCGCGTTTTTGGTTACTTTTGCCGCGGGGCAAAAGTGACCGCAGGGTCCGGGGCCGCGGAGGCCCCGGGCTTTCGAATAGAAGAAATCTCCCCGCCGCCCCGCAGGGGCGGCAACCTACTGCCGGGTAATGACCCCGCCTTTGACTCGATAGACGCTCCCCGAAAGAAGAGAATGTAATCTGTCCTCCTCACAGCAGGTGATAAATACCTGCCCGCTGCCAATGCGGTTCAATACATACTCCTGCCGCTTGGGGTCAAGCTCGCTGAGGACGTCGTCCAGAAGAAGGATGGGATACTCGCCGAGGATCTCTTTATGAATTTCTCGGGCGGCAAGCTTGAGAGCCAGGGCGGCCGTTCGGGTCTGCCCCTGGGAGGCGTAGGATCGGGCGCTCAGGCCGTCCAGAAGGACCTCGATATCATCCTTATGGGGACCAGACAGACACTGGCGGCTGGATACCTCCGCGTGATGGTGCTCCCGCTGGTGCTCCTGGAGCTGGGCCACCAGGGTTTTATGGTCCGCAAAGGGGTCCGTGACCGTTTTTACCGTCTTATACTGGATGGACAGCTCCTCCCTGCCGCCGGAACACTCGCTGTGGGCCGGGGCCGCGTACTGGGAGAGCATTTTGACAAAGCGGGAGCGGTAGTGGATCAGGACGGCCCCGACCTCCGCCATGCGGAGGTCGAAATCCGGAAGGGTGGCGATCAGGTCCGGACGGCCGTCGCAGTCCCGGAGTATCCGGGTCTTATGCTCGTGGAGCCTCTGGTATTCAGAAAGGGCGGCGGAATAGCGGGGGCGGAGCTGGCAGAGGGAGGTATCGATAAAGCGGCGGCGGGCCGCCGCCCCCTCCTTGATCAGCTGGAGGTCCTCCGGACAGAAAAAGATCGTATTCAGCACCCCGCTGAGGTCCGAGGCCGCGCGGACGGGGACGTCGTTGATGGTGATCCGCTTCTTTTTGCCGGCGCCGGCATCGATCCTGCTGACAAAGTCCCGGTCCCGGGCGCGGATGGTACCCTCCAGGCGGAAGCTCTGCTGCTCGAAACGGATCAGCTCGCGGTCGGCGCGGGTTCGGTGGGACTTGCCGGTGGACAGGCAGACCATGGCCTCCAGAAGATTGGTCTTCCCCTGGGCGTTCTCTCCGCAGATGACGCTGCACACGGGGTCGAAAAAGACCTCCTGGGCGGCGTAGTTGCGGAAGTTCTCCAGCTTGACGCGGTCAAGACGCATAGGCGGGCGTACAGGTCCGGCCGCCGTAGGAGACTTCGTCCCCCGGACGGAGCTTCCGGCCCCGCTGGAGGCAGGGTTCGCCGTTGACGAGGACCTGTCCGTCCTGGATCAGCTGCTTGGCTTCGCCGCCGGAGGAGACCATGTTGGACAGCTTCATCAGGTCCTGGAGCCGGATATATTCGGTGGTAATGGTAATCGTTTCCATAAAAAGTATACCCAATCAATTGTTTTTCAGCCGGACGGGGAGCACCATATAGAGGAAGCGCTCCTCCCCTTCCGCAGGCAGGATGACGCAGGGAGAGATGCCGGTGTTCAGCTCCAGCCGGACCTCGTCCGCGGGGGCGTACTTCAGGGCCTCCATCAGGTAGCGGTTATTGAAGCCGATGGTCAGGCCGCCGCCGTCGCCATCGATGGCGCAGACGTCGCGGGCCTCGCCGGTGACGGTCTTGGCGGACATGGAGACCTTTCCCGTGCCAATGACGCACTGGACGGGGCTTTTCTGCTTCTCGGAAATGACGACGGAGACGCGGTCGATGGAGTTCATCAGGGCCTTGGCGGAGGCGGTGATGATGATGGGGTTGGAGCGGGGGATGGCGGCGCGGTAGTCCAAAAATTCGCCCTCCAGGCGGCGGCAGATCAGCTGGGTATTGCCTACCTCAAAAAGAAGGTGGCGGCTGCCAAGGGTGATCACGGCTTCCTCTTCGGTGTCGGAGCAGATCTTTTCTACTTCGTTGAGGGCCGTTCCGGGGGCGACAAAGTGGAAGGAGCCGCCCTTGATCCCCTCCAGAGGTTCGTGGCGGAGGGCCAGGCGGAAGCCGTCCACGCTGACCACGGTGAGACCTTCTTCTGAGATCTCAAAGAGAGAACCGGTGTGGATGGGGCGGGCCTCGTCGGAGGAGACGGCGAAGGAGGTCTCGCCGATCATGGAGCGGAGGGTCTGCTGCTGGATGCGGAGGGAATATTGGTCCTCCACTTCGGGGAGCTCGGGGTAGTCCTCGGCGGACAGGGCGGTGATATTGTATGCCGCGTCGCCGCAGGTCAGTCGAACGTTCATTCCTTTATCGGAGGCAAAGGTGACGATGTCGTCTGGCAGGCGGCGGATGATTTCGCCGAAGAGACGGGCGGGCAGGACTAAAGCACCTTCTTCGGTGATGTCCGCTTCCAGGGTGGTGCGGATGCCGGTCTGCATGTTGTAGCCGGATACGGTCAGCTGGTTACCGGTTTGAAGAAGGACGCCTTCCAGAGCGGGAATGGTGCTCTTGGCGGCCACCGCTCTGGAAGCGGTAGCTACGGCGGATTGGAGAAGGAGCTTTTCGCATGAGAATTTCATTGTGTGCATCCTTTCGTTTTTTTGACAAAGGTGGAATAGGGCACCGTTGAGCAGAATATATTTAGTTATTTTTCAGCAGAAGAAGCGGTAGGGAAAAATTTTGTGGATAAGTTTGGGAATGCCTTGGAAATACTGGAAAAATTAGCGGGAAATAGTTGGTGGAAAATGGCGGGAAATCGGTGTGGATTTCCACAGGAAATATTTGGGAACGGTTTTCCACAGGCCGTGTGGAAAGGAAAACGGCTTTTTTGTGGAAAACTTGGGGGAAAATGTGGAAAGATGAAGAGAGGGGCCGGTCCTATTTTGTCGAGTTGACGTTGGTGATGATGGCTTTTACCGTTTCGGCGTAGGTATTGTCGGTTTTCATGCGATTTTCGACCTTGGTGACGCCGTTGAGGGTGGTGGAGTGGTCCCGTCCTCCGAAGAGCTTGCCGGTCTCGTCCAGGGACAGATTGGTCATGCGGCGGATGAGGTACATGGCGATCTGACGGGCGTTGAGGATGTCCCGGCTCCGGGAGGGGCCGCGAATTTGGTCCTCCTCTAGGCGGAAGTAGCGGCAGACCTCTTTGATGATGTTGTCCGGGGTGATGGTGAACTCGTTGGAGCGGATCATGTCCTGGATGGCCCGGTCTACGGCGGGCTGGTCGATGGGAATGTCCAGGTCGTGGAAGGCCTTGATCTTGTGGACTGTGCCCTCCAGCTGGCGGACGTTGGAGGTAATCTTGCCGGCGATGTAGTTGGCAACGGAGTCGTCCAGGATCAGGCCCAGATTGGCGGCCTTGTTCTTGACGATAGCCACGCGGGTCTCCAGGACGGGCTGCTGGACGTCGGCCATGAGGCCCCACTCGAAACGGGTGCGGAGGCGGTCGTCCAGCAGGGCCATCTCCTGGGGGGGACGGTCGGAGGTGAGGACGATCTGCTTCTTGCTCTCGTACAGGGTGTTGAAGGTGTGGAAGAACTCGTTCTGGGTCTCTACCTTGCCCGCGACAAATTGGATGTCGTCCACCAGCATCAGGTCCGCCTCCCGGTATTTGATGCGGAAGTCGTTCATGGAGCGGCCGGAGCGGACGGTCTCGATGAAGTCGTTGATAAATTCGTCGCCCTTGATATAGAGGATACGGGCGGAGGGGGATTGGCGGCGGATCTCGTGGGCAATGGCGTAGAGGAGGTGGGTCTTGCCCAGGCCGGAGCTGCCGTAGATGAAGAGGGGATTGTAGCGGCGTCCGGGGGCGTCGGCCACCGCCCGGGCGGCGGAACAGGCCAGCTGGTTGGAGGGGCCCACTACGAAGGTGTCGAAGGTAAATTCACCGCTGTCCATAATGGAGGCGGGTTTGGCTTCTTCCTTATTTTGGCGCTGGCGGAGGCCGTCGTCGTCCAGGAGGCGGACGGCGATGTCTGAGGAAAAGATATCCCGCAGGCCCGCCTCGATGTTTGGGAGGAAGCGGTCCTGGATGTTGCTGCGCTTGAAGGCGTTGGGACAGTGGAGGATTAGTTCGTTGCCCTCCAGGGCGATGACCGTGGTCTCGTCGAACCAGGTCTTGATGGTGGTCTCTGACAGGTCCTCCCGCAGTCTGTCTAAAATCATGGACCATATATCGGAAACAGATTGCATAGAAGCTTCTCCCTTCTTTATCTCCGGTGGGTAGGGGTCTTTTTTCTTTCCTTTATTTGGAGGGGATCATAATAACCAGACTATTATATCAAAAAATGGGTAGGATTGCAACAGACACTTATTCTATAGCAATCTTCAAAAAAGCTAACAATAAGCAGAAGCGACAAACCAATGCAGGCAATCCAGCTGCGAAACAGAAGC
>ERZ808054.230-NODE-230-length-69326-cov-41.490722_pt1 | contig 69326 bp, 45 predicted proteins | sample MGYA00380201_ERZ808054 | MGnify/ENA primary metagenome ERZ808054 (study PRJEB31490, sample SAMN06133419) | mouse gut metagenome | isolation source: Z5_2 | host: mice | place: China: Chengdu | collected 2015-05 ... | reverse complement strand
CTTATACTCTCGCATAATCGGAAAATACCTTTCCGTAAATCAACATTACCGTTAAACAGGTAATAGTTCAGGTTAGCACTCAGTCCAAGCATATCATCCTATCATTTTATTAAGCAACAGACTCAGGTCTAGAACGCTGGTGTTTCTCAGCAACAGTGTTGCGCCAGACGCCAGTTGTAACTTAACCCATTTTATCGGTGATTCGCCTTCAGGCTGTTTCACCTCCAACTTCACGATTGGACTATTGCAAGGTTTGCCGCTTATCTGAACTTTGGCAACCTTGGGCGGCTCAACCTGGACTGTCTTGCCTAACTTCGCACTCCACAGCTGATGACGCTGCCAGTTCATGAACTTGTCGTAACTTACTCCATAATCAGCACAGAACTCACGAAGATCCTTGGTCTCGCTGCACAACTGGTAGAGGTCATATACCTCCTGATAGTTTACTTTTTCTCTTGCCATAATCATTGTTCTTAAAGGTTACGGCGCAAAGGTATCTAACGTAATATTGCGTGTCAAGGCGGAAAATAGTATGGTTACAGGCGGAAAATAGTATGGTTACTCACATTTATCGACATCATTGATTGAATATCTCTTAGACCACTCAATTACTATTTCTTGATATTCTGCTAAACGCATATTGCAACAACACCAATTTATTGCGCTGCTACAGCAAAAACAAGCAATGCTATGATAACGACTATACTTGCAACAATACCCTCAATCAATTGTTTTTTGCGCTTCTTGTTTTCGTAATTACTCCACTCGAATTTTTTGTTAGTAAAATACACAATCATTGGATTACTTGCATCTACTGCACTCAACATTGCCAAACCTGTATCAAACTTAGACTTTGCAACTTTAGCATTTTTACTTGAGTCCTTTAGCCACAAATCAACATACGCAGACAATGACGTCAATGTTTTGACAATTGCATCTTTATCATTTGCGTCATACTCAATACTAATGATGTTTTCCAAGAACTTAGCTTCTTGTTCCTTTTCCATTGTCTTTCTTTTGGCTCTTTCTATCGCAGCATAATCAGTGTAATCAGTTACATCATGTCGTACACCACCTGCATTTGTGTCTCTTCTAATAGCCACTCTATGGTCATCTGCATTTTTACCAAACAACATATTACCGACTGCTTTGCCAGTCTTTTTGCCAAACTCGTTACTAAAATTATCGCCAAATCCCATAACACTATGATTTATTGCTCTTCCCAGTCTCAAAGAAGAATTTTATAACAAAGGAAAGGCGCAAGACTGTTAACTTACGTTACTAATAGGTTCTGGACTACCTCGTGTTAAACATAAGAAAACAGCTCACGCCTTTGGCCGTATGTAAAACATCACAGTGTTATACAAGCAAACCAAAGGAGGCATCTTTTCTTATCCCTTTAACACGTTTGAATTGTCCAGATTCATTAGTAAGGAATAAGCTAAACGCTTCCTAAAATTTATACAAGTCCCACAAAGGAGACGTTGCAAATATAGGAATTATTTAGAAATATGCCACTTTCATGAGCTGCATTTCATATCAAAAGTACACAAATTCTGCTATATGAGACCTTTTATACTAACAAATAAGCATTACATATCTTAAGTTTACCATTCTATCTCTTCTTTTCAAGATTGTTTCTACCCTTTTCCTCAGATTACAACGTATCTATCATATATAATTAAGATTTGAATGACATTAGTTATTTAACGTCAGTTCGATATAAATCAGAACAATGACGGAACACTATCCATCTTTTTGCCAAGACAGTGAAAGTTTTTTACGGATATCTTTTTTTTCAAAATATGAAATGAATTACATACCTTGATATGACTTTCTTTCCAGTCCGACCATCTCGTTTGTCACTATTTTTTTCATCCGAAAAGGTCCCGATACCCTCTCTCTTACCCCATCCAGAACCCCTTTCTGAGCGGGGTCTTGTCCGACACCGGGGAACACCGCCTCCGGCACCGGGGAACCCTGCCTTCCCCGGTGCCGGACAAAGAGCCCGGTTGCGAGGGAAATGAGAATGTAAAGAAAAACGATTGGGAGAACCTCATAAAACAACCCCATCCAATACATCCAAGCGAAACGGATAGAACGTGCCCAGACGCTGTTGCTGGTGTCGCGTCTGAGCATCAAGGAGATTGCGGAGACGGTGGGCATCCCCAACCTGTCGCAATTCTCGAAGCTGTTCAGCAAGGAGACGGGATATTCGCCGCGGGAGTACAGGGAGCGCATCTGAAAGCCTGCCGCATCGCTTGCTACCTTATCCGGCTCCGGTATTGCGTAGGCGTCAGTCCGGTGAGCTGCTTGAAGACGCGGTTGAAGTGTGGGATGGAGTCGAACCCGCACTCCACGGCTATCTGCGCTATCTCCATGTCGCCGATGGTGAGCAGCTTGCAGGCATAGCCGATACGCATATCTGCCACATATTGCAGGAAGGTCTTCTTCGTGGCGTCCTTGAAGAAACGGCAGAAGGCGCTGCTGTTCATGCTTGCCATATCGGCGATATCGTCGAGGCGGAGGGGACGGGTGTAGTGACTGTTGATGTAGGAGACGACCTTGTCGATTCGCTCGTCACCCGCCGTAGGGAACTGCTCGCAGTAGCAGGGACTTGCCAGCAGCCGCTTCGATGGGAAGAGCGCCATCGCCTGAAGCAGTTCGAGCAGCCCCGTCAGCTGGCAGAAGCCCGTCAGCCGGGGGAAGGCAGACATACGTTCGCGCACCGTGTCGCCGATTTCGGCAGCGGCGGCGGTTTCGGTAGAAGTAACGGTTTCAGCAGAAGCGGCGGTTTCGGTAGAAGCAGCGGAAAAGGATGTAGCAGCAGTACGGAAGAGGACGCCCCGCCTGGCTTCCTCCAACAACAGCCGTATCCGGCGGAACTGCGGATAGTGGCCGAAGGAGTACTGCATGAAGTTTTCCTCGAACTGGATGATGGTGCCCTGCACCCGCAGCCGAGGGTCTTCGCCCCGGTAGGCATCGTCGCTCCGCATATAGTGGGGCAGGTTGGGACCGAGAAGCACCACATCGCCCTCCGCGAAACGTTCGATGCAGTCGCCCACGAAACATAGTCCGCAGCTCTTCTCCACATAGATTATCTCGTACTGGCTGTGGAAGTGCCAGGGATAAGTGAAACGGTCGTAGTCGTAGCGGCGCGCCTTTATCGGGTTGGATTCCGATATCCGGAGTTGTTCGTTTATTAGCTTTCTCATAACGTTAGCGGGGGTTGACAGCGGTGCACATAGGCTTTTCCGCCGAACAAATATAGATGAAAATTACGAAAGTCGCGCATCGGCAGAATAAAGAAATTGTTTTTCCTGTAGAGGAAAGAAAACAGAGTTTGGCAACTTCAACGAAGAAACGATATGCAAATGGGAAGAGAATAGATGCAAATATCCGTAAATATCCTGCAAAAATCCGTTTATGTACAAACTACTTTACTCCCTATCTTTGCAGCAAACAATCATTTTAACCCATTAATACCCTAAGAAGATATGGAAAAGACCTGGAGATGGTTCGGCAAGAACGACCGGATAACGCTCGATATGCTCCGGCAGATTGGCGTGGAAGGCATCGTCACCGCCCTGCACGACGTGCCAAACGGCGAGGTGTGGACGGAAGACGCCATCAACGAACTGAAGCAGTACATCGAATCGCACGGCCTGCGCTGGTCGGTAGTGGAGAGCCTGCCCGTATGCGAGGCCATTAAGTACGCCGGAGCGGAACGGGAGCGGCTGATAGCAAACTACCGGACGAGCCTTGCCAACCTGGGCAAGTGCGGCATCACGACCGTGTGTTACAACTTCATGCCCGTCATCGACTGGATACGCACGGACCTGCAACATCCCTGGCCGGACGGCACGTCATCGCTCTACTTCGACCGCACGCGCTTCGCCTACTTCGACCTGCACATCCTGCAACGCGCCGGGGCGGAACAGGACTACTCCGACGAAGAGCTCGCCCGCGTGGCTGAACTCGCCCGCACCATCACCGAAGCCGAGAAAGAGAGCCTTGTCGACACCATCATCGTCAAGACACAGGGCTTCGTCAACGGCAACATCCGGGAGGGCGACACCGACCCGGTCGGCATCTTCAAGCGCCTGCTCGCCCTGTACCGTGGCATCGACCGCAACGCGCTGCGCGAAAACCTGCGCTACTTCCTCGCCGCCGTCATGCCCGTGTGCGAAGAGTACGGCGTGGACCTCTGCATCCACCCCGACGACCCGCCCTTCCAAGTGCTGGGACTGCCGCGCATCGTCACCAACGAGGAGGACATCGACTGGCTGCTCCATGCCGTGGACAACCCGCACAACGGGTTGACCTTCTGCGCCGGCTCGCTCAGTGCCGGTGTGCACAACGATACGCGCGAGCTTGCCCGCCGGTTCGCCTCGCGCACGCACTTCGTCCACCTGCGCAGCACCGAAGCCATGCCCGGCGGCAACTTCATCGAAAGCTCCCACCTCGCGGGACGCGGACACCTCATCGACCTCATCCGCATCTTCGAACGCGAACGCCCCGACCTTCCCATGCGCGTGGACCACGGCCGGATGATGCTGGGCGACGAGGACAAGGGGTACAACCCCGGATACTCCTTCCACGGGCGGATGCTGGCATTGGCGCAAGTGGAGGGAATGATGGCGGTAGTACGGGATGAAATAAAGAGGTGACGCACCCTCACACGGTAAGGCAAGGTACCCATGCACGGTAAGGCAAGGCACCCATGCACGGTAAGGCAAGGCACCCATGCACGGTAAGGCAAGGCACCCATGCACGGTAAGGCAGGGCACCCATGCACGGTAAGGCAAGGCACCCATGCACGGTAAGGCAGGGCACCCATGCACGGTAAGGCAGGGCACCCATGCACGGTAAGGCAGGGCACCCGTGCACGGTAAGGCAAGGCACCCCGCCCTATCCATCCAATACAAACAATCTATCTAATGTATAACTAACCAAGAAAGGAGAAAGAAAATTATGAACGAACAATTCAGTATCGCAGGCCGAGTGGCAGTCATCACCGGAGCGGGTGGTGTGCTGGGCGGCAGCATCGCCAAGAGTTTCATGCAGCAAGGCGCCAAGGTAGTGGCAGTAGACATCCGCCGGGAGCAGCTGGACAAGCGCGTGGAAGAGTTGAAGGCATACGGCGAAGACGTCATCGGCATCGTGGGCAACGTGCTGGACATCGCCAGTCTCGAACAACTCGCCGCCGACATCGTGGCTAAGTGGGGACGCATCGACATCCTGCTCAACATTGCCGGTGGCAATATGCCGGGCGCAACACTCGCCCCCGACCAGCACTTCTACGACATGGACATCGCCTGCTGGGAGCGGGTGACCAACCTGAACATGAACGGCACCGTCTACCCGTCACTCGTATTCAGCAAGGTGATGGCAAAGCAGGGCAAAGGGTGCATCGTGAACGTATCCTCGATGGCAGCCTACAGCGCCATCACCCGCGTCCCGGGTTATTCGGCAGCCAAGACCGCCGTTGCCAACTTCACGCAATGGCTGGCAAGCGAACTGGCACTGAAGTATGGCGACGGCATCCGCGTCAACGCCATCGCCCCGGGCTTCTTCATCGGCGACCAAAACCGTGCCGTGCTTATCAACCCGGACGGCTCGCTGACCGAACGCAGCAAAAAAGTACTTGCCAAGACCCCGATGAAACGCTTCGGCGACATCACCGAGCTGAACGGTGCCGTACAGTTCCTGTGCAGCGACGCCGCCAGCTTCGTCACGGGAGCGCTGTTGCCCATCGACGGCGGATTCAGCGCATTCAGCGGAGTGTGACGGGATTACTGGAAGTCCCTTCCGGACGGAGACTGGAACACCTGCAAATCGAACTCGGGGATGATGGCAAGCACGTGGTCGAATACGTCTGCCTGCACTCCCTCATAGGGCACCCAGTCTTTATAGACGCAGAAGAAATAGAGTTCCATCGGAATGCCGTGGTCGGTGGGTTGCAACTGGCGCACCATGCAGGTCAGCTCGCGGCTCACCTCTGGAAGGCTCTTCAGGTATGCCGTCAGATAAGCCCGGAACACACCGAGGTTGGTTTGGCGGCGACCGTTCACGAGGACGGAATTGTCTATCCGGTGCTCTTCGTTGTACGCCGCCACCGCCGCTTCCGTCTGCTCCACGTAGTCCGTCAGCAGACGAATCTTGCGATACTTGTCCAGCATCTCCGGCGTGCAGAACTTCACACTGTTCATGTCGATGTTGATGGAACGCTTGACGCGCCGCCCGCCGCTCTCGCGCATACCGCGCCAGTTCTGGAAGGAGTCGCTCACCAGCAGATAGGGCGGGATGGTGGTGATGGTGTTGTCCCAGTTGCGCACCTTCACGGTATTCAGCGTCACTTCTATCACCGTGCCGTCGGCACCATACTTGGGCATGGCAATCCAGTCGCCCACCTTCAGCATATCGTTGGCGGAAAGCTGTACGCCCGATACAAATCCCATAATCGAATCCTTGAACACCAGCATCAGGATAGCCGCCGAAGCGCCCAGCCCTGCCAGCAGCGACAGCGGCGACTTGCCAATCAGGACACTCACCACGATGATGGCGCCCACAAACCAAAGAATCACCTGAGCCGTCTGAAGCAACCCCTTCAACGGACGGTCGCGCAACCGCTCCTGTTCGCTGTACACCGTATAGACGGCTTTCAGGAACGAGTTGACAAAACTCAGGAAAGTGATAAGGATATAGATAAGGCAGACGCGCTGGATGAATCCCAAGGTAACGGAACCCGTCTCGGCAAAAGCGACCGGAATAAAAAGATAGATGATGATAGGAGCCACCATCCGGCTAAGATGGACCATCACCTTACGGTCGAAAACAATATCATCCCACGTGGCTTTCGTCTTGCTCACCAGACGTGCCACTACTTTCAGCAGGATATTCCGGCAAATGGCGTCCGCCAGGAAAGCAACGACAAGCACAAGTGCAAAAGCGATAAACTGGTCGAACCTGTCGGCCTGGGAAAGAAGTATCCCCCAGGAAATCAATAAATCGTCAATATTCTTCAGTATGTCCATGAAACGTAAATGAGGTATAAGGTATAAAGTATAAACGGTAAATAAAGAGGGGAGAAACTCAAGACAAGAAGGTCAGAGGTGTTCCCGTTCGAGATATTCACGTATGTCCTCTTTCATCCACTGGTAGAGATAGAGGTTCTTGTAGCCACTGTTCTTCTTCAGCATGACGGAGACGCTGACCTGGCTGTTCTCGTAGCCCGTCAGTTCGTTGCGGAACTGTTCGTCGTGTCCTGCCAGCCGCTTGATTTCCTGCTCGCGCTCGCGGCGGAGCACGGTGCAGACGGGTGTCAGCAGCTTCAAGACCACGCTATCCATGATGTGATGCCCCTGCATATAGAGATAGGCAGTGTCGGGAGTCAGTCCCAAATCCCGCAACTCCTCGCCCAACTTGTCAACGTGCTCTATGTGCTGCGGGAAGCGGGTTTCCAGTTCGAACAGCTTCGCCGACACCGTACGCTGCATGGCATCCAAAGCCGTGTAGGGATGTTGCAGGCTTACCTCATGCAGGCGGACACAGGCATTGAAGTCGTACATAGGAAACGTGTGCGTGTCGTGCTGGCGGTAGAACCATACGTTCCACAGGAACAGCGGATAGGCTATCTGCGAATAGCGCTTCAGGAAAGCGGGAAAATCAAGGATGGGGCGGTCGTTCAGCGTTGCCTGCACGCAAACCTCATGCAGGCTTTCGGCAAAGCACTGGAAATTCTCGATGGCATACCCGTAGGTCTGGAAGATGTAAGGATTGCGGTTTATCTTCCGCGACACCTGGGTGGCGCCCTGCAACAGGAAGTCGTAGTCGCTGTCCACACAGGCTATCAGGCTGCGTCCCAACTCCGCCGTATTGAGCGTATTCATCAACACCATCTTCTTGCCCTTTGCCAGCGAGGTGGCAGAAGGAAGCATCACCTGGAAATAGCGTTCCTCGTTCTCGAACTCAGCCAGCAACGTGCGCCAGAAGGCTACGTCATCATAGCTCTCCACGTACGCCACTATGCGCCTGCGTCCTTTCCGCGACGAGAACTTCTGTGCGGCGTCCAGATAAGCCGAAGTGAGGTTTTGTCGTAAAGATGTCGCCATATATCACCAATCACTATTGAACTAACCACTAATCACTATAGAACCAACGTCGAGATGTCCTCCACTTCCGTCACCGCATCCAGCCAGCCTTCCATGATGACGGCGGGCGAATGTGTGGTGAGGATGAGCTGCGCGTTCGGGTTCAGTTCACGTATCATGCCGATAAGCTTCTGCTGCCACTCAATGTGCAGGGAGGCTTCCGGCTCGTCCATGAAGAGCACGCAATGGTCTTCATCGCGCACAAGGACAGTCAGCAGGATGACCAGCATCTGCTTCTCGCCGGACGAAAGTTTATGAGGCAGCAGGCGCTCTCCGTCTTGAAAGAAAACGATGTCGTTGCTCTTGCGGTCAATCTTCTTGCGGGTATAGCTGAACAGTTCGTCAATCATGTCCTGGAACTTCCGTTTGGGCAGGGAAAGCGCAGGGGCAAAGCTCCGTTGCTCTTCATCGCCGCTCAGCAGTTCAATCATCTTGTTGCCGATGTTCACCTGATAGTCGAGGTAGCGGCGCTGGAGCAGATAGAGCTGCCAGTCGAGTTCGGACTTCACGTTCGGATCCGCCATGCGGGCGGTGAAGTCGCCCATGATGAGCGGGCGGTCGTAGCTGCGGATGACATCGTAGGGGATGAAGGTGGCTTCCGGATTGTCGAAGAAGATGCGCACGCCGTTCTTCTCATCACTCTTCACTTCACCGGTGGTCTGCTCGAGGTAGCCCACCGAGCGGTTCAGTATCGTGGTCTTCCCCACTCCGTTGATGCCGGAAAGGATATTGACATCCGGACGCAGTTCCCAGGCGATGTTGTAGCGGTGCCACAGTCCGTGTATCTCGATACGTCTGATATAATTGGCTTGTACTTCCATGGTTTCGGTTATATTCGTAAGGCAAATATAAAGAAAGAGATTGAGAAATTAGCTACCTTTGCGACGTTTTTCACTGTAAACGGTATACATTTTACAATATGCACAGAAACATACAAGGCCATCTGTTTGCGCTGACCGCCAATATCCTATGGGGACTGATGGCGCCTGTCGGCAAATCCGCATTGACGGAGTTTTCACCCCTGTCTGTCACCACCTTCCGCATGGTAGGTGCGGCAGCCTGCTTCTGGTTGCTCTCGCTGTTCTGCAAACGCGAACAGGTGGACCACCGGGATATGCTGAAGATATTCTTCGCCGCGCTCTTCGCGCTGGTGTTCAACCAGGGGGTATACATTTTCGGGCTCTCCATGACTTCGCCCATCGACGCCTCCATCGTCACCACCACCCTGCCCATCGTCACCATGATTGTGGCAGCCATCTACCTGAAAGAGCCCATCACCAACAAGAAAGTGCTGGGCATCTTTGTCGGGGCGATGGGGGCACTGATACTGATTATGAGCAGCCAAAGCACCGGCAAGGGCAGCAACGGCAGCATTGCGGGCGACCTGCTGTGCCTCGTCGCCCAAATCAGCTTCTCCATCTACCTGACCGTGTTCAAGGGCCTGTCGCAGAAGTACTCGCCCATCACGCTGAACAAGTGGATGTTTGTCTATGCCTCCATGTGCTACATACCTTTCTCCTACCACGATGTGGCGGCAATCCGCTGGACGGCGGTCTCTGCCACGGCGCTGTGGCAGATAGGCTACGTGGTGGTGGGTGGCAGTTTCCTGGCATACATCTGCATCATGACGGCACAACGGCTGCTGCGCCCCACGGTGGTGAGTATGTACAACTATATGCAGCCGATTGTGGCATCCATCGTCACGGTCGTCATCGGCATGGCTGCGTTCAATCTCGAGAAGGGAATTGCCATCGCACTGGTGTTCCTCGGCGTGTACATCGTCACGCAGAGCAAATCGCGCAAGGACTTCGAACGAGAGGGGAAGGAAGTGTAGCTTTTTCTTGACAAACGAGCAGCGAATCGCACCGCCCGACGCGACGGTTCCGGTTCACTCGCCGAACGAACGTGATTCAGTCAGGGACTGAAAGGGTTTGAGTCAGGGACTGAATGCCTTTCAGTCCCTGACTCATTATACCCCCTCTCAGAAGGTATTCTGAAGGGGGTGGCGATGATGATGCGGTTTCTCATTCTTCGCGGTTAGGAATATTGACATATCACTCTTCCATCGGGAAACAGATACCCCCGCCCACCCATTCATAAATCATAAATCAAAATCCCCCCTTGCTCTTCAGCCCCGCAAAATAAGTATCCAGCAGGTTCTTGGCAGCGACAAAGGAGGTCAGATTGCCTTTCAGGACTTGCTCTTCCTTGTCGGCAAGCATCGCTTCAATCGCAGGGTTCTGGTAGAAACTGTCGCGCAGTTGTTCGTTGATGGTCTCGTACATCCAGTATTTGCTCTGCTCGTTGCGGCGGTGTTCGAAGTAACCGTTGTCTTTCACAAAGTCGATGTACCGGTACACCATGTCCCACACCTCCTGCACGCCGAGGTTGTAGAAGCCCGAATAGGTCAGCACCTGCGGCGTCCATCCGCTTTCCGGAGCAGGGAACAGGTGCAGCGCGTTGCGGAATTGTGTGGCAGCCAGCCTAGCACGCTCCAGATTGTCTCCGTCCGCCTTGTTGATGACGATGCCGTCTGCCATCTCCATGATGCCGCGTTTGATGCCTTGCAGTTCGTCGCCCGTACCGGCCAGCTGGATGAGCAGGAAGAAATCCACCATCGAGTGTACGGCGGTCTCGCTCTGCCCCACTCCCACCGTCTCTACGAATATCTTGTCGAAACCGGCAGCCTCGCACAGCACAATCGTCTCGCGCGTCTTACGCGCCACGCCGCCCAACGAACCTGCCGAAGGGCTAGGACGGATAAAGGATTTGGGATGGACGGAGAGCCGTTCCATGCGGGTCTTGTCGCCCAGGATGCTGCCCTTGCTGCGCTCGCTGCTGGGGTCGATGGCAAGCACCGCCAATTTGCCGCCGTGCTTCTCCAGCACGTGCAGCCCGAACACATCGATGGACGTACTCTTACCGGCGCCCGGCACACCGCTGATGCCGATACGCATGGAGTTGCCGGAATAGGGCAGGCATTTCTCTATCACCTCTTGGGCGACGGTCTGATGTTCCGGTTTCACACTCTCCACCAGCGTCACCGCCCGGCTCAGTATCGTAACATCGCCCTTCACGATGCCTTCCACGTAATCCGCGACAGAGAGCTGACGTTTCTTCGGTTTCCGCTTCAAATAAGGATTGACGGACGAAGGCTGCTCAATGCCTGCATTGACAACCAGACCTTTGTATTCCGCACTGTTTTCAGGATGTTCCATGACAAAAGAATTATGAATTTTGAATTATGAATTTTGAATTGGGGGATTATGATTTCAGAATTTAGAATGCTTAATTCAAAATTCATAATTCCTAATTCAAAATTCATTTCGCTTTGATATTGATTTCCACTTTCGGCTGCATCGGGTCGTTCGTAATCATCAGCAGGCGCAAATGACGGCGCTTCTTCCCGATATTCTCCTTCACTACCGTCACACGAAGACGGGTGCTTTCTCCCGGTTGCAGCACACTCTTCTTCAGGCTGGCACCCACCGCCGGATGGAACACCTGAAGTTTGCTGACTTGCAAAGGAGAACGGCCGGTATTTGTCAGGAGGATATCCTGACGCGCCTTCGATTTCTTTGCCAGCACGGCGCTCATATCGACATCTTTCAAGGAGAGACTGATGGCAGGAGCATTCGCCTTTTCCGTCTCGGTCATGCCCGAGAAGTCCGGCAGAAGAATGGCCGAGAGAGGCAGTTCATTCTCCTCGCCCACCTTGTCACCGGCGAAGCGCGACAGATAGACAGAGGTTTGCGTCAGTCCCAGGTCCGACAACCGTTCGGGATTCAGCGTAACGGTGATGATGCCCTTCTCGCCCTTTTGCAAGACAGTGGGCTCGGCTTCCGCCTGCAGGTAAGACGGCAGATGCATCAGTACCGGTTCGTACGGGCGGTCCGACAGGTTCACGACTCCGACGTGCATGACCGGTTTCTCGCCGGCGTGTACATCGGGGAAGTCGAGGCTGTTCTTGTCGACGCGTATCTGCCCGATAAGGTAGGGATGCGTTTTGGTAAAATCCTTTATTTCCTGCACCACCTCGCCGTTGAACTTCAAATAGGCCAAATGAGGTTGCGCATTGCTGTAGACGGCTACGAATTTGTTGAAATGCCCCAAAGCTTTCGCATCGAACGTGACATGGATTGTGCCCTTCGCTCCCGGGGCGATAGGCGTTTTTGTCCACTGGGCCACGGTGCAGGCACAGTCAGGCTCCACGCCGGTAAGCACCAGAGGCCGGTCGCCGGTATTCGTGATGGAGTAGTGTACCGTCACCGGGTGCTTCCATTCAATCTGCCCGAAATCGTACAGTTCCGTATTGGAGGTGAAACGCGGTTGCGCCACGGCCGTCAACACCGTAGCAGCAAGCGCATATAGGGTGATAATACTGCGTCTCATTGATATTGCTTCTAAGTTAGTTGTCGCAAATGTAAAGCATTTAAATGAGATATACAGATTTTCTTCTGCTTTTTATAACCTATAAACATTCGATAGCAAACTGCTCCATCATCCCTACTTGACCATAACCGTCCCTCCTGCAGAGTGGGAAGCATATTCGGGTGCATAGGCACACTGCACGGTAGCCAGTCCGGTTTCGTACGTACCGCCACGAGCCACGCGACAACTGTGTTCCAATACATAAACGCCTTTGCCCAAATGGTCGAAGAAGAAATTGGTACCGGCATCTTCCACTTCCATATAATAGCCGAAACCGTTGCTCCAGCGATAGCCCGACAATGAACCGACCGGTTCGAAGCAGGCTCCGCGTTGGTCTTTCAGCTGGATAAAGTCCATGGCGCGGTCCAGGCGGATGGTCAATCGGGAAACCACCTTGTCGCCTACGGAAAGCGGCGTGGCAGCTGTCAAGGGTTGCAGGCGCTTCTGTCCGTCGGCGGAGATACGTTCTACAAAGAGTTTCTTCTCGATATTCAGTTCACCGCCCTGCTGCTTCACATCGGACAGGGGCGACAGGTATTGCGCATAGACGGCTCCCCATGCAATGCCCTCGTCTCTCTTCTCCACGGTGACGGACGTTGCCTTCTGTTCCGGAGTGCCTTGTGCAAAGCTTTCCTTGATGTATCCCAATCCCGGAACGGCGGCATTGGCAGACGAAACAGCAGTCTTTGCGGGCAATGCAGCATTTGCGGCACTCTCTACTGGCGAAACCGTCTCCAGCACGCTATTGCCTAACGTGATGCGGACATCCCCTTTGCTTTCCAGCAAATCGCTACCTTTACAGAGTAATGCATAAACCGCATTGGCAGTAGCCACCGGAGAATTCCAGGCTGTCGCCTGCTTCTGTTTCAGCAACCAGAGTTTCATCTCTTCCACCAAAGTATCGTTGCCGCCAACCTCACGCAGGGCTTCCATCACAGCCACATGGGCAGGCACCGGCATCATGCCCCAAGCATAAGGGGTGGCATGGAAGGCAAAATGCGCTCCCTGTTCATCGGTTTGCACAAGATGTTCCTTCAGGGAGGCGACAAACTTGTCCGCTTCCGCCTTGCGTCCCGCCCTACATAGAATGACAGCCGACTGCGCCTTGCGAACCATCGTACCGTTCTCAAGATTTTCTCCCAGCTTAGTAAGAAAGTAATCGAACATCCGGGAATATTCTCCGGAGAGATTTTCCGAACCGAGAGCCACCAGGTACATATACTCCATCGCGGCAGCCGACAGAGTCGTCACCTTGGTTCCGCTCTTTTCTGCTTTGCGCATGGCGCGATACTCCTTCAAGGATTCTTTATTCAGATACTCGAAAGCCTTGCTCTTCATCGCTGCCGCCTCTTCCGGCAAAGCTTTCTCCGTAAGCGACGAAAGGCGGACAAGCAGTCCGGTGACATAGCTTGTCACATAGCGGCTACCAGACATACCGCCGAACCAACTCCATGCGCCTTCTTCGCCTTGCAGTTCCTTCAGTTTGAGCAAAGACGATGCATTGCGGTATCCCGATTGATTGACGTCGAATAAGGTAGCGATGCGCTGTTGTCGTTCCGTCTCGGTAGTGGCTTCCAGCAGCCAGGGAGATTCATCGAGCAGAATGTTTTTCACATCCTGGTTCTTCTCCAGTTGGCAGAGGAAGGTCTCTTTGGTACCGCCAGCCAGCCGCCAACTATCGAACACCGCCTTGATACGCGGCTGGCTGTTGGCGATATGTCCTGCCAGGCTGTTGGCATAGAACGCCGTTGCCCAGGCGATGGCATTGTCCGTTGCGGGCTGGTTCAATGCAGGAAGGGCTTGTACGGCGTACCATGCCGGATTGCCCGTAAATTCCACCGTCAGGCGGCGGTCGGTTGCCGTACGGCTGTTGCCGTTGAAAAGACCGTCCAATGAGAATGTACGTGTCTCCGTGCCACGGATGGGCATGGCAAGCGTCTCCGTGATATACTCTTTATTACTCAAGACCGGCAACAGGTGTTGCTCGCCGTCGCTGAACGCACCACCGTCCGCCACCATACGGACACCCAGCAGGTCGTAACGGTCCGTCACATCGAACCGGAAGTTGACCGATGCCGTCTTCCCTGCTTCCACGGAGAACTTCTGACGCCGGACGGAGATAACCTTTTCCGTCATCAGGTCGAAGAGCGTAAATACGGCTGTTCCTTTCACTGCCTTATCCGACAAGTTGGCGATACCTGCGGCAATCTCCGTCTTATCGCCCACCCGCACGAAGCGCGGCATATTCGGGGTAAGCATAAACTCTTTGGCGGTGACAGCAGTCGCATCGAGCATCCCCGTCATCATATCCTTGGTGTGGGAATAGCCGCGGAAGTTCCAGCGCGTCAGGCTCTGCGGCATGGTGAAGGAGAAAGCGATTTCTCCCTGCTCGTTGGTACGCAGCTGCGGATAAAAGAAAGCCGTTTCGGCAAAGTTGGTGCGCACATCGGCTGCCGACTGCAATATCTGCCCGCCAGGCGAAGGTATTATCATTTCATATATAGCGTGTTCTTCCGGTTCCTCTTCAGCCTGCACCGGAACATATTTCAATTCAACCGCATCGGCGGATTCTGCCGTTCCTCTTACCATTACATTATCAGAAGCAGCACGACTGCCGAAAAGTTGAGCTCTGGCAACAGAACCCGTCGAGCTTACTTTCTTTTCTACATTATAATCGAATTTATAATTATAATAATAGAAGTGGTCGGAACGCCAAAAGGGAACTTTCCATGACTTTGCAGGGAAATAAGGAGCATACCGTACTCTACTGTTCAGACTTATGTTCCGATAGAAATAAGGCATAAACCTGTTATAATAAACACTCAGCGACTGATTACGGTGATAAATCCGGTCTAACGAAGCATCGTACATCGTTGCCAGCATCTCGGCCGCAGCAGGAAAACCTTGCGGAGTCTTAATGACCAACTTCCATTCCTCTTCCTGTCCCGGCCGTAAACGGTCGCGGAACACTTCCCACTTCATATCCAAGGTCCGCTGAGGCAAACGCTTCCACAATTCCACCCGGCGGGAATACATCCGCCCGTTCTTCACAAAAGTAAACAGCATGGAGACTCCGCTTCCATACCTCTCCTCATAAGGGAACTTCATACAGAATATCGAATCGCTTAACGACAAGGTACGGCTCTTCAGCCTACCCTTCTGTCCGAAAACATCCACCAGCACATACACGTCTTGCATGGAAGTGCCGAAATAGAACAAAGCCGGATGAGTCGCGTCGAACTCCTTATTCTTTTCATAGAGAAAAGTTTCCATAAACGTTGCCGGACGCTTATCAGCTAAGGAAAACAACACAACGTTCTGCGCATTGTCCGCATTGCTGACCTCCTTACCATCGCGACCGCGAACCGACAATACCAACCGATACTCGCCCGACGGTAATTGCTTCCATGCCGCGAAGTCTTTCAGTTCACCCGACTTGAATGTACTTTCATACACCGCCTTATCCGAGATTTCCCCTGTATTGGCATTAACAACAGGATACAAGCGGCACATACCTTCCATCGCCACAATCTCATTGACAGCATTCTTCACCGACAGTTTTCCAGACAGAACATTCTCTTTGCAGAGTTCCCTGCCAACATCGGATGTAAAGAAATAGGTTTGACCGGTAGCACTCAAGCGATACTGGGAAGTCTGCGTTTCGCCCGCGTCACTTGTCACCGCCACTTCTACCAGATAATAGAAACCCACATTGTTCACCCTGTCCGTGTCTCTCTCGGGTTTCAAGAAAACCGGCAGGGAAAAATTACCGACTGCATCCAACCGGACGGTATCCGAGACAAGCGATGCCGTCTTTTGCCCGTAGTAATCCCAACTTTGGCAACGGGTAATGGTATAAGCCAACGGCACATCCTGAACTGCCACACCCGTATATGATTTGACGCTTCCCGTGACAGCCACCGTGTCGCCAAAGCAGAAAGCCTGCTTTATCGGATTAAAAGCAATCTCAAAAGTAGGACGTTTGTACTCCTCTACCCGCACGGAAACGGAAGCCTTACCATCCACTTCCACCGCAAAGTCTCCATTCAGGCAGACGGCAGGCAATGTAAACTCGGCGGTAAAAGAACCAAACTCATTCGTACTCACTGTCTGCTGTGCCAGTTCTTTCCGATTGACGTCCAGCAGACGTACCTGATAGTTCTTTCCCGCCAGCACATGGGCACTGTCGGCTTCCTGTTCATAAGAGATACCCTTGACGTAAACGGTCTGACCGGGACGGTACAGGGAACGGTCTGTCAGCAACGTGATATGTTCTTCCTGACGCGACTCCCTACGTTCGTTATATCTGCTCATATATATCGTCTGGGGCATCATCGCAGCATCCGTTCCCTTACGCGCCACATAGCTACGAATGCGTTTGTCCCATTCTATAACCGCCTTGCCACCGGCATCGGTCGTGGCGCTCTTCACCAATTTACGTTCTTTTTCATTGTAAGAAGAGTAAAAACCGATTGTTGCATCAGCAATAGGTTGACCACTACGCCCGTCCAGCGTCACCAGTTCCATCCGATTGCCCCGCAAGGATAGCGTCAACACTTTAAAACGGGTAGAAACCAAGAAATGCTCTTCTGTACGGGCTGTCGCCTCATCCGGTACAACCTGCAAGATATAAACACCCGTTTCCTCCGGTACGTGGAAATTCTGAACCTTGTGTTGCAAATTGCGCAAGGACGTTCCCTGTTTACCGTTTCTTTTCGCCGGATAGTCCAGCTCAAAATGCGTTGCGGACAGCTTACGGGCGTGTTTTTGATAAAACGCCTTATTGATTCCGGTATCCATCCAAGGAACTTCGGACAAATCCGTACGATACAGATTCAGCATAAATCCTTTCAGATTACGATAACTCATATTCAGCACCAACGAATCGCCCGGATAAATACTCTCCCGGGTACTCACCTCCAAAAAAGGTTGCAGGATATTTTCACGGATATTCCGTAATTCATTGATACGTTTATACGCCGGGTAACGTCTCAGTCCCTCATCGCACACCTGCAAAGCTTCATCCGCATACGTTTCACCCAACTTACGTAACAGTTTTACCTTACAAATGTAGGCTTCCGCACAGACTTCGCGCGTGCCGTATTCACGTATAAGGCTGTCCAACACCGCACGATATCCCTTGTCAAGTTGTTCTTTCCGATCACGATACGTTTCATACGGTTCACTGTCTACACCATTGGCTGTTTTCCATTCCCAATAATCAAGCGTAGACAGCACAACCGCATCTTCCGCCCCGGAACGATGCCGATAGGTATTTATCATTTCCGTATAGATGCCATCGATACGTACACGTTTCAATGAATCCGTCCGGGGGCTCTTTGTCAATTTCTTATAAGAAGAGACCGCCCTCCGTACCAGCAAATTATACATATCGTGCCCATAGAAACGACCCCTGTCTTCCAATACGACAAAAGGCACATACTTTTTAGCAGATACCTCAAGCAACCGCAGGGAATCTTGCAAAGAAGCCTGTGCGTGTTCGTCTATTTTTGCCGCAAAAAGGTTGCTGCTCCACTCGCGTATATCGGTAGGAGCCTCATCTATCTCCAGTTCCAAGTCCCTGCGTTCCGACAAGCCCCATCGGTTACTCCGCATATAATCAGCATACTCATTGGCAAGCAGCGAATGCAAGATAGCCTTGTTCACCGGGTCCGGATCCGACTTCGCCCAACGTTCCAAATCCTTCAGATTCGTATACAGGCTGTCCGGTGTCAGCCTTTCCTGAGTAGTTGCCCGGTAGGTATATGCCTTCAGCATTTGCGGGGCATTCTTCTCCTGCTCCGCCTTACGATAGATTTTCTCCGTCAGTTTCACTACGGTTTGCGGCAAGCTTTGCTTTTTGGCTTGCTCCACCTGCTTCCACAAATTATCGTATGACTGGGCGCGCAAGGTAGGAAAGCACACTCCCATCATCAGCAGAAACAGCACACAGAATCTTTGAAATTTCTTCATAGTTATTCCATTATTAGTTGGTTTTTGTTTTTTACAGGAAATACCCGTAATTCCCTTAATTGTCAGGGTAAAAACAAAAATAACAAATTAACAGCCACTTTGTACCGTTTTTTAGAAAAAATAAAGAAACAAAGCATATACTGACACAAATCGCGTGCCGGTTCCGAATGATACCAAATACAAAGAAAGAGAAAGTACACCATAATAAGAAAAAAAGGGCACACCGCAAATCAAGCGATGCACCCTCCTTTCCTTATTATGCACAAAAGATTCACTTCTTCGGAGTCTGTTCCAACGTCGCAACCAAGAAATCGTAGAACTTCGTCACGGACGGGATATAAGCACGTTCGTCGGGCGAGTGCGGCGAGCGCAACGTAGGACCGAAGGAAATCATATCAAGTCCCGGGCAGTTGGCACCGATAATGCCGCATTCCAACCCAGCATGGATTACCTTCACTGCCGGTTCTACGCCGAATTGCTGTTTATAAGACTGCTTCATGGCGTGCAGGATAGGAGAATCCACATTGGGTTGCCATCCGGAGTAGTTGCCACTCAGTTCAACCCTCAGTCCTGCCATGGCAAAGCACGCTTCCAGACTATCTGTCAGGAATTCCTTCATCGTGTCGCAGGAACTACGCGCCAGGATGCGGACATCGACCTTACCGTCACCAATCGCCACAATCGCCAGATTGGAAGAGGTCTCCACCGTGTCGGGAACGGTGGGAATCATACGCATCACGCCATTCTGACAAGCCATCAGCACGCAAACCATATTGTCCTGAATCTCTTCGGGAACAACGGTGGCAGGCACCTCAACTTCCTCCAACTTCAAGGTGATGCCTTCTTCAATCGAAGCATACTCCGCATTAAACTGCTCCTCATACTCCTTGATGTACTCTTCCAAGTCATTGACATCGTCAGGATCGAACACCAGGACGGCGTGTGCCTCACGCGGAATGGCATTGCGCATATTGCCGCCTTCAAAACTTGCCAACCGACAATCGAACGCTATCAGCAGGTCGTGTACAATACGTATAAGCAACTTGTTGGCATTGCCGCGTCCCTGGTTGATTTCCAGTCCGGAGTGTCCGCCACGCAATCCCTTCAACGTTATCCGACGAGCCACCTGGGCGACATCAATCGTATCTTCCTTATACTCCAACGTGGCCGTTACGTCGACACCGCCCGCACAGCCAATATAAAGTTCTCCTTCATCCTCCGAGTCGAGGTTCAGCAGAATCTCACCGTTCAGCGTACCCGGTTTCAAGCCGAACGCACCATACATACCTGTCTCTTCATCCTTGGTAATCAAGGCTTCCAGCGGACCGTGCTTCAGGTCTTTGGCTTCCAGCACCGCCATGATGGCGGCCACGCCCAAACCGTCGTCCGCACCCAAAGTAGTACCTTTGGCTTTCACCCAGTCGCCGTCAACGTATGTCTCAATAGGGTCTTTCGTGAAGTCATGCACTGTATCGTTGTTCTTCTGCGGCACCATATCCATGTGTGCCTGTAAGATAACGCCTTTACGGTCTTCCATACCCGGAGTGGCAGGTTTACGGATAATGACATTGCCGACTTCATCGACAAACGATTCCAAACCCAACCCCTTACCGAAATTTATCAGGAACTCAGTTATTTTTTCCATATGTCCGGACGGACGAGGAACCTGAGTCAGCGAATAGAAATGTTTCCACACATTTTGTGGAGCTAACTGCAAGATTGTACTCATAATTATAAAAGTTGTTTCCGCAAATATAAGGGTTATTTTCCAATATCACCCTAAGAAACCGTTTTGATTTTATTCGAAAACTTATCTGGAATTACAAAAATCGGCAAAATCCTGTTCGAACTGCGCAAAACCGCCAGGATATACGACACCTATCAGTTGTGAACAGCGGATGACTCCCAGCTGCTTGTTCAGCAGAGCGATAAAATTCTCCATGAACTCCCCTCCAGCGACCTCAAGTCCGAACGTGACAAGCGCATGGGAAAGGATATAGGCATAAGACTCATCCGTGACAAGCTTCTTGCGGAAATCACCGTCGGCATTGTCCACAAACGTTTTCAGGTCCACTTCGCCCAGCATATACATGGTGCGTATCCGCCCCCGCTCATAATCTCCCAGCGTATGTTTGAGTCCCTTCTTCCCCAACTCGCAATGTTCGAAATACTCAGACAGTCCTTCGTTGAGCCATCCCGGAATCCTTTTTATCGTCTGGCGGCTCAAATGATGCGCCAATTCATGAATGACAATCTTCGAACTCCGCTCGCGCCACTTCTCGTGCCCTATGACGACCACTTCTTTCCGCTCGGGGAGATACATTCCGACAACCTGCAAAGAAGACAACGAGACCTTGATACTATCCAAGTAGTCCCAGGCGCGTTGCTTTTTCTCGAAGACGGTCAGTTTCAGGCTGGTGGTATCCTTCAGGCCGAAACGTGCGTAGAACGCGACTTCAGATGCCAGGAAGCGTTCTATCCAGACCTTTTCCTTTTCCGGAAGCGGGTCTCCGGCGTAGCTTATCTGCAGATTTTGTGCGGTAGTTCCGCTACAAAAGGCGCACAGCAACAAGACGAATAGCGGCACTCTCATATCATTTCTTCTTTTTCAAATATTTCTTCTGTTCGCGCTTGCTCATATCCAGCATGATGAGTTCGTCGTCCACAAGCGCCTCATACATCTTTTTCTCCACCGGTTTCACATCCCCCTCCGCCGTGCGGAACACTGGCGTAAAGTGCGAATAGACATATCCGGTTGCCTGCTTTCCGACAAATTTGTTCTGGTCGAGGAAGAAGAATGAGACGGAAACGCCCGTAGGACCGGCTATCCCAATCGGTTGCCCCGTACGCACCTCCTCGCCGGGAAAGACAAAGTTCTCCTCCAGCGCCAGATAGGCGGCAAACGTGCAGTCGGCATGGTATAACAGCAACTGGCGGGGCAGTACCGTGCGGCACGCAATCCCGCTACGGGTGGCGTAGACGGTATCGCCCGGCTGCATCAGGAACTGTAAGGTCCGGAAAGACTCGCGCCTGTCGGTCTGCCAAGCAGTCCGCGCGCCGTTCTTCACCGGAAATGCATAAGGCGTACTGATATTGAATTCTTTTGGAAAACTTCCCCGAAAGAACGTATAAGTAGTAGCTGTTTTGAAAAGATTATCATAACGCGCATCTTTCATTATCTTGAAAACGGTATTCTTACCGGGTCTCAAACGATAAGAATCGTCATTCGCCCTATAAAGATAGTAGTCACAGTAATCTTCGTTGTAATAATTCAGTTCCCGGTTCCCGTCCTTGTCAGATTCCCATTCCGACCGGACTATATCAACCGGACGTTCCAATATTTTTCTAAACGACTGGGCATGGACGCCGACCGACAGTGCCACCCCTATAGCAACCACTGCCAAAGATTTGATTGTGTTCTCATATACGTTTATTTTTCATGCCCCAAAGTTATAAAAAAACGAAATGCGGCAATTAAGAAACCCTGAAAAACTTAGCCCCATAGGCGCAGACGGGATGCTTCATCCCAACAGAAGAAAGCATTTCCCTCATGAAACAAACAGTTTCACCGTATGAAACAGACTGTTTCACCGCATGAAACAAAATATTTCGTGCCTTTGAAACAAAGTGTTTCACCGCATGAAACAAAATATTTCGTGCCTTTGAAACAAAGTGTTTCACCGTATGAAACAAAGTGTTTCGTCCCATGAAACGAACTGTTTTCCTGCATGAAACAAACTATTACAACGAAAACCGGGATTATCTCCTATTATAGTTCAACGTTTTAGACCGACACTACGGTTACGGTTCGCCAGCGAAACGTGCAGTCCGCCATAAATGCCAAGCACCACCACCAGCAGCGTCTGGATGCCATGCACTATCAGTGCAAAGACACCGGCATCCGTCGCATTCACGCCGTAGAGCATCATCATGGTGATTACGGCAAAATGCCAAGGTCCCGCACCATTGGGCGTAGGGACTATCACCGCCAACGTCCCACCGACGAACATCACCATGGCAGCCAGCGCGCCAAGATGTTCCGCAAAATCGAAGCAATAGAGAGCCAGATAGAAATGAAAGAAATAGCATCCCCATATAGACAATGTATAAAGCACGAACAAGGGGATGTTCCTCACATTGCGGAGCGACACCACTCCTTCGTACACATTCAGTACGACGCCCTTCACCTTCTCGAAGAAGGAGAGCATCCGCATCAGATAATACATCAGCAACAACACACCTACAATGCAAAACAGCGCGACATAGAACCAGGGAGAAGCCAGCAGATACACCAGCGAAGGTATTTTCGTACCCGTCTCCTGAAAGAAACGGAGAAACACAGGCATCTGGGCAAAAAAGGCCGCTCCCGCAATCAAAAGGATGCACAAGGTATCCAGCAACCGCTCAGTCACCACCGTGCCCAGCGATTTGGAAAACGACACATCATCATACCTGGCCAGCACACCGCAGCGCGACACCTCGCCCACACGGGGCAACACCAGGTTGGCGACGTACGAAATGAAAATGGCATCCACGCAATCACTTCTCTTGGGATAAGCTCCCAACGGCTCCAGCGTCTGCCGCCACCGCCATCCGCGAAACAGATGGCTCATCACACCAAAAAACAATGAAGCCAGCATCCACCCCCAATCCGTGCCGTACAGAAGCACCTCTTTAGCGCGTTCGAAATCAAAATCACGATATACCCAATACAGGATAAAGCCGCCCAGCAGGAGAGGCAATGCGATTTTCAATGTCTTTTTTACTATCTTATCCATGTTTTCCCTTAAAATTCATCCGCCACACATCGTAATTTGCGATTTGTAACTCATAATTCACCGAAAAGGATTACCTTTGAACCGCAAAAGTAACGATTTAGTTGATACATGAGATTAGTTAAACCTAAAAAGTTTCTCGGCCAGCACTTCCTGAAAGACCTGAAAGTGGCGCAGGACATCGCCGACACCGTAGACGCCTGCCCCGGGCTTCCCATTCTGGAGGTAGGACCGGGTATGGGCGTGCTCACACAATTCCTTCTGCCCAAAGGACGGACGGTAAAAGTAGTGGAGATTGACTACGAATCGATAGCCTACCTGCGGGAAGCCTACCCGCAGCTGGAGGAGCATATCATCGAAGACGATTTCCTGAAGATGCACCTGCAACGCCTGTTCGACGGACAGCCTTTCGTGCTGACCGGCAATTATCCCTACAACATATCCAGCCAGATATTCTTCAAGATGCTGGACAACAAAGACCTGATTCCCTGCTGCACAGGCATGATACAGAAAGAGGTCGCCGAGCGCATCGCTGCCGGTCCGGGCAGCAAGACCTACGGCATCCTGAGTGTGCTGATACAGGCCTGGTACCACGTGGAGTACCTCTTCACCGTCAGCGAGCACGTGTTCAACCCACCCCCGAAGGTGAAAAGCGCCGTCATCCGCATGACACGCAACGACACGCAGCAGCTGGGATGCGACGAGCAACTGTTCAAGCAGGTGGTGAAAACCACCTTCAACCAGCGGCGGAAGACCCTGCGCAACTCCATCAAGCCGATACTCGGCAAAGAGTGCCCGCTGACTGCCGACGCCCTCTTCGACAAACGCCCCGAACAACTCTCCGTACAGGAGTTCATAGAACTGACCAACCGGGTGGAAACCGCGTTGAAATAATACCCAACGAACCATGGACATGGATATAAACGAAGAATACATCGATAAAGTGAAAAGCTTTATAGAGCAGAAAGACGCGGAAAACGTCAAGACGCTCCTTGCCGACCTGCATCCGGCGGACATCGCCGAACTGTGTAACGACCTCGCGCCCGAAGAGGCACGCTTCGTTTACCGTCTGCTTGACAACGAAACGGCCGCCGACGTGCTGGTGGAGATGGACGAAGACGTCCGGAAGGAGTTTCTGGAGCTCCTGCCCTCGGAGACCATCGCCAAGCGGTTCGTGGACTATATGGACACGGACGACGCCGTAGACCTGATGCGCGAACTCGACGAGGAGAAACAGGAAGAAGTCCTTTCGCACATCGAAGACATCGAGCAGGCCGGTGACATCGTGGACCTGCTGAAATACGACGAGGATACCGCCGGCGGCTTGATGGGTACCGAAATGGTGACCGTCAACGAGAACTGGAGTATGCCGGAATGCCTGAAGGAGATGCGCCTGCAAGCCGAGCAACTGGACGAAATCTACTACGTATATGTCATCGACGACGACGAACGCCTGCAAGGCGTGTTCCCGTTGAAGAAGATGATAACCTCCCCTTCCGTCTCCAAAGTGAAACACGTGATGCGGAAAGACCCCATTTCCGTCCATGTAGACACTCCCACGGACGAAGTGGTACAGATTATCGAGAAATACGACTTGGTGGCAGTCCCCGTTGTCGACAGCATAGGCCGTCTGGTGGGACAAATCACCGTAGACGATGTCATGGACGAAGTCCGCGAACAGTCAGAACGCGACTACCAGCTGGCTTCCGGTCTGTCACAGGACGTCGAGACGGACGACAACATCATGCGCCAGACCTCCGCGCGCCTGCCTTGGCTGCTCATCGGAATGCTCGGCGGCATCGGCAACTCCATGATACTGGGCAACTTCGACGCAACCTTCGCCGCGCATCCCGAAATGGCACTCTACATCCCGCTGATTGGCGGCACGGGCGGCAACGTGGGGACACAGTCCTCCGCCATCATCGTGCAAGGCCTTGCCAACAGCTCGCTGGATGCCAAAGACACGTTTAAGCAAATCGCCAAAGAGTCTGTAGTGGCAGCCATCAACGCCACCATCATCTCCCTATTGGTATATATCTATAATTTCATACGGTTCGGCGGTACGGCAACGGTCACCTATTCGGTATCCATCAGCCTGTTCGCCGTTGTCATGTTTGCCTCCATCTTCGGGACGCTGGTTCCCATGACGCTCGAAAAGCTGAAGGTAGACCCCGCCATCGCCACCGGTCCGTTCATATCCATCACCAACGATATTATCGGCATGATGATGTATATGGGCATCACCGTACTGTTGGCCTGAAACGGCCGATTCAAAAAAAATTGAAGAAAAAAGTATGAAGTTATCATTTTATTTCATTAATTTGTAACCTAATGTAACCCGAACGGGACATCCCGTTTCTAAAAAAGTAAATACAAATGACGGACACTCATGACACTAATCTCCCCGACAAACCGGCGGAATTAGAAGAAGACAAGCAGACAGCAGAGGTTTCCGAACCGACAACGGCAGAGACTCCCGCTGAAACCACCGTGACCGACAAGCCGGCCGAACCGGCCCAAAGGCTCACAAAAGAAGAAATCCTGAGCAGGCTTAAAGAAATCACCGCAGACGTGGAGAACGTGGCTAAGTCGGAAATAGACAGCCTGAAACAGGCCTTCTACAAGCGGCACCACGCCGAACAGGAAGCCGCAAAGAAGCAATTCGTTGAAAACGGAGGGACGATTGAAGAGTTTGTTCCGCAAACCGATGCCTTGGAAGAGGAATTCAAAAGCGCCATGTCCGTCATCAAGGAGAAAAGAAGCGCGCTCAACGCCGAGCAGGAGAAACAGAAAGAGCTCAACCTGCAAATCAAACTTTCCATCATCGAAGAACTGAAAGAGCTGGCGGAATCCCCTGAAGAAGCCAACAAGAACTATGCAGAGTTCAAGAAACTGCAACAGCAGTGGAATGAAGTGACACTCGTGCCACAGGCCAAGATAAACGAACTGTGGAAGAACTACCAGCTGTATGTCGAAAAGTTCTACGACCTGCTGAAACTGAACAACGAGTTCCGCGAATACGACTTCAAGAAGAACCTTGAACTGAAAAACCACCTCTGCGAAGCAGCCGAGAAGCTGGCAGACGAACCGGATGTCGTCTCCGCCTTCCACCAGTTGCAGAAGCTGCATCAGGAGTTTCGCGAGACGGGCCCGGTGTCCAAAGAGTTGCGCGAAGAAATCTGGGCACGCTTCAAGGCGGCATCTACGGCCGTGAACCGCCGCCACCAGCAGCACTTCGAACTGCTGAAGGAGACCGAGCAACACAACCTTGACCAGAAGAGCGTCATCTGCGAAATCATCGAGACCATCGACTACAGCGAACTCACCAGCTTCGCTTCGTGGGAGAACAAGACCCAGGAAGTCATCGCCTTGCAGAACAAATGGAAGACCATCGGCTTCGCCCCGCAAAAGATGAACGTGAAGATATTCGAACGCTTCCGCAATGCCTGCGACGACTTCTTCCGGAAGAAAAGCGAGTTTTTCAAGTCGCTGAAAGAAGACATGAACGAGAATCTGGAGAAGAAACGCGCCTTATGCGAAAAGGCGGAAGCCCTGAAAGAGAGCACCGACTGGAAGGCGACCGCAGACGAACTGACCAAGCTGCAGAAAGAATGGAAGACAATCGGTCCCGTCGCCAAGAAATACTCGGACGCAGTCTGGAAGCGGTTCATCTCCGCCTGCGACTACTTCTTCGAGCAGAAGAACAAAGCGACCTCCTCGCAACGCTCTGTCGAGCAGGAAAATCTGGAAAAGAAGAAAGCCATCATCGAAAAGCTGACCGCCATCGATGAGACGACGGACGTGGAAGAAGCCACACAGACGGTACGCGAACTCATGAAGGAGTGGAACGGCATCGGACACGTACCGTTCAAAGAGAAAGACAAAATTTACAAACAATACCACAGCCTGATAGACAAGCAGTTCGACCGTTTCAACATCAGCGCCTCCAACAAGAAGCTGAGCAACTTCAAGTCGTCCATCAGCAGCATCCAGGAAGGCAGTCCGCAAGCCCTCTACCGCGAACGGGACAAGCTGGTACGCGCCTGCGAAAACATGAAGAGCGAACTACAGACCTACGAGAACAACTTAGGATTCCTGACCGCTTCTTCCAAGAAAGGCAACAGCCTCCTGAGCGAACTCAACCGCAAGGTCGAAAAGCTGAAGAGCGACATAGAGCTTGTCAAACAGAAGATTAAAGTGATTGACAACTCGATTAACGAAGCAGAATAAAGAATATTGAACCTACTTAGAGCCTGTTTAAATTTTCTTCAAAAAGTTTTTTTATTCAGGTTTCTATACGGACGGGTGTGTCAGAAGTCTTTTCACGATGAGTCTTATGGCACACCCTTCCTTTTTTCCACCTAATCGCAACACTACAGAATTATGAGAAAGACTCTAACCTTAGGCATCGCACTACTGGCAGCAAGCAGCCTGCTGCCCGCACAAGAGATTACATTCTCTGAGAGCAAATTCAACTGGGGAACCATCCTGGAAAAAGACGGAGAAGTCAGCCACGACTTCCAGTTCATGAACACCGGCGACAAGCCACTCCTCATCAAGAACGTCATCACCGGCTGCGGATGCACCTCGGCCGAATGGTCGAAAGAAGCCTACCAGCCCGGCGAGAAAGGGACGATACGGCTCGTCTATCATCCGCAAGGCAGGACGGAGAACAGCACCAACCTCGTAGCCGAAATCTACACCAACCGGGCCGCCAAAGGAGCCGTCACCCTGGAAATGGCGGGAGAGATAAAACGCGAAGCGACCGCCAGTCCCGCCCATTACGACCCCGCCGCAGGCAAGCGCATCCAAGGCTGGAACGGCAATCCGCAGGATGCCTACGAACAGATACTCGAACGAGTACGCGAGGAGCTGTATGCCAAGGCAACCCCGCAACAAACGGACCAGGCCACCGAGAAACTCCTGCGCTCCATGCTTCCGGAAGGCCGGTGGAGTGACCTGGACTACGCCTGCTTCTTCCGCACCAACTGGGAACCGGTGGAGCACCTGAAGCGCCTGACCACCATAGCCACCTCATACACCGACAAACGTTCGCGCTACCACGGCAACGAAGTATTGTACGATGCCATCAAGGCAGCCCTGCAATACTGGATAGCGCAAGACCCGATTTGCCACAACTGGTGGTACAACCAGATTTCCGTGCCGCAGACGCAAGCCTCGCTCCTCGCCCTGATGGACGCAGGAGAAAAGCGGCTTCCGGCCGAAATCAGCACCCCCATCCTTGCCACAATGAGCAAACGCAGCGACCCGCACAAATGGACGGGCGCCAACAAAATGGACATCGCCATCCATCATCTGATAAGAGGCTGCCTGCTGAAGAACGACAGCATCGTGCGCGTCAATGCCGACGAGATATTCTACCCCGTGCAAATCGTCGAAAAAGAAGGCATACAGGAAGACCTCTCCTACCACCAGCACGGCCCGCAGCTCTACATCGGCGGATACGGGACGGTCTTCGTCGACAACATCGTACGCATGGGCAACATACTCCACGGCACCCGGTATGCCATGAGCCCGGAGAAGCTCGACCTGTTCTCCAACTTCATCCGCAACACCTACTTCAACGTATTCCGCAGCAGATACCTGGACTTCAGCGTGACAGGCAGGGGCGTCAGCCGTAAAGGCACGCTGGACTACGGCGATTGCGCAGAGCTGTTCAGGAAGCTCCAGGCGCTCGACCCCGCCCATGCCGACGAGTATGCCGCCATCGCCCGCCGCTTCCTCACCCGCGAAGCGTCCTACCTGCGTTCCGACAAGAACACGATGTACTACCGCTCCGACTATATGCTGCACAACCGGCAGCACTACGACTTCTCCGTACGCGCCTCTTCCACACGCACCAACAAGACCGAAAGCGGTAACGGCGAGAACCTGTACGGCACCTACATGAGCGACGGCGCCACCAACATCCGCGTCAACGGCAACGAATACGTCGATATCCTTCCCGTATGGGAGTGGGACCGGATACCGGGAACCACCGCCCCCGCAGGCGAAAAGCGTAACCCTGCCGACTGGGGTACGAAAGGCACCGGCACATTCACCGGCGGAGTGTCCGACGGGAAATGCGGTGTAATGACCTTCCGGATGAACGACTATGGCGTGAAAGCCCGGAAATCATGGTTCATGTTCGACGACGAGATTGTCTGCCTGGGCAGCGGCATCAGTTCCGATGTTCCGGAAGAGATTGTCACCACCCTCAACCAATGTCATCAGGACGGCGAAGCATGGATAGACACCGGAGAGAAACTGCAACAGATAGCCCAAGGAGAAATCTCCTACGACAAAACGCCGCGATGGATCTGGCACGACAGCATCGCCTACCTCTTCCCGCAGGCGAACAGCGTCAGCCTGAAGCTGGACCACCAGAAAGGCAACTGGGCGAAAATCAACTTCAACTATCCCACCACGGAAATCAGCCTGCCGGTGTTCAACCTCGCCATCCGGCACGGGAAGTCGCCCCGGAACGCATCCTACGCGTACATCGTCGTACCGGGCATCAACCGTCCGGAACAGATGAAAACCTACTCCCACCGCCACCTGAAGATAGAGCGGAACGACCCCGAACTACAAGCCGTGAGCAACGCCAAAGCAGGCATCCTGCAAATCGTCTTCTTCAAGCCCGGCACGTTCAGCGACGGGAAGACAAAGGTGAAAGCCACGAAACCCTGCGTCGTACAGCTCAAAAGAAGCAAGGGAAAAGTCACGGATATGCAGATTGCCGACCCGCAACACCAGAAAGAGCTGAAACCGGGAGTGGACGTCATTATCCTGTAACACCCTCAAGAGGATTAGTTAAGGCTGTATCAAAACCCGGCATGGCACGCGGATATTTCGACATACCTTCAGCACCAATATTATCACGGAATGCCACTTACGGCACAGGCTACAAACAAGTTTAAACGTGATAAATAAGCGTGACAGATAATTTTCTCTTTCTTTACATCCTTATTTTCCTCGTAACCGCCCCTTTGTCCGACACCGGGGAAGGCTGGGTTCCCCGGTGGGGAACGACCCGTTCCCCGGTGCCGGACAAAACCCCGTTCAGGAAGTGCTTCTGAAGGGGGTAGGAATAATCGCATCGGCATTCTTTTCAATGAAAAAAATAGTGACAAACAGAATAACTATCTTTGCGAAAAGATGAAATGAGAACAAATTTTAAATGAAAAAGCCGCGTTGTTTCACAATAAACGACGTATAACACTTAAGCCGACACCGATTCGTATTTCCATCGAAAAAAGCCCCCTCCAACCCTGCAAAAGTCCCCTGTGCACGTTTTTTAGACAAATCTGATATTTCATTCAACAACTTTGATAATAAAATTCAGAATTTGAAGAAAGCAGAAACAAGACACTCAGTCGGTTATCGAATATTGTAATACATTTGCAGCACGAGATTTTAAATTTTTACTAATAAAAAACAACTTAAGTATGAAGAACACTCTTTTTATTTGTTTGTTCGCATTGTTTGCATTCTCCGGATGCGTTGACGATGAAGAAGAATTCGCCACCGGCGGAAACATCAGTCCGGAGCTGACCCCCGAAAACAAAGAAGACGCTGTGCTGAACGCTGCCGTTTTCGACCAACTCAACCTTGACTACCCGGGACTGGAAAAAGTGAAACAGTACTATGAAGCAGGCGAAAACTACCTCGCAGCCAGTGCCCTGCTGGAGTATTACCGCACACGCACGAACGTGACAAATCCCAACCTCTCATTAGTAGATGTGACTTCCACCGACGCAGACCTCTCGAAAGCCAACTATGCACTGGAATACCGCTTCTATGTGAACGGACAGCTTGAAGATGCCGAAACGGGAATGCCTTATTCCATAGGGAAAAAAGGAGAACTCAACTGGGCAAACAACCCCAAAGGTACAAACGATGAATACCAGAAACAGTTGCACCGTCACCAGTGGTTTGTGCCGCAAGCAAAGGTATACCGCACCACCCGCGACGAAAAGTACATCAACAACTGGATTGAAGTGTACAGCGACTGGATTGCACAGAACCCCAAGCCCGAAGCTAGCCCTACGGACCAAGGTCCTTGGTGGCAGTTGCAAGTCGCCACACGTGTACTCGACCAAGTGCAACTGTTGGAATACTATAAAATATCCTCCAACTTCACCCCCGAATGGCTCACTACATTCCTGACCGCATTCATCGAACAAGCCGATTTCTTGGCGGCATACCCGTACTCGGACGGCAATATCCTTATCACACAGGCACAAGCATTGGCCACTGCCGGTATCTTGATGCCCGAATTGAAGAATGCGGAAACATGGAAGAACAAAGGCTGTGATATCCTGAACGCACAAGTCGAACAGCAATTCCTGGCTGACGGCTGGCACAAGGAGTTCTCCTTACATTATCATATAGCTGCCATTTCCGACTTCTACGAAGCCATGAAACTGGCAAACGCCAACAACCAGTCTGCCGACTTCAAAGCAGCGCTCCGCAAGGCGGCCGGAGCCGTGATGCACTTCACCTACCCCAACTACTTTGCCGCAGGTACCAGCGCGAAACCCTTGAACGAAATAGACCAAATCGTCCCTATGTTCAACGATTCTTGGAACCGTGGCCGCAGTACGATGACCAACAACTTCAAAACATACGTGGAAATGTTCCCCGACAGCGAAGAGTTCAAATACATGGCCACTGCCGGCAACAACGGTACAGCCCAAGGAAAGACTCCCGGCAACGACATGAAGCTGTTCGAAGATGCCGGTTTCTACATCCTGCGCAACGGTTGGGAACCCTCGTCCACGGTAATGATATTCAGTAACAACAAGTCAAACGACGTATCCACCAGCTTGGCTTCATATAGCCACAACCAGGCGGACAACGGAACTTTTGAACTCTACATCAACGGACGGAACTTCTTCCCCGATTCCGGCGTGTACACTTACAGCAGCAGCGATTCAGATGTACAACAATACCGCTATTGGTTCCGTGGCATCGACAAACACAACACCCTGTCGCTCGACAACAAGAATATCACGAAAGCCGACGGCAAGCTGCTGAAAGCGGAAACAAAGGGCAACATCGAGACGCTTGTTTTCGAAAACCAAGGTTATACGGACATGAAGCACCGCCGTGCCGTGTTCTACGTGAACAAGAGTTTCTTTGTACTGGTGGACGAAGGCATCGGCGAAGCGACCGGTTCCGCCAACCTAAGCTTCAACCTTTGCAGAAAGATGACAGACGTAGAATACGATTCCGACAAGATGGGCGCCCACACGACATTCACAAATGGCGACAATATCGTTGTACGTACTTTCCCAGTCGATGATTTCACCTTTGAAAGTTTCACCGGAAGAGTTGCTTACGATTCAAAACCTGCCACCGGCTATGATGAACGCAAGTCTTATCGCGTCAAGAAGCAAAAGGCTGCCGATGAAACCGTACGTTTCATCACCGTCATCCTGCCTTGCAAAGAAACAAGTAACCAAGAGATTAACGCCGAATTTACCGACGAAGGCTACAATGCCAACGGTGCTTCCGTGCAAGTGACAATCAACGGCCAAACTTACGACTTATCTTACACATTATAACAAACCAATAACTCTCAGAATATGAAATCTAAATTGTTAAACGCATTCAGCCTGTTGCGTCTGTCCATGATAGCCGCGCTGGCAATGTTCTGCGTCTCCTGCGACGAAACGGAGACGACGGATTCAACGGGATTCATTCTTCACTACTACGGTGTGACGGATATAGGTCCCAGTATGACATACGAACTGCAAGAGCCAAGCTACAAAGGCAGCGCTCCCTACGACTTCAGCATCACAGGTATTACTCTTGATGATGAAGCCTACACTAATACCGACAATTTTGCGATAGATGCCGAAACCGGTAAAATTACTATTCAGAATACTGAATCAATGTCCACTGGACTTTACAGCATTAGCATAAGTTGTTATTCAAACAACAAATTCTATAGCTTTAAAGATGCCGTTCAGGTCAATATGTTATTGGCTGTGCCAGAAGGCGTAACAGTAGAACCGTCAGAAATACTCATCAAACAAGAAGATGAAAAATGGTGGGAGGCCAGTGCAAAAGTGACAACTGATGCAGAAAAGCACGTAAGTATCATCAAATACGAATTTGCAGAGGATGAAAGCAGAGAATATCAAAAGTATTTCACTATCTCAAACACAGGTGTCATTACGTTCAATCCCGACCAAAAGGATAACATTGTTGCTGGTGAAAATTATGTATTAAGTTTAAAGCTTACTACTAAAGCCGGTTCACACCTCTATCCGGATGCAGTGACTTTCAAAGTAATTTCCAAGCCGTACAATCTGCAATACAAACCGAACCAGGTAAAAATAGAGGCTAATACAGCTCACGAATCACAATTACCGACTATTCAAGGTTCGGAAGGAATCACTTACGCCATCAAGAAAATAACTCCGGAGATAACAGGTATTACCATTGATGAAAAAACAGGTAAAATCATTATAGCCGAAAATAACTTGTCCACAGTTGGCAACGTATATAAAATAGATGTCACTGCAACCAACGAGTACGGTAGTGCTGACTTCGCAGAAGCATACGAAATAACAGTGATAGATTTTATAACTCCGATTGACCCCGCCAAGTTCAGTTATACTGTTCCGGAAACTTATGAAGAGATGGAATATACAATATCTAAGGCTAAAGGGTTCGTGGGTGATGAAGTAATATATAGCTTTGACGAAAATTGTTCCGAAGCTATCAAGCAGCAAGTAGAAAAAGGAACAATTAGTCTCGATGTGGAAACAGGTACTATCAACATTGCAAAAGACAACACATTAGCTCCGGGTGATTATACTGTCGCTGTAAAAGCAAGCAATGTGAAGAGTGAAGCGACAAGTTCTTTCACACTGACCATCAAAGCTAATCCGAATAAGTTTACGTTCTATTATGGAAATAACTTAGGACTGACTCCTGTAGAGGACTATGCAAACCAATACGAAATAAAATATACCGATGGTTTAACTGGGTTGGATTTAACGCCTACCACTACACTTAATGGTAGAACAGCTAAGTGGGAAATAAAAGTAAAAAAAGTATTAGGTGGAAAAGACCAATTACAAGGAACTCAAATTGATGAGAATACAGGACAAATAGACTTCACAAATGCGTTGCTGCAAAATGCAGAAATGTGTGTAGGTATGCTCGTTGTAAAAGCGACAGTAGGCGAAGGGCCATTAGCCTATTCTGTCACCGCCCCCATATTTGTCAGAAGTAATAAAAACTCACAGAACGTAATAAAATACACCCCATTTGTCATTCAAGTGAATCCGAAAACTGGTGGACGTTCTGCATTGCCCACATCAGTAACCAATGAAAATTTAAAGTTAGACTTCCGTACAAATTTCAATTTCTTTGAAATAAATACCACGACAGAAAATGGTGTACAACCTGCTACAGCTGGTAGTATAATGAACGAATTATGGGTCAATTTCTATAAAACGACTGGAGCAAATGGTGGCAATGTTAATACTGGAGCTAAAAAACCGATGTCTTCATTAGATGTATCAAACGGATTTGATAATACTAAAAACCTGAATATGACATTAGGTTATTTCGATCAGACAGACAGAAGCGTAGTTATAAATCCTGAGATGTGGAAAAACAATGCTGGAGAGTATGCCAATGGCGTTTTAATTCCACAAGTTGCAGTCAGCACTGATGGAAGTGTTCCCGATAAAACAAGAATCGTTCCTATTGCCATCTGGTTCGATGAAAAATTTGAATAATCTAACAAAACAATCATACAATTATGTATAAACCAACCTATCATACAATGAGCAAAAGAGGGTACATCACCCTCTTGGCTCTCCTTGTTTCCATCATCACCTTTGCGCAAGGTGTGACCATAAAAGGAACAGTGCTCGACGAGAACAAAGAGCCGTTGATTGGCGCCACCGTACAAGTGAAAGGCGAAACCACCGGTGCAGCCGCCGATTTGGACGGTAACTTCACCCTGAAAGCCAAGAAGAACGCTACCTTGGTAGTGAGCTACATCGGCTATCTGACACAAGAAGTACGCCTGCAAGGCAAGACACAAGTGACCATCCAGCTGGCTCCCGACAGCAAGACACTGGACGAAGTAGTCGTAGTAGGTTACGGCACGATGAAGAAAAGCGACCTGACCGGTTCGGTTGCCTCCGTTGCTTCCAAAGACATCGAAGGTTTCCAGGCCAGCTCCGTTGCCGGAGCATTGGGCGGTCAGATTGCCGGTGTACAAATCACCTCTACCGACGGTACGCCGGGTGCGGGCTTCAACATCAGCATCCGTGGTGTGGGAACCTTGACGGGCGACGCTTCCCCGCTCTACATCGTGGACGGTTTTGAAGTTTCGAGCATCGACCACCTCTCCAACTCGGATATCGAATCCATCGAAGTGCTGAAAGACGCCTCTTCTTCCGCCATCTACGGTGCGCGTGCCGCCAACGGTGTTGTATTGGTCACCACCAAGTCGGCGAAAGTAGGCAAAACGACCATCACTTACAACGGCTCTGCCACTTACCGTAAGATTTCGAAGACACTGGATTTGCTCTCTCCGTATGAGTTCGTAAGATTGCAGGGAGAAGTCAATGAAAACTACAGTAATGCTTATTTTAAAGAGGGAGACGAGACAGAAGGAGTTCCCTATAAGTACCAAACGCTTGACGACTACATCGGCGTTGCAGGCGTAGACTGGCAAGGTGAGACATTCAACCCCACTTGGTCGCAAGACCATAACGTGACCATCATGGGCGGTACGGACAATACCAAGTACAACGGTTCGCTCTCGCGCTACGTGGAAAACGGTATCTTCAAGAACAGTGGCTTCGACAGAACCACCGCCAAGTTTCGTTTGGATCAGAAAATCAACAAGAAACTCTCTTTCAACCTGACTGTGAACTACGCCATGACCAACCGCAAGGGTGTGGGTACATCCGGAGACTCCGGCCGTTTCAATATGTTGGCACAAATCTTAAGTGCACGTCCTACGGGCGGCTTGAAGATGACGAACGAAGAGTTGCTGGCATCGGCCATTGACCCTGAAATGCTGAACACGGGCGAAAGTCTGGCACAGGTGAACCCCGTGAAGCAGGCAGAATCGGTGACGAACGACAAACGTGCCGAAATGTGGTCGGCCAACGCATCTGTAAACTGGCAAATCATCAAAGGGCTGACCTTCAAGACCAGCGGTTCGTACAACACAACCAACAACCGTACGGACATATTCTACAGAGACGGCTCGAAAGAGGCCTACCGCAACGGACAGAAGCCTTACGGACGCACCCAAATGGGACGCGACGTACGCTGGACCAACACCAATACGTTGACCTGGAAAGACAAGGTGAAAAAGCACAACTACGACGTGATGCTTGCCCATGAAGTCGCCTTCAGAAGCAGCGAGTACTTGCTGGGCGAGGCCATGGACTTCCCGTTCGACAACTTGGGCAACGACAACCTGGGATTGGGCGCTACGCCAAGTAAGGTAAACACCGATTACTACGACAAGACATTGCTCTCGTTCTTCGCCCGTGCCAACTACAACTACGACAACCGCTACCTGCTGACGGCTACGGTACGTACCGATGGTTCTACCGTATTCTCCAACAAGAACAAGTGGGGCTTCTTCCCCTCGTTCTCTGCCGCATGGCGTGTTTCGGAAGAGGCGTTCATGAAAGACATCAAGTGGCTTTCCAACTTCAAGGTACGTTTCGGCTGGGGTATCGTAGGTAACGACCGCATCAGCAACTACCTCTCCATGGACCTGTATGCAGACGTGAAATATGGTATCGGCAACAATACGGTGACCGTGCTGACCCCGAAACAGCTGAAGAATTCCAACCTGAAATGGGAAGGTTCAAGCTCCGTCAACTTAGGTTTGGATATGGGCTTCTTCGACAACCGCCTGAACGTTACCGCCGACTTCTTCATCAAGAATACCAAAGACCTGCTGCTGGCACAGTCGTTGGCACAAGCCACCGGTTTCACCTCGCAATGGCAGAACATCGGTAAGATTCAGAACAAGGGTATCGAATTGAGTCTGAACTCAACCAACATACAGACCAAGGACTTCACATGGAACACCAACTTCAACATTTCGTTCATCCGCAATGAACTGAAAGCGTTGGCAGACGGTGCCAGCCATATGTATGCACGTTCCGGATTCGACTCTAACTTCACCCAGTACGACTACATCGCCAAGGTGGGCGAATCATTAGGTTTGATTTACGGCTACGAATTCGACGGCATCTATCAGGACGATGATTTCTATACCGATACAAACGGCAAACTGATACTGAAACCGGGCATCACACAGAACTCGCGCTACAGCAAGGACAAAGTGGTAGGTGCTCGCCCCGGTGTCGTGAAATATAAAGATATAGACGGAGACGGAGACATCACGACCAATGACCGTACCGTAATCGGTAACGCCATGCCGAAGTGGTTCGGCGGTATCACCAACACGTTCGAATACAAAGGCATCGACTTGAGCTTCATGTTCCAGTTCAACTATGGCAACGACATCTACAACGCCACCCGCCTGTATGCCACACAGAGCCGTAGCGGACGCCGCAATATGCTTGCCGAAGTGGCCGACCGCTGGAGTCCGACCAATGCTTCCAGCCTGGTTCCTGCATACGACGGTTACATCACCAACGACGTATACTCACGCTTTGTGGAAGACGGCTCGTTCCTGCGTCTGAAGAACGTGACACTGGGATATACGCTGCCGAAAAAATGGACCAACAAGTTCCATGCTTCCCGTCTCCGCGTATACGTCAGCGGCCAGAACCTGTTCTGCCTGAACAACTACAGCGGCTACGACCCCGAAGTGAGCAGCCTGAACAGCCCGATGATGCCGGGACTGGACTGGGGCGCTTATCCTAAGAGCCGTGTATTCACAGTGGGACTCGACCTTCAATTCTAATTCGTAAAACAAGATATACATTATGAAAAAGTTTATATACTATATAGGATTTTTAGCTTTGTGCCTTCTTCCTGCCGCCTGCTCGCTGGAAGAGGAAAGCAGCACCGAAGTAGAAAAGAACAAATACATGAATGACGCCAAGGAAGCGCAGGATGTTCTGCTCGGCGTGTACCGCTCCACCATCGAAGAGGGGATGTACGGCTATCATCTTTCCATCTACTTCTCCATGGGAACTGACATTTCACAAGTGGAAGGAAGCAGTACCGAAAACTTCCGTATTCTCCCCACCAATGCCTATCCGACCACGCAAGCGGAAGTACAGACATCATGGGCGTCTCTTTACGCTGGCATCTACAATGCGAACGACTTTTTGGAGCGTATTTCAGTAAAGATGGAGTCCTATAATGAAACAGATAAGAAACTGGCTACTATCTATATTGCCGAAGCAAGAGCACTGCGGGCATTGTACTATTTCGAGTTGGTACGCCGTTGGGGGAATATCCCTTTGATGACCAGCACAACGATGTCCAACCAGCACCCGAGTACGTTCGTACAGGCCGACCCGGTGGATGTGTATAAGTTCATCGAAGAAGACCTGCTGTATGCCTGCGACATCCTGCCGTATGCCACAGAAGACTCTTACCGCACCAGCAACGACTACCGTTTCTCCAAAGGTGCTGCCTTGGGATTGCTCGCCAAAGTATATGCCACTTGGGCGGGATACCCCATTCAAGATACCAGTAAATGGGAAGCTGCCGCAAAAACCGCACGCATCGTAATCGAATCAGGCAAACACGATTTGCTGGAAAACTACGAACAGTTGTGGAAAAACACTTGCAACGGCATTTGGGATCCGACAGAAAGCTTGATTGAGATTTCTTTCTACTCGCCCACCTACTCCGGTAACAGCGATCCCGTAGGCCGTATCGGCAAATGGAACGGTGTAAAAACCACCACCCAGCAAGGCAGAAGCGGCAGTTGTGCCGGCAACGTAAAAGTCGTTCACACGTTTGTGCTCGACTGGAGAGAGCAAGGAGACGACTTGCGCCGCGATTTGTCCGTAGCCAATTACCAACATGGCAGCAGCCCTTCCAATGGAGACCCCATCTTGAAAGACTATATCCTTTACGCAAACACTGAAGCGGACGATGCAAATCCAGAAAAGAGACAGAAAGAAAAACAGAATTATACTCCTGCCAAATGGGACATCCAAAAGTATATGGAAAACATTCCTTTCATCAACAATGACAAGTCGACCGTCAATTGGTATGTACTGCGTTATGCTGATGTATTGCTGCTCTATGCAGAAGCATTAAATGAATGGAAAGGCGCCCCGACTACTGACGCATACGCAGCCATCAACAAGGTTCGCAAACGCGGATACGGTAATGACAACCACAAGTTGCCGGAAGGTCTGAACCAAGCCGCTTTCCGCAAAGCCATTCAGAAAGAGCGTGCCTACGAGCTGGCTTTCGAAGGACACCGCCGTCTTGACTTAATACGTTGGGGCATTTATAGTGAAACCATTCAAGAGACCTATAATGAATTAAAGAATTGGTGGTCTTCTGCCAACTACGTAGTATACGACTACACCGAAAAAGGCAAGCACGAACTGATGCCTATCCCGCAACGCGAAATGGACTTGTGTACACAGTTCGACCAAAACCCGGGGTGGAAATAACAAATCATCCTGATATTTCTCCAATATGCCCCTCACACGGGACATATTGGAGAATATCTAAACTCTTTTCAACAAAAGTGATATTCAAAACACGCGGTTCGGCCGCCTTTTCAACATTCTTGCTACAAGATTCATAAAAAATTCGTTAGCTTTGCTTTTGTTATAAGACCTACTAAAATCAATTACATTATTAAAAACAGACAACATGAAAAGAAACTTCGTTCTCTTAGCTTTAGGCGCATTGGCATTCGCATCGTGCCAAACTCAACCCAAGGAAGACTACAGTTGGATTAAAAACGGACTGGATGCAGCTACCGCACAACTGCAACTTACTGCAGAAGAAATCTCATCCACCAATATGTTGCCACGCTCCATCCGCGTAGGCTACGACATGGACTTCCTGTGCCGCCAGCTGGAAAGAGACTCACTTACCTTCAAAGACTCGCTCCGCGCACAACCCGCCGCCGGACAGGAGGGCAAACGCCGCCTGTGCAGCGTATACGACTGGACCAGCGGATTCTTCCCGGGCTCTTTATGGTACGCATACGAACTGACAGGAAACGATACTCTGAAAACATGGGCCATCCAATATACCAACCTGCTGAACCCGGTGCGCTACTACACCGGCACGCACGATCTGGGCTTCATGGTGAATTGCAGCTACGGAAACGCACAGCGCCTGGCACCCAACGACACCATCGCCGCCGTCATGAAAGAGACTGCCGACAACCTGAGCGGACGTTTCGACGAATCTATCGCCGCCATCCGTTCATGGGATTTCGGAACCTGGAACTTCCCCGTCATCATCGACAATATGATGAACCTGGACCTGCTGTTCAACGTGGCAAAAGCCACCGGCGACAACTCCTATAAGGAACTTGCCGTGAAGCACGCCATGACTACGATGCACAACCATTTCCGTCCCGACTATACCTGCTGGCACGTGGTGAGCTACAACAACGACGGCACGGTAGAAAAGAAACAGACCTTCCAAGGCAAGAACGACGACTCTTCGTGGGCACGTGGACAGGCATGGGCCGTATATGGCTACACCGCCTGCTATCGCGAAACGCAAGACACCACGTTCCTGAACTTTGCCGTAAACGTGGCCGACATGATTATGGATCGCGTGAAGACCGACGACGCCATCCCTTACTGGGACTATGACGCCCCCGTAGCCGACGAGACTCCGCGCGATGCATCCGCCGCAGCCGTAACCGCTTCCGCACTGATAGAGCTGAGCACCATGCTGCCCGACGGAAAGAAATACCTGGATTATGCCGAGAAAATCCTAAAAAGCCTGTCGAGCGACGCTTACCTGGCCAAAGTGGGCGAGAACCAGGGATTCATCCTGATGCACTCTACCGGCTCACTGCCCAACGGTTCGGAAATCGACACTCCGCTGAACTATGCGGACTACTATTATATGGAAGCCCTGAAGCGTTTCATGGATCTGAAAGGCATCAGCTACCAGAACCTCTGATACATATATTATAAATAGAGAAACAACATGAAGAAAAGTTTTAGATATATCGCCCTGCTGACGTTTGCCTGCCTTATGGGAAAGGCAAACGCCCAGGAACTGAAAACGGAGGTGTTCTCGCTCCTCAACCTGGACCATCCCGGACTGGAGAAGGTGAAGAGCCTGCACCAAGAAGGCAAAGATGCCGATGCCGCCAAAGCGCTGCTCGACTACTACCGCGCACGCACCAACGTAAAGACTCCCGACATCAACCTGAAAAAGGTGACCATCGGCAAAGACGAACAGAAAATGGCGGACGAAGCCTTGGAACATACATTCTTTGCGCACAAGGGCTATCAACCCTCGTACAATTACGGTGAAGACATCGACTGGAGGTACTGGCCGGTGAAGGACAACGAACTGCGCTGGCAGCTGCACCGTCACAAGTGGTTCACCCCCATGGGCAAGGCCTACCGTGTGAGCGGCGACGAGAAGTATGCCACAGAATGGACCAAGCAGTACATCGACTGGATAAAGAAAAACCCCTTGGTGAAGATTGACAAGAAAGAGTATGAACTGACCGGCGACAGCCAGCTGGAAGGCGACAAGGAGAATATGCGCTTTGCATGGCGTCCGCTGGAAGTGAGCAACCGCCTGCAAGACCAGACTTCACAGTTCCAACTGTTCTTGCCGTCGCCTGCTTTCACACCGGAATTCCTGACCGAGTTTCTGGTGAACTACCACAAGCACGCCATCCACATTCTGGGAAATTACTCCAAGCAAGGCAACCACCTGCTGTTCGAAGCGCAACGCATGATTTATGCCGGAGCCTTCTTCCCCGAATATAAGGAAGCCGCCGCTTGGAGAAAGAGCGGAATAGACATCATGAACCGCGAAATCAACGTGCAGGTGTACAACGACGGCGGGCAGTTCGAGCTCGACCCGCACTATCACCTTGCCGCCATCAACATCTTCTGCAAGGCTCTGAACATTGCAGCCCTGAACGGTTTCCGCAATGAGTTCCCGCAAGAATACCTGGATACGATTGAGAAGATGATTGTGTTCTATGCCAACCTCTCTTTCCCCGACTACACAAACCCGTGCTTCAGCGACGCCAAGCTGACCGACAAGAAGGAGATGCTGAAGAACTATCGTGACTGGAGCAAGATGTTCCCGAAGAACTCATTCATCAAATACCTGGCAACCGAGGGCAAGGAAGGCGTATTGCCCGATTACCTCTCGAAAGGTTTCCTGAAATCGGGCTTCTTCGTGTTCCGTAACTCTTGGGGGACGGACGCCATACAAATGGTGGTGAAGGCAGGTCCGAAAGCATTCTGGCACTGCCAGCCGGACAACGGAACGTTCGAGCTTTGGTTCAACGGCAAGAACCTCTTCCCCGACTCCGGTTCGTATGTATATGCCGGCGAAGGAGAAGTGATGGAACAACGCAACTGGCACCGCCAGACCTGCGTGCACAACACCGTGACCCTGAATAACAAGAACCTGGAGCAGACCGAGTCTGTGACTAAGCTGTGGCAACCGGAAGGTAATGTACAAATACTGGTCACCGAAAACCCGAGTTACAAGAACCTGAAACACCGCCGCTCCGTGTTCTTCGTAGACAGCAGCTACTTCGTGATTGTAGACGAAATGGTGGGAAGCCAGAAGGGGTCCATCAACCTGCACTACCAGATGCCGAGAGGCAAAATCACCAACAGCCGCGAAGACATGACCTTCGTCACCCCGTTTGAAGAAGGAAGCAACATGAAGCTGCAATGCTTCGGCCCCGAAGGCATGACGATGAAAAAGGAACCGGGTTGGTGCTCCACCGCCTACCGCAAACGCTACAACCGCATGAACGTCTCGTTCAATGTAAAGAAAGAGAACGATGATGCCGTACGATACATCACCGTCATCTGTCCGGTAAAGAACAGTGCAGACGCCCCGCAGCTGTCTGCCAAGTTCAAGAACAAGGCGTTCAATGAAAACGGACTGGAAGTGGAAGTGAAAGTAAACGGCAAGAAACAGTCTTTAAGCTATAAGTTATAAATGCAGTAAACAAGTTGACGAGTTGACGAGTTGACGAGTCTACAAGTTGATGAGTCTACGAGGTATTCCCTTGTCAACTCGTCTCTTGTAGTCTCGTCTACTAAAAACTTTATATATTATGAAAAATAATCTTCCTAATCTGCTTCTTCCGCTGGCGACACTGAGCCTTGTCTCTTGTGCCGGACAGAAGAAAGAAGAGCCTAAACGTCCGAACATCATCTTTATGATGACGGACGACCATACCACGCAAGCGATGTCTTGCTACGGCGGTAATCTCCTGCAAACCCCCAACATGGACCGCATCGCCAATGAAGGTATCCGTATGGATAACTGCTACGCCGTCAATGCGCTTTCAGGCCCGTCGCGTGCCTGCATCCTGACCGGCAAGTTCAGTCATGAAAACGGCTTCACGGACAACGCGAGCACTTTCGACGGCAACCAGCAGACCTTCCCCAAACTGTTGCAACAGGCCGGCTACCAGACTGCCATGATTGGCAAATGGCACCTTATCAGCGAACCGCAGGGATTCGACCATTGGAGTATCCTGAGCGGCCAGCATGAACAGGGAGACTATTACGACCCCGACTTTTGGGAAAACGGCAAACATATCGTGGAAAAAGGGTATGCCACAGACATCATCACCGACAAGGCCATCGAGTTTCTGGAAGGCCGTGACAAGAGCAAACCGTTCTGCATGATGTATCACCAAAAGGCTCCGCACCGCAACTGGATGCCTGCACCCCGCCACCTGGGCATATTCAACAGCACTACCTTCCCCGAACCCGCCAACCTGTTTGACGACTACGAAGGACGTGGCAGAGCTGCCCGCGAACAGGATATGTCCATCGAACACACACTGACCAACGACTGGGACCTGAAGCTGCTGACCCGCGAGGAGATGCTGAAAGATACCACCAACCGGCTTTACAGCGTGTACAAGCGTATGCCCGCCGACGTGCAGGACAAATGGGACTCGGTATATGCACAGCGCATTGCCGAATACCGCAAGGGCGACCTGAAAGGCAAAGCGCTAATCAGCTGGAAATACCAGCAATATATGCGCGACTATCTGGCCACCGTATTGTCTGTAGACGAGAACATCGGCCGTCTGTTGAACTATCTGGAGAAAATCGGCGAGCTGGACAATACAATCATCGTCTATACATCCGACCAGGGATTCTTCCTCGGCGAGCACGGCTGGTTCGACAAACGATTCATGTATGAAGAATGCCAGCGTATGCCGCTCATCATCCGTTATCCCAAGGCCATCAAGGCGGGCAGCACCAGTAACGCCATCTGCATGAATGTGGACTTCGCTCCCACGTTCCTCGATTTTGCCGGCGTGGACATTCCCGAGGACATCCAGGGTGCTTCCATGAAAACGGTATTGGAGAATGAGGGAAAGACTCCCGCCGACTGGCGCAAGGCTGCCTACTACCACTATTATGAATATCCTGCAGAGCATTCGGTGAAACGCCACTACGGCATCCGCACGCAAGACTTCAAGCTGATTCACTTCTATAACGATATCGACGAATGGGAAATGTATGACATGAAAGCCGACCCGCACGAGATGCACAACGTGTATGGCAAGCCGGAATATGCCGACAAACAGCAAGAGCTGATGCAACTGCTGCAAGAAACCCAAAAGCAATATAAAGACAACGACCCCGATGAAAAAGTAAAAGAGCTTTTCAAGGGTGACAGAAGATTAATGAAAGACAGATAAAACCATTAAATTAATAATCATGAATAGAAGAAATTTTCTAAAAAACACCGGCTGGTCTTTTCTCGGACTGGCTGCTTCGGGAAGCCTGCTCGGCTCATGTGTGGCAGGAAGCAAAGAAGCGAAAAAGATTATGCCGTCGGCAAGCGACCTCAAAGTTTTCTGGGGTGACTTACATAACCACTGTAACATTACGTACGGACACGGCGATATGCGCGATGCTTTCGAGGCTGCCAAAGGGCAGTTGGACTTTGTCAGCGTAACGCCCCACGCCATGTGGCCCGACATTCCGGGTGCGGACGACCCTCGCCTGAAATGGGTAATCGACTATCATACAGGAGCCTTCAAGCGTCTGCGCGAGGGAGGCTACGAAAAGTATGTAAAGATGACCAACGAATACAACAAGGAAGGCGAGTTCCTGACTTTCGTAGGATATGAAGCCCACAGCATGGAACATGGCGACCACGTGGCACTGAACTACGACCTGGACGCGCCGCTCGTGGAGTGTACTTCCATCGAAGACTGGAAGGAGAAGGCCAAAGGGCATAAAGTATTCGTCACTCCGCACCACATGGGTTATCAGGGCGGTTACCGCGGCTACAACTGGAAGTGCTTCACCGAAGGCGACATCACCCCGTTCGTAGAGATGTACTCCCGCCACGGTCTGGCGGAAAGCGACCAGGGCGACTATCCGTACCTGCACGACATGGGACCCCGCCAGTGGGAAGGAACCATCCAATACGGCTTGGAACAGGGACATAAATTCGGTATCATGGCCTCCACCGACCAACACTCCGGCTATCCGGGCAGCTACGGCGACGGACGCATCGGTGTGCTGGCTCCTTCGCTGACCCGCGACGCCATCTGGGAAGCGCTGCGTACGCGCCATGTATGTGCCGCTACCGGCGACAAGATTGTAATCGACTTCCGCCTCAACGATGCCTTCATGGGCGACGTAGTTCGTGGCAACAGCCGCCGCATCTACCTGAACGTGACCGGTGAAAGCTGCATTGACTACGTAGACGTAGTGAAGAACGGCCAGATACTGGCACGCATGAACGGTCCATTGACTCCGGTTGCCCCGGAAGGCGACACGGTGCGCTGCAAGGTGAAGGTCGACTTCGGATGGAACCGCGAAGAGCGCTATGTGCACTGGCAAGGCAAGCTGTCGATTGACAAAGGGCGCATCGTAAGCGTCACTCCTTGTTTCCGCGGCGCGGCGTTCACTTCTCCGCAAGAGGGCGAGACCGAGTTCAAGACACACGTCAACCGCATCCTCTCCGTCGGCGAGAAAGAGACGGAACTGGATATGTACAGCAGCAAGAACCCGAACACCACCACCGCAGCCATGCAGGCAGTCATCCTCGACCTGGAAATGCCGAAGGACGGCGTGCTCACCGCAGAGTTCAACGGGAAGAAGTTCGAACATACCTTAGGCGAACTGCTCGAAGGCTCGCGCTCGCACTTCATGATAGGCTGGTTGAGCGAGGCAATCCTCTTCAACCGCGCCATGCCCGAGAGCTGCTTCACTGTGGAACACTATATGGAAGACAAAGAACCTCAACGCGACACGGACTATTACTACGTACGCGTACGCCAACGCGACGGGCAATGGGCATGGAGTTCTCCGATATGGGCTGAAAGAGTTTGACAGCTATGAAAAAGTACGCTATAGGAATTGACCTTGGCGGGACTTCCGTGAAATACGCCCTTATTGACAATGAAGGCGTATTTCACTTTCAAGGGAAGTTGCCGTCAAAAGCCGATGTATCCGCCGAAGCGGTCATCGGCCAGTTGGTGACCGCCTGCAAAGAGACCATGGCTGCGGCACAGCAGCTCGGAGTGGCGGTGGAAGGCATTGGCATCGGTACGCCCGGCATCGTGGACGAAACCAACCGCATCGTACTGGGCGGCGCCGAGAACATCAAGGGCTGGGAGAACCTGAACCTTGCCGACCGCATCGAAGCGGAAACCGGACTGCCTGTGCAGATGGGCAACGACGCCAACCTGATGGGACTGGGCGAAACGATGTACGGAGCCGGACAAGGCGCGAAGAACGTCGTGTTCCTGACAGTGGGAACCGGCATCGGCGGCGCGGTAGTCATCGACGGCAAGCTGTTCAACGGCTTTGCCAACCGGGGTACCGAGCTGGGCCATGTGCCGCTCATCGCCAACGGCGAACCTTGCGCTTGCGGCTCGGTAGGTTGCCTGGAGCACTATGCATCTACCTCGGCACTGGTGCGCCGCTTCAACAGGCGGGCGGAAGAGGCAGGCATCTCGTTTCCGAACCAGGAAGTCAACGGAGAGTTCATCGTACACCTTTATAAGGAGGGCGACCTGCTGGCAACCGCGTGCCTGGACGAGCACTGCGACTTTCTGGGGCACGGCATCGCCGGATTCATCAACATCTTCAGCCCGCAACGCATCGTGATAGGCGGCGGACTGTCCGAAGCCGGTGACTTCTACATCCGGAAAGTGAGCGAAAAGGCACACCGCTACGCCATAGCCGACTGTGCCGTGAACACGCAAATCATGGCCGCCTCCCTGGGCAACAAAGCCGGGAGCATCGGTGCCGCGTCACTAGTCTTCTCTTTAAACACGAAATAGTATGAAAAAGAATTTAGGAATGCTGGCGCTGATTATGGCGTTCTGGTTCACCATATCATTTATCACTAACATCTTAGGCCCGCTCATCCCGGACATTATCCACAACTTCAACCTGAGCGACCTGGCAATGGCGGGATTTATCCCGACTTCTTTCTTCATCGCCTATGCCATCATGTCGGTTCCTGCCGGACTGATGATAGACCGTTTCGGCGAGAAACCGGTGCTGTTCTTAGGCTTCCTGATGCCGTTCGTCGGGACTACGCTGTTTGCCTGCGTACACACCTACCCCGTCTTGCTTGCCTCGTCGTTCATCATCGGCCTGGGCATGGCGATGCTGCAGACGGTCATCAATCCGCTGCAACGCGTCGTGGGCGGCGAAGAGAACTACGCCTTCGTAGCCGAGGTGGCGCAGTTCGTATTCGGCATCGCTTCGTTCCTGAGCCCGCTGGTATACACGTACCTGATTCACGAGCTCAATCCGGAGATTTACGCGGAAGGAAAGAACCTCTTTATCGACCTGCTGGCAGGCATCACCCCGACTGATTTGCCTTGGGTGTCGCTCTACTGGGTCTTCACGTTGCTGCTGCTGGTGATGCTGGTTGCCGTCGGCGTGTCCCGTTTCCCGAAAATCGAGTTGAAAGAAGACGAGAAAAGCGGCTCGAAAGACTCCTACCTGGCACTGTTCAAGCAGAAGTACGTATGGCTGTTCTTCCTCGGCATCTTCTGCTACGTAAGCACGGAGCAGGGAACGTCCATCTTCATGAGCACTTTCCTCGAGAAGTATCACGGCATCAACCCGCAAGTGGAAGGCGCGCAGGCGGTAAGCTACTTCTGGGGACTGATGACAGCCGGTTGTCTGGTAGGCATGGTGCTGCTGAAACTGATTGACAGTAAACGCCTGCTCCAGTTGTCCGGCGTACTGACCATCGTCCTGCTGCTGGCGGCGCTGTTCGGCAGCAAGGAGATAGCCGTCATCGCCTTTCCCGCCATCGGTTTCAGTATCTCCATGATGTATTCCATCGTGTTCTCGCTGGCGCTGAACTCGGCATCGCAACACCACGGCTCGTTTGCAGGCATCCTGTGTTCGGGCATCGTGGGCGGAGCCGGCGGCCCGATGATTATCAGTATGCTGGCCGACGCCACTTCGCTGCGCACCGGTATGCTGATTATCCTGGTATTCGTAGGTTACATCACGTTCATCGGCTTTTGGGCGCATCCGCTCATCAACAACAAGACGGTGAGCCTGAAAGAACTCTTCAGGGAATAAGCGGAAAAAAGAGACGGGACGTCCTGTACGACTGCCCGGAAAAGATATAAAAACAACTTACACACATTTTTTCTGACGCGAACGACGCGGATGATGCAGATTTCCACTTGACTTATCTGCGTCTTCCGCGTCTTCTGTATCCGAAGGTATGATTATGACGGCATCCGGCACTGTTTTTCACCGGAAGAAAAATCCGTTTCGTCCGGACTTATTCCGGGAAGTCACGATGAAAACCGCCGCACGGCACGCAGACGGCACGTCTGGCTCCCAAAATCGCCCGTTTCCGATGCCGTTGGAATAAAAATCCAAATGATTGAGAAGATTCTGAAACCGGAAGCGGAAGATTCCCCGTACTTTTGTTTACAAAGAAACATCACAACCCCAAAACACAGTATGAAAACAAAACTATCGTTCATCGGATTATGCCTTATCTTCCTGCTGGGCTGCCGCCCGACCGACCGGAGCGGCAGAGGAATGCAACCCAGCACCCTGTTTGTCAAACTGCCCGAGTACTGCCCCACCCCCGACGGCATGGCGATAGCCCCCGACGGGAGTCTGATAGTGGCGTGCCCCAACTTTGCCGATCCGACCATGCCCGCCTGCCTGATACGGATTACTCCCGACAAGCGGGTCACAAAATGGACAGACGTGCCGACATCGCCCGAAACAGGCGTTGCCTGCCCCATGGGAATCGCTTTCAATGAGCGGGGAGACCTGTACGTATGTGACAACCAAGGCTGGAGCGGAAGCGAACGGGGCCGGGGGAAAGGCCGTCTGCTACGCCTGATTTTCGACAACCAAGGGATATTGCAGGAAACAGTGACCGTGGCACACCACATGGAACACCCCAACGGCGTACGGATACGCGACGGAAAAGTGTATGTCACCCAAAGCGCCCTCTCCGCCATTCCGTCGGAGAGGCTGGTGAGCGGAGTGTACTGCTTCGACGAAAGCGACCGTAACATCGAGATAACCAACACGCTGGAAGACAAGAACCTGCTGGCGACAGTGATTACCCGGAACCCGGAAGTGCAATACGGACTGGACGGCATCACATTCGACAAGCAAGGCAACCTGTATGTAGGCAATTTCGGCGACGGCACCATTCATAAAATCACGCTGGACCGGGAAGGGAAAGTGTTGTCCAATACCATCTGGGCACAAGACAGCACCCAGTTGGCCAGCACCGACGGGCTTTGCATGGACGAGTCCGGCAATATGTATGTCGCGGACTTTTCCGCCAACGCCATTGCCCGCATTACACCCGACGGAAAGATTACCCGGATAGCTCAAAGCCCCGACTGCGACGGCAGCAACGGCGGACTCGACCAGCCGGGAGAACCCATCGTATGGAACGGAAAGCTGATAGTTTCCTGCTTCGACATCGTCACCGGCCCGGACAAGGTCAACACGGGACACGACAAACCCTATACGCTGGCACAGCTGGAACTGGAGAGCGAATGACACACGACAAAACAAACTATAAATAGCGGAAACATGAGAAAGATTTGGATGCTGCTTCTATGCTTAAGCAGCCTTGCGGTTCAGGCAAAAGAGTACTACATAACCCCTGCCGAAGGCGGCCGGTTGAAAAAGATACTGAGCGACGGGACACTGCAACCGGGCGACAAGGTCATCTTGCGCGACGGAGTATACGACGGATTGGAAGAAATAAACTTCTTCGCTCGGGGGACAAGCACCGACTCCATCACACTACGGGCGGAACATACGGGAAAAGCCGTCATTTCCGGAGCGCTGAAAATGCGGGTATGCGGAGAGTACCTGCAAATAGACGGGCTATATTTCCACAAAGCATGGGCAAAAGATTTCTGCATGGTTGAGTTCAAGGAAAAGAACGGCGTATACGCCTCCCACTGTCGGTTCACCAACTGTGTGATAGACGACTGCAACGACCCGGACAAGAGTGAAAAACCGGTGAAAGGAGTGCTGCCCATGACCGTCAGCGAGTATTGGGTAGGGCTGTACGGGACGAACAACCGCGTGGACCACTGCTATTTTGCCAACAAACGTATCGGCGGGCTGGTACTTCAGGTATGGCTGAACGAAGACTGCCACCTGAACAATCACCTGATTGACCATAATGTGTTCGGGACACGCCAACCCTACGGCGGGAACGGCGCCGAGATTATCCGCATCGGTCATTCCTGGTCTTCGCAGCTGGAATCGCACACGATAGTCGAACACAACGTATTCCTGCACTGTGACGGAGAGAATGAAATCATATCCGTCAAGTCCTGCCATAACATCCTGCGCCGCAATCTCTTCTTCGAATCGCGCGGCGGACTGGTCTGCCGGCACGGACACGACAACGTGATAGAAGCCAACACGTTTGTCGGCAACAATCTTCCGGGCACTTGCGGCATCCGCCTCATCAACCAGGGGCACACGGTATACGATAATCTGGTGTGCCGCACCGGCGGGTTCGGGTTACTGGTACGCATGGGCGTGTACGAACGTCCCGACGCCCACACCGACCTCAAGAAAGAACCCCTCACCTCTTACCACCGCGCCGAAAACATCGACATAGCCCACAATGCTTTCGTAGGTTGCAAGCTCATCGACTTAGGGTCGGGCGGCGGCGACAAGGAGCCCCGGAATGTCCGCCTGGCCTATAACTACTTCGGCAGCCAGGGCAACAACATCCGAATCTCCCGGCCGGAAAAGACATTGGCAGGTTTCCATTTTATAGCAAACCGCTATTTCTGGGTCGACCGCTCCGCATACAGCCAGTCCGGGTTCAAGCGTCTGACACAGGCGGAAGACTACAGCGCGCAGGAACGGGCAAGAGTGCTGGAGTGCCTGGAAGATGCAGGAGCTGCGTGGTATCCGGGCAATACGGAGGACCTCCGCTACATATCACGCAACTACCGGTAGCTCCCATAACCCGGACACTTCCTTTCGTTCCGGTTTCAACACGCTTCCGGCTACTCTTTCATCAGTTTCTTCAGCAACGGGTAGAGCACGTCCGCATAGCGCATGAATCCCAAGTCCGTGAAGTGTACCCCGTCTACGGTTGCCTCGCCGTCGTGCCCGATGATGTCCTTGGAAGAGAGCAGGTAAATCTTCTTCTCCCCGCGCGCCTTCAAGGAACGGAAGACGGCATTCAACGCCGCGTTCTTCTCCTCCACCTCCCGGGCGACGCTTCTGTTGAAACGGGCGTGGGTGAACCGGGGATTCTCCACAAAAAGGATGGGAGTGTCGGGATGCGCGCTGCGGATGATGGAGTAGAACTTGTCGGCACGTTGCCTTATCTGTTCCACGCTGGCATTCGGAACGAAATCGAGCACGAACACCGAAGCGTCCACCCCGGCTATCACGGGAGCAATCTCCAGGTCGAGCTGCGCATTGCCGCTGAATCCCAGGTTGACACACTCACGGTTGAGCCTACGTTCCAGGATGTTGGTATGCGCCATTCCGGGACGGGAAGCGCAACCTCCCTGCAAGATGCTGGTCCCATAGAACACAACCGGCTTGCGGCGTACCGGCAAATCGACAGCCGGCCCGTCTATCAGCGACAGCGAGTCGACCCCGATGGCAAGCGAAGCCACCCCGTCGTACAGAGAGAGGAACAGAAGGAACTCGCGCTCCTCGGGGAGCATATCCTTCACGAGGGTCGCCTCATTGACCTTGCCTTGCGGACGCCCGCTACCTGCGAACACCCACTCCCCGTCCTGCAGGCAATAGAGGTCGAGCCCTTTGATGCCGGTGGCGGTCATGTGGTTCATCTTCATATCGAGCAGCAATTCCCACTTGGCGGCAATCCGGGTGGAATTGGAGCGGAAGCGCACGGCAAGCCCGGCACTGTTGCGGCCCAGTCCCCATAAAGGCTTGCGGGAAATGTGCTGCAACGAGTCCGGCAGACGTTCGTAACGTGTAAGGGTGGTCTCGGTGGCCTTTCCCAGAAGCGGAAAAGCGGAAGCGTCGTGGTAGACGACTTGTGCCTTGGCTGTCAAAGCCAAAAGAAGGCACAAAAGGAAAGATTTTGTTTTCATATCAGTATAGATGATGTCAAATGTTCCCAAAGATACGAAGTTTCTCTCAAAAACACGATAATCTTCTCTTTTTACATCAATTAACTCGCCCCTACTTGTACTTCTGCGGAATATCCGTACTTTTACGGAAAACCATAAATTATCACATTATGAAACAGACACTAACGCTCATCGTAGGTTTGATACTCTGTTGTAGTATCCAAGCCAAGAGCCGGGTTATCGAACGGCCGTCCTTCTGCGTACGCAACACCACTACCATCGAAGTAAGCAAAGTAACACTCAGCGACACAGCCACCGTGCTGCACATCTACGCCAAATTCCGCCCCAAGTATTGGATACAGATTGCCAAAGAGAGCTTCCTGCGCGACAACAACGGGGAGACTTACCCCTTGCGTTCGGGCATAGGTATCACCCCCAGCGAGAAGTTCTGGATACCGGAATCGGGTGAAGCCGAGTTCCAACTGCTATTTCCGCCGCTGCCCGCCAAGGTCACTTCCATCGACTTCACGGAAGGGGAAAACACGGAAAGGGCTTTCTGCATCTGGGGCATACAGCTGAAAGGCAAAGAGCTGCCGAAGTTGGCGCTGCCCAAAGAAGCCGTAGCCCATCCGATAGAGAAGGGCGCCACGCTCCCCGCGCCCCTCGTGAAGTACGGCAACGCCACCGTAAAAGGGAAACTGCTGGACTACCGTCCCGGCATGATGAAGGAAATCCTCCTGTCCGTATCGGAACCGGTGAAAGGTTACACCGACCCCTACAAAGTGGAAGTCAAACCGGACGGGAGTTTCCATACCACCATCCCCGTCACGGGAACTTTACCTGCCACCATCCGGACTTCAAATACAGAAAGTATCTCCTTCTTCGTAGAGCCGGAACAGACCACTAACCTGTACATCAACCTGCGGGAACTGTCCAGAAGGAACTCCACTTTCCACAAAGACAAGAAGCCCTACGGCGAATTGGCCTACATCCAAGGGCCGCTTGCCGCCCTGGCCGAGGAATTGAACAGAAATCCGGTCAATACCAATATCATAAATGACTATGATGCACTCATCAAAGAATGCGGCGACTGGGACATTGCCGCCTATAAAGCCCACATCCTCGACAAAGCGAAAAATATCCAACAGGAAATAGACAACGCTCCTATCAGCCCGGCTGCCAAACAGCTGTACACATTCGAAAAAGAGTTGAATACAATCCAGCTCCTGCGACAAGCGGCGGGGATGTTGGCACGGGCGGCCAAGCAAAAAAAGAAATTGGATGCCAAGGAGTACAGTGCCTATTTTAGCGAATTAAGCAGAAATATGCCGGAAGACTATATCTCTCTTGAGACACTGAAAAGCCTGAATGTTCCGCAAGCCACCCTTACGAGCACCTACCTGTATACCGCCAGCTCCGCGAGATACTTCCAGGACGAAAATACCCGAAGATTCGGAACCGACCAAGGCGTATTCTTCGATATTGCCCGTACGTTACGGATTTATCAAAAAATCAAAGACTTCACTCCGTTAACTCCAGCCCAGGAAACTGAAATAGCCACCCTGCCCGACGCCTACCAACGCGTCATCCGAGAAGCCAACGAACAGATGCTGCAAACAATCGAAAACAACAAGAAGAAATCGGGCTTCACCATCAACGAGACTGGCGAAGTGAGCAACGAGGATTTATTCCCCTCCATCATCAGCAAGTTCAGAGGAAAAGTACTTTTAGTGGACTTTTGGGCAACCTGGTGCGGTCCTTGCCGTATGGCAAACCGCGAAATGGCTCCTATGAAAGAAGCGTTGAAAGATAAAGAGATTGTCTACCTGTACATCACAGGCGATTCTTCCCCGCTGAGGACCTGGGAGAACATGATTCCCGACATCCACGGAGAACACTACCGCCTGACCCGGGCGCAATGGGACTATCTGAGCCAGAATCTCGGCATCAGAGGCGTCCCCACCTATTTCATCATCGACCGCGAAGGAAACATCAAGTTCAAACAGATCGGCTTCCCCGGCGTCGCAAAGATGAAGGCTGAATTGCTGAAAGTGACGGATTAATCCAATCGTCGTCCGAATACAGATGACGCGAATAACGCGGAGTTTGCTTCATTCAATCCGTGTTATTCGCGTCTAAGAAATTGTATAGAAGCGGCTTTGGCACACTTTCCACCGTGCGTCTTCAGACCCGGTGCTATTTATGCGTCTCCACAATCCTAGTAGGCGCCAGTTCCATGTTCCGACGGTCTACCTGACGGACCACGGCGGCAGCCAGTTGCAGGAAGGCGCGTCCTGTCAGTGTGTGCTCGTCCAATGCCACGGGCGTTCCCTTGTCGCCGCTCTCGCAGATGCTTTGCACGATAGGAATCTGTCCCAACAAAGGCACATTCATCTCCTCGGCAAGATTCTTGGCTCCTTCCTTACCAAAGATATAGTATCTGTTCTCCGGCAGTTCGGCGGGCGTGAACCACGCCATATTCTCTACCAAACCGAGAATGGGCACATTCACCTTGTCGTTGGTGAACATATTGATGCCTTTGCGGGCATCCGCCAAAGCCACAGCCTGCGGCGTGCTGACCACAACGGCTCCGGTCATGGCAAGCGTCTGTACTACGGTGAGGTGTATGTCGCTTGTTCCGGGCGGAAGGTCTATCAGGAAATAATCCAGTTCGCCCCAATCGGCGTCGCCAATCAGTTGTTTCAGGGCATTGCTTGCCATACCGCCACGCCACAAAGTAGCTTGGTCGGGGTCTACAAAGAAACCGATGGACAACAGCTTGATGCCGTATTTCTCGATAGGAACAATCAGGTCGCGCCCGCCGATATTCTCCGCGTAGGGACGGGCGTCTTCCACCTGAAACATCTTGGGCATGGAAGGTCCGAAGATGTCGGCATCCAGCAAACCTACCTTATAACCTAACTTCGCCAGGGAAACAGCCAGGTTGGCCGCTACCGTGGACTTGCCCACGCCTCCCTTACCGGAAGAGACTCCGATGATGTTCTTCACCTGCGGCAGCAACTTGCCCACCTCCGGCCGTGCAGCTTGGCGGCTTTCGGTAGCGATGCTTACTTCCACTTCGGGAGACACATACGCGTGTATCGCCGTTTCAGCCGCTTTCACCATCGACTTCATGAAGGGGTCTGTCGGTTTCTCAAAGGTCAGTGAGAAGCTGACCTTCATCCCGTCGATACGCAGGTTGTCGGCAACCATTTCTGCCTCGACGAGGTTCTTCCCGTTACCGGGATAACGCACGGTAGCCAGTGCGTCCAGAATCAATTTAGGATATAGAGTCATTCTTTGATTTATGATTTTAGATTTATGATTTGGCAATTCAAAATTCATAATTAATTATTATTTACTGGTCTGCAAGCCGCTGCGCTTGCTGCGGTTGTAACTGCGGTATTCGTCCAATTCTATCTCCACATCAGGTTCATACAACTCACCCGTCTGCGGCAAGCGGAACTTGATGTACTTGATAGTTAAACCACGCTCCAACCATTGTTGTTCATAATAGGTACGAATGCCGAGAATATCATCCACTAATCCCGAATGATAGAGGTCATCGGTGACGAACTCCACCGGAAGGTTGTTTCTCTCTATCATATACTTGGTATAGGTGAACATGAAGTTGCTGTCGGTCTTCACATGAATCGTACCGCCGTCTTTCAAAAACTTGCGGTAACGCTCCATGAAGTAAGTGGAAGTAAGTCGTTTGGTCGCCTTCTTCATCTGCGGGTCGGAGAATGTGAGCCATATCTCGCTCACCTCGCCCGGCGCAAAGAAGCGGTCGATGATTTCGATGTTCGTACGCAAGAAGGCGACATTCGTCATGCCTGCTTGCAATGATTCGGTAGCTCCCGACCACATACGGGCTCCCTTGATGTCTACTCCGATGAAGTTTTTACCGGGAAACATATGCCCCAGTCCCACTGTATACTCTCCACGGCCACAGCCCAGCTCCAGCACTATCGGATGGTCGTTCTTGAAAAAACGTTCGTTCCACCGCCCCTTCATCTCGAACGGCACGTCATCCACCACCGAATAGGGATATTCGAACACGTGCGGATAACTCGCCATATCGGCAAATTTCTCTAATTTTCCTTTGCTCATGGTGTCTTTTCTTCTGTTTTGCGAAGGCAAAGGTACTGACTTTCGGCTTTTAAGGCAAAGAAAAAGGTTAGTAATCTTCATTCCGCAAGATTACCAACCTTTCTATCGAATGATTATACACCCCCTCCAGGCTTCATCATCCTTATCGCGCAAACGCACCTTTTACTCTACAATGGTCACCCAACCATGCGTATCGGGTTCGTCACCGTACTGAATGGCACGCAACTTGTTGTACAACTTCGTGCAGACGGGTCCCGGCTTGCCGTCCTTGGCAATCACATACGACTTGCCGTTCTCCACATCGTCGATACGTTCTATCGGGCTGATGACGGCAGCCGTACCGCAAGCGCCCGCTTCCTCGAAAGTCAGCAGTTCTTCTTCCGGAACCGGACGACGCTCTACCTTCATGCCCATATCCTCGGCCAACTGCATCAGGCTCTTGTTGGTGATGGATGGCAGGATGGAAGTGGACTTCGGAGTGATGTATGTATTGTCCTTGATGCCGAAGAAGTTGGCGGCACCGCACTCGTCAATGTATTTCTTCTCTCTGGCATCCAGGTAGAACTCGCAGGCATAGCCCAAGTCGTGCGCTTTCTTGTTGGCGCGCAGGCTTGCCGCATAGTTGCCGCCTACCTTATAGATACCCGTGCCCAAGGGTGCCGCACGGTCGAACTCACGGATAATGACGTACGGATTGGTCGAGAAACCGCCCTTGAAGTAAGGACCTACCGGCGTTACGAACACCACGAACAAGTACTCATTGGCCGGATGAACGCCTACTTGCGCCCCTGTGCCCACCAGCAACGGACGGATGTAGAGAGAAGCTCCCGATTCGTAGGGCGGAATGAAACGTTCGTTCAGTTTCACCACTTTCAAGATTGCCTCTTTGAAACGTTCTGTCGGCAACTCAGGCATCAGGATGCCACGGCAAGTGGATTGCAGACGCGCCGCATTCTCTTCCAAACGGAAAATGCGCACCTTGCCGTCTTTTCCACGGAAAGCCTTCAGCCCCTCGAACGCTTCCTGACCATAATGCAGACAAGTGGCTGCCATATGCATGGGAATCGTCTCCTCACTGCATACTTCCAACGCACCCCACTGTTCGTTACGATAGTAAATTCTCACATTGTAATCTGTCTTCATATAGCCGAACGGCAGATTAGCCCAATCTAATTCTTTCATATCTGCTTTTATTAATTATTCAAGACTAACTATTTGCAACAAAAGTAGTGGTTATTCTTCACATTTCCTAAAAACACGCTGTTTTTTCCGATTTGCCTTTCCACATCATTCCCGCTTCATATTTTTGTCACTTCTGACAATTTACATTCCGAAACCACCGAGAATTGACAAACGAGCGAGAAAGCAAAACCGCCAGTCTTATATCATATAGATACCCAAAAAGGGAATTTGGCAGCTTTTATCCTTTCGCCTGATGTACCGTCAACTGCGGGAACGGGAAGCCGATGCCTTCCTCATTGAACACGGCATAAATGGTCTTGTTCATATCAAAATAGACCCCCCAATAATCATCGCTCTTCACCCAGACACGGATAACGACATTCACGCTGCTGGCATCCAACGCATGAAGGGCGACAAAAGGCTCGGGAGTCTGCAAGATGCGGCTGTCGGTGGCAAGTATGCGGCGCACGGTACTTTCCACTTTGCTGTAGTCCTCACCATATTCTACTCCGATAACCCAATCTACACGGCGGGTCTCTTCGCGGCTGTAGTTAGTCACGGTACCACTGCTCAGAGCACCGTTGGGGATGTAAATCACTTTATTATCCGCCGTTGTCAGGATGGTATGGAATATCTGTATCTCGCGCACGGTGCCGGATACGCCCTGGCTTTCGATAAAGTCGCCTACCTTAAACGGACGGAACAGGAGGACAATCAGTCCACCGGCAAAGTTCTGCAAGTTACCGGACAGTGCCATACCAACCGCCACACCGGCAGATGCCAGCAAAGCAGCGAACGAAGTGGTCTCCACTCCCAGCTTACCGATGATGGCAATAACCAGCAACAACATCAGCAAAATATTGACCAGACTCATCACAAAACTCTGAATACCGGCATCGATACGCCGTTTCATAAGAAGTTTGGACACAAGTTTCTTGATAAAGGATATCAGGAAACGTCCTACCACAAAGATGATGACCGCGCCAATGATGCGGCCGCCGGCTCCCACTCCCCAATCTATCAGTTGCTGCACCAATCCCGGAAAGTTAATATCCACACCCAAGGACTTGGCAACAAACACTGTTGTAAATAAAGATGATAACATAATGATTTTAGTTTATAAATTAAAGCGTGCAAAATTAACAAATAAATTCATTTTTCGTTCACATTGTTTGTACCTTTCGACCAAAAGAGATACTTTTGCTGCCGATTTCAACTAAGGGGTGCCCTAATATGACGGGCTGAGATCATACCCACTGACCTGATTCGGGTAGTGCCGACGTAGGGAAAAGAAGAAAAGTTCCCCTTTTCTGTATTAACTCATTTAATGGAATTATTGCAATGAAGAGACGTGCAATGAGCGTTTGCTGCCTGCTGGCAGCGACGATAGGTGTTTGTGCGCAGACGCGCGAAAAAGACAGCCTGCGGGTGGTGAACCTGCAGGAAGTAGAGGTTATCTCCACACGTGCCACGGGCAACACCCCGGTGGCATTCACCAACATCAGTAAGGAACAGCTGAAAAAGCAGAACTTCGGGCAAGACCTGCCCTACCTGCTAAGTATGACGCCTTCCGCCATCACTACCAGCGATGCCGGAGCGGGCATCGGCTATACCACCCTCAGGGTGCGCGGCACGGACGGGACGCGCATCAACGTCACCGCCAACGGCATCCCCGTGAACGATGCCGAAAGCCACAGCGTGTTCTGGGTGAACCTGCCGGACTTCGCCTCCTCGGTAAAAGATATGCAGGTGCAGCGCGGAGCAGGTACGTCAACCAACGGCGCAGGCGCTTTCGGTGCCAGCATCAATCTGCAAACGGGCGGCTTCTCCCTGAAACCATACGCAGAGTTCAACGGCTCCTACGGCTCGTTCAACACGCACAAGGAGACGGTGAAAGTGGGTACGGGACTGATTGACGGACACTGGTCATTCGACGCACGGTTCTCCAACATCAGCACCGACGGATACATCGACCGCGCCTCCGTGGGGCTGAACTCCTACTACCTGCAAGGCGGCTACTACACCGACAACACCTCCATCAAGCTGATTACCTTCGCCGGAAAGGAACGCACCTACCACGCCTGGAACTATGCCAGCAAGGAGGAGATGGCGGAATTCGGCAGACGCTACAACTCCTGCGGACTGATGTACACCGACGACCTGGGCGTGCAGCACTTCTACGACGACCAGACGGACAACTACACGCAGAAGAACTACCAGTTGCTGCTGAACCACAACTTCACCCCGCAGTGGAACCTGAACCTCGGCGTGCACTACACCAAGGGTGACGGCTACTACCAGGAGTACAAAGACGGACGTAAGCTGGCGGAATACGGCTTGCAACCCTATGAAACGGATGGCGCAACCGTCAAGAAGAGCGACCTTGTGCGCAAGAAGGCGATGGACAACGGATTCGGCGGAGGCATCTTCTCCGTCAGCTACAAGGGCGACCGCCTGCAAGCCTCGCTGGGTGGCGCACTGAACCGCTACGACGGCGACCACTTCGGACAGGTACTGTGGGTGAAAGACTACCTCAGGAATCTCACTCCCAACCACGAATACTACCGCAACAACGCCACCAAGAACGACGGCAACCTCTACCTGAAAGCCAACTATGAATTGGGTGGCGGCGTGAGTGCCTACGGCGACCTGCAATACCGCCACATCACCTACAAGATGCACGGCGAAAATGACAAATGGAACGACGCCACTAACTCCCTGCAACGCCTCGACATCGAAGAGAAGTTCGACTTCTTCAACCCCAAAGCCGGTCTCTCCTGGCAAATAGACCGCAACCAGCGCCTGTACGGTTCGTTCAGCGTAGCACACAAGGAGCCTACACGCAACAACTACACCGACGGCAAACTGACCGAGCACCCCAAAGCAGAACGCCTTTTCGACTACGAATTGGGCTACACCTACGCCAACTCGTGGCTGAACCTCGGCGCCAACCTCTACTATATGGACTACAAAGACCAGCTCGTACTGACTGGCGAGCTGAACGAAATCGGCGAAGCCGTAGCCGCCAACGTGCCCGACAGCTACCGCATGGGCATCGAGCTGATGGCAGGCGTGAAGTTGCCTTGCGGCTTCCAGTGGGACATCAACGCTACCCTGAGCCGCAATCGCATCAAGAACTTCGTGGAGACACTTTACGGGTATGACGACGACTGGAACGCGCTACCTGCCGTAAAAATAGACCACGGCACCACGCACATCGCCTTCTCGCCCGACTTCATCCTGAACAACCGCTTCGGCTACACCTACAAGGGCTTCGAAGCCTCCCTGCAATCGCAATACGTGGGCAAGCAGTACATGAGCAACATGGAGATTGAGGAGCACCGGCTGGATGCCTACTTCGTCAGCCACCTGAACCTCTCCTACACGTTCAAGCTGCCGAAGTTGAAATCCATCACCGTAGGATGTACCGTCTACAACCTCTTCAACGAAGAGTACGAGAACAACGGATGGGCTTCCAGCAACTATATCAACTCACCGGAACAACGTAATAACGATGCCGGATATGCCGCCCAAGCCGGAACGAACGTACTGGGACACATCAGCATCGTTTTTTAGGAGTAAAGGAGTTATCAGGAGCTTTTATTAGGAGTTATCGGGAGTTAAAAGCCAATAGTCTTGCTTATTATATAAGGAGTAGTCTTGTTTATATAAGGCGGTAGTATCGGCCGATAACTCCTAACGAAGCGTAGCGAAGTGATAACTCCCGTTAACTCCCGATAACTCCTAACAAAGCTTCCAATCCCCCTCCCAATCCCCCAACACAACAGCAAACCATGGAACAGACCCTCGAAATCATCGGAACCTTTGTCGGACTCGCCTATCTTTGGCTGGAGTACCGCGCAAGCATCTATCTGTGGATAGCGGGCATCATCATGCCTGCCATCTACCTCTTTGTCTATTACAACGCTGGGCTATACGCCGACTTCGGCATCAACGTCTACTACCTCGGAGCTGCCATCTACGGCTGGACGATGTGGAAGTACGGCGCCCTCCTGCGCCGTGCCATCCTGCGGAGAAAAGCGACGGACGGAGAAGAGCAACGGCAGGAAACGCTGCCCATCACCCGTATCCCCCGCCGCTACCTGTTCCCGCTTGCTGTCGCCTTTGCCGCTGCCTTTGTGGGTATCGCCTGGATACTCATCCGCTTCACGGACAGCAACGTGCCGTGGCTGGACTCCTTCACCACCGCACTCAGCATCATCGGGATGTGGATGCTGGCACGTAAATATGTGGAACAGTGGTGGGCATGGATTGCCGTGGATGCCGTGAGCACGGGGCTGTACATCTACAAGGGACTCGATTTTACCGCCGCGCTGTACGGCCTTTACACAATAATCGCTATCTTTGGCTACCTGAAATGGAGAAAGATGATGAAAAAAGAGCAATTATGAAAACAGAAGCTGTAGTATTAGCCAACGGGGAATACCCCACTGCCCCCCTGCCCTTGCAGGTATTGGCAGATGCGCCCTACGTAGTCTGCTGCGACGGCGGCGCGGACGAATACATCCGCCGCGGACACCTTCCGGACCTGATTATAGGCGACGGCGACTCTCTCTCCGAAGAGAACCGCCGGAAGTACGGACATCTGCTCCACCGCATCGCCGAGCAGGAGACAAACGACCAGACCAAAGCGATCAGTTATCTGCTGTCGCAAGGGAAGCGCCGGATAGCCATCGTAGGCGCCACCGGCAAACGCGAGGACCACACCTTGGGAAACATCAGCCTGCTCATGGAGTATATGCGTGCCGGTGCCGATGTGCGCACCTACACCGACCACGGTGTCTTCATTCCCTGCCAAGGCACACATAGCTTCGCCTGTCGCCCCGGACAGCAAGTCTCCATCATCAACTTCACTGCCCGGGGACTCCACGGAACCGGACTGGTATACCCCCTCAGCGACTTCACCAACTGGTGGCAAGGCACGCTCAACGAATGTATCGGCACCGAGTTCACCATCGAAGCGGAAGGGGAATACCTGGTGTTTCTGAATGAAGGTACATCAAAATGAAAACAAACAATCATAAGAAGATAAATTAGGCACGGATTACACAGAATTCACAGATTTTTCCTTGATTAATCCGTGTATTCCGCGTAATCCGTGCCTACAAGGAAGTAGGAGAACAACCCGCAAAAACGCGTAAAACTCAAACTACTTTCAGAAGCCGGTTAAAGCCCCATCAGGTAACGCTTGAAGTCTGCAAAGTCTTTCGTCATGGGCAGGCTCTTCTTCTCGCCGCGCATAAAGGCTTGCAGTTTCTCCGGTATCTGCACCGCTTCGCCGATGATAGACTCTACCGTATCCTTGAACTTGGCAGGATGTGCCGTCTCCAGGAACACGCCCGTCTCACCCGGCTGCAATCCTTCTTGCAAAGCACGGAAACCGCACGCTCCATGGGGGTCGAGCAGATAATGATGCTCCTTCCAGACGCTCCGCATGGTTTCGGCAATCTGTTCGTCCGTATACGTGGCGCCGCTGATTTCGGCGGAGATGGCTGCGTGGCTATTGCCGTAGAGGTCGAGCACGCGGGCAAAGTTGCTCGGGTCGCCCACGTCCATGGCATTGGCTATCGTGGCGATGCTGGGGCGCGGCGTATAGGTTCCCGTCTGTAGATACTGGTAGAAGATGTCGTTACGGTTGTTGGCGGCAATGAAACGCTTCACCGGCAAGCCCATACGTTTGCCGAACAGCCCTGCCGTGATGTTGCCGAAGTTGCCGCTCGGCACGCAGACGACAGCAGACAACTCGTCAACTCGTTCCCTTGTCAACTTCAACAGCTGCGCATACGCATAGAAATAGTAGAACGCCTGCGGCAGGAAGCGCGCCACATTGATGGAGTTGGCGCTGGTCAGTTGCAGGTGTTCGTTCAGTTCCTTGTCCATAAAGGCGGCTTTCACCAATGCTTGGCAGTCATCGAACGTACCGTCCACCTCAAGCGCCGTAATGTTCTGCCCCAGGGTGGTGAACTGCTTCTCCTGAATCTCGCTGACCTTTCCCTTCGGATAGAGCACATAGACATGGATACCCTCCACGCCGAGAAAACCGTTTGCCACGGCACTGCCCGTATCGCCCGAAGTGGCAACCAGCACGTTCACCTGTTTCTTTCCCTCTTTCCGGATAAAGTAGCCCAGCAGACGCGCCATGAACCGTCCACCCACATCCTTGAAGGCAAGCGTAGGTCCGTGGAACAGTTCGAGGGAGTAGATATTCTCCGTCACGCGCACCAAAGGGACGTCGAAGCTGAGCGTGTCGTACACAAGCTGCTTCAACGTATCGGCAGGCACATCTTCGCCAAAGAAGGCATCTGCCACGCGGTAGGCTATCTCCTGAAAACCAAGCGTATCAATCGTGTCGTAGAACTCCTGCGGCAACGGTTTGATGGTAAAGGGCATAAACAAGCCCTTATCTGCGGCAAGTCCTTTCACCACCGCTTCTTCGAGGGTGGCGGAGGGAGCTTGTTTGTTGGTACTGTAATACTGCATATAAATGAAGAATTAAAAATTAAGAATGAAGAATTAAAAGCTGCGCCATTATGCTGAAGGGTAAGCGACACATTAGCACATTAACACATTACCGGTATCACTGCTTCATGAACTCATTGATAAACTCGTCCTCTTTCATCATGCCGTAGCTGCCGGTGCAGGCGGCGACTTCATCGAACGTCTGCACCTCGTCCGGCTCGATGCCCGGATACCAGATGAGGAACGGTACAGGCTCGTTGGTGTGCGTACGGAGTTCGCAGGGAGTAGGATGGTCGGGCAGGACGGCGATGGAGACGGGTTCGTCCCACGCTTTCACCGCTTCGTAGATGGGACCGACGGCACGGCTGTCCAGGTTCTCGATGGTCCGTATCTTGAGAGGGACATCGCCCTCGTGACCAGCCTCATCGCTGGCTTCGATATGCAGGTAGACGAAGTCGTCTGTCCGCAACGCTTCGAGGGCGGCGGCCACTTTGTTCTCGTAGTTGGTGTCGTACAGTCCGGTGACACCCTCTACCGTCAGGCGGCGCAGTCCGGCGTAATAGCCGATACCGTTAATCAGGTCGACGGCGGAGATAACGGCGCCTTTCCTCACCTGCGGGAACTTGTCCGACAGCTTTTCCATCTGCGGACGGTAGCCCGGACTCCACGGCCAGATACTGTTTGCCGGGTCTTTGCCTTCGGAAATGCGCTTCCTGTTGATAGGATGGTTACGAAGCAGTTCTTGCGAGCGCAGAATCAGGTCGTTGATGAGGTCGGCGGTCTGCTGCGGGGTCAGAGGAAGGGGGGATGAGGGAGAAGTTGACAAGGTACAAGTTGACGAGGCTACAAGGGGCTGCGCAAAGGCTTGCTCCGTATCCTTGTCAACTTGTATCTTGGCACCTTGTAACTCGCCACCCTGTATCTTGTCTACTCCTCCCTCGTCAACTCGTATCTTGTCACCTTGTATCTCGTCAACTGAACCCTCGTTACCTTCTCCCACCAGCGGCTTCACCAGCAACGGGCGATAGGGCTTCAGAGGAACATCGTGCGGAGGAGTGCAGTCGATGCGCTTGTCGCCGCCCTTTATCACCAGCAGATGCCGATATTGCACGCCGGTGTGAAAGCGTACACGTTCATCGCCCAACTGCTCTTGCAGGTACCTCACCAGCACATCCGCCTCTTCGGTGGTGATATGCCCTGCCGAATGGTTCTTGATGTGGTCGCCTTCGATGCAGATGAGGTTACACCGCATCGCCATCTCGCCCGGCTTCAGGTCTATGCCGATGCTCGCCGCTTCCAGCGGGCCGCGCCCTTCGTACACCTTCGGCAGGTCGTAGCCCAGCACGGACATATTCGCCACCTCGCTACCGGGGTGGAAACCATCCGCCACCGTCTTCAACCTACCTACGCGCCCCATCCGGGCAAGCTTGTCCATATAGGGAGTGGCAGCTGCCTGTAGCAGTGTCTTGCCCCCTAAGGAAGGGACGGACCAGTCCGCCATTCCGTCACCTAATATAATAATGTGTTTCATAAATCATTAAACGTTTGCAATACTCATGATATCCGCAAATACCCCTGCTGCCGTCACGCCTGCACCGGCACCGTAGCCTTGTATCATCATCGGATACTCCTTATAGCGCTCCGTGGTCAGCAGGATGATGTTGTTGCTGCCTTCCAAGCCATAGAACGGATGATTGATGCCCACTTCCTGCAAGCCGACGGATGCCTTGCCGTTCTCCAGCTTTGCCACGAAACGCCAGTGCTTGTTTTCCGCTTCCAGCACCTTGCGGCGCGCTTCGAAGTCGGCGTCAAGGCTCGGCACTTTCTTCCAGAAGTCGTCCAACGAGCCTTCGAAGAAGTCGTCGGGCACGAAGAGATTCTTCTCCACGTCCGCCTGCTCGATGCGGTAGCCTGCCTCGCGCGCCAGAATCACCAGTTTGCGGATGACATCCTTGCCGCTCAGGTCGATGCGCGGGTCGGGTTCGGAGTAGCGCTCCTCCTGCGCCATCCGGATGGTCTTGCTGAAGGGGATGTCGGCACTGATTTTGTTGAAGATGTAGTTCAGCGTACCGCTCAGCACGGCTTCTATCTTCAGAATCTTGTCGCCGCTATGGATAAGGTCGTTGATAGTATTGATGATGGGCAGACCGGCGCCGACGTTCGTCTCGAACAGGTACTTCACGCCGCGCTGGCGGGCTATCTGCTTCAGCTCGCGGTAGTTCTCGTACTCCGACGAGGCGGCTATCTTGTTGGCGGCAACCACCGACACGTTGTGCAGCAGCAGCTCCTTGTAGAGCGAAGCCACTCCGGCGCTCGCCGTGCAGTCCACAAACACGGAGTTGAAGATGTTCATGCCGATAATCTCGTTGCGGAGCGTGTCCAGCGAACTCTCCTGCCCTTTCGTTTTCAGTTCTTCGCGGAAGTTGCCCAGGTCGATGCCCTCGCGGCAGAACATCGCCCGGCTGGCATCAGCGATGCCTACAACGTTCAGTTGCAGGCCGTTCTCCTGCATCAGCTTCTGACGCTGGCTGTGAATCTGTTCTATCAGGCTGCCGCCTACCGTGCCGATGCCGCAGATGAAGAGGTTTAGCACCTGGTATTCCGACAGGAAGAAGGAGTCGTGAATGACGTTCAGCGACTTGCGCAGCGACTTGCCGTCCACGACAAACGATATGTTCGTCTCCGAAGCACCCTGCGCACAGGCAATCACGTTGATGCCGTTGCGTCCCAACGTGCCGAACAGTTTTCCGGCGATGCCCGGCGTATGTTTCATGTTCTCGCCTACGATGGCCACCGTGGCAAGGTTCTTCTCCGCCTGTATGGGCGAAATCTCTCCCATCTCAATCTCCTTGGCAAATTCCTCGTTCAGCACTTCGCAAGCCAGGTCGGCATCGGCATTGCGTACACCGATGGAGGTGGAGTTCTCCGACGATGCCTGCGAGACGAGGAACACACTGATGCCGTTCTTCGCCAGCGCCTTGAAGATGCGGTAGTTCACACCAATGACCCCCACCATGCCGAGTCCCTGCACCGTTATCAGGCTGGTGTCGTTGATGGACGAGATACCCTTGATGGCCTTGCTTTGCGGGTCGGACACCTCTTGTTTGATGACCGTGCCCGCCCCCTCGGGGTTGAAGGTATTCTTTATAATAATAGGAATGTTCTTGTGGCAAACCGGGTAGATGGTAGGCGGATAGACCACCTTGGCACCGAAGTTGCAGAGCTCGGTGGCCTCCACGTAACTCAATTCGTTGATGGTATACGCCGTAGAGATTACGCGCGGGTCGGCGGTCATGAAGCCGTCCACGTCCGTCCATATCTCCAGCGCATCGGCATCCAGTGCGGCAGCGATGATGGCGGCGGTGTAGTCCGAACCGCCCCGGCCGAGGTTGGTCACATCGCCCGTGTTCTTGTCCGTAGCGATGAATCCCGGCACCAGCACGCGCCGGGACATATCCTTGAACGTGTCGCGCACCAGCGAGGCGGTGAGTTCCGCATCCAGCACGTGCTTGGCGTGCTTCTTCTCCGTCTTGATGAAGCTGCGCGAGTCGGCCCACTCCGCACCCGTCAGCTGCGCCGCGATGATGGACGACAGGCGCTCGCCGTAGCTCACAATCGTGTCGGAGGTCTTCTGCGAGAGGTCCTTTATCAGGTAGATTCCCTGGAAAATATCCTTCAGCTCGTTGAGCAGTTCTCCCACCCGGCGCTGCAACTCGGCCTGCGTCTCGCCTGCCGGAATCACTTCCTTAATCATTTCCACATGGCGGTAGACAATCTCGCGAAATTCGTTCTCGTAAGCGGAATCGCCCGCTGCCGCCATTTTCGAGGTATTGATGAGCTTGTCCGTTATGCCGCCCAGTGCGGAGACCACAACAATCAGAGGTTCGTCGATAGCTTCTACAATTCTCTTGACGCTTAAAATGCTGTTCGCGGAACCTACGGACGTCCCGCCGAATTTTATTACTTTCATTTCTTTTTATTTGGATTGAAACGGTTGATACAATGATGTGCCGGAGACGGACTGCCATAGCCCGCACGAACGTTCACTAAGAAGAAAAACTGCTGAAAAACGGTGTAACACGTAGAAACACAAAATACTATCCCTAACCCCTAAGGGTCATGGTCCACATGGATGTGACGGTATGTTGATAGTACTTGTTCATTGTCTCTTACTGCTATCGTTTCTGATAGGTGCTGCAAAAATAGCAATAAAAACATTTAATCTATCACTTTTTGCGACTTTTTTGCGATTAATTCTTTTTTTTCTCCCGTATCCGCTCCCGTCCTTTCCCGCTACCGGAGAAAAGCCCGCAGGAAGGGCGCTCCGGACAAGGGAAGAAGAGGGCGAAATATCCAATGGCACGCGGGATACATATCTCCAAACGCGAGATACATATCCCGGCTGCCGATTATTATATAATACCTCTTGGATGAATTAAATTAGTGCATATTTGACTTGACCAATTTTCCGATGATTAACGTAATTGACATATTGCA